>JABAOH010100189.1_pt2 | contig 310360 bp, 321 predicted proteins | sample 7062181 | NCBI WGS metagenome assembly JABAOH01 (sample SAMN14538630, study PRJNA623070) | marine sediment metagenome | biome: marine biome [ENVO:00000428]; feature: marine pelagic biome [ENVO:01000023]; material: deep marine sediment [ENVO:00002113]; isolation source: pool of 5 deep marine...
CGCCCGCTGTCATGGCACCGACCTCATCTGGCCGCGCAGGCTACCCCTGTAGCCTTCAGGGGCTATGGACATCGCCGTCATCGCCAACCCTGTTGCCTCCCAGTTCACGGGAGGCGCACATAGACAGGTGATGTCGATCCTCAGCACTGTTGGCGAGGTGTCGGCCCTATGGCCAGGCTCCGCCACAGAAGCCACCGACGCGGCGGCCAAAGCCGTTGCTGAAGGAGCCAGAGTCGTCGTGGCCATGGGAGGCGACGGGATGGTGCATCACGTCGGCCAGGCCCTCGTGGACACGGACTCGACCCTCGGCATCATCCCGGCCGGAACCACCAACGTCGTCGCACGCCTGCTCGGAGTCCCCACGCGCAGTTCTCGGGCAGCCAAGTGGATCATCGGAGCCGCCCGCTTGAAGACCGTGGGAGTGGCTCGCATGGAACTCGCACGCGGCAAGACCCAAACCACTCACCATGCGATGTTCGCCTGCGGATTCGGCCTCGATGCCGAGGTCGTGAGAAAGGCAGATGCCGACCCATATCGCAAGTACCGGTTCGGATCCGTCCACTACGCCACCACAGCCTTCGGGGTGGCAACCAAGAGCTTCCCTCGCCAGGAGCCTCACCTGGAGATCGCCGCCGCTGACCACAAGGCCGAAGCAACGGCTGTGCTTCTCCAGTTCCGAGAGATGTACACCTACTTCGGAAAGCTGGGGATCAAGCTCTCGGGGGCGACGCCCGACCCGATGACGACCCTGGTGATAGAGAGACTCAGACGAAGCCGGATCCCCCAAATCGCCTTCGATGTGTTCACCCGCCGGGAGCTCGCCAAGGTCAAGGGATTCCAGGTCTGGGAGGGCACCGACCGCCTCGAACTGAGAGCCGATCCCCCGGTGGCAGCCCAAGCCGACGGGGAGGGCCTCGGCATCGTCGACGCCGCCGTGGTCACCTGGCAGGGGAACGCTTTGAGAGTGCTGGCAGCCGAGTCGAAGTCGGGCTAGTCGGCCCGATGGATCCGGATCTGGGGGTAGGGGATTGAGATTCCCTCGGCGTCGAAACGGTTCTTGATCCGCCTGTAGGCCTCGCGGCGAACCGCCCAGCGCTCGTCGGCGGTGGTTGTGTAGCGCGCTCTCAGCTGTATTCCTGATTCTTCGAGCTTGTTGACGCCGAGCAACTCCACCGGTCCCTTGATGCGTGAGTTCCACTCCGGGTCGAGAGCCAACTTGTCGAGCTCGTCCCTCATAACCTCGAGGGCGGCATCGACATCGGTCTCATACGAAACGCTGACGTCGATCAAAGGCTGGGCGAAGAGACTGGTGTAGTTGGAGGTGACCTCTATCCGGCCATTCGGCACGTAGTGGACGTTGCCCTCGATGTCGCGCAATACCGTCACCCGCAGCTGGATGTCCTCGACGGTCCCTCGCGTGCCGGCGATCTCGATCGAGTCTCCGACGTGGAACTGGTCCTCCATGAGGATGAAGAACCCGGCGATGACGTCCTTGACCAGGTCCTGGGCGCCAAACCCGACTGCGGCGGCCAACACCGTGCCCACGGCCAGGAATGGAGTGAGGTTGAAGCCCCAGATGACCAGGACCAGCAACATGACCGTGACGACTGTCACGATGAGCAGAACGCGCCGGGCCATGGCCCAAAGGGTCTGTGCGCGAGCCCCGTTGTCCTCGCCGCGGTCGGCCGCCCGGGCCACGATGCGTCGCCCGACCCGCACGGCCAGCAAGTAGGCGATGATCGCCCCGGCGATCGCCACAGCGGACTGAATCAGATTCTCAACAAGCGGACTGACGTCAAGGCCCATGGAGCAGGAGGTTAACGACGGGTCCGTGCCGTCAGGTCCGCTACCGAGATGGCGAGATCGGTGAGTGTCGCGTTGGCGGCGGCGCGCCGGGACAAGAACTTGCGTGCCGGACCAGCCGTGACGTCCTCGAGAACGGCGCGTGCAGCCTCGACTCTGGCCCCAGCGTCAGGTTCCTGGGGCGGTTCGCTCCACTGGATCCACCGTCTCTGAGGCACGCGCACCGAACCGGCCGCCTCTCTTGCCCTCTGAACTTGTGTCGATGCACCTGATGCCAGTTCTCGGAGGGCAAGTCCCGTCGACCCGCCCGACTCCTTTGCCAGTTCTTCGAGGAAGGCCGATATCGATGTTGTGGCATCTTCCCCCTTCCCCTGTGAGATGTCCTCGGCAGCGTCCGCCAGCACTCTGGCGACACGCTCTTCGAAGCCGAGGCCTGCGCCTCCGGTGGACCGCAAGAGAACATGCGCTGCCCTTTCGAGGTCGATCAGGATCTTGTCGAAGCATCCCGACTTGTCGTCGGCCAGTCGTTCCAGGTGGGCCCGGAGCTGGTCGATGCCTGTGGGCGGGCCAGCTGGTGGATTCGCCGCCGTGGCTATCACCGTGCCCGAGTCGATCCCGTCCTCGGTCAGTGCGAGCTCGAGGTCTCGGGCCACTAGATCGATCTCGTCCTTGGCCAGGCGGTCTGCCTGGTTCAGAACGAACACAAACTGGCGCGAGTACGGGGCGAGCCGAGCCAGGTAACGGTGATGGAGCACCGCGTCTCGATACTTCTCCGGGTCCAGAACCCATATCACGACGTCGAGTCGGGGCAGCAGAGCCTCGACCTGCAGCCTGTTCTCCAGTTCCACCGAGTCCGTGTCCGGCATGTCGAGGACACACAGCCGTTCAGAGACCTTCTGCGGATGGCGACGCGTGACACCGAGGGAGTCCAAGTAGCCCGACATCACAGTCGACAGGCGAGGCGGCAGGAGGGCCAGCGGCTCACCGGTCGTCGGCCTGACACCACCTATCTCGGCTGCCTCCGTCTCGCAGAGCGCGTTGGCGATACTGGACTTTCCCGACCCGGTTCCTCCGACCAGGGCCACCACCAGCACATCCTCGGGATACATCAGACGTATCCGTGCGTTCCGAACCGTCTCCGCCGCTTGTTCCAGCGCTTCCGCATCGGCCACCCCCGCGCCGGTGCTTATTGCGATGTCGGCCTTGTCGAGAAGGCCGACGAGCTCGCTACGCATCTGCGAAGAGAACGCTCTCGACGACCTTGGTCCTGCTTTCGAGGACCCGGCGAGGGGCAGGGTCGCCAAGCATGGGGCTGGTCCGGTTGATGGTCCCCTCAGCCGCTCCCTGATAGAGACGCCCGAGACGGGAGGACAACTCCCGGGCAGCCCTCTCCACTAGAACCAAAGCCTCCTCGCCCAGGACGGCCTCCAGGACGAGTTCGTCGACGTCTCCGACAGCGGCATTCACCAGGACAACGCTGGCGAGATTTCGGTTCCTCGGGTCCAAGTGAGCGATCGCCCTCACGACGAAGTCCAGCCAGCCGGAGAGCTCGGTGACGATTGCCCTTCGGGCCGCGACTCTGTCTGCCCTGACCGGCAGGACACCGACACGAACCAAGAGGTCGTCTTGCCGCAGCGCCAAGGCACCCATGTCATCTTCGATTGCGGCTGCCATTCTCCGAAGAGCCCTGGTCAGGTCGCGGCGGCGCCTGACATCGTCGATTCGGCTTCGCTTCAGCCAACGCCGCCGGGCTCTGGACCCGTCCGGCAACTCGCCCAGGTCTCCGAGAAGGTCGCCGACTTCGTCGGCGAAGCTGATCTGAGCGGCCGACTTGGAGAATGCGGTCCTGATCGATGCTTCGTGATCGACAATCAGCTCTCGGCTCTTGGCCACCACGTCGGCGAGATCCTGGACACCGGCGGTGGTTGCGCCGAGGACCCTGTTCACCACCTCTTTCTGGTAGCGATCCCGATCTTCCGCAAAGCCGATGAGAGTCCTGGAGAGCTCTCTCACGGCCGACGCCGGAATGGCCTGGGCGCCCGCCGCCAAGTGGTGCTCGGGGATCCTCATGACATCTCCCTCGATCCCGGCGACGTCGAGACGGGCCCGCATGTCGACCAGAGCCCCGGCTGATCCTGAAGAGAACCGATTCAAGACGTGGATGATGGGTGCCCCCCGGGACTGGGCGCGCCTCAGCACCTGCCACGGAACCTCATCGGCGTACCGGAGTGCCGAGGTCACGAAGACGACCACATCGGCGTTGTCGATCAGCGCCTCGGCCATCCGGCGATGATCAACGGAGGTCGAATCGATGTCCGGGGTGTCGATAAGTGCTACTCGCTCGAGTATCGGTGAGGATCCGGTCACGATCTCGCACGCAATGTCGGCAATGGCTTCGAAGTGGCCCTTTGCCGCCGGGGCGGTGAGCACCAACGGAATCTTGGTGGTGGGGCGGATCGGACCGGTCTCCGACAGGTTCAGCGCCGATAGCGAATTGGCCAGAGTCGACTTTCCGGCACCGGTGGGACCGGCGAGCACAACGCAAAGGGGCATCTCCGGGTTCGACAATCTCGGAATCAAATAGGACCGCACCGTGCGAACGAGACTGTCGCGCCGGTCCGGGCACAGGGGGTCCAACACCCTGGCGACCTTGAGGTCGAGGGACTCGAGCGTGTGGGCCAGGCTCTCCAAGCCGTCGATGAGGCCGTGACTAGTCCTTAGTGCGACCACACACTCAATTGTGCCATGGCCCCTCGGGGATTCTTGGTTAGGCGGTCCAGCCTTCTTCGGGCTTGTGGAACCAGACATGGACCTGCCCGGTGCCGGTGGCATTCTCGTAGTCGGAGAACATCTCGCCCCTGGCGACGCAATCGGCGCCGCCAATGGCCCCCAGCATCATCAGATAGTGCCCGAAGGCTCCCTCGGGGGCGTGGTCCATGTAATCGGGCATCGACTCGACGATCCTGCGGTGATCACCCGCCTCCATCCAGCGGAGACGGAGCTCGTCGGCCTCTCTCGCCTCGGGAGTGAAGATGTGCACCGGGTCCGAAGCCTCGTGCTTGGCGATCTGCTTCAGCGGCCAGAAGGTGTGGCTCATCCCGCCCGAGGCGAGCACGACTACGTTGCGGTCCAGGCGCTTGACCGCCTCGCCGATCGCCTCGCCCATGGTGAGGAAGTCATCCGGCTCGCCGGTCTGGACCACCGAGATCGACACCACGCTCTCGTCTCTCTGAAGGTAGTGAACGAGGTTGACGGTGGCGTAGTAGACCGGCAGGTACTCGTCATCAGTGGCATGGGTGGGCGTTCCAAGCTCATCGCCCAGTGAAGCTGCCAACCGAGCCAGTTCGGGATCGCCGTCGTAGTCGTAGGGGATACCCGACATGCCGCGCGGGAGCTCGGAGGACGTCATACGCCCCTGGCGGTGTTCATGGGCCGATAGGACGTGTTCGACCGTGGTGAACCAGTGGGAATCGACGATGACGATGGTGTCGATGTCCAGCTTGTCGAATACCTCTTCGCGAAGGCGGATCATCCCCGGAACCAGGCTGATCTCCTTGCCTTCGTTCAGTTCGTACCGGATCTCCTTGTCCAGCATGATCGTTGGGGCGTGGCTGATCAGGCCTGCACCGACTATCTCACCCATTAGGTCATCTCCTGAAAGTCATTAGGAACCGAACGAGATTGTACTCATTGCGTCTCACCCGGAACGAGTGGGACCTCGTCGGCGGTGGCGGTCACCAGTCGAAGAAGTCTTGCCAGCTCCTGCTTCTCCTCGGAGCCGAGACGCTCGGTGAAGATCGCCTCGTGACGATTGAACTCGGGGAAGACTTCCTCGATCTTCTCGGTGCCCGTTCTGGTCAGGGCAGTGATCACACGGCGCCGATCGGTCGAGTGGGGGCCACGACCGACAAGCTCCCTCTTCTCCAACGTGGCCAGCATGCCGGAGAGCGTTCCCTTGGCCAGCCCGGCGGCGTCGGCGAGCTCGCCCGTCTCCATGTCTCCCCAGATCCAAAGCACGAACAGGATCGTGAAGCCGCCCCAGCTCAGCCCGTGCCGGGAGAGAACATCTCGTTCCATCCGATGGCGGACCGCGTTCGCAGCGCGATAGATGTTGGACACCGCCAACAGGGCCTCGAAGTCGATCGGCCTTTCACCGAGCCGGGCGCGTATGTCGCGCTCGGCCTCGAGGACGACTTCGGGATCGTGATTGCTCAGGGGTCGTGGCATCTCGGCTCGAGGGGTTCATAGGGGGCGCTGCCCCCTTCTCATCTTGGCCCACCGAGCTTATCCTCCGGTTCCCAACGACCCGCAAGTGCCTTCCACCAGATCAGAAATCTCGGACGTAGCAGTCTCCCCCGATCACTACATCGGAGGGAAGCGGGTCGCGTCTGATCGAACTTTCGAGTCTCGTTCCCCCCTCGATTGGGACTGGAAGCTGGCCGAGGTCGCACGTGGCGACGCTCTCACGGCGGATGCAGCCGCAACGGCCGCCGTCGACGCATTCCCCAGATGGTCTGCGCTGACTCCGGCCCAGCGGGGCGAGCACCTCCATCGTCTCGCTGACCTGATCGACGACCACATCGGAGATTTGGCCACCGTCGAGTGTGTCGACATGGCGATGCTCCTCGACAGCCTCGAGGAGCGTGTCATCCATCGCGGGGCGGAGAACTTCCGCAGCTACGCCGACCTGGCGGCCGAGTACGAAGGTCGACAATGGTCTTCGAAGGGCACCAACAACCGCGTCCAGCGGATGCCGGCGGGGCCGGCGGTGATCATCACTCCGTGGAATGCGCCGTGGCTCTTGTCGACCTGGAAGCTCGCCCCGGCGCTGGCGGCCGGGAATACCGTGATCCTCAAGCCCGCCGAGTGGGCTCCGCTCTCCGCGTCGCTGTTGGCCGATCTGGCCGAGGAGGCCGGTCTGCCACCCGGGGTGCTCAACATCGTCCAGGGAATCGGCGAGGAAGTCGGTGCGGCCCTGGTCGGTGACCGCCGGGTGCGTCGCATCTCCTTCACCGGCTCACCCGAGACCGCCCGCCACATCGGCGTCTCCGCAGCGAAGAACATCGTGCCATTCACCGCCGAACTCGGCGGCAAAGGGCCGTTTGTGGTCTTCGCCGATGCCGATCTCGACGCCGCTGCCATGAAGGCCGCAGGGCAGTACGACGACTCCGGTCAGGTCTGCCTGGCCGGGACGAGACTGCTGGTGGAGGAGTCGGTCGCTGACGAGTTCCTGCGGCTGTTCAACATGCACACCGATGAACACGTTCTCGGAGACAGCCGCAATCCGTCGACCACGATCTCACCATTGATCCATCCCGACCATCTGGCTCGGGTGGACGGCTTCGTGCGTCGGGCCCGGGAGGCGGGCGACACGGTCCTCCGCGGCGGCGAGAAGTGGAAGGAGGACGGTCTCTGGTACGAGCCAACTCTCATCCAGCCCAGGGACAACTACTCGGAGGTGGTCCAGCGGGAGGTCTTCGGCCCGGTACTGACGTTCCAGACCTTCGGCGACGAACAGGAAGCCGTCGCCCTGGCCAACTCGACCGAGTACGGCTTGTCGGGCATCGTCTACACCGGGTCCGAGGAGCGGGCACGCCTTGTAGGTGGTGGCATTAGAGCCGGGACCATCTGGGTGAACACATTCCTCGTTCGCGACCTCACCGCCCCATTCGGTGGGTGCAAGATCTCGGGGATCGGGCGCGAAGGGGGCGACTACGCCCTCGACTTCCACTCCGACCTGAAGACGCTGCAGATTTCTGAGGGGTCGGTCGACTAGCTAGGAGCTGAGGGTTTCTCCGCTCTTCCACGACACCCCGACTCGGTGGTAGTAGCCGCCGATGATCTCCAGCGGAACCAGTAGCGAGATCTCCTCGGTGGGTGCGTCGAACAGCTCGATCGTCGCCTCCCCGGCCCACACGTCGGCGACTTCCCCGTCGTAGCCACGCATCGTCACCAACTCGTCCATCGACGCGGTCCCGTCCGACTCGATGGCGGGCCAGTAGCGATTGTGCAACATCGGGTGCCCGTTGACGAACCCCGGCGATTCGGTCCGCGTGCTGAGGGTCACCGTGGCCCGGGCGATCTGACGTCCCGCTGCTGACAGCGTCATCCCAAAACGGCCACCTGATTCGAGACGCGGCCCGGCCTTGCCCACTGTGATCGGACGGGTCATCCAAATGTCACCCGATTTCTTGGGATAGCCCTGGTGGTAGCCCCGGACCAGGGCGAAGTCCTTGTCCACCCAGATATAGGGGCATCGCGACCACGTCTGGTCCTCCCAATCGCACCGGATCACCGCGAAGCACTCCTTGTATTGGCTCCGCACCGGGTCGAGGGTCTCCTCCAGCGTGTCACCGGCGCTCTGCCAGTCGGCCCAGATCAAGGCGACCGCGCCAGGGTCCTCCGATGTCAGCGTCGCTCCCTCGGGCAGCAACTCGGCAACGCGTTCAGGATGGGTCCGGTATTCGACGGTGAGCATCTCACCCGAGTAATGCCAGGGGGGCTCGGGTATCAGAGACGACTTGCCGCTGGGTGTCCTTGGGAAGAGAAAGCCCGCCATCAGTAGAAAGGCAGGTACTCGGAGATCTCCCAGTCGGTGGTCCAGGTCTTGTAGCGATCCCACTCACCCCGCTTGACGGTCACGAACCCTTCGACGTAGGCCGGACCGAATGCCTCTATGAAGTCGGTGTCTGCTTCGAGGGCATCGAGAGCTGCGTCCAGTGACGCCGGCACCACCACATCCGTCGAGGCGTTCTCGAGACAATCGAGGGTCTCAAACGGGGGCAGCTCATAGCCCTTCTCGTATCCCAGTAGCGAGGAGGTGAGCACTGCCGCGATCGCCTGGTGCGGAGTCACGGAGCCGTCACCGGTGCGATGCTCCAGCCTGGTCCCCTCTCCCCTGGCCGGGGGAACACGCACGGTGACCCCTCGGTGGTCGTATCCCCAGTTGGCCCAATAGCCGGTCAACGTTCCGGGCTGAAGACGCTTGTAGGCATTGACCGTTGGGGCGAGGAGTGCGGTCTGGCCGACGTGGTGATGGAGCATCCCGGCTATGACTTTGCGCGCCGTTTCGCTGATCCCGTCGCCAGCGTCTTCGTCGTAGAAGACGTTCCGACCACTCTCGTCACGGAACGAGAGGTTGACGTGGAAGCCAGAGCCTCCACGAGCGTTGATCGGCTTGCCCATGAAAGTGAGCATGAACCCGCGCTGGGCCGCGACCTCCTGAGCCATGACCTTGAACAGGAATGCGTCGTCGGCTGCGCGCAACGCGTTGGTGTACGCCAACGTCAGCTCGAATTGCCCGTTGTCGTACTCACTGTTGACCGACTCGAGGGGAAGCCCCACCTCACGGGCCACCCTCATGATCTCATCTATTGTCCCGCTCGGGTCCACCGACATGCCCGTTCCGTAGACGAAGTGACCGGGCGTGTCGATCGGCTCCCAGCCACCATTGCCATCGGGCTGGAACAGGAAGGCTTCCAGCTCGATCCCAACCATGGGCTCCAGGCCATGCGCCCGCCACTTGTCGATCGCTTCCTTGAGGACGTTTCTGGGTGCGAGTGGAACGGGTGTGCCATCGCGAGTGATGTCGGGGATCACGACGGTCGTATGGTCCTGCCATCCGGGGCGGATCTCCGCGCTCTCGAAAGTGGCGTCACAGTCGGGAAGACCCTTGGTCACGAGGCCATATCTGTGGTCGTACATCTCCCGGTCGTATCCGAGTGTGAAGAGCGAGATGCAGTGGGCGGTGCCGTCCTCGGCCTTGTCCGGGGTCAGGTACTTGCCCCGCGCCAAACCGAGATGGTCGGGCCACAGCAGACGGAGTCGGTCGAATTCGATGGTCATCGGTCCCAAATCGTAGAGGGTTGCATGATGGATTACCTTGTCTGCCATGACCAGCCCGCTCGAGCCGGATAGAGAGGCCCGATCCGACCTGACCGATGAGGTCGTCTCCTATCTGATGGACTGGTTCGACAGGGCGGGATCGATGGAGGGAGCGGGAGTCGACCTCGACGAGGAGACACTCCACGGACTCGGCGACCCACCCGGGGAAACCGGGCGAGGTATCGAGCAGATACTCGATGACCTCGACGTCGCCGGCCGCGCAGGCATATATCACCCTTCGGGCGGCCACATGTCCTACATCCCCAACGCGGGCATGTACAGCGCGGCCCTGGCCGACTTCCTGGCAACGGGCCTGAACCGGCATACCGGGATCTCCAGCGCCGCGCCCGGATTCTCTGCCATCGAGCACGGGGTCGTCGACTGGATGAGCTCCCTCTTCGAGCTGGGTCCCAATGCTTCGGGGGTATTGCTATCAGGGGGCTCGATGGCCAATTTCACGGGCATCGTCACAGCCCGAACCGCCCTTCTCGGCGACCAGTTCGGCAACGGCGTCATGTACGTGACGAGACATACCCACCACTCGGTGGCCAAAGCGGCCCGGCTGGCAGGTTTCAGATCGGATCAGATCGTCGTCGTCGGCGTTGACGCCGAGTTGCGAATGGACGTCGCCGACCTGGAAGCGAGAATCGTCTCCGACCGCGATGCGGGGCGGGAGCCCTTCCTGGTCATCGCGTCGGCAGGCACCACCGACACCGGAACCATCGACCCCATTGCCCAAGCCGCCGACGCCGCCGAGCGAGAAGGACTGTGGCTTCATGTCGATGGCGCCATCGGAGGCTTCTTCCAATTGACGGAGAGAGGCAGGAGGCAGCTGCTTGGAATCGGTCGCGCCGACTCGATCGCCCTCGATCCTCACAAGGGGCTGTCGATCCCCTTCGGTGTCGGGGCCTTGCTGGTCAACGACGAGGCCGGCCTGGTCGATGCCCACCAGGGAAGGGGGGCATATCTGAGAGACGCGGACCACTACATGGGTGTCAGGGACATCGCCTCCCTGGGGCCGGAGCTGAGTCGACCATTCCGAGGCTTGTCTGTGTGGCTGCCCCTGCAACTGCACGGTGTGGCGCCGTTCCGGGACGCGCTCGACTCGAGCCTCGACCTCGCCGAGCACGCCTACGACCGTCTGGGTTCGATCGACGGCATCGACGCCCGCTGGAAGCCCGACCTCTCGATCGTCGCCTTCGGCTTCGACGACGACGAGCTCGGACGAGCCGCATGGCAAGCCGTGAACGCCGATCGAACCGTGCACTTGAGCCCCACGCACGTCGATGGTCGCTTCATCCTTCGCTTCGCCATTCTCAACCGGCGTTCCGCCGTCGACCACGTCGACCACGCGATCGACATCGTCGAGAAGACTCTGATCGGCTGACACAGCAGCACTGATGGGCTTGTTGTCGCCCTCGGTCGTTGCCTTCGTGGCCGCCACCGACGTCGGGCCGGCCGCTCTATTGGGACGTCCTCGGCTTGCAGTTGGCTGGTGAGGAACCGGTTCGGTCTCTGGAGTCTGGAAGTCGATGCCAACCGTCGACACCGGCCTATCAATCGGATTGCGGCACTTTCGAGGTCGCGGCTACCGGCCTACCGTGGCCGGCAATGCCCGAATTCAGACGCATCCTCATCGACGGCGAGCCACACAACGTGCACGTCGAGGACGGCGAGTTGGTGACGATCGACGGCGAGAGGATTCCTGCCGACGTCGCCACCCACCTCCCTCCCGTCGAGCCCACCAAGATCATCGCCACGCACCTCACCTACAAGAGCCGCGTGGACGAGTTCATGACCAAGCTGCCGCCTGCCCCCACCTACTTCCACAAGCCGACGACATCACTGAACGCTCACATGGGCGAGGTGGTCCGTCCCCGACGCTGCAAGTATCTCAACTTCGAGGGCGAGATCGCCATCGTCATCGGGGAGAGAACCTTCGACATCCCCCAGGACGAGGCGGCCCACCACATCGCCGGCTACACCATCGCCAACGACTACGGGCTCCACGACTTTCGCGATACCGACGCCGGCTCCATGCTGCGGGTGAAGGGGTCCGACACGCTCTGCCCGCTCGGTCCCGGTCTGGTCACCGACTGGGACTTTCACAACCGCGACATCAGGACCCTTGTCAACGGCGAGGTGAGACAGTCGGCCAACACCTCCGAGATGAAGTGGGACATGCACTACCTCGTCGCCGATCTAGCCCGCACGATCACCCTCCTGCCCGGCGACGTCATCCTCTCGGGCACACCTGCGGGGTCGCGGCCCGTCGGGCCAGGCGATGTTGTCACCGTAGAAGTCGATGGGTTGGGGGCGCTGACCAATACCATCGTTGAAGGAGACATCGCCGTGCGGGCCGAGTTCGGAGCACAGCCCAGCGACTCCGAAGAGGTCATCTCGACCGCCTTGGGCGGAGACTGGGAGTTTCGGGGCAGAAGAGCGCCACGAGGCCCGGGGGCGCGGCACTACGAGTCGGAGTTGGACGCATGAGACCATTGGTTGGAATCACTGCCTGGCGCAGGACGCTGGACACGTACCTGGGTCCGGAGGCACTTCAGACGCTGTCGACCTACTACTCGGACTCGGTCATGAACGCCGGGATGACCCCTGTGATGTTTCCCAACCGTCAGGACCCAGCCGAAGCTGACCGGCTTGTCGGTCTCGTCGAAGGCGTCCTGCTCACCGGAGGGGATGACATCGACCCGAGTTCATACGGCGAGCGGGAGACGACGTCGCGGGGCAACGACCCGGCCGTGGATGCCTTTGAGGTCGCGGTGGTCCGCGCCGCCCAGAACCAGGACAAGCCGGTGCTCGCCATCTGTCGCGGCTTGCAGTTGCTCAACGTCGCCATGGGTGGGTCCATCACGCAGGAGATAGGCGTGCCCGGGACCGCGCACGAGCCGATCACGGCCGAGAGCGAGGCCGACGAAGTCAATTCACGGCGCCATGTAGTGGCTTTCGAAGAGGGTTCGTGGATCTCGGAGATCTACGGGGCAGGCGAAGCCAAGGTCAACACGCTTCACCACCAGGGGATCGCCCGGGTCGCCCAAGGGCTGATCGTCGAGGGGCGTTCCGACGACGGGTTGATCGAGGCGGCCCGATGCGACGGCGAATGGTGGGCGCTAGGGGTCCAGTGGCACCCGGAGCGGATGGAAGGCGACCATCAGGCGATATTCCGGGCGTTCAAAGACGCGATAGAACTGAGGCGCTAGGGGCCAAGGCATCCCTCAGTTCAGCGAGGCGACCCGGAACAACCCGGTAGTGAACCCAGCGTCCCTGCTTGAGCCCTTCCACCAAGCCCGCCTCGCGCAACACCTTGATGTGGTGTGACACGGTCGGCTGACTGAGCCCCAAGGGTTTCTCCAGATCGCACCCGCAGGCGGTGCCGGACTCCGACGCCGCCAGCATCGAGATGATCCTCAATCGCACCGGGTCGGCCAGTGCGGTCAGGACCGAAGCCATCTCTTCGGCGGCCCTGGCATCCATCTCACCTTCGAAAAGCGGTGGGCAGCAATAGTCCATCTCTCATTGACATTAGCCTAAATATCGACGAATATCGATATATCGAAGTCCGTCGATCTATCAAGGAGGACCGATGCGAATTCGAGTCACCGAGACCGGTGAGTGTTGCGGTGGCGGCTCCGGCTGCTGCTGCTGCTAACCGGACGTGGGGGCGCTACTCAGTCGAGCAGCGCCCCCACGGCCTGACCTTCCGGACAGTCCTCCAGGATGGGGCAGAACTTGCACCATGGACCCCCTCGCTTTTCCGCCGCCGAGCCATCTGCCCAGGCCTGTCGCACCTGATTGACCAGGTCTGCCACCTCCCCGGCAACGGCGACGACATCTCGGGTGGAAGGCACCGCGTGATAACGCTCTCCCGTCCTAACCGAAACGGCCTCGACGATCGCGGGCAACTCGTCCCGGGCCAGCGCCCACAGCAGTGAGTAGAACAGGAGCTGGTCTTCGGGCTCCCCGAGCTCACCGGTCTTCCAGTCCACGAGCCGGTGGCCCCCGAGATCCTCGCGAAACACGGCGTCGACACTCCCCACCAGCTCGACATTGGCACTCGCCATGTGATCCAACTCGACCTCCGCCCCCTCGAACCCTTCATCGGGGAGGTTGGTGAACCGCTCATAGAGCGCCCTGGCCTCCTCGATGACCGGATCGAGTGTGGACGGCTTGAGGCCGAGAGCAACCATCTTGTGGTTCAGGTTCGACCCCCCGATCTCCTCCTTGGCCGCCTGGGCGAACTCCTCAGGGTGAATCGGGCCATCTCGCAGATGCCGGCTGAACAGGCGATGGGCGAGACTTCCCAGAAACGCCGGCCTCGATTCGGGCCCATAGATGCCCTGGAGCTTGGCGCTGGCCTGGTCGGGGCACTTCTTCCACGACACGTAGGTGGACGCGGAGATGCGGACGGAGTCGCCGGGCATCATCTCGGGGATCGTCACCATCACCGGTTCGGAAGCGTAGACCCGTCTCCACAAATCCACGGTTCTGGTTGAAACACGGCGAGCATTACCATCCGCGCCCAGGGGACGACGCTCCTCCCGGCCGCCTTCCGCATGAAAAACCACCTCTTCCAGCGCATACATCCCCTGCTCGGAGCCGCATATGTCACAGTCGCGCTGGTTGTCGCCATCGGAGGTTCCTACGGCATCACCAGGTGGGCCTCTCAGGGTGAGATCATGGGTCGGGTCGAGGTCTCCGGAGCCCAGATAGGAGGGCTCGACCGGGAGAACGCCATCGCCGCTCTTCTGGCGGTTGAGGAACAGCGCCTCGCCCGCAAGCTGATCTTCACGATCGAGGGAGCCGAGGTGCTCTTCGACCCGGCCGCAGCCGCCTTCGACGCCGACGAGGAGGCCATCTTCGGTGAAGCGATGACCATCGGGCGAGAGGGCAACGCCGCCTTTCAATTCCTCTTCTGGCTGCGCAACATCTTCTCGACCTCAGAGATCGGGTTGGTGGGGTCAACTGACGCCGACGCAATGCACGACATCTACACCGCCTGGGAGGTCGGCGTGATCGACCAGCCGCCCAGCCTTGGGGCGATTGTCCTGGAGAACGGTGTTCCCCGTCCGGTCTACCCGAGACCAGGCATGGGCATAGCCCGGACTGCAGCAACGACGATCATCGAGAGGGCGATCCTCTCCAATGACCCCGAGGAGTCGGCGCTGCCCACCGCAGTCATCACTCCGAAGCTCACCGACGCCGACATTGACAACGCACTGCTCGAAGCCACCAACCTCCTGTCCGCGCCGATAAAGCTCGTCTACGACGGCAGCGAGGTCGTTTTCTCTGTGGCTCAACTGACCGAGGCCTTCCGGTCCCGAACCATCCCCGAAGGCTCACCTCAGATCGTCCACTCCTTCGATCCTGCAGTCATCGACACCTACCTCGCCCCACTCCGGGAGATGTTCGAAGCCGCGCCGGTCGATGCCGAGTTTGTCATCGAAGAAGACGACATCCGTATCGAGCCGGGCCTCAGGGGCACACGCATCGACGAGACGGAGACAGCCCAACGCCTTCTCCAGGCCGGCCTCACCGGGTCCCGACAAGGCACTCTTCCTCTCGTCGAGGACGCCGACCCGGACATCACCACCGAGTATCTGGAGAGCCTGAACATCAACCACCTGGTCTCGTCGTTCACGACCTATCACCCCTGCTGTGCCCCGCGTGTGGCGAACATCCAGAAGATGGCCGACACCATCGACATGCATCTGATGCTTCCCGGCGACGAGTTCGACCTCAATCGGTTCGTCGGCCAACGGACCGAAGAGAAGGGGTACGTCGAGGCCGGGACGATCGTGGCCGGACAGCTCGTGGACACCTTTGGCGGCGGGGTCAGCCAGTTCGCCACCACCTTCTACAACGCCATCTTCTGGGGTGCCTATGAGGATGTTGAGCATCGCGCCCACTCCTATTACTTCAGCCGCTACCCGGAAGGCATAGAAGCAACGGTCAACTGGCGCACTCCGGACCTGGTCTTCCGCAACGACCGAGCGGACAGCGCCATCCTCATCGACACCCAATACACGTCGAACTCGATAACCGTCCGCTTCTTCGGAGACAACGACGGCCGCATCGTCAAAGGAGAGCAGTCGAGCGGCCGGACCCACATCCACGTCATCGCCGAGGGAGGGCCGAACGCCCTTCACGTGCAGGGAATCGTCTCAGGCCGCTTCGATGAGACCGAACCCGCCGAGCCTCTCTACGTGGCCAACCCCGAAGTGGATCCCGGCCAGGTGAACCAGCTCCAGGAAGAGCTGGGAGGCTGGAGCGTTCGGGTGACGAGACGCATACTCATCGGTGGTGTAGAACTCGTGGCCGAGTTCGAGTGGGTGGTCCGCTATGCGCCCAAGTTCGCCGTATTCGAGGTCCATCCGTGCATGATGCCGCCGCCTGAGGGGTCGACGACCAGCATCTCGACGTGCCCCTCCACCACGACACTTGGATCATCGACCACCACGGGCGGCTAGAAGGACCGCTACTCCTCCTCGTCGTAGAAGCGGAGGAACGAGTGCGTGATCCCGGTCACCAGGGCGGCAGCGGCATCATCCCAGCCGTCGGGCCGGCGAACCGTGATGGTGTTCTGCTGTATGAACACATGGTCTATCCCCAGTTTCAGAGCAAACAGCCTGTCGGCGAGCGTCCCGGGCACTCCGCCTCCCTCCGAACCTGGGGTGACCGTGAGCCCGTCCTGGCCCGTGAAGCTGCGATCCGTGTCGAGGATGAGGATGTCGCCAAGCGCGACCGAGTCTTTGATTTCTACGTCTTGGCCCATGGAGGTGGGATCGTACCAAGTGGCCTTCGCCTAGCCCCCAGAGAGGCAAACCGCCGCTAGCGGCCCAAGCCGCCGGATAGCTCGCCGATCTGATGGACCTTCACCAGGTTGGTGGAGGCCTGGAAGTTGGGTGGCACGCCGGCGACCATCACGATGGTTTCGCCGTGCTCGGCTATCCCCTCCTTCTTGAGCATCTGGGCAGCGGTGGCGATCTCTTCGTCGGTGTAGGTCTTGCGCTCGAAGTCGTGCGGGTGAACACCCCAATAGAGGGCCATGCGACGCTGGGTGATCGGGTTTGGGGTGAAGGCGACTATGCGCTGCGAGGGACGGTACTTGGAGATGAGCCGGGCAGTGCTCCCCGACTCGGTGAAGGCAACGATGGTCTTGGCACCAACGTTGAGCGCAATCTGAGTGGCCGCCTGGGCCACTGCCGAGGCGATGTGGTTTTCGTCCCCGACAAAGGGAACTGCGGCACGATCCGAGAGGGTTCCCTCTTCGACGGTTCTGCAGATCTTTGCCATGGCCGCCACCGCCTGGGCCGGGTATTCGCCTATGGCGGTCTCGCCGGAGAGCATCACTGCGTCGGTACCGGCCGTCACCGCATTGGCTACATCCGTCACCTCGGCGCGAGTAGGTCGCGGGCTCCTGATCATCGACTCCAGAATCTCGGTCGCAATCACGGAGATGCGCCCGGCGGCGTTGGCCCGCTCGAGGATGTCGGCCTGGATCAGGGGAAGCTTCTCGAGAGGGAGCTGAACACCCAGGTCGCCGCGCGCGACCATGACTCCGAACGAGGCCTCCAGGATCTTGTCCAAGTTCACCAATGCCTGGGCCAGCTCGATCTTGGCAATCACCGGCACATCTCCGGCCAGCTCGGCCACGGCCATGACATCCGAAGAGTTGCGGACAAACGAGGCGGCCACGTAGTCGACTCCCAGCTCACGGCCAAAGGCGAGGTCCTCCATATCCTTGGGAGTGAGGCTCACGACGGACAGATGACTGTCGGGGAAGGCGACTCCTTTGGCATCGGACACCGGGCCTCCTCCGGTCACTCTTGCCCTGAGGGAGCCGTTCGACTTCTCGACCACCTCGAGGGTGGCCATCCCATCAGCGAGGATCACCCTGTGGCCCGTCTGAACATCTTCCAGTAGGGAGTCGTACTTGACCGGGATCGTGGAGGCGTCTCCGGGGACGTCGCCGGAGATCACCCGCACCTCCGAGCCTTCCTCCAATGTGATCGCCCCCCCGGGAAACCGGCCGACTCGAAGCTTGGGGCCCTGGATGTCCTGCAGGACGGCCACCGAGCGACCCGAGCTGTCGGCAGCCTCGCGCACCCAGTCGAACAGCTGACGATGCAACTTGTGGTCGCCGTGGCTGAAGTTGAGCCTGGCAACGTCCATCCCGGCCTCGACGAGGGCGGCAACACCCTGCTTGCTGGCTACCGCCGGCCCGAGGGTGGCAATGACCTTCGTTTGGCGCTGCATGTGAACAGAGACGCTAACCCCGCGAGCCGTGGGCATAGATGATCGTGCCGAACAAGTCTTGATTCGCCTGGTCGATGGCCGCGGCTCCGGCATCGGATTGGAGCCACTCCACGAAGCCTCTGGCGAGGTCGGGTCGGCGCGACGAAGCCATCACCAGGGCCGTGTAGGGGTTTTCCAGGGCTCCTGGGTCGAGTCGAAGGTCCACCAGACCAATCGTGGAAGCCGCTGCCAAGAACGCCCCCAACTCTGACAGGGTCATGGCCCCGCGCTGATCGGCTATCAGCAACGTCGGCCCCATGCCCTGACCAGTTTCGCTGTACCAAGCCTGACCCTCAGGGTCGAAACCCGCCTCCAGCCAGTTCTCCATCTCCTTGTCATGGGTTCCCGAGCCATCGCCACGGGTGACGAAGGGGGTCCCGGAGTCGAACACTTCGCGTAACACCTCCGGAAGTTCGTAGCCGGCGAAGACATTCTCAGACTCCGGTGGTCCTACCAGGACGAACTGTGAGGTGAACACGACGGCGGAATAGGTCGCAACCCCCGAGTCGACCATCGCCAGCTCCTGCTTGGGGGCATGGGTGATCGTCACGTCGGCCGCGCCGTCACGACCCAACTCCAGAGCGAGACGCGTCGGCTGCGCCACAACGGACACCTCCACGCCGGGATGCGCCATCTCGTAGGCGGCGGCGACATGGTCGAGAAAGCCCGAGTCGACCACGGTGGTCCCGGCGGCGACAACCACTCTCTGCGGGCCGGGGGAACAGGCCGCCACCAAGACAGCTGCCGCCAGAACAGTCCTCGCCCGCCTCACGCCGGGATGACTGTGACCGCCGAGGCCTTCACCGCGATCAACACCTCAAGCCCCGGCGTCAGCTCCAGTTCGCCCATTGCCCCAGGGGTAACCACCGCCACCACAGAGGTTCCCACATCGACAACAACTTCGACCAGGCCCCCCAGTTCCTTCAACTCCACCACCGACCCCCTCCAGCGATTCCTAGCCGACTGGGCTCCGCCTCTTGCTGTGGATACGCTCACCGCCTCGCCCGGAAACACGGCGCGCGCCGTTCCCTCCACCGAGCCGGTCCCCACCACCTCGATGGTCTCTGTCCTGACAGTGGTCAGGCCGTCTCCCGGCGTAGCCAGTCCGGGGATGATGTTCTGGACACCCAGGATCCGGGCGACGTCCAAGGAGATCGGAGCGGGGAGGACTTCCTCGATCGGTCCCTGTTGGAGAAGCCGGCCTCCGTCGATCACGGCGATGTCATCGGCGAGCGCGGCGGCAACACCCAGGTCGTGGGTGACGACCACTGCTCGCCTGCCCTCCAAGGACGAGGCGATCTGGCCCAGCACCAACTGCTTGTCGGCATGATCGACCGCGGCCAGCGGCTCATCCAGCAGGATCGAGGGCGCATTCTTGGCGAGAGCCCGTGCGAGGGCGATCCGCTGGGTCTCCCCGCCAGACAGGCCGTCCGCGGGACGACTGAGCAGGTGATCAACGCCTAGGGCCGTCGCCATCTGCGCGGCACGCGCCGCCTCCTCGGGCCCCAATCCGAGCCCCATGTTCCACCCGGCCAGCCCGCGGAACAGATAGGGACGCTGCGGCTGGTAGTGACACTCCAGGCCGGGCTGTCCGCCATCGATCCCGGCGAGTGCACGCAGAATTGTGGTCTTGCCGGCGCCGTTCGGACCGAAGAGCACCGTCACCCGGTCCTCGGCGAGTTCCAGGCCTTGGATGTCGACGATCGATCCGTCGCCGGGCACTCGAACGGTGTGAACGCTCATGTGCCCACCGGTCGGTGGCCCCAGCGCCCCAATAGGAGATTGATGGCGAGACTGATCACGAGAAGGACGATTCCGGCCGCCACGGCAGCGCCGAATTGAGCCTGACGCGACTCCTGGACGATCAGCGTGGTGAGCACCCGGGTCTCTCCCAGCACGTTGCCGCCCACGATAAGGACGGCGCCAACTTCGGAGATGACTCGTCCGAATGAGGCCACTGCGGCTGCGGCAACACCTGCGCCGGCTTCGGCAGCCGCAACGCGACCGGTCAGCCAGCGGTTCAGCCCGAGAGCTTCGAGTTGTTCGAGGGCGTGACGGGGAAGACCCTTCACCGCGCCGGCAGTGACACCGGCAGCGATCGGAACCGCAAGCAGAAACTGAGCGATCACCATCGCAGCCGGAGTGAAGGTGAGGCCCAATGCTCCCAGGGGGCCCTCGTTCCAGAAGAGGAGAAGGAGGCCAAGACCAACCAGGACCGGTGGGATACCCATCCCCACGTTGACCGCAAGACCGAGGGCCTTTCGCCCGCGATACCTTCCGAGGGCCAGGGAGATCCCGAGTGGCACCCCGACAACGACACCGAGAACGGTCGCGATCCCACTCACCAACAGCGTGAGGCCCAGGACCTCACCGAGACCCGGAAAGAAGTCGGTCAGGGCCCCTAAGGCATCGGAGAGAACCCGGGAAATGAACTCCATGAGAGGAGACTACGAGAGCTTTTCTGACAGGATCTGGTTGACCAGCTTCGGATCGGCCTTGCCATGTGTGGCCCTCATCACCTGACCAACCAGGAACCCGAGGATCTTCTGCTCACCGGAACGGAATGAAGCGACGGCATCGGGGTTGGCGGCGAGAACCTCGTCCACGGCCGACTGGAGTGCCCCTGGGTCTGAGATCTGGGTGAGGTCGCGCGCTGCGGCAACCGCCACGGGATGGCCTTCTCCACCGAGAACACCTTCGAGGACCTCTTTGGCCGCAGACGAAGACACCGCACCCTCCTCGACCAGGGAAAGCAACTCGGCGAGATCCTTCCCGGTCAATGCCAGCTCGGTGTCGTCGACGTCGTTACGGCGGACCCAGGCAGTGACCTCCCCGGTCATCCAATTCGCCGCCGCCTTCGGTGCAGCGCCCTCCCCGACAGCCGACTCGAAGATGTCGCGTAAGGACGCCGACGTCCCCGACATCACACCGGCCAAATTGCCGTCGAGCCCCATCCCCCGATAGCGGGCTAACCGATCCGCCGGAAGTTCGGGCAGCGAGGCCTTCACCTCGGCGACCCATGACTCGTCCATCACCATGGCCAAGAGGTCTGGCTCGGTGAAGTAGCGGTAATCCGAGGAGCCTTCTTTGGTGCGCATCGAGTGGGTGACTCCGGCGTCCTCGTCCCAATGCCGTGTCTCCTGGACGACGGTCCCTCCACTCTCGACCAAGTCGACCTGACGATTGATCTCGTAATCGACGGCGCGCTCCAGCGACCGAAACGAGTTCATGTTCTTGACCTCGACCTTGGTCCCCAGCTCGTCGGCTCCCACAGGCCGAATGGACACGTTGGCGTCAAAGCGGATGGAGCCCTCCTCCAGACGGGCATCGGAGACACCAAGCTCGGCGACGAGAGCACGCAGGCTCTGGGCATAGGCGCGGGACTCGGCGGCGCTGCGCATGTCGGGCTTCGAGACTATCTCGACCAACGGCACCCCAGAGCGGTTGAAGTCGAGCAAGGTCGACTCTGCGGCATGGATGCGACCACCTTCGCCGAGATGAGTGGACTTGCCGGTGTCTTCTTCCATGTGGGCACGCTCGATGCCCACCCTCGTTGTCGACCCTTCCAGCGACACGTCGAGGTGTCCGTCTACGCAAACGGGCACGTCGAATTGAGATATCTGATAGTTCTTGGGGAGGTCGGCGTAGAAGTAGTTCTTCCGGTGAAACACCGAGCGGGGCGAGACCTGGCAGTTGAGCGCCAGCCCGATGGCCATGATCCAGTCGATAGCCCGACGATTGGGGACGGGAAGAGCACCGGGGAGCCCGAGGCAGACCGGGCACGTGTTGGTGTTGGGCTCGGCCCCGAAGTCGACGGCGCATCCACAGAACATCTTCGAGTCGGTCGACAGCTCGACATGGACCTCGATACCTATGACCGGTTCGTAGGTTCGAGCTTTCTCGGACTGCGACCCCGCCGAGGTTGTCGTCATCCCGCCACCGCCTCGAGCTCGGGGACGGCGGCGAAGCCGGCCAATCTCTCCGCCTCGGCCGCCACCTGGAACAAGACCTCCTCTCCCAGAGCCGGTGCCATGATGTGGAACCCGATTGGCAGGCCTTGCCCATCGACCCCCACGGGGACCGAAATCGCCGGATGACCGGCGAGATTGGAGGGAATGGTGCAGATGTCCGACAGGTACATGGCCAGGGGATCGTCGACCCGGTCCCCTGCGGTGAAGGCGACGGTGGGTGAGGTGGGAGACACCAGAACGTCGACCCTGTGGTACGCCTCTTCGAAGTCGTCCTGGATCGCGGCCCGCACCTTCTGGGCCTGTCCGTAGAAGGCGTCGTAGTAGCCGGCCGAGAGGGCATAGGTCCCCAACAAGATCCGCCGGGTGACCTCCGGACCGAACCCTTCGGCCCGGGAGCGAGCCATGAGAGCTTCGGTCGTCGCACCGTCAGCCCGGTGGCCGTACCGGACACCGTCGAATCGGGCGAGGTTCGCCGAAGCCTCGGCCGGGGCGATGAGGTAGTAGGCAGAAAGAGCGATCTCGAAGGTCGGCAGGGAGACTTCAATGATCTCGGCTCCCGAAGCGGAGAGCTGATCGACCATTCCCTGCACGGCCGCTTCGACCGCAGGCTCATACCCCTCCCCGGAGAGCTCCTTGACGACTCCGACCCGGAGACCTTCGACTCCCTTGGCCAGAGCGGCCCCGGGGTCGGGGTAATCCCCCTGCCATGAAGTGGCATCGAGGGGGTCGTAGCCCCAGATGGCCTCGAGGGTGAGGGCGGCGTCCTCCACGCTCTTGGAGAGAGGCCCAATCTGGTCGAGAGACGAGGCGAAAGCGATCAACCCATACCGGCTGACCGTGCCGTAGGTGGGCTTGAGGCCGACGATGCCTGTCAACGAGGCGGGTTGGCGGATAGACCCGCCGGTGTCGGAGCCCAGTGCTCCGAGGGCCGACCCGACTGCCACGGCGGCGGCCGAGCCACCCGATGATCCACCCGGCACCCGGCTTATGTCCCAGGGGTTGTAGGAGGTCCCGTAGGCCGAGTTCTCGGTTGACGATCCCATGGCGAACTCGTCGAGGTTGGTCTTCCCGACCACCACGGCGCCGCCGTCACGGAGCCTGGTCACAACCGTCGCGTCGTAGGGGGGCACGTACCCGGCGAGAATCTGCGAGGAGGCCGTGGTCTCCAAGCCCCGGGTGCACATGTTGTCCTTGAGGGCAATAGGGATGCCATGCAGAGGCCCGCGATCGATCCCATCCGCCAGGTCGGCATCCGCTCGAGCGGCATCCTCACGCGCCCCGGCATGATCGATGGTGAGGTAGGCGTGCAGCTGTGCCTCGGTGTTGGAGGCGCGCTCCAAGATCGCCTCCACCAGGTCGACGGCCGTCACGTCGCCGGCGCGAAGCCTTCTCCCAGCCTCGGTGATGCTGAGCTGATGGAGGCTCACTCGACCTCCATCGCGGGCGGGACCACGAAGTACCCGTCCTCGGAGTCTGGTGCCTGCGAAAGGACCTCATCGCGGTCCAGGGACGGCCGCACTCGATCATCCCGATAGGCGTTCACGAAACCCAGCGGGTGTGCCGCCTCGTGCGTCGGCTCGCCCTCCAGACCCTGAACCAGGGCGGCGTGATCCAGGATCACTGCTAGCTGGGTCTTGTAGTGCTCCAAGGCCTCAGGACCCAGATCGAGCCGGGCAAGACGGGCCACATGGGCGATGTCGATGTCGATTGGCATGGCGGCCGGAGTGTAGGAATCAGCGGGGGATTTGAGGGAGTCGTCTCCGCTCGGCCCCTTCGCCGAGGTTGACTAGCCCCTATCGACCAGCACCGCTCTTAGTGCTCCATAGGCCCAGTCGAGGTCGTCGAGGCGAACCGACTCCCCGGGCTTGTGGGCAAGCGAGGCCTCACCGGGGCCGAAGTTGATGGCAGCGACGCCCCGTTCCTGCAGTTGGGCGACGTCGGTCCAGCCCTGCTTCGGGCCGATCTCGGCGGATGCCGCCTCGGCAAGCGCCACGAACAGCGGGTGATCGACATGCGGATATGCGGCTGGAGCAAGGTCCCTCACCTCGAAGTGGTCGGCGTCGGCACACACCGACCGCAGCTGCTCTATCGCTTGCTCTGCGCTGCGAACGGGGGCGAACCGGTAGTTGACGTTCAATTCGAAGCTGGCCGGAATGATGTTGTGGGCGACCCCGCCTGCCGCCTTGGTCACCGACATGACTTCCTTGAACTCGAGCCCCTCGACTACATGGGGCTCCGGCTCGAGACCGTCCATCATGGCCAGGAACTCACCCGCCTTGCTGATGGCGTTCACCCCGAGCCACGGGCGCGCAGAATGGGCAGCCCGACCCTCGAAGACCACGTTCGCATTGATGCCACCCTGACAGCCCGCCTCCACAGCGCGGTTGGTGGGTTCCATGACCACTGCGGCACGGGCCTGGACCAGCCCCGGCATCTCTTCGAGGAGACCGGCCAGCTGGTTGCCCCGGATTGGCCCCTCCTCGCCGGCGTAGAAGACGCCGACGAGATCGCTGTCTTCGAGGTCTTCGAGGAGATGGATGATCACTGCGAGGCCACCCTTCATGTCGGTGGCGCCGAGACCATGCAAACGGCCTCCTTCGATCATGGCGCCGACGTGGCCCTGAAGGGGCACCGTGTCGAGGTGCCCCACCAGGAGCACCGACTCCGTTGTCGGCTCGCCAACGACAAGTGAGTCGGCGAACCGCCGACAGGGCAGTGTTGAAAGCCGAGCGGCTATGGCATCCCTGATTTCGGACTCGTTGCCGGTCTCGGAGGGGATGTCGACCAGCCAGGCGAGTGTTTCGGTCATCGTTGGCACGACGGGCAAGGTACCAGCGACAGCTACCCTCACCCCAGGAGCCAAATAGCAATGTCTTTCGCCCATCACACAGCCGAACCCTCGTGACCGAAGCTGGTGCTCATGCGGTGGGGATCGCCACCTTCGCCGGCGGCGACTTGTTGGACGTCTGGTATCCCGACCCGCACTCCGTCGACGCCGCCCATCTCGAACATCTGATCGGCAGGGACTCGGCGCGTGAGGTCGAGCGCCGCATCGTCGAGACCCGGATACCGGACCTGAGCGAACCACCGGCCGACCCGGCCGATGCCTATCTCAGGCTCCATCTGCTGTCCCACCGAATCCACAAGCCCCACGACATCAGCGTCGAGGGGATATTCAGTGTGCTCAACAACGTCGTCTGGACAACCGAGGGCCCTTGCGCCGTCGAAGGGTTCGCCGACACCAAGGCCCGACTGGTGGCCGCAGGCAGGGCTCCGGCGGTCACGTCGATCGACAAGTTCCCCCGCATGATCGACTACGTGGTCCCCTCCGGTGTCCGGATCGCCGATGGGGACCGGGTCCGTCTGGGCGCCTACCTCGGCGAGGGCACCACGGTGATGCACGAGGGGTTCGTCAACTTCAACGCCGGGACCCTGGGCACGTCCATGGTCGAGGGCCGCATCAGTTCGGGGGTCGTGATCGGCGACGGGACAGACATCGGAGGAAGCGCGTCCATCATGGGGACGCTTTCGGGAGGGGGCGAGGAGGTCATCAGCATCGGAGCGCGCTGTCTGCTCGGAGCCAACTCCGGCATTGGCATCTCGCTGGGAGACGACTGTGTGGTGGAGGCAGGGCTGTACGTGACGGCCGGAACCGTGGTGACCCTCCCGGATGGAGAGACAGCCAAGGGACGTGAGCTGTCCGGTGTCAGCGGAATGCTGTTCCGCCGAAACTCGGTGACCGGGACCGTGGAGGCGCTTCCGACGTCCGGGTCGTGGTCTGGACTGAACGAGGCCCTCCACCGACACCAATAGTCGCCAATGCCTTATCGCCTGATCTACCTAGGACTCGGGCTGGTTGCCGTGGCAGCCATTGCCCTGGGAGTGCTCCTCTCGCCAGAAGGTGAATCTGTCGACTTGCCCAAAGCGATCGAGTCGGTCTCGCCCGAGCCGGGAGACCTGGTTCCCCCGCAGACGACGCTCGTTATCGACTTCGAGGTGGGCTACGAAGCCCAAATATGGGTCGACGGCTGGCCGCTGGCCGACGCCACGTTCGTCCCGGCGACCGGGGTCTATCGGTGGGCGCCTTCGCCGTCGAGCCCGACGCTTCAGGAGTGGGCGCCCGGTGAGCACACCATCCGGATCACGTGGGACACCTACACCGGCCTCCCCGACCCGGGTTCGTTCGAGTGGTCGTTCCGGGTGGGCTGATGGACAGCTACATCGATCGACTCGCTTCGAGAGCAAGCCTCACCGACGCCTTCGCGACGCTCGAGGAGCCCCGCACGATCGTCTGGGTAGCCATCGCCTGGACATGGGGCTCGGCTGCAAACACCGCGATCATGGCAACGATCTTCTTCTCGTTCGGCGAGACCTCCGTTGGGTGGGCCAACATCGTTCTAGCTTTCGTCTTCGCTTCGTGCTGGTTTGTATTCGCCTGGTCCGGAAGCCTCCGGGCCACATTCGCCTTGGGCATCGCCACGGCAACGGCACACAACCTCTACGTCCATGTCGCCATGGGTGGATACGCCAACTCCGGGGCCTTCATCTCCTGGGGAGCCGGTGTAACGGTCGTTGCCGCTCTTGCCTTGCCTCGGGCATGGGCGATCGCCGTCGGGGCGGTCTGGTCTATCGCGGCGATCGTGTTCGGATTCCTGGAAGAGGGCCTCAAGGCCGGTCGACCAGGCCCCGACCCGGGGCTGCCTGCCTTCATGTTCCCCTACACGATGGTGATGATGGCGCTGATGCTGACTCCCGTCGTCACATACCTCCTGTCACGTCTGGCGGCTGAACGAGAACGATCAGAAGGCTTGCTCCTCAATGTCCTCCCTGAGTCGATCGCACAGCGACTGAAGACTTCGCCGGGCGTCATCGCCGATGACTTCTCAGAGTGCACAGTCCTCTTTGCGGACATCGTCGGGTTCAGCGCTCATGGCCGCGAGGTCGCAGCCAAACAACTCATAGAAGAGCTGGACACGATCTTCTCCGAGTTCGACCGGCTGGCAGAGAGTCGCGGAGCTCAGAAGATCAAGACGATCGGAGACGGCTACATGGTCGTTGCCGGCGTTCCGGACCCGAGGGACGACCATCTGGAGATCATCTGTGCCTTGGCCCTCGACATGGTCGGCTCGGCGCCCGCCGGCCTCCAGGTGCGCATCGGCATCAACACCGGTCCGGTGGTCGCAGGGATCATCGGCACCAGCCGGTTCTCATATGACCTGTGGGGGACCACGGTGAATCTGGCAAGTCGGATGGAGTCATACGGCGAGCCAGGCCGCATCCAGGTGACCACGGTGGTCCGCGACCAGGCGGCCGACCGGTTCCACTTCGAACCGGCAGGAGTCGTCGACCTCAAGGGTTTCGGGCCCACCGAGGCCCACTACCTGGTCAGGGCTCGCTGATGGGTTGGCTGTCCCGATCGAAGAGCCCCTCGTGTGAAGACCTGGATCAGATCGGGTTCAGGAAGTCGGAGACGGACGTGTGCCCAGACTGTGTCGAGGGTGGGACCGAGTGGGTGCACCTACGGATGTGCATGGTGTGTGGCAAGCCGGGGTGCTGCAGCAGCTCACCGATGAACCACTCCGCTCGCCACTTCGAGGAAACGGGGCATCCGCTGATGACCTCGCTGGAGCCTCGGGAGAACTGGGCCTGGTGCTTCGCCGACGAGGTCTATCTCAAGCCGCGGGACTACCTCTAGGGCAGGACCGACAGGCCTTCTTCGAGCAGCCTCTTGAAGGCGTCCCCATCGATGATCGGGACGCCGAGCTCGGTAGCCTTACGTGGCTTCGAAGCCCCTGGTGAATCGCCCACAACGAGCGCGGTCGTCCGGCCGGAGACCGAGCTGGCTGCCTTGCCACCCCGCGCCTCGATCGCCATCTGGGCCTCCTCCCGGGTGAACCCCTCCACCGTGCCGGAGACGACGAAGGTCGCCCCGGCGAGAAGTCCGGACTCAACGCCTTCTTCGGCTTGGTCGGCCAGCCGGACACCGGCCTCCCCGAGCTTGCCGACCAGGTCCCGGTTTGCCCGGTCATCTGACCATCCACGCACTTCCGCGGCGATCACCGGCCCGATCCCTTCTACCTCGGAGATCTCCTCCTCGGTGGCGTCCATCAGGGCCGGAAGTCCCCCGAAGTGCCTCATCAGGGTCCGGGCCACGGTCCCGCCTACGTGACGAATCCCGAGGGCGGTGAGGAGCCGCGCCACCGGGCGATCCTTGGCCCCCTCGATCGCTGACCGAAGATTGCCCACCGAGACCTCGCCCCACCCCTCGTATTCGAGCAGCTGGTCGACGTCGAAGGTGAAGATGTCAGCGGGATCGGTGATCAACTCCTCGTTCAAAAGCAGGTCGATGGTCTTGTAGCCCAGGTGCTCGATGTCCATCCCTCCGCGCCCGGCGAAGTGAAGAAGCCACTCCCTGACACGGGAGGGACACTCGAATCCCCCGGTGCATCGGGCCACGGCCTCCCCCTCGACCCTGACAATGTCGTGGCCGCAGAACGGGCACTTCTTCGGCATCGACCACTTCTTCTCTTTCCCGGTGCGAGCGGCAACGACTGGCCCCACGACCTCGGGAATCACGTGACCGGCACGACGGACGATCACCTGATCACCGATCCGTACGTCCTTGAGCGCGACCTGATCCTGGTTGTGGAGAGTGGCCATGCTCACGGTGGCGCCCCCGACGAACACCGGCTCGAGAACTGCGAATGGGGTGGCCGCACCGGTGCGGCCGATGTTGATCGAGATGTCCTTCAGTTCGGTGATCTGGGTCTCGGATGCGAACTTGTAGGCAATCGCCCAACGGGGAGCCTTCGCCGTATGGCCCAACACCTCCTGCTCGGGCAGCGAGTCGACCTTGATCACCACGCCATCGGTCTGATATTCAAGGTCATGACGGCTCTCTTCGGCATTCGAGACATAGTCGTAGACCTCTTCGATCGTGGAAAGGGCCTGACTTGCCGGGTTTGTGCGCAGACCGAGGGATCGCAGGTATCCGAGGGTCTCCCAATGGGTCCGGAAAGACGGCCCGCCCTCCATCAGACCCAACTGGTAGACCCAAATAGACAGGTTGCGGGCTGCGGTCGCCGAAGGATCTTTCTGGCGGACGGATCCGGCGGCGGCGTTGCGGGCATTGGCAAACACCGGCTTGCCCTCCTCCAGTTGGCGCCGATTGAGCTCGTCGAAAGCCCCATACGGCATGTAGACCTCGCCCCGGACCTCCACAACCGACGGAGGAGATTCGCCGAGTAGACGAAGCGGCACCGACTGGATCGTCCTCAGGTTGGCGGTGATGTCCTCTCCGGTCGTCCCGTCGCCTCGAGTGGCCCCGGTGGCCAGGACCCCGTCCCGATAGGTGAGGACGACTGCCAGGCCGTCGATCTTCAGTTCGCAGACGTAGCCGCCTGGTGGCTGACCGAGAACCCGCTCCATCCTCTGCTCCCAGGCCTCGAGGTCCTCACGCGTCTCGGCGTTGTCCAGTGAGAACAGTGGGAGGAGATGTTGCACTGGCTGGAACAGATCTCCGACCGGGGTCCCGATCCTCTGGGTTGGGCTGTCCGGCGTGACCAGCTCCGGGTGCTCGTCCTCGAGGTCCCTGAGCTCACCGACCAGCTGGTCGTACCGGGCATCGGACACGATCGGGTCGTCGAGGATGTAGTAGCGATGGTTGTGGTGGCGAATCTCGTCGCGCAGCTCTCTGATTCGCTCTGCGGCGTTCGACATCTCGGGACCGACGTTAACGACGGAGTGTCACAGAATCGGCTGTGAGATCAAGGCTCCGCCGAGCACCTCATCACCGTCGTAGAAGGCGACAGTCTGGCCGGGGGCAAGAGCCTTCTGAGGCTCGTCGAAGCTGAGAACCCCTCCGGAAAGGGTAGCGGGCACCGGCTCACCGTGAGCGCGGTACTGGGCCAGGACCCGACCATGGCCCAGATCGCCCGATGTCCAGGTGAGATGGGACAGTTCGACTCCTGATACCTCGAGATCGTCCCTGCTCCCAATCACCACGGTTGCCGACTCGGGTTCTATCTTGACCACGAAGCGAGGCTCGCCCGCCGAGATGCCGAGACCGCGACGCTGGCCCACGGTGAATCCAACGACTCCCCCGTGCGAGCCCAGCTCTTGACCATCGGTGCCGACCAGACGGCCCGGAGTGAACACATCCGGCGCGTGGTCCTCGAGAAAACTCCGGTAGTCCTTCTGGCCGACGAAGCAGATCTCCATCGACTCCGGCTTGTGGGCGGTCCGCATGCCCATCCCGGCCGCGATCTTGCGCACTTGTGCCTTGGTGAGCTCGCCAACGGGCAAACGCGTCCGCGCCAGCTGATCCTGAGTGAGCATCGAGAGGACATAGGACTGGTCCTTCCTCTTGTCGGCACCTCGAAGCAGGGAGTAGGAGCCGTTCTGCCTGGTCACCCGGGCATGGTGCCCGGTCACCAGCCAGTCGCAATCGAACTCATCGAGTCGGCTGAGCAGCCGATCGAACTTCACTGTGCGGTTGCACTCGATACAGGGGTTCGGAGTGCGCCCGCTGGCGTAGTCAGAGACGAAGCCGTCCACGACTCCGTCCTTGAACTCGTCGGAGTAGTCGAGAACGTAATAGGGAATGTCCAGCTCGGCCGCGACGCGTCGAGCGTCCTCGGCGTCGGAAACGGTGCAGCAGCCTGCCGTTGGCGCTTCACCGTTGGGACCGGACCAGAGCTTGAGGGTCACACCGACGACGTCGATCCCGAGGTCGTACATCAGCGCGGCCGCCACCGAGGAGTCGACCCCACCCGACATCGCCACGAGCGCCCTCATCGGAGTCGTTCCACCAGATCGATCACGACATCGGCCGCCTCGGACGCCTCGGAATCCGTCGACGTCCATCCGAAGGTGAATCGGATGCACTCCCTGGCTTGGGAAGCCGAGAGACCCATGGCCTCGAGGACGTGCGACACGGTGGCCGCCCCCGACTGGCATGCCGAGCCCGCCGACGCGGCGACTCCCGCCCGGTCGAGTCGCATGAGCAGCGTCTCATTCCGCACACCCGGGATCCGGACACTCAGATGGTGGTGGGATCGACTCTGGATCGGCGTATTGACGACCAGACCTTCGACTCCGCTTGCCAGCCTCGTCTCGAACCGGTCCCTTATCCCGCCGATCTCTGCGCGGAACCGATCCCTGTCCTTGACCGCGAGCTCCATGGCGCGGGCAAGACCCACCGCTCCGGCGACGTGGTGGGTGCCTGACCGACGGCCCAACTCCTGACCTCCTCCGTGAACCAACGGTTCGAGATAGGTGCCTTCCCGGACATAGAGCAGCCCGGTTCCTTTGGGACCACCGAACTTGTGCCCGGAGACCGTCACGAGATCGGCACCGAGCTGCGACACATCGAGGTCTTGAGAGGAGAACGCCTGGACGGCGTCGGTGTGGAAGAGAACGTCTTCGTCTCTCTCGTGAACCCTTCTCGCCAGGTCGGAGATGTCGTGGACCACGCCGGTTTCGTTGTTGACCGTCATCACCGAGACGACCCCGGTCGACGGCGCAACGGAGTCCGCCAGCTCCTCAGCGTCGACCCGACCTGAGGTGTCGACGCTGAGAACGGAAGAGTCGCCGCCAAACCGTCGGATGGCGTCCACCGACTCCAGAACCGCCTCGTGCTCGGTAGCCACGGTCACGACCCCGTTTCGGTCACCGGGTCTCCAGGCCGCTCCTTTCAGCGCGAGGTTGTCTGACTCGGTGCCGCCCGAAGTGAAGACGATCTCGATCGGCATGGCGCCGATCAGCGCGGCGATCTGCTCGCGAGCGGCCTCCAGGGCGTTCTTCGCACGTCGGGAGACCTCGTGGACACCCGAGGAGTTCCCGAACTTCTCCAGGGCATACGGTGCCATCGCCTCCCAGACCTCGGGACGCATGGGCGTCGTGGCGGCGTGATCCAAGTAGATCATCACCACGGATCTTCGCACGCCCCCGGCACTGAGAGACGCGAAGAGATGCGGAATAGGGCTGAGGCGTGGCGGTTGCCTTTGACATGGCGCCCGAACTAGGAGACCAGAGGACCGCCACCGGCACGGTGGAAGCAGTCACCGCACTCGAAGGCGCGGGCTTCCTCGTCCACCGTCCCTTCCCCACGGCCAGGCTCGACCACATAGGCCCTTTCCTGCTTCTCGACGAGATGGGGCCGGTGGAGAACGCACCAGGCGAAGCGAAGGGCGCGCCGGACCATCCCCACCGGGGATTCGAGACGGTGACCTACGTGCTCGCCGGTGAGATCGAGCACAAGGACAGCCAGGGAAACCGCGGGCTGATCACCCCCGGGGACGTGCAATGGATGACCGCCGGAGCCGGGATCGTCCACTCCGAGATGCCTTCTCCCAAGATCATGAGCACCGGAGGCAAGGCACACGGCTTCCAGCTCTGGGTCAACCTGCCCCAGAAGGCGAAGTGGAATCGCCCCCGCTACCAGGACCTACTCGCCGAGGACATGCCCGTGGTCGAATTCGGTGGCGGGTCGGCGGTGGTCATCTCCGGACACACCCACGGCGTCGACGGAGTAGCCGACACCTATCTGCCCATCAACTATCTGCACATAAAGGTCTACCCCGAGGAAGAGGTCGTGCTCGAGATCGAGCCGGACCACCAGGCCTTCGTTTACGTCTTCCGCGGAGATGGGCTCATCGGCAAGGCGCGCCAGCCGGTCGGCCGAGGACAGATGGCGGTGTTCGACCGGGAAGCCGGGCTATTGACGCTCATCGGCGGGAAGGAGGGGCTGGAGGCAATGGTCGGGTCCTCACAGCCGCTCAACGAGCCGGTGGTCCGCTACGGCCCGTTTGTGATGAACACCAGGGAAGAGATCGTCGAGGCCTTCGACGACTACCGAGCCGGGAAGATGGGATCAATCGAGCCCGAGCTGAGCCCGTCGATGGAAGGCATCTGAACCACCTCGACGCGTTGCGTCTGGTCCGGGCCCCGAGACGATGGGCCTTGGAGAAGCTGACTGGCCTCCGCTCTCACCTGAAGTGGGCCAAGGATGCCCTCTCTGTGGAGCTCTTAGGGGCCAAACCCTCGGTGTCGGCGCCGCATGCGCGTTCAGGGCCCCCGCCGGCTCTCCCCGGATTTTGGAAGGGAAACCGGGGTCCCCCTCGACCAGACGGTCAGCGACCCTTGAATTCGGGGGGTCGCTTCTCCACAAACGCGGCCACGCCTTCCTGAGCGTCTTCAGTGGCAAACGCTTCCAGGAAGGCGGAGTGCTCCATCTCCAAGGCTTGGTCCATCGGGAGGGTCCGTCCGGCTGCCAGCACCTTCTTGGCCGCGGCAATCGCCTTGGTTGCCTTGGTCGCCCATGCGGCGGCGTCCGACATGGCCAGGTCCAGAAGCTCGTCGGTAGGTGCCACCTTGTCGGCGTAGCCGACGGCCATCGATTCCCCGGCATCCATGTGGCGGCCGGAGTAGACGAGGTCTTTGGTGTTCTGGAAGCCGATGACGCGTTGCAGGCGCTGGGTTCCCCCCGCCCCAGGGATCAGGCCAAGGTTGATCTCGGGCTGGCCAATGCGGGCGTCCTCGGCGACGTAGCGGAAGTCACAGCCCAGAGAGAGCTCACAGCCTCCACCCAGGGCAAACCCATGAACCGCGGCAATCGTCGGCTTGTCGAGAGCTTCGAGAACGTCGATCGCGCTCTGAATGGTCTCCGCCGACATCTCCCGGCTGCCGTAGTCGAGAACCTCCTTGAAACCCTTGATGTCCGCCCCTGCGGCGAAATGGGGCTGGCCCGTGAGAACAACAGCCCTGATGGCCGGGTCGGTGCATTGGCCGAACGCCTCCTTCAACTCGGCGGACACCTGGGTCGAGAGAGCGTTGACGGGCGGGCGGTCCAGGCGAACCAGGGCGACGGCACCCTTGACAGTGACCGATACGAATTCCATGGGAGCGACATTAGACCTGACCGCGGATGGGGCCATCGGCCTACACTTCGTCGCAGGGGTAAACAGGAGGTTGGAGAAAGCAGCGCCTTCCACCATGAATGCGAGCAGCTACGACGCGCCAACGTGGGGCCCGGGCCCGGTTCCTCTCCCCTCCCCCACCCACCGGTCCGGGTCCCACGACCTTTTCGGGGAGGAGCGGACCGTTTCACCTCCGCCGCCAACCCCGCCTGCCATGGCGGCGAGACCAGCATCGAGAGAGGTGGTGCCCGGGGTGGGTTTCGAACCCACACGAGCCGTGATCGGCTCAAGGGGGTTTAAGCCCCTCGCGTCTACCGTTCCGCCACCCGGGCTGGAAGAGTCAGGGTAAATCCAGGAGGCCCGACGCGGCGCCATCGAGAGTGTCTCTGACCGACACCGTGACGGTTTCGACGCTCATCGCACGGGCCACTTCGGAGGCGATGACCGCTCCGGAGAGGATCACCGGGGCACGCTTCGGGTCGAGTCCAGGAAGCTCCGCGGTCTCATTCACGGTCATCGCAGACAGACGAATCGCCAGCGAGTCGACACCAGCTCTCGAAAGCTCATAACCATGAACCAAACGGTCCTGGTGGGACCGGCCCGATTCGATCGCGGCCAAGCTGGTCCAGGTTCCGGCGATACCGACGACCAAACGAGGGTGGAGATCTCCCACAGAGGCGAACATGCTGCGCAACTCAGCGCGGGCCTGGTCCACTTGTCGGGGGGAGGCCGGCCGATCGGGGAGGAGGCGATCGGTGAGCCTCACCGATCCGATGTCTATCGAGACACCTCTATCGGATGACACGAACTCGGTGCTCCCTCCTCCAATGTCGGACACGACCACTCCGTCCAGCGACGACATCTCCGCTGTGGAACCCAAGAACGCCAGCCGGGCCTCATCGTCACCAGAGATCAAGGTGGGTCGGACCCCTAAGGCCGACTCGGCCTGGTCGAAGAAGCTCTCGCGGTTCGAGGCATCGCGAGATGCCGAGGTGGCAATCGCCAAACGACGCTGGACGTGGTGTGAGTCCATCAACCGGCCGAACACCTCGAGCTCGACCACCGTCCTGGCGACCGCCTGAGGTGACAAGACGCCGGTCTCATCGACACCTTCACCCAGACCGGTCACCCTCACCCAGCGCCCCGACTCCTCTGAGCCGCTGGTGATCAGGAGTCGCATCGAGTTCGACCCGATGTCGACAACTCCTACCTTCACGGACGAGCGGTCCACTCGGGGTTGGAGCCACCGCCCACGACACAAGGCACCTCGCAGTCGAGGGGTTCTATCCAACCGGACACCAACGAGCCCACCGGATTGTCCCCGCCAGCCGCTGTGTGGGCGTAGTGGGCGTGCAGGCACTTGACCCCGGTTCCTGACATCCCGCCGACGCCTCCCGAAGGGACAGGTTCGGTGCCGGGAGCGACCAATCCTTCTCGCTCGGCCGCGTAGGCCGCATTGGCCTGGTCCAGAGCCTCGGCGAACTCGCGGTCGGCTATGGCCTTGGCCTCCATGCGCTTGACACCGCCGGTGGCTTCGAGACGGGCGATTCGAACGACGGCCAGGGGGCAGGTCAACCAGTAGAGGGTGGGAAAGGGCGTCCCGTCGTCGAGGATGGGCGGGACCCTTATGACCACCGGTCGGTCCAGGTGGCAACTGGCGACCACTTTGGACTCAGCACGCAGTGGCCTGCCAATTTGAGCCTCGATGACCTTTCGGTCATCCGGGCTGCTCATCAATCGGACTCTACGTCGGCACCGGTGAGGAAGTTCCACAGCTTGTCCACCCAGGTCTCCGTTTCAGGGAGGACCGGCACCTCTAGCGAAGGCGCCGGCTCACCCTCGCCGGGAGGGGGATCGAGAACCACATATGCCCTCTCGCCGGGACGGGCATACCCGAGCTTCTCGCGCGCAAGTCGCTCCACCTCGGCGTCGGTCAGCAACGCCTCCACGTCGGCGGCCAGGAGCTCGTTCTCGGCGACCAGCTGATCCAGCTGGGCCTGGGCGGCGCTGACTTGCCTCTGGGAGTCGATGATTTGTCGATAGGGGACCACTTGGGTGAGGAACGCGGCCCCGAAGGCAACCAACAGCAAAGTGGCAACGGCCACCCCTGGCCTGCGGAGGATCACCGCCTCACCCCGAGAGGTGCCCAGCCGGCGAAACGCGCTTCGGCGCCCATCGCTTCTTCGATACGCAGCAGCTGGTTGTACTTCGCCGTTCTCTCGCCGCGGGCCGGGGCGCCCGCCTTGATCTGACCGGCGTTGGTGGCGACGGCGAGATGGGATATGAATGAGTCTTCGGTCTCTCCGCTCCTGTGGCTGATCATGCGGCCGTAGCCAGCTCCCTCGGCGAGCTCCATCGTGTGGAGGGTCTCAGACAGCGAGCCGATCTGGTTGACCTTTATCAGGATGGCGTTGGCGGCACCCTCCCGCACTCCTCGTCGCAGCATGTCCTCGCTCGTGACGAACAGATCGTCGCCGACCAGCTGGGTGCTGGATCCGAGACGTGCGGTCAGGGCGGTCCAACCTTCCCAGTCGTCTTCGGCCATTCCGTCTTCAATGGAGACCAAGGAGAATCTGTCCGCCAGTCCGGCGAGATAATCCACCATCTGCTCAGACGTGAGCTCACCACCCTCGAGGGCATAGTGCCCTTCCCGGTAGAACTCGGTTGCGGCCACGTCGAGGGCCAGGCCGAACTGGTCACCAAGGCTGTAGCCCGACTCCTCGATTGCCTCGACTAGTAGTTCGAGAGCAGCCTCGTTGGTGGCGAGATCAGGGGCGAACCCTCCCTCGTCACCGACATTCGTGCTCAGCCCTCGGCCCGCGATCACCCGCTTCAGGGCGTGGTAGACCTCGACGCCGGCTCGCAGGGCTTCGGAGAACGACCCGAGACCCGCCGGAACCAGCATGAACTCTTGAATGTCGACCGAGTTGGCGGCGTGTGCTCCCCCGTTGAGCACGTTCAGGCAGGGAACCGGCAGGACCCGGGCCGACGGCCCGCCCAGGTAGCGGAAGAGAGGAAGATCGACTGAAGCCGCCGCGGCCCGGGCCACCGCGAGAGACACCGCGAGGATCGAGTTGGCCCCGAGATTGGCCTTGTTGGGCGTTGCATCGAGATCCGCCATCAGCAAGTCGATGTCTTCCTGGCGGGTTGCGTCGCGACCGATCAGAGCCGGGGCAATTGTGTCGATGACATGCGACACCGCCGTGTGGACGCCCTTTCCCGAGTAATGGTCTCCCCCGTCACGAAGCTCAACCGCCTCATGGGTGCCCGTCGACGCTCCAGAGGGAACTATGGCGCGGCCAAAACCGCCCTTCGTGAAGACTTCGGCTTCGACGGTCGGGTTTCCCCGGGAGTCGAGCACCTGTCGCGCGTGGATTCGCTCGATTGTCGAGTTGCTCATTCGTTTCAGCTGAACGCTGGCCCGCCAAGCTAATTGATGCCCGGCCTCACGCCGTACATATACGCCGGCCTAGCCGCTGGGCTCTTCAGCGAGCTTGGCGCGCTCCCATCTCTCGTCGAGCGCGGAGAGGTCGAGATCGTCCAATGGGCCTTCCTGTTCCATTCTCCGAAATCGCCGCTCGAATCTGTCGGTGGCGGCGCGAAGAGCCAGCTCGGGATCGAGACCGAGGTGACGGGCAAGATTCACCGCGGAGAAGAGAAGGTCCCCGAGCTCGGACTGGGGGTTGCCCGAACCGCCCAAAGCAGCCTCCAACTCGCTCAATTCCTCGGCGAGCTTGGGCATCACCTGCGATGCGTCGCTCCAGTCAAAGCCCACCTTGGCGGCACGGTTCTGAATCTTCGTCGCGCGTCCCAGCGCCGGCATCCCCACGGCAACGTCGTCGAGGGCCGAACGGTCTCCGCCGTTGCCACGCTCCTCGGCCTTGATCCGGTCCCAGTTCTCTTTTACTTCGGACGCCGAGCCGGCCTCCACCTCTCCGAACACATGCGGGTGTCGCCTGACCAGCTTCTGTCTCATCGTCTCGGCTACATCGTCGATGTCGAAGACTCCTCGTTCCCGGGCGATCACCCCGTGAAACAGGACTTGGAGCAATACGTCGCCCAGCTCGTCCTCCACCGATGCATATGACACCAGATCCTCCTCGTCGAGCTTCGAGATGGCATCGATCAACTCGAAGGACTCCTCCACCAGGTTCTTCACCAGGCTTTGATGGGTCTGATCCCGATCCCAGGGGCACTCCGCCCGCAGCCGACGCATCGTCTGCACGGCCCCGACCAGGCCTCCGGGGGCAGAGTCGATGAAAAGCGATGTCCGGTATCCGGCCAATGACGGACTGACCTCGTGTGGCAACTGCTCGATCACCTGCTGGCCCGAAGAGCCCAGATTTGCCAGGACCGTCACCTTCTCTCCGTCGGGCAGCACCCGATCGATGGAGGCGCACACGTCGGCCAGCACCTCGGGTCGATCGAGATGGGCGAAAATCGTGGGCTTGTCCAGCACCAGGGGCGACGGGAGTTCATGGCCGTTCAACACCTGAATGCCCCGACTGAGAGGGTCGTAGGCCATCTCCGCCAGGATGGCATCGATGAAGGACTCGGCCGTGATCACCTCTGCCTCCACACCGGCCTCGAGGATCGAGCGCGCCGCGAATTCGCCGATCATCGGGCTCCCTGGAACTGCGTAGACGACCGGGCCTCGTTCGGCGTGTTCGAGGACTCTGTGGACGATCGCCGCGTAGGTGTCCTCGAAGGAGCTGGTCGACTCGTAGAGGTCATCGCAGAACACGACTTCTCTCATCGTTGCCAGTTGCTCGCTCGCCGGGTGGTGGACGGTCCTGACTATGACGGTGCGGCCGGCGTCGAGGAGCAAGTCCTTTACGAAGGCCGGGAGCCGATCGAGATCACCTGGACCAAGACCAGTGACTGTGATCATTCCGCGGGTGGGACCACCTGAGGCTCCGGCTCTGTCTGCCAGCTCCCGAAGCGCTCTACGACCGTGACAACGGCGCTGGTCAGCTGTTCGAAGAACCACGGATTGAATATCTCGTCGGCGGCCCGGAGTGTCATCGCACTCACGATGTCCTCGGCGGCCGGGATCATCGAGGGGTCCGGCTCGGTGCGTTCGCTCACGATGATCACGTGGAAACCGAACATGGAAGGAACGATTGTCTCGTAGACCTCTCCGATCGGCGCAACCAGGGTCGCGTCGCGGAAGGTGGGCACGTAGTCCATGGGACTGGTACAGCCGAGGTCGCCTCCGTTGGGACCACTGGGCCCGGTTGACAGCTCCACCGCCACGGCGGCAAAGTCCTCACCGGCGACGATCCGGTCGAGTGCAGCCTGGGCCTCCTCCTCGGTCTCGAGAAGGATGTGCGCGGCACACACCTGGGTGAGGCGCCAGGTGGCGACGTTCAGTTCCTCGGAGATCTGGTCGGCGCTCGGAGCCGGCAGTTGCAGAGCCATCTGGGTGCGGACCTGCTGGCTCAATAGCTCATAGTGGGCGAAATTCCGCAGAGCGACCTCGGTCAGGCCCTGAGCCTGGACGAAGTCCTCGAGACTCTGGCCGTCGCCGCTGAACTCCTCGTAGATCTGCTCGGCCCGGGCGGCGATGTCCTCGTCGCTGACCTCCACCCCGTACTCGGCCGCGGCAGCCGCCACGAGGACCAGGCGCTGTATTTCGAAGCCGAGAACCTCGGCGAACCGCGCCTTGGTGATGGTTTCGCCTTCGGAGTGAATAATCGCTTCGACGTCGTCAACTGTGATGTCGACGCCCTCGACTGTTGCCGCCACGGCTCCACCACCGCATGCCGAAGCCGCCAGGGCAAAGAGAACAGCGAGCGAAACCAACTTCTTCAATGGGGAGTCCTCTATCAGGGGGAGGCCCCGATGGTAGAGGGCCACATGGCTTGTATGAACTCGATCAGGCCGGGGACGAGCGAGGTGGGCTCGGTGATGAAGATCAACCCCTCAGCTGCTCGAAGGACCGATCGGCGATCGAGACGCTGCAACCTGACCTCCTGGGCCGGTCTGAGATCGACCGGGCCCATGCGGATCTCGTTCCTGACCTTGACGATCTCGTTCAGGCCGGCCCGGATCGCCTCCACGCGCAGCCGCGCCAGCTCGAGGAGCGCGTCGGCCTCATCGGGCAGGGGTCCGTATCGGTCACGCCACTCATCCGCGACCGCATCTACCTCGCCGTCGGTGGCAGTCGATGCCAGGAGCCGGTACGCCTCCAGTCGCAACTCCTGGTCGGAGACGTAGCTCTCAGGGAGGTGGGCGTCCACCGGGAGGTCGATCCGCACCTCGGGGGGACCGGTTGTCCCGGCCGGCCGACCCTCCATCTCGGAAACCGCCTCGGCGACCAGCTCGGCATACAGATCGAACCCGACCGCGGCGATGTGGCCACTCTGGACCTCGCCGAGAATCGAGCCCGCACCCCGTATCTCCAGGTCCCGAAGAGCAAGCTGGAACCCGGACCCGAGGTCGGTGGCCTCACCGATTGCCTCCAGCCTGCGGTAGGCCTCCTCGCTGAGTGTCCGGTCGGTCGGGTGAAACAGGTAGGCGTAGGCCCGCTGATCCGATCTGCCCACTCTCCCCCGGAGCTGGTAGAGCTGGGCAAGACCGAGGAGGTCCGCTCTCTCCACGACGAGCGTGTTCACCTTTGGCAGGTCGAGACCGGACTCGATGATCGTGGTTGCCACCAGAACGTCATGTTCACCGTTCCAGAAGTCGATCATCACCTGCTCGAGTTGGCCTTCGGACATCTGCCCGTGAGCCACGACGTAGCGGGCGTCGGGAACCAGCTCCTCAAGCCTCGCCACGGCATGATCGATGGATTGGACCCGGTTGTGCACGTAGAAGACCTGCCCCTCTCGCAGGAGCTCGCGTCGTATTGCAGCCGACACCGCCTGCTCGTCGAACGGTCCGACGTAGGTGAGGATGGGATGGCGGTCCTCCGGTGGAGTGCGGATGTGAGAGACATCGCGGATGCCGGTCAAGGCCATCTCGAGGGTCCTCGGGATGGGCGTTGCGGTGAGGGTGAGCACGTCAACACCGACCTTCAGGCGCCGCAGGGTGTCCTTTGCCGAGACCCCGAATCGCTGCTCCTCGTCTATGACCAGCAGTCCGAGACTCTTGAATCGCACGTCCTCGGAGAGCAGCCGATGGGTTCCGACGACTAGGTCCACCTCCCCCGTGGCCAGGCCTTCCGTGACCCGGTTTTGCTGTTTCTGGGTGAGGAACCTGGAGAGGACCTCGACTCTCACTGGGTAGGGAGACAGCCTCTCTGAGAAGGTCTGGTGATGCTGCTGGGCCAAGAGAGTCGTTGGGCACAGCACGGCCACTTGCTTGCCCTGCTGGACGGCCTTGAAGGCAGCGCGGATGGCGACTTCGGTCTTGCCGAACCCCACGTCACCAAAGATGAGCCGGTCCATCGGGCGCTCGGTGGCCATGTCGGCCTTCACCGCTTCGATCGCGGCCAACTGGTCCAGGGTTTCCTCGTAGGGGAAGGAACTCTCCAACTCCGACTGCCACGGCGTGTCCGGACCGTACGAATGACCGGTGGCGACGGCTCGTTGCTTGTGAAGCTCGACCACCTGGGCGGCGACGGCGGACACCGCCTCTCGAACTCGTGCCTTCTGCTCCGACCAGTCCTTCCCACCCATCCGCGACACCCTGGGTGCCTCACCCCCGGTGTACTTCTTGACTGCAGCAAGCTGGTCGATTGGCACATACAGGCGGTCTCCGGCGGCGTAGGCGATGATGAGGTAGTCACGCTCGACTCCGACCATCGTCCGGGTCACCAGACCTTCGAAACGGCCTATGCCGTGCTGGTAGTGGACGACGTAGTCGCCTTCGTTCAGATCGCGGTACTGCTGGGCGGCCGCCGATCGCGTCCTGCCCGCTTTGCGGTGAGCCCGCCTCCGTCCCGCGATGTCGTGCTCGCCGAGGACAGCTACTCCGTGTTCTGGGGCCACGAAGCCCCTGTGGATGCCGATCGGGACGATTGCCGACCTCGGGCTCGAGATCGACTCTGCCACTTCCAGCGCGAGACCTGCCTGCCCGAGGGCGCCGGCCACTCTTTGCGCCGCGTTATCGGTGTCCATTGCGATCACGGTGGAGACTCCTCCCGAGATGAGTCGGCCTACTGCCTTGGCCACTGACTCGGGCTCTCCGGGAGCTGCGTCGAGGCCGGTGATCCGCAAGTAATCGTCGGAAGGCGACGAAGGCACCGGAGGCATTGAGAGGAACCCCCGATCCTTGAGCGAATCGTCCAAGTCGAGAAAGAGCGCCGGGTGGTCTCCAGCCTCCGGCGCCGACTCCCCCCACGTCGGAGCCAGCGCGGCGGCGAGCTCCTGCTCCTCGTTGACGAGGTCCCGATTCCGGTCTCGTGCCCGGGCCGGATCCACGACCACGAGCATCGCCTGATCCGCCTCATCGATGAGGCACGTTGGCTCGGCCAACCAAGGGAGCCACGACTCGATGCCGGCGAACGACTGTCCGGCAACAATCCGGTCCCAAGTCGAAGCGGCCCACGGCTCGGCATCGAGGAGCTCAGAGGCTCGGCTCACTTCTCGAGGACCGGGCCGCACTTCTCGGGCCGGGTAGGCAACAAGCTCGTCAGCCGGAGCCTCGGATCGTTGGGTCGCTACCGAGAACCGACGCAACTCGTTCAGTGTGTCGCCCACGAAGTCGAGGCGCATCGGATGGTCCTCCTGGGCGGGGAACACATCGACGATGCCGCCCCGCACGGCGAACTCCCCGCGCGCCTCCACTCGCTCGGTGCGGTGATAGCCGAGCGATGCGAGCGAACGGGACAGTCCAACAAGGTCCACCTCCTCCCCCTTGGCGAGTAGCACCGGACTCGGGTCGGAGGCTGACAGGCGCTGCACCGCGCTTCGGATGCTGGCAACGACAACCACCGGCTGGTCACCGGCCAGGGCGACTCTCGCCTGCGAACGGAGAGCCATCGTCGCCGTGTTGGGAGACACGTGCTCGAAAGGGAGTGTCTCCCAGGCCGGAGCAAGAGAGACGCGGTCGGTGAAGAGACGAAGATCGTCGACCAGCTCCTCCGCTTCGCCGTCCCCGGGTATCACCACGAGAAGTGTCCGATCGAGGCTCTCGAAGAGGCCGGCTATTCCGAAAGCCCGGCCCGGCGCTCCAACAGCCCAGGTCGAAGCAAGGTCAGGCAGCGACGCGGCGCGCCAACTGGAGAGGAGAGGGGCGAGTGGGGCGGTCATCCGGGCCCCGGGATGCTACTGACGGGTGGGGGCAAGCCCCTCCTGCCGAAACCACGAGACGGTGCGCTCCAGGGTCTCACCGAGAGGCGTGTACCGCAGACCTAGCTCCCTCGTCGCCTTCGACCCGTCGTAGCTGTGCCCGTGTTCCAGGACCGCCACCATCTCGCGGCACAGCGGCGCCCGCCGACCCATGAGCCTCGAGAGCCGGCTCACCGCTCCGGCGACCGGGGCAAGGAGCCGAGGACTGACGTATCGCGTGCGGATCTCGATACCCACAACTTCCGACAGCAGCCTCACGGCCTCCGACGTCGTCAGGCTCGCACCGCTGAGCAGGTAGCGCTCCCCGGGTCGACCCGTTTCGGCAGCGAGCAAATGGCCGCGTGCGCAGTCGTCGATGTCGACGAGAGAGATCGTTGTCTCCACGGCGAGAGGGAGCCTGCCGCGAACCGCGGTGAGAAGGATCCGACCCGTTCCGGTGGAGCGGCCTGGCCCTTGTACCGACGAGGGATTGACCACGACCACATCGACCCCTGCTGCGTCGAGCACCAGGGTCTCTGCAGCGTGTTTCGACCGCTCGTATTCCGACAGGAACCACCCGCGGTGCTTGGTCCGCTCCGAGCCGAGCTCGCCGGCGGCGTGTCCGATTGTGGATGCCGAGGATGTGTGGATCACTCTGGCCACTCCGGCCTCGAGGCAGGCGTCGAGCACGTTGCGGGTTCCCTCGACATTGACATCCCACATGTGTCCGACGTCGGGCGAGCACAACTCGTTGACTCCGGCGACGTTGAATACCCAATCGGCACCGTTCACCAGCGGGGGAAGAGACCGAGGATCGAGCACGTCTCCCGGGACGGTTCGAGCTCCCAACGACCGAAGCCTTTCTTCCGACTGCGGGTCTCTCGCTATGGCGACGACCTCGTGGCCGGCTCCGATGAGAAGTCGGGCGAGAGCTGTCCCCACGACCCCTGAGCCCCCGGTCAGGGCTACTTTCACGTCTTTGCTTGGGTCGGCTCCGAACGTATGGCGTGCCAGAACGCCGTCAGGTAGCCCCAGGCCGAGCCGATCGTCGCGACCACGGCAACGAGCATCACCCACTGATCGAAGTACCAGGGTCCCCATGGCTCCGCGAAACGGAGGAAGGCCCAGAAGATCGCGGAGAACTGGGCAACGGTCTTGATCTTGCCCCAGGTCGATGGGTGTATCAGGTCTCCGCCCTGGGCGACGACTCCTCGGAGTGCCATGACCGCGAACTCGCGAAAGATGATGATCGATGCAGGCCAGATCGAGACAAGGTCGACGGACACCAAGGCCAGCAGGCAGCCAGTCACCAGGATCTTGTCGGCAGTCGTGTCGAGGAAAGCCCCGAGGGCCGTTCCCCCAGTCGTCTTCCGGGCCAGATAGCCGTCTAGATAGTCGGTGAATGCCGCCACGCCGAAGAGAATCGCGGCGAAGACAAGATGGTTCTCGATCTGGTCCGACCGTGTCAGCGACATGATCGGGATCACGAGAACGATCCGTGCCAGCGCCAGGGAGTCGGGAACGGTCATGGCGTCTTCTCCAAGTCGGCGCCGATCATAAGCAAGGTCATCACGCCCAGCCGAGCGACCGTTCCACCGCCTGATCCCATCGGCTGCGCAGCCGCCGCCTCTCTGCGTCGTCCATCCCGGGAGCCCACCTCTTGTCCTCGGAGAGGAGCGAGCCAACGGTGTCCAGCCCGTCCCAGAGGCCAACGGCAAGCCCGGCACCAAAGCCTGCCCCCAGCGCGGTTGTCTCGGCCACCGAAGGACGGACTACCTCCACATCGATCAGGTCTGCCTGGAACTGCATCAGGAGCTCGTTGGTCACCATGCCGCCGTCGACGCGAAGCTCGGCGACCTCGACCCCGGAGTCTTCGACCATCGCATCGAGCACCTCGGAGGTCTGGAAAGCGGTGGCCTCGAGGGCCGCTCTGGCAACGTGTCCTTTGTTGGCGAACCGGGTGAGCCCGACGAGCACCCCCCTTGCGTCGCTGCGCCAGTGTGGTGCGAATAGGCCGGAGAAGGCGGGTACCAGGTAGACGTCGCCGTTGTCTTCAACGCTTCGTGCCAGGGCCTCGACCTCGGAGGCGTCGTCGATCAAGCCAAGATTGTCCCGCAGCCATTGAACCAGCGAGCCGGTGACCGCCACCGATCCCTCCAGCGCATAGACGGTGTCCGCCCCGGCGATCTGGTAGGCGGTCGTCGTGAGCAGCCCCCTCCGGGAGGGAACGAGAGCCGTCCCGGTGTTCATCAGCATGAAGTTGCCCGTGCCGTATGTGTTCTTGGCCATGCCCGGCTCGAAGCATCCCTGGCCGAAGAGCGCGGCCTGCTGGTCGCCGAGGATGGCCCCGATGGGAACGCCGGGGAGGGGATCGGCGCAGCTTCCTATGACACCGATCGAGTCGACGACTCCCGGGAGCATCGGGGTCGGGACGCCGAGCTCCATCGCTATGTCCGCGTCCCAGGATGCCGTGGCGAGATCGAACATCAAAGTGCGCGACGCATTGGTCACATCGGTCACGTGGAGGCCACCAGCCGGGCCGCCGGTGAGGTTCCAGACCACCCAGGAGTCGATGGTCCCGAAGGCGAGGTCGCCGCGCGACGCTGCGTCGGCGAGATAGAGCTCATCGAGCAGCCAGCGAACCTTCGGACCGGAGAAGTAGGTGGCCAACGGAAGACCGGTGATTGCACGAAATCGGTCTGTCCCGGCGTCGGAGGCGAGGTCCTGGCACAGATCGGCCGTCCGGGTGTCCTGCCAGACGATCGCGTTTGCCACCGGTTCACCCGTCTTGCGGTCCCAGACGACCGTCGTCTCCCTTTGATTGGTGATACCGACCGCGGCGAGGTCGGAAACTCCGAGGCCGGCTTTGCCAAGTCCACCATCGATCACCGAGCGGGTAGCCGCCCATATTTCCGCCGGGTCGTGCTCGACCCATCCGGGACGGGGAAAGATCTGGCGGTGCTCCTGCTGGGCTATCGACACCACCGATCCTGTCTCGTCGAAGACCATGAAACGGGTGGAGGTGGTGCCCTGGTCTATCGCTCCGACGTAATCAGGCATGGCGACCCCGAAGTGCGGCCAGTTCCTGAGCACGGGCTCGATCGTCGGTCCACAACTCCACTACGTCGGCTGCATCCTCGACCATCAGCGCAACCTTCGGCTGCTCCTTCATGGCGAACCTCCGGAGCACGAAGTCGGCCGGATCCATCGATCCGGGTGGCCTTCCCACTCCGAGCTTGAGCCGGGAAAAGGCACTCGTGCCCAGAGCAGCCTCGATCGAGCGAATGCCGTTGTGTCCCCCGCTGCCTCCATCGACCTGGAGGCGCAGGCGGCCGAAGGGAAGGTCGATGTCGTCGTGGATGACCAGCATGTCGGACGGGGAGATCCGGTAGTAGTCCAGCATGGCCCGCACCGCCCGCCCCGACTCGTTCATGTAGGTGTTGGGCAACAGACACATGGTGACTTTCTCGCCTGTCCCGCCGATCCGGGCCGCCAGGGCGGGCACCCGGGCCGGGGCACGCCCAAGGGACTCTCCAGCACGTGAGAGAACGCCTTCGACCACGACCGCACCGATGTTGTGCCTTGTCTCCTCGTAGTCGGCACCGGGGTTGCGGAGGCCGACGATGAGGCGACGTGCGCTACTCGGAGGCTCCTGCCTCTTCTTCGCCCTCTGTCTCAGCACCCTCTTCAGGCTCTTCACCTTCGACAGGCTCCTCGCCCTCTGCCAGTTCTTCTTCGATTTCTTCGGGCTCTTCGATGATCTCGGCCGCCGGCGTGGTAACCGACATGACAACGGCTTCGGGGTCCTCGGTGTAGATGATTCCCTCGACATCGGGCAGGTCGCCAATGCGGAGCGATCCGCCGATCCCGACCTCGGAGACGTCGAGGCCTATCGAACCTGGGATCTCGGTGGGGAGGACCTCGATTATGACGTGGGTCCGGCGCGGACTGAAAACGCCGCCCTCGCGCACACCCACCGGCGTCCCCTCGAAGTTGAGGGCGACCTCGGCGGTGACCTTCTGACTCAGGTCGATCGTCACGAAGTCGATGTGGCGGTACTCGTTGCGGAACGGATGACGGTCGATCACCCGGGCCATCGTCGTGAGAGTGTCACCGCCCTCCACTTCGAGACTGATGATGGCGTTGGCGCCGGCCTCTGTGTGCAGCGCGACGTGCAGGTCATGGGCGTCAACCGCCACGGGGAGAGGCTCGAGACCCTGGCCATATACGACAGCAGGTACGCGGCCCGAACGGCGGACTCGCCGGGACTCACGCGAGCCCGGAGAGCGACCCGCCTGGGCGCGCAGTACGACTTCGGACATCGGAAGACTCCTTGGGGGACGAAGGGGTGGGGATCAATTATGGCCGCTGGGCGTTCCTTGTGCCAGACGAGAGCCGGTCGATCCAAGCCGCCGTCTCCGTGGCGAGGAACTCGGCCATCGACTCGGCCGTCCAGCCCCCTCCCTTGGTGGCGTGACCCGCACCTTCGAGCACCACCACCTCGGCATTGGGAAGGGGACGGATGTGACGATCGAAGAGGTCGGTTCTCGACAGGGCGTCTCGGGTTCCCTGGAAGAAGAGCATCGGCACATTGACGTCAGGGAAGTGAGCAATCCGCAGCTTCTCGGCCTTGCCCGCCGGGTGCAGCGGATAGGCATAGAGGATCAATCCGTCGCAGTCGAAGCCCTCGGCCACGAGATAGGTCCCCATTCGCCCCCCCATGGAGCGNNACTCGGCGGCCCCCCGATGGCACTCCACGAGCCTTTCGGCGCGATCGGGACGCTTGGAGCCTCGCTCGGCGTAGGGGTAGTTGAAGGTCAGGACGCGATGTCCCGCACCCGCCAGTCGGTCTCGCAGAAGAGCCATGAACGGATGGTCCTGGTTGGTGCCGGCACCATGCGCCAGGAGAATCCCGCGATCACCCCTGCCCGAGAGGCGTCCGGACACCACTCCGCCACTCCAGGAGATAGTCACCGGACGGGCCATGCGACAACGATATCTGTCCTAGTGCCGGTACCGTCAGAAGGTGCGCTTTGTCGTCCACGATTCACCCCAGGCTGCGGCCACCGCGGTTGCCGCTCTGATCGCCGAGGCGATAGACGGCTCTGCAGGTTCGTTCACCTTGGGCCTGGCAGGAGGCCGCACACCCGAGGCCGCCTACCGAGCTCTCCGGGGCCGTGCCACGCGCTGGGCGCTCGTCGACGCGTGGCTCGCCGACGAGCGTTGGGTGGCCCACGACAGCGAGCGATCCAATGGGAGGATGGCCGACATGACCCTCATCGGCCACGTGGAGGCGACCTTCCATAGACCCGAATGGGGTGAGCTGATCCAACCTGCGGACTCGGCGGCTCGCTATGAGGCGACACTCAGATCGATTCATCGGAGCCGAAAGCCCGACCTGATCCTCTTGGGGATGGGTGAGGACGGGCACACCGCCTCCCTCTTCCCCGAAACGGCAGCCCTCGACGAGGAGGAGAGGTGGGTTGTCGCCAATGAGGTCGCGAGCCTCGGCGAGACACGAATCACGGCCACCTACCCCCTCTTGTGGCAAGCCAAGCACCTGATCGTCCTTGCCACCGGTGAGAACAAGGCCGAAGCGTTGCGTGACTCTCGGGGGGGAACGACGCCGGCGGGACGGTTGGGCGATGGCGATGCGGAGGTGGAATGGCACTTGGACACGGCGGCCGCCTCTTTGTTGTCCTAGTCGCCGCCAGCCTCGCCGCTGCGTCGTGTTCGACAGGGCCTTCGCGGCCAGCAGCGACTGGTTCGAATCCGGCTTCGTCGTCGACGACCTCCACGACGGTCGCAAGGCCAACCACGACGACGGTGCCGGCCACAACAACCACTGTTTTGACAGTGGCGGATCTGGGCATGGAGGTTCTGGTGCCCCAGGGGGAAGGGCCGTTTCCGGCGATAGTGACAGTCCACGGTGGCGCTTGGGTCATCGGCTCCCCGGCCCTGATGCGCCCCCTCGCCCGGTTCCTCACCGACGCCGGCTACCTGACCGTCAACACGAGCTATCAGCTCGCCACGAACCAGGCTGCGTCATTCCCCGCAGCCGTCGACGACATAGCTTGCGCAGTGCGGATCGCAGCCGCCCATCCGCTGTCCGACGGCACCGTGGTTCTCATCGGCCACTCGGCGGGCGCCCACCTGTCGGCGATCGTCGCCCTGACCGGCGAGGCATACGGGGCTGACTGCCCGGTCTCGGGGAGCGGTGTCCCGGACGGTTTGGTCGGGCTGGGCGGACCTTATGACATTCGCCTCCTCGGTCTCGGCATGTTGCCCTTCTTCGGCGTCGATCCGGACTCTGCGCCGGAGGTCTGGCTGGCGGGGAATCCCCAGCTCCTCACCGACTCCAACCCCGGCCTGACGGCTCTGATCATCCACGGCGGGGAGGACACGGTGGTGGAACTGCACTTCGCCGATGAATTCCACAGAGCACTCGTCGCATCGGGAGCCAACAGCTCACTCGAAGTCGTGTCAGGGGCTGACCACGGGGAGATCACCGACCCGATCTTCGTCGGTGACCTGATCTTGGGTTGGATGGACGGCTAGCACCGGCCGGTACGACAGGGGCGGAGGCCGGGCGTGGGGGCGGGACCCCCGCTCCTCAAGTCTGCGACCGTGAGTCGGAGGATGGCCGACAGCTAGCCGGAATCCGGGCTTCTCACATAGCGGTGATATCGCGGGCTGGCATCCTCGGACCGAACTTGGGCTCGTGTCCCAGGGTGTGGAGCAGCCGTGCCACCCGGCCTCGATGAGGACGAAAGGGCTCGAGCAGCTCCAGCATCTCCTCATCCGTGCCCCGATCCTTTCCGGTGAGGTGATGGACGACCATGTGTTTGATGTGGAAGTCGCCCACCGCGACCTGGTCGGGGTCGCCGTGAGACACCTCCAGGGTCTTGGCCACGCTCCAGGCACCGATACCCCGGAATCGGGCCAATTCAGCGGCGGCGTCCTGGGGGCTGGAGAGGGCAAGACAGTCGATTGCATCGTGTTCAGCGGACACGGCCCGGATCACGTCAGCCCTGCGCTTCTCAAGGTGGAGGTCGTGGAACTCCCAGTAGGGAGCGGCTGCCATGCGCTCGGCGGCCGGTGGAAGCCTCACTCCCGGGTTGGGCCCGGGCGCCGGATCGCCGAATCGATACGAAAGCCCCCGCACCGCCGCCGAGGCCTCCTCTCCGGTCACCTTCTGTGCGCACACCGCGGCTACCAACGAGTCAAAGACCAAGCCGGTCCTTCCGAACCGCCAACCCTGGTGACGCCGGTGCAACTCCGACACGAGTGGGTGGTCGGTCTCAAACCTCGCCGGGTCGTCGGACAGCCCCCCGAGGTCGCCCAGCCGATCGAGGAGCCAACCCGAGCCCTCGCCCCACGCCTCACCGATCAGCTCCTCCCGGGTGCGCGTCACCCTGATCGACCCCGGGCCCTCGGGTGTCCTCGAGCCGAGCCACCAGCCGTCTGGCTCGAAGCGGCCACGCAACGGCTGCAGGGTCCTTCGCAAGTCGAGAGGGCCCTCGACAGGTACCGAAGATCTCTCCATCGCCAGCATCTTGGTCGGCCCAGCCAACGCGCTGTGAACCACGCACAGCGCGTTCTCGCCAAGACGATTGGCTAGCCGACCGGCCGCGCTTCGCCGTCGACGATCAACTCGTCCACGACACCGACCACGACAGCCCGGATGGCACCCCAGTCCCGACCCAGGATCTGGCGCGCCGAGTTGCCCTCGTCCAGCACGAGGACCGTCTCCTCAACCCCAGCGTCCACAACGTCCACGGCGATCGTGTAGCCAGCTCCTTTACCGTCGACGTCCTGCAGGTCACACACCAGCAGGCGATGCTCGTCCAGGAGCGGGATGTTGATCGTCGACACGACGGTCCCGACCACCTTGGCGACCTTCACTCTTCCTCCCCCAGGTGAACGTGGTCGACGATGCCGGTGATGGCATGGTCTACGGGCACGAAGCGCTCCGGGAGGGCCTCGGCCGCCTCACGCGAACTGACGAAGTAGACCAATTCACCGGGGGAGGCCATGTGCACCGCATCGGCGGCAACCACCGTCCCCCCTTGGGGCATCTGCCTCTTGTCGAGAGGCTGGACGACCAGGAAGCGCACGCCCTCGAGACCGGCCGCCTTCTCGGTGGCGACGACACTCCCCACCACCCGTCCGAGCTGCATCAGCTCTCAACCCGCTTCAAGAACTGGAGTTGGCTGGAGAGGTTTTCGGCCATCTCCTCGTGAAGCTGCGCGATCACGTCCCGGCGGACCAGGGTGCCGTGCGGCTCGCATCGAGTCACCGCGGCGTCGACGGCGGCTTCGACCTCGGCCACCAGCCCGCTGAAGAGCACATAGCCCTTCCCCCCGAGTCCGTCGGCGAGTCGCACCGAGGAGACCTCGACATCAGCGGCCTTGACCCCGGCGTCGGCAGCATCGATCACGGCGGCGACCGTGGTGGTCTCCACAATCCCCAAAGCCTCCTCCCGCAGCGTGGCCTGAACCGCTCCACCGGCGATGGCGGCGGTCACGTCGGGATGGATGTCGGGGAGAAAGACCGAGTCGCTGATATGACCGGCGCCAAGGTCGGCTCCCACCGCGAGCGCCACCTCGACACTCGCCGTGTCACCGCTGACCAGCACCAGGTATTTCCCCGGATGGACGGTTCCTGCATAGATCGAATAGAGGGGCGAGGACTTGACCATCCCGTCACCGGCGACGATCCCGGCGCTGATCGAGTCGAACTCGATGAGCGAAACGGCCTCGTCCGCGATGCCACCGTCAGACAATGCGCAACGCCCCCACCACGGTGACCCGCCGTGCCCTGGCGAAGTGACGGGGGCGGGACAGCCCCTCCCCGGTCGGGCTGGCGATGGAGAACGAAGTGAAGCCCTCGCCGCCTTCCCCCAGCCCGCTGTAGTTGGGGCCGTTGGCGACAAAGATGCTGCAGTTCATGGCGCGGGCCATGCGCGTGATCGTGTCGACGTTGGTGCTGTGAATGGAAGCGGTGTGCCGGAATCCGTGTTCTGAGCGGACCGCCAGGTCGATGGCATCATCGACGTTCTGGACCCTCACCACCGGCATCACCGGCATCATCTGCTCGGTCCAGACCAGGTTGTGTTCGGAGGGGACCTCGGCGATGACCAGTCTCAGGTCGGTGTCCACCGTGATCCCGATCTCGGAGAGGATCTTGGAGGCGCTCTTTCCGATGAGATCCGGGTTGACCATGCCGGGCTTGTTGGGCGGGCCCATCTCACGGAAGATCACCCGCTCGAGACGCTTGAGCTCGTGCTCCTTGAGCCGGTAGGCGCCACCGGCCGTCATCGACTGGATCAGTCGATCGGCAACGCTTTCGACGACGATCGTGGTCTTCTCGTCGGTGCAGACGACGTTGTTGTCGAAGGAGGCTCCGAGAACGATGTCACGGCCCGCCGCCTCCACATCGGCGGTCTGGTCGACAACCGCCGGGGGGTTGCCCGGCCCGGCGGCGATCACCTTCTTGTTGGTCTTCAGCGCTTCCTTGACAACACCAGGGCCCCCGGTGACGAGCAGGACCCTGAGGTCGGGATGGTGCATGACCTCTCTTGCGGACTCCAGGGTCGGGTGTGGGATCGCCGTAATCAGGTTGGACGGGCCCCCGGAGGCGGTGATCGCCCGGTTGAGCAGCTTGATGTTCTCCACCGACACCTGGCTGGCGTTGGGGTGGACGTTGAACACGACGGCGTTCCCGGCAGAGACCATTGCTATCGAGTTGTTGATGATGGTGGACGTGGGATTGGTCGTCGGGGTGATGGAGCCGATGATGCCGTACGGGGCGTACTCGGTCATCATCATCCCCGCGTCCCCCGTCACGACATGGGGCTCGAGGTCCTCGGGACCAGGCGTCTTAGTGGTTACCAGGCGGTTCTTGACCACCTTGTCCTCGGCCCGCCCGATGCCCGTCTCCTCGGCTGCCAGATAGGCGAGTTGCTCGCCCTCACGAAGCATCGCCGACCTCATCCCCTCGACGATCTTCTTGCGTTTCTCCAGTCCCATGTCCCGGTAGGACGAGAAGGCGCTCCGGGCAGCCCCAACAGCCTGGTCGATGGTGGCGTGGATGCCGTCCCCCAGTTCGACTTCCGAGACCGCGAGCTCGTCGCCGGCGCGCAATGCGGGTCCGGTGCGCGAAGCCAGCTCGGCGGCGGCGACGCGTCCCTTGACGCGGTCGATGATCGCCTGGACCTCTGACTCCGAGAGCCTGGATCTATCCACGCGCCTCTTCGCCCTTGTGATACCTCACCTCGCCGCCCACGTCCCACGTGTCCACGATCGCCATGATCACCGCATCGCATGGCCGGTCCTTGGTCATTTCGGTCTGACGCGCCGAACTACCCGATGCGTAGAGGACCACCTCGCCCTGCCCTGCACCGACGGCATCGACAGCAACCACGTAGGAGCCGGTTTCCTGGTTGGACTCGTCAATCTGACGCACCACGAGGAACTTCATCCCCGAGAGCAGCGCCTCCTTGCGGCTGGCGACCAGGGTGCCGGCGACCCTGCCTAATTGCATGGCCTTTACCCGAGGTCTTCTTGCGCCTGCTCCTGACGGCCCAGCGGCAGGGTGTAGTCGACGTTGACGTGCGGACGCGCGATGACGTGAGTGCCTGTCACCTCGCCGACCTTCTCGGCGCCGCGGACGCCCGCGTCCACGGCCGCCTTGACTGCGGCCACGTCGCCACGAACGACTGCGGTCACGTAACCGCCGCCCGTCTTCTCCATGCTCACCAGCTCGACCTTGGCCGCCTTGACCATGGCATCAGCAGCCTCGACCATCGCCGGGAAGCTTCGAGCTTCGATCATTCCAAGAGCTTCAGCCATGAAGCTCCTCCTTTCGTTGGTTGTTCACCATCATCAACTAACCAGCCTCGCGTCCGGTCAGACCTTCCAATGCAGCGACAGCCGCCTGCCAGCCGACATCGATGTCACGTTCCTCCCCTCCGAGGTAGACGCGACCCATCGAGCCGAAGCTTCGAACTTCGAGAACATTCACCTCCGCAGCCTTTTCGGCTTCGTTCGCCGCCAGCGATGCGTATGCGGCCGGCTCACACTCCAGAACGTAGAGAGTCTGGCCGGGGATGATCATCTCGCCGTGTCTGGTCCGGTTGATCAGCTGGGCGTGGTGGTCGGTGATCCGCCGGATGATCTGAGAGCTGAGGATGCGGGGCTTGATGCGATCATCCTCGCTCTGCTCGATCGCGTCGAGGATGGCCGCCCCTGCCGCCCTGGTCTCGGCCTGGTCCTCCGAATGGACCTCGAGCACCCCGTAATACCTCTCGATGATCTGGAGGCCAGGTGTCACCCGGGTGGACTTCAGAGCTATGTCGGTCAGCCGGTTGATCTCGATTCCCGGAGCGACTTCCACCCAAAGCGACGCGTCACCGGCGAGGGGCAGGAAGCCCTGGGCGACCGTACCGAGGAAAGCCGCGTACTGGGGTTGCAGACTGTCCAAGAACGCGTAGGACCTGAGCTCAATACCTTTCGCCATCGTCTCCTCCATCAGGACCGCCAACTATCTGCACGCCTGCGGACGCCCCGATCCTGGTGGCGCCGGCGGCGATCATGTCTTCGGCATCGTGGGCGGTGCGAACACCACCGGAGGCTTTTACCCCCATGTCGGGGCCGACCGTCTCGCGCATCAAAGCGACGTCATAGACAGTCGCACCGCCTGGACCGAAGCCGGTGGACGTCTTCACGAAGTCCGCCTTGGCTCTCTTGGCGAGAGCGGATGCGATGACCTTCTCCTCGTCGGTGAGCAGAGCCGTCTCGAGGATCACCTTGCAGACCGCGCCGACCTCATGGGCGGCGTCGACGACCTTGGCGATGTCGTTGTACACGAGCTCGTTCTCACCAGACCTGAGCGCACCGACGTTGAGCACCATATCGATCTCACGCGCACCGTCCCGGAGGGCCTTGCGAGCTTCCATCGCCTTCACCTCGGTGGTCGACGCCCCGAGCGGAAACCCGATCACCGTGCACACGGGGACGCCGGTGCCGCGCAGGTTGTTGGCGGCACGCTTGACCCAGGTCGGATTTATGCAGACGGAGGCGAACCCGTATCGCTCGGCTTCGGCACATAGCTGATCGATCTCCTCGGCCGTTGCATTGGCCGCCAACAGCGTGTGGTCGATGTATTGGGCCAGGTCGAGTGGAACGTCGGCGGCCTCGCCATGGAACGCCACGCGGTCGGCGCCGTTGGCGACCACCTCACGCACAGTCTCGCCGGTCTCCGCCATGTCGAAGCGCGTCGACAGGGCATCGAGCACCTCTCGGGTGATCGCTTCGACGAGCGCTTCACGATTCATTGCCTGGAGTATTGCCGATCGAGGGCGTCGATCTTGGCAACTCGACGGGCGTGACGACCCCCTGCCCAATCGGTGGCGAGCCAGGTGGTGACGATCTGCCAGGCGAGATTCTCCCCTATGAGACCCGCTCCCAGGGTGAGAACGTTGGCATGGTTGTGCTCCCGGGCATTACGGGCGGAGGACACGTCGTAGCAAAGAGATGCCCGCACCCCCGGCACCTTGTTGGCTGCCATTGCCGAGCCGATGCCGGCCCCATCAACGACGATCCCCCACCGACACTCCCCCGACGCCACTTTCTGGGCTACGGCAACGGCAAAGTCGGGATAGTCGACAGCCTCGTGGGAGTCGGTGCCGCAGTTGACCACCTGCCACCCAGCCTCCTTGAGCCTGAAGCCGAGCCGCTCCTTGAGCGGGAAGCCGCCGTGGTCAGCAGCTATGGCGATCCTCCCGCCATCGGATTCCTGTGACGGGGGCTGTTCTCGTGGAAGTTCGGGCTCGATCGCCGACTCCGCCGATTCCGCTGTTTCCGTCATGCCATCGACGATCTGGCTGACGATCGAGCGCACTTCCTCTTCGGTGGGCGCGCCTTGTGGTCTNNGGTCCTGCCGGGCGGTAGCCACTAATGACGGCACCGCGCCAGGTTCCAGTCATATGATGGGCCCGTGGTCGATTTCGACTCCGCGTTTCTCTGGGAGAGCGAGGCGCTGCGCTCCGCATCGCCAAGGCGCGCCCGGGCCACTCGCCACACTCATCGCGACCGGCGCGACGATGCCACCTGGGTGACCCTCCGCGAAGGCCATGAGCGAACAGGAGTGCCGGTTTCCACTCTTCGCAAGTGGGCGATGGGGGGAAACGTCCCCACGTACATGCAGGAGACTCCCGTGGGAGAGATGCGGATGATCTCTCTCCAAGGCGTCTACACAAGGGCTGAAGAGCTGGGTCGGTCAATCAGCGGTCAACCCCCGTCAGCGGCACCGGCTCCGGCACCAATGCCAGCCACCCGGCACGCGCCAGCGGTTAGGGAAGAAGCCGCCCCCGAGGCTCCGCCCGGAACGACGCTCGTTCCCTTGGACGCGTGGAACAAGATGCTGCTCCAACTCGGGAACCTCCACGAGGCCGGCCAGCAATTAGCCGAGGCAAGCGCACGCGCGGCCAAGGCGGAGACCGAGGCTGCGTTCCTCAAGGAACGGCTGGCCGAACTTCGTGAGGAGCTGGCCAGGGCCAGGGAGGCGAACACCGTCGCACCGAACCCGGCTCCGATCGAAGCGCCCACCTCGACGCCGAGTCAGGGCGGTTCGATCAGTGTCCTCCGCCAGCTCTACTCCTCGTGGCGGAGCCGGCCCCGCTTCTAGGCCCCCGAGCTCTTTGCCAATCGGTAGGTGACATTCTGGGTCATCGCCATGTCCAGGGCGAAGGCAACCAACTCACCGGTCTCCTCGTCCGGCATGTTGACGTCCATGACGACATGGCTGCTTCCGCTGAAGACGGCATCCGTCGCAAGCCCCAGGGATGGGTCGAATCGGGTCTGAAGGTTGCTTGCCGCCTCATCGATGGAGAAGAGGAACCTCAGCTGTTCCTTCAACGTCTCCAGTTCGGCCAACTCCTCCTCGGTGGCCTCTTCGGGGACAAAGGCCTCGAACATCCCGATGAGGAAAGCCGCCATGTCCACAGAGACCTCCGACGTCCGTGTCTCGGTCTCGATGTGGAATACGCCATCTGCATCGATGTCCGTCACCTCGCTGTCGATCTCGGTGACGATCGGGTCCCCCATGAAGAACGGCGTCTCGATGGTTTCGGTCCATGTCGAGCCAACCTCGACCTCTTCGGTGGGCATCGGCGGCCCGATGAACCGGCCCAGGTCCGCCCCTGGGCCCATGAAGTCGCCGAAACCGCCTCCGAATAGATCGTTCTCGCCGCTGTCGTCACCCAGAACGTTGCCCTGCTCGTCCACGATGACGGTTGTGTGAACGGGATCCATCTCTGCAAGCTCGGGCACCGCGATGGTGTCAACGGGCTCGCCATTCGCCGTACCTTCAACCTGGACATCGGAAAACTCCCCGGTGATGGTCACCTCATAAGTTCCTGGCTCGGGCCCATCGGCGACCTCATAGGTGAAGCTGGTCGTCCCGGTCATGACGACATCCAGTTCCCCAGGGAAGTCCTCGGCTTCCATCATCATGCTGGCGTCTCCGGTCACGGTCATTTGGACGGCGATCTCGAAGCCAACCTCGTATTCGTGAACGGTGCCGTCCACGAGGGCGTAGCGGAGTTGCATCGACTCGACCTGAGGCGGTGAGGTTGTGGTCGTAGTCGTGGCGATTGTGGACTGGTTGACTTCGGTCGTCGTTGTCGACTCGGCTGCTCCTCCACCACAGGCGGCAAGGATCAGGCTCGCGGCAATAAGTGCGGCGGCGCTAGGGGTTCTCATGGGAGAAGCCTATCCGGAGGGGCGCGTTTTCCCCTCAGACGGGTTACCTTGCCCGGCACATGAACCCATGGGCGCCCCTCGCCGCCGCAACCTTGGGATGGGGCGCATCCGCCGTCTTGACCCGGGCTGTCATCCTCGACGGTGTGGACACCTTCACCATCGTTCCCCTCCGCATGGTCTTCGCAATGCTGACCCTCGGAGCGGTGATGCTCACCTGGGGGCGGTTCGGCACCCGTAACCCGCAGGCGTGGAGGCGCGGGGCCGTCCTCGGCGTCGTCGGCATGGCCCTCCCGATGGTTCTCATGACCCTGGCCCTAGAGGATCTTCCGGTCAGTCTCGGAGGTCTTCTGATAGCCCTCATTCCGCTGGCGACCATCGCTGCGGCCCATTTCACCGTCGACGACGAGACCTTCCGGGCTCGGTCTCTCCCCGGCTTGCTCGTAGCCCTGGCGGGCTGTGCCCTGCTCGTGGGCGTGGGCGCCGAGACACTCGAAGGGGTCGACAACCTCTGGGAGGGAGTCTTCTTCACGATTGCCGGAGTCATCATGGCGGGGATCGGAGGTGCGCTGAGCCGCCGGTTCGCTCTGGAAGTGCCGGCCGACGACCTGGTGCTCCCCCAATTCAGTGTCAACACGGCGTTCCTCTTGGCGCTCACCCCTTTCATGGCCAGAACCGACCTGGCAGAGATCGGAGGGACTACCTGGGCACTGATCGCTGGGATCGGAGCCATCGGCACGACGCTTGCTTTCGCCTCGTTCCTGGTAGCGGCCGGCGTGAACCCGGCGTCCCGCCTCGCCCTCGTCGGTTACACGGTCCCGGTGGTGGCCGTGGCCCTAGCCGTCGTGTTCCTCGACGAGAAGATCACACCCGCGATCATCGGGGGTGCCGTCCTGATCATCGCCGGAGTCATCATCGCCGAGCGCGCCAACGACTACGTCCCCACCCCCACACCCCCCAACTGAAACTGCCTTCTCCAACTAGCGGGACCCAAATGCGGTGCTTGCGGCCTCACGAAGAGGGCAGACCCAGGGGTACGGGCCCTTCCCGGGACTGCTGGAACCGCATCCGGAACTAGCCACCTGAGGAGCCCGGCTCCGATAATCGGTGGGGGTTGGGCGAGGAACGCGGATACCCTGCCAAGCCATGAGTCGGAGGATTCTCGTTGCCGTTGCCTGGCCTTATGCGTCGGGGTCTCTGCACCTCGGGCATCTCGGGGGTGCCTACCTGCCCGCCGACGTATTTGCCCGGTACCACCGGATAGCAGGGAACGACGTGCTGATGGTCTCGGGGTCCGACGCCAACGGCACGCCGATCACCGTCAAGGCCGACGAACTCGGCATCTCGCCTCGCGAGGTGGTGGAGCGGTATCACCCCGAGATCCTCGGGTACTGGAACAGCCTCGGCATCAGCTTCGACCTCTTCACCACCACGATGACCGACAACCACCACTCGATCACCCAGGAGTTCTTTCGCACTTTGCTCGACAAGGGGTACCTGACCAGGCACACCACCGAGCAGTTCTACGACCCCGAAGCAGAGCGCTTTCTGCCCGACCGCTACGTCGAGGGCACCTGCCCCCACTGCGGCTATTCAGACGCGCGCGGCGACCAGTGCGACAACTGCGGGCGCACCCTGGACGCCACCGATCTCATCGACCCGAGATCGAAGTTGTCAGGCGCCACGCCGGAGCGACGTGAGACGGAGCACTACTTCCTGCAACTCCCCTTGTTTGCCGATCGCCTCCACGGCTGGATCGAGAGTCAGACCCGTTGGCGCAAGCACGTCAAGAACTGGGCTCTCGCCATGATCGAGGACATGCCCGAACGAGCCATAACGCGCGACATCGAGTGGGGTGTGGACATCCCGGTCGATGACATCGGCCCGGGCAAGAAGATCTACGTGTGGTTCGACGCTGTCATCGGGTATCTCTCGGCTTCTATCGAATGGGCTGCGGGAACCGACGACCCTGACCAATGGGAACAATGGTGGAAGAACCCCGAAGCGGAGTCCTACTACTTCGTCGGCAAGGACAACATCCCGTTCCACACTGTGATCTGGCCGGCCATGCTCATTGGCCGGGGCGACCTCGATCTGCCGACCGACGTGCCGGCCAACCAGTACATCACCTTCAAGGGAGCCAAGGCATCAAAGTCCAAGGGCGTCGGCAATTCGATCGGTTGGTATGCGGAGCGATTGCAGCCAGACGCTATCCGGTACGCCATCGCCTCTGTCCTCCCCGAGTCGAATGACACTGACCTGAGCGATGACGAGATCATCCGCAGGGTCAATGAGGAGCTGGTCGCCACCTGGGGCAACCTGGTCAACAGGGTCCTGTCGATGAGCTCGCGCAACTTCGACGGGTTGGTTCCCGAGCCCGGCGAGTTGACGGCCGAAGACCAGGCGATCCTCGACCTGGCTCCGGCCACCCTCCAGGGGGTAGCCGACCGCATCGAGAGTGTGGAGCTGCGGGCAGGCCTCCGGACGGCAATGGATGCCGCCGGTGAGGTCAATGCCTACCTCAATGCCACCGAGCCGTGGAAAGTCTTGAAAGAGGACAGAGTCCGAGCTGGCACGGTCCTGTGGACGGCAATCCAGGCAATATCAGCGATCCGAGTCGCCCTCACTCCGTATCTCCCTTTCTCGTCAAAGACGATCGGTGACATGCTCGGCGTCGGACCGGACGTGGAAACCTGGGCCGCTCCTGCGGTCGGTGGAGGGTCCCCGCTGGGGGTTGTCGAACCCCTCTACTCCAAACTCGACGACGACGTCTTCGCCGACTGAAACCAACCGGCCGGGCCAAGGGTCAAAACCGGGGTCATCCCCGATTGGGTTGGCGACGTCCTCCAATAGATTGGTGCCATGGCCCGCATCGCTAGAACCGCTGGAGGGTTCGGCCTCATAGTCGCCGGATCCTTCATGCTCTTCCTCCCGGGACCGGGGATTCTCACCATCGCTGCGGGCCTGGCGCTGCTCTCGAAGGATGTCGAGTGGGCGGGTCGGCTGGCCCAGCGCCTCAGGGGCGAGCGAGCCCAGGCACAAGACGGGCCCGACGAGGTGCCCGCCTAGGCAGGCGGGTACACCCCCATCCCCTGGGCCTTCTCGGTCTGCCAGAAGACGCCGGCTATCTCGTCGATCAGGTCTATCAGCTTCTGCCCCTCCGCCGGATCGGCTGACTTCTTGGCGTCACCCGCCTGGTGAATGGCACGCCAGAACAGATCGTCGAGACCTGGGAACTCCTGACGGTGGTCGGCGGTGAAGAAGTCGGCCCACAGCACCATCAGGTGGTGCTTGACGTCCTCGGCGCGCTCTTCTTTGAGCTGCAGGGCGCGTGCCCGGAACACCTCGTCGTCGGAGTCCTGGTACTTCTGGGCGATCTTCATTACCGAGAGCGCCTCGATCTTGGCTTGGGCGGGGTCGTAGACGCCGCAGTAGAGGTCGCAGTGGGCGTGTGCGACTGTGACTTGACGCATGGGTTCTCCTAGTTCGTGTTCGAAACACGACGACCATACTCCCGGCAGGAGGATGGCGATGAAGCGATTCCGGATCGAGGAGATGTCGATGGCCCCGACGCTCACCCCCGGAGTCGAAGTGATGACAACCGACAGCCGTCGGGCCGCCATTGGTGACATCGTGGTCTTCGAGCATCCCGACCGTCGGGGCTTCTGGCTGGTCAAGAGACGAGTCGAACCGCCTCAGCCGATCGGCGGGGGCCAGGCCTGGGTCATGTCCGACAATCCGGAGGCGACCCGAGCTGATTCGAGATCGTTTGGAGCCATTCCGATCGAGAAGCTCTTGCCAGTCACAGCTCACCTCGACGACGCCACCTTCAGGGAGGCCTGCACCTTGCTCGCCGAAGAAGACCCCAAACTGGGCGCCGCCCTCGACGCCTACGGTCGTCCTTCCTTCTGGAGTCGGCCCCCGGGATTTGCCACACTCGTGCTTCTGATCCTGGAGCAGCAGGTCTCCCTCGAGTCGGGTGCGGCGGTCTACGAACGACTCCTGGCCCAGGTCGAGGAGGTGATCCCGGAGTCGATCGCATCTCTCGGGCCCAAGCGACTGCGTGACATCGGTGTCACACGACAGAAGGCCGACTACATCGACCATCTGAGCCATGCACACCTCGGAGGGGAGTTCGACGTCAACGCCCTCGGCGAGTTGCCGCCGGCCGAGGCGAGGGACGCCCTGCTGCGTCAGCGGGGTATCGGACCGTGGACGGCCGACGCCTACCTGCTGTCGGCGCTGGTCCACATCGACGTCTTCCCGACCGGTGACCGCGCCCTCCAGGTGGGTGCTGCCGAGGTTCTCGGCCTGCAGGCCGCCCCCGACGCGGACAAACTGGAACTGGTGGCAGAGCCGTGGCGTCCCATTCGGGCCACCGCGGCCCGCATCATCTGGCACGCATACCTGTCACGGCGCGGCCGGACCGAGCCAGGAGACAGACTTCTTGACGCGCCACCTCCCGATATGCGTAGAGTCGGGAAGGTATGACCGAGTTCGTCGTGGAAATGGAGAACCAGCCGGGCCGGCTGGCCTCCCTGACCGAGGCGCTGGCGGCCTTCGGGGTCAACATCGAGGCGCTCGCTGCCTACGGGGTCGACGGCGACGGAGTCGTCCGCCTGATAGTCGACGACGCGCCGACAACACGACGGGTCCTCAGGGAGTCCGGGCTCCAGAGCACGGAGAACACCGTCCTCACCGCAGACCTGCCTCACCGACCTGGCGAACTGGCACGTCTCACTCGATCGATCGCCGACGCCGGGATCAACATCGACTCGATGTACGTCCTTCGCTCGAGCCCCGAGGGCGTCGAACTGGCGATCGCGGTCGACCAACCTGAGAGTGTCATGCCGGACCTGGCGGTCACCGGCGGCGTCCTGGTCAACGGGAGGTAGCTCGATCCGCTCGCCTCACCGGGCAGAAGGCGGCAGGCAGCAGGTAACCGACACCGACTACTCACTACCCCTCATTACCATCCGCCGTCATGCGCACCAGGACAGCCCTATTGGTTGCGCTAACCGTCGCTGCGGGCGCATGTACCGGAGCCTCTGCCGAGCCTCTTGCCTCGACCACCACTGCTGCAACAGAGCCAAGCACGACCACATCGGTGACGACGACCACTCTGGTCCCCACCACCACGACAACCACGGTTCCGCCGCCGCCGACCTCCCTCATCAACGGAACGCTCCTCGAAGACCCCACTCTTGTCGATCGGCAGGTCCTGGCCGTCAAGATCGACAACCATCGCAGCGCTCGTCCGCAGTCCGGTATCGAGTCGGCCGACATGGTGATCGAGCTGATGGTCGAGGAGCTCACCCGCTTCATAACCATCTGGCACGAGAGCGACAGCAGCTACCTGGGTCCGATCAGATCGGCCCGGCCGACGGACTCGACCCTCCTGCGAGCCATGAATGAGCCGACCTTTGCCATATCGGGCGCACAGGACTGGATCTACGAAGTCCTGAGATCGAAGGACATCCACATGCTCGGCGAGGGCGAGCCGGGGATCTTCCGAATCAAGGGCCGGCGCCCGCCTCACAACCTGTACGTCGACACCAACCTCCTGCGCGTGGCAGCAGACGCCTACTCCTATCCGACCGATCCGCCCGGCGGCCCGATCTGGCCGTTTGGCCCCATGTCGGAGTACACCGATGTCGTGTCCCAGGTCAGGATCGACTTCTCTGGAAACATCGTCAGATGGACCTGGGATGCCGAGGGCCGCCTCTGGCTGCGAACCGTGGGGGGCAACGACTCGACGTGGGTGGACGAGGAGGGCGAGACCGGCCGTATCGGGGTGCCGGTCCTGGTCGCGCTGTATGTCGACCAGTACACCGCCCGCCCCCCGGGCCTGGGCCAGCCGGTTCCGGCTTCACGGACACTGGGATCGGGCAAGGCCTTCGTGTTCGCGGAGGGAAGGGTCAGCGAGGGGACATGGACGAGAGACTCCGAATTCGACTGGTTCACCCTCTCCGACCCCAGGGGTGAGACCATCCTCGTGCCTCCGGGCCGGGTGTGGGTCTCACTTGTCCCATCGCACCGAGGACTGACCTACACCGAATAGCTAGCGTCGATCCGGTGTTTGGAGTCAGCGCAGAGGATGCGGTCAACGCGTCGCTTGCCGCGGCACATGCGACGCAGGAGACCGTCAACGCGTTCACCTCGATCGATGACGAAGGCGCCCGAGAGTCCGCCAGAGCCATCGACAGCCAGATCGCGGTCGGTCGATACGCCGGTCCCATCGGAGGCAAGCCGATCGCCCTCAAGGATCTGATCGACAAGAAGGGACAGATAACCACCGCGGGCTCCGCCTTCTATCGCCATCAGGCCACCCGATCGGCTAGGTGTGTCTCGGCCCTCGAGTCGGCGGGTGGAGTGATCATCGGGCGCACCGGGCTTCACGAGTTCGCCTTCGGGTTCTCATCCGAAAACCCTCACTTCGGCGCCGTTCGCAATCCGTGGGATCTGAACACCTCCCCCGGGGGGTCCTCGGGGGGATCCGCAGCGGCGGTGGCCGCAGGAGTGGCGCCGATTGCCGTGGGAACCGACACCGGAGGGTCGGTGCGGGTTCCGGCCGCCCTGTGCGGTGCCTTCGGGCTCAAGGTCACCTACGGCTCGATCTCGCTCGAGGGGGTGTTTCCGCTCGCTCCGTCAATCGACACGGTCGGGCCAATTGCCGACTCGATGGAGCACATCGAAGTCGCCTACCGGGCCATGTCCGGAGACGACCGAAGAGCGACCATCGGTCAGTTGCGGATCGGCGTCCCCCAGCCGTGGTTCGATGACAGTCCGACGTCGAACGACGTCTCTGCGGCTTTTCAGTCGGCCCTGGAGGCCCTGAGAGACTCGGGGCACAGCGTCGAGCCACTGATGATGCCGGAGGTGTGGCCGACTCGCAGGATCACACACGCCGTGGCACGCGAGGTCACCGAGATACACCGCGACTACCGGGCCAAGGGCCAACCCTATGGAGACGACGTTGCGGCCCGCCTGGAAGAAGTCGCACAAGTGAGCGAATCCCAACAGAGAGAGGCCTTGACATGGCAGCAAGACCTACGAGACCGATTCGCAGAAGCCTTCACAGGAGTCGACCTCCTGGTCACACCCACTGTGCCGGTGCGCGCGAAGGTGATAGGGGTGGACGAGATCGATGGCAAGCACCATCGCTCGGTGCTGTCGTACTTCACGGCCCTGGTCAACCACTCACTGCACCCGGCCCTGGCAATCCCGCTAGCGCGATCTGGGGAGCCTCCTGCCTCTATTCAGGTGATCGGAGACAGAAACGCGGAGCCACTGCTCATCGAGTTTGGGAGGTCGCTGGAGGCCCAGGAGATCGCAGCCTTTCAGCTTGCGCCTCCGAATTAGACAACGAGACGCTTTGGATAGACTTGGGTGCTGCCAACAAGGTGGCGCTGAACCGGGAACTCGACGTCTCTGCGGGCGGCGTCGCGTGCCTCACATGAGCACCAAGGAGAAGACACAAAGTGGCTGACCGAGCTACAAAGCCAGACCCTTCCTCGACACCAACCGAGTCGTTGGAACGTCTGGTGATCCGATTCGCAGGCGACTCGGGTGACGGAATGCAGCTGGCCGGGACCCGATTCACCGACGCGTCGGCTCTATTCGGGAACGACCTCGCCACTCTGCCCAGCTTTCCGGCGGAGATCAGGGCGCCCGCCGGCACGCTGCCCGGTGTGTCGTCGTTCCAGGTCCAGATCGCGGACTTCGACATCCTCACGCCGGGAGACGCGCCCGACTGCCTGGTGGCGATGAACCCGGCCGCGCTCAAGAAGAACCTCAGAGACCTCCGAAAAGGCGGGACGCTGATAGTCAACACCGACACGTTCGAGGAGCGGAACCTCGCCAAGGCCGGCTACGAGACGAGCCCCCTCGACGACGACTCCCTGGTCGGCTACAGGGTCATCAAGGTCCCGATGGACAAGCTGACCAAAGAGGCCGTGAAGGACTCCGGGGTGAGTGGTCGCAGCGTTCTCCGCTCCAAGAACTTCTTCGCCCTGGGTCTCATGGCATGGCTGTTCCACCGTCCCACCGAGCCGACCCTCGAGTGGGTCCACGAGAAGTTCGCCAAGGAGCCGGCGGTGGCTGCTGCGAACACCGCCGCCTTCAACGCCGGATACACCTTCGGCGTGGCCACCGAGGCGACGAGGACCACCTTCGAGGTCAAACCTGCATCCCTTCCTGCCGGCACCTACACCAACGTCAACGGAAACACGGCCCTGGCCTGGGGGCTTATCGCCGCCTCTCAGAAGTCGGGGCTGCCCCTCTTCTACGGCAGCTACCCGATAACTCCCGCTTCTGACATTCTCCACGAGCTGTCACGTCACAAGAACTTCGGGGTCCGCACGTTCCAGGCCGAAGACGAGATCGCCGGGGTTGGGGCGGCGATCGGAGCTGCCTTCGCAGGCAGCCTCGCTGTCACCGGGTCGTCGGGGCCGGGGATTGCTCTGAAGAGCGAGGCGATCTCACTCGCTTTCATGCTCGAACTGCCCCTCATCGTCGTGAACGCGCAGCGGGGAGGCCCATCGACTGGGTTGCCCACCAAGCCGGAGCAGTCCGACCTGCTCTTCTCGCTGTTCGGTCGTCACGGGGAGTCACCGATCCCGGTGCTCGCGGTGTCCTCGCCGGCCCATGCTTTCACCACGGCCATAGAGGCCGCCCGCATCGCAGTCCGCTACATGACGCCGGTGCTGCTGCTGAGTGACAACTACGTCGCCAACGGCTCCGAGCCTTGGCTGCTGCCCGACATCGACGGCATTCCCAACATCGAGGTCAGCTTTGCCCAACACCCCAACGGGCCCAACGGAACCTTCCTCCCGTACATGAGGGATGTCGACACCTTCGCCCGGCCCTGGGCCGTGCCGGGGACCCCCGGCCTCGAACACCGCGTCGGGGGGCTGGAGAAGGAAGCAATCACGGGCAACGTCTCCTACGACCCGGCCAACCATCAGCTGATGACCGACACCCGCGCCTGGAAGGTCGCCAACATCGCCAACGACGTTCCGCCAGTCGAAGTCGCAGGCGACAGCGATGCAGACCTGCTCGTTCTCGGCTGGGGCTCGACATTCGGCTCGATTCGGGCCGCGGCTCGTCGGACCCGTCTCGAAGGGCGGAAGGTGGCCACCGCTCACCTGACCTACTTGAATCCGATGCCGCAGAACCTGGGGGACGTCCTCGCCAGCTACGAGACCGTGTTGATACCGGAACTCAACACCGGCCAACTGCTGAAGATCATCCGCGCCGAGTTCCTGCTCGACGCGATCGGGTTGAACAAGGTCGCCGGCGAGCCCTTCAAGGTGAGTGAGATAACCGACAAGATCATGGAGTTGACCAAGTGACCACCCCGCCCTACACCCGAGCGGACTATCAGACCGATCAGGAGGTCCGGTGGTGCCCCGGTTGCGGTGATTACACGATCCTCGCCTCTGTCCAGCAGTTCCTGGCCGGCCTCGACCGCAACCGAGAAGAGTTCGTGTTCATCTCCGGTATCGGTTGCTCTTCGCGGTTCCCCTACTACATGAACACCTACGGGATGCACTCGATCCACGGCCGGGCTCCGGCGATCGCCACGGGCGTCGCAGCGACCCGACCCGACTTGTCGGTCTGGGTCATAACGGGTGACGGAGATGCCCTCTCCATCGGTGGCAACCACCTGATCCACGCCCTGAGGCGCAACGTCAATCTCAACATTCTCCTCTTCAACAATCAGATCTACGGTCTGACCAAGGGCCAGTACTCACCGACGTCCGAGGTGGGAAAGATGACCAAGTCGTCGCCTTGGGGCTCGGTCGACTATCCCTTCAACCCGGTCTCGCTGGCCCTGGGGGCCGAAGCCTCGTTCGTGGCGAGGACTCTCGACATGGACCGGAAGCACACCCACTCGGTCCTGCAGGCCGCCTACGAGCACGACGGCGCCTCGTTCATCGAGATCTACCAGAACTGCAACGTCTTCAATGACAAGGCGTTTGTCCAGATCACGGGCAAGGAAGAGCGCGTTCACAACCGGATAGACCTGGAGCACGGCAAGCCGATCGTCTTCGACGGTGGTGCCAAGGCGGTTGTGATGCGGGGTGGCCAGGCGACAGTGGTGGATTCGTCGTCGGTAGACCCGAAGGCGATTCTGGTCCACGACGAGACCCGGCCCGACCCTTCGATCGCCTTCTCGCTGAGCCGCCTTTCTCACGGACCCTATGGGCCCACACCACTGGGGATCTTCAGGAACGTTGGCCGTCCTTCCTACGACTCTGCTGTCAACGCCCAAATCGAGGAAGCCGAAGCCAAGCGAGGAGCCGGCGACCTGGATGCACTGATCAGGTCACTCGGCACCTGGACCGTCGAGTAGCCGCCTGGCAGTCTTCAGGGGAACTCTGTCGAGGCCCCGCCCATCCGACCTCGTCGTGGTTGCCATACCTTTCGGTAGGCCTCTAACCTGCGCCCCTTGCGGAGCTGGTTTCCAACCTGCCCACCGCAATCCTACGGGAGGAAAAGAAAGGAAAGACATAGTGAAAAGCACTGTTTCCCGATGGCGTTGGCTCGCCATCCTCGCAGCTTTTGCGATGATCGCTGCAGCCTGCACCACGGACTCAGAGGCTACGACCACTACTGACGGAGGAGACGCTCCGACGACGACCGAGGACCCCGGCCCGGTAACCACCGATCCGCCGCCCCCACAGGGTTTCACCTACAACGTGGGAATCATCTCGGACCCGACGACGGACAACTTCTGGGCTTTCTACGACACAGAGTCCGACGTGTACAACGGCTACGTGCTGGGCAGTCAGGGAGCATCCCTGTACACCCTGCAGCTGCCGAGCTTTACACACGCTCCTGTCGCAGCAGCCGACGCGATCGCCCCCGAGGGCGAGGCAAGCGGTGACGACTGGGTCATCACCGTGCCGCTGCGTCAGGGGCTCGAGTGGTCCGACGGCGAGGCCGTCGACGCCAATGACTGGGTATTTACGTTCAACGCCGTCAAGGACCTTGGCATGGGAGGAAACTTCCTCGATGCATGGCCACTGGCGTCTGACGACGATCCCGCAACGGAGGAGAGCGAGTACTCACTCGGTCTTCGCAACGTGGAGGCCCCCGACGACTACACGGTCGTGCTCACCTGGAACGGTCAGCCCGGTCTTGCGGTCTGGCAGTTCGGCACGGCATTTGCCCCGGCAATGCCCGAGCACTACTGGGCCGAGCACGTCGACGCGGCTGCCGATGCGGGCAGCCTGTACGCGGTGTCAGGTCTGAATGCTCCGGCGTTCGGCTCCGACATCGTCACCGAGCGTGAGCCTGGTGCCTTCGTCCGTAACATCGCCAACGAGAACTACTCCTACAAGGGCGCCACGTACACGGTGTACGCCAACGGCGCCATTGACTTCACCGCTGCCGACGGCAGCACGGAGACATGGGGTGGTCCCGCGTCCGGCGACGTAACTGTCGAGTATGTGGACGGTCCGTACATGTCCGAGATGTTGTTCCAGGTCTACGGCAGCCAGGATGCTGCTGCGCTGGCCTTGATCAACGGTGACATCGACTACTGGATGAACCCGCTGAGCCTGTCTCGCGGCCTCCAGGGTCAGTTCCTCGACGCGGCGGATCTGAGCGTTGTTGCCAACGCCGGAACAGGCATGTTCTACATGGCGTTCAACACTCGTCGCTTCCCCGGCAACGATCTGGCATTCCGCCAGGCGGTCGACTGCATGATCGACAAGGACTTCGTCGCACAGAACGTGCTCGCCGGTGCCGTCATCTCGATGGACACCACCGTCGCTCCGGGTAACACCTTCTGGTCGAACCCCGACGTTCGCAGCACGTGTGACGGACAATCCCAGGAAGAGCGGCTCACCACAGCCGTCGGCCTCCTCAAGGACGCCGGCTGGACGTGGGACGTCGAGCCCGCCTTCCTCGGTGGTCGTGACGACGTTCAGGCAGGAGAGGGCCTCACGGGCCCGAACGGTGAGTCGATTCAGCCCATCAGCTTGATCGCTCCCGGCCCTGGCTACGACCCAATGCGCGCCACTTACTCACTGTGGGCGCAGAACTTCATGAATGACCTTGGCATCCCGGTGACGGCGAACCCGACTGGGTTCACCACCATCGTGGACCAGGTCTTCGGACCGACCGACTGGGATATGTACATCCTTGGTTGGGGTATCGGGACCTTCCCGGACTACCTCGGTGCGTTCTTCTACTCGGCAAACGATTCGGCTGCCGGTGGTTTCAACACACCTGGCTTTAACAATGCCGACTTCGATGCCCTGTCCGACGCGTTTGACGCGGCGACGAACATCGACGTAGCCAAGGACCTCAACTTCCAGATGCAGGCTCTGCTTGCCGAGCAGGTTCCCTACGTTGTGCTGTTCACAAACGTGAACTACGACGTGTTCCGGAGCAACCTTGAGTTCCCGTTCAGCGATTTCCTCAACGGATTCGCTGATGCCGGTGGACTCCGCTCGAGCGTCAAGGCCATTTCCTAGAAGTTCGAAAACCACTACAGATAGAGAGGGAGCCTTCGGGCTCCCTCTCTTTACCCCCCTCTCTCTCAGCAAAACTGCCCGTGGTAACGTTCCGGGCCTGCGGGGGACGCGGGTAGAAGAAAGCAAGCCTTCAAATGATCCGATACATCTTCAAGCGCTTCGCCCAGATGTTTCTGCTCTTCATCGTCTTCTTGTTCTTGACTTTCTTCATCCTCCAGGCGCTTCCCGGTGACATCGTCGCCCAGCAGTTCGCCGGCAATCCCAACCTTCCCCCCGAGGCTCGCCAGATCGCTCTCGAGCGCCTTGGGCTCGACAAGCCACTAATGGAGCAGTTCTGGTCTTACCTGTTCAACTTCTTCCAGGGAGACCTCGGATTCTCCTTCGACCAGTACCCGCGGCCGGTGGTCGACCTCATCGGCGAGCGCCTGCCCCGAACCCTTGTGCTCTTCACCACCGCCCTACTAGTCACCTACTGGGCGGGCTTCATCTCGGGCAAGTACCTGGCCTGGCGTCGTGACACGCGCGGTGAAATGGCGATAACAATCGCAGGCGTGGCCCTCTACACGGTCTTCTACCCCTGGTTCGCCATCCTTCTGATCTGGTTGTTCGCCATCCAGCTCGAGTGGCTTCCAATCAACCAGTTCCTCACCCCTAGAGAGTGGGTTGGCCAGCCCTATGTCGCCAACGAAGTCTTCCTGCTCATGACCTATTCGACAGCTCTGCTGGTGATCGGCCTCTTCACGTTGTCCCGAGTAACCAAGCGCTTGGAGAGTCAGCGTCTGGGACGAGGAATCAGGCTGGGGGGCGCCATCACCTTCGTGCTCCTCTATGGCATCTGGTGGAATGGAAGAGGTGAGCTGCCTTTCGCCCTCGACATCGGCTATCACATGATCCTCCCGGTCCTGACTCTCACTCTCATCGGGTTCGCCGGGATCATGCTGCTGACCCGCAGCTCGATGCTGGAGACGATGAAGGAGGACTACATCCTCACCGCACGCGCCAAGGGCCTCCCGGAGCGCCACGTGAGGGACCGACACGCCGCAAGGACTGCGCTGCTACCGGTGACGACGAGCCTCGTGCTGGCCGTAGCCACGGTGATAGATGGTGGTGTCGTGACAGAGACGGTGTTCTCGTGGCCAGGCATGGGCCAGCTTCTCGTCGCCTCCGTGGTCCTGGAGGACATCCCAGTGGCGCTGGGAGCATTCAGCTTCATAGGTGTCCTGGCGGTGGTGGGGCACCTGGTCGCCGACATCCTGTACGGGGTCCTCGACCCCCGGATCCGAGTCACGTGACCTGAGGAGTCGAGCAACATGACCAAGATCCAAGACAATCTCGACCCCGACACCGCGATGGGTGTGGCGCCTCCCGAAATGGATGAGCAGCTAGAGCAGCTGATGGAAGAGCCGTTGTGGCGCATCAGGCTCCGGCTGATCCGGCAGTCGGCGAAGGAGAACTGGCAGATCTTCAAGAAGTCCAAGATCGGCCTGGTCGGTCTGGTGATCATCGCCATCTTCGCACTGATGGCGATTGTCCAGCCGATCCTGATCGCCACCCAGATATGGCCGGGCTCGATCTATGACCCGGTCGTCGGTAACGAGCCCAACCCCCCGACGATTCAACGGGTGATCGTTGCCGAGCATCCGGCCCCCAACCCTTCTGTTGAGATCAGCGCCCGTGATGCGCTGCTGGTTGCGCCGCTCGCCGACATCGGCGACGTGATCGAGATTCGCCAGCAACCTGCCCCTCCCGGCAACGGCCACCTTCTCGGGACCGACCCTCTCGGCCGGGACGTGATGTCCCAACTGATGTTCGGAGCCCGTGCTGCCTTCATGCTTGGGATCGTCGCCGCAGTGGTCACGGTCTTCATCGGCACGACCATCGGCTCGATCTCGGCCTACTTCGGCGGGATCCTCGATGGCTTCTTCATGAGACTCGCCGACCTGCTGCTGATGCTTCCCGCACTGGCGCTGCTCATCGCGCTTTCTTCGGTATTCATCGATTACCAGCTTTGGCATCTGGCGGTCCTCATCGGCGTTCTCGGCGGATTCGGAGGAACTGCGATCGTGCTCAAATCCCAGGCACTCACGGTGAAGGTGAAGCCCTTCGTCGACGCGGCTCGGGTGGCAGGCGGCTCCAACACCCGGATCATCTTCACCCACATCATCCCCAATGTGCTCCCCCTCAGCTTCCTCTACATGATGTTCACCGTCACGGGCGCCATCGCACTCGAGGCGACACTGTCGTTCCTGGGCCTCTCCAACATCGACATGAGCTGGGGGATCATGCTCCAGCTGGCACAGACCCAGGGCTACCTGCTGTCCGGCGGCAACTTCTGGTGGCTGCTGTTCCCAGCCGGACTGGCCATCACCCTCCTTGCCGCAGCGTTCTACTTGGTCGGCCGGGGCATGGACGAGGTCGTCAACCCGAGGCTGCGCGGACGATGACGACGACGAACACCGCCGACCACTCTTCGAACGCGCCCGGTTCCGCTCCGGTCCTGGAAGTCGACGGATTGGTCATGCACTACGAGACCGAGCAAGGCTGGGTTTCGGCCGTCGAGGACGTGAGCTTCACGCTCAACCATGGACAGTCCCTCGGCCTCGTCGGAGAGTCGGGCTGTGGAAAGACCTCGGTCGCCATGTCGCTGCTCCGTCTCCAGGCAGAGAATGCAAAGTTCAAGGCAGGCGAGATCCGCCTCAACGGAAAGGACTTGCTCTCTGTGACCGAGCCAGAGATGCGACACCACCGCTGGAACGACATCTCGATGGTCTTCCAGGGTGCCATGAACGCCTGGAACCCGGTCTACCGGGTCGGCGATCAGATTCGCGAGGCAATGGACCTTCACTACGACCCGCCGCTGACCAAGGCCCAGTCCCTGGAGCGGATGGCTGAGATCTTCACACTGGTGGGGCTCGATCCAGGCATGCTCGAGCGCTACCCCCACGAGTACTCCGGGGGCATGAGGCAGCGAGCTGTCATTGCGATGGCCCTCTCCTGCAATCCGCAGATCATCATTGCCGACGAGCCCACCACGGCCCTCGACGTCATCGTTCAGGATCAGATCCTCAAGGAGATGAAGCACATCCAGGCCGAGCTCGGCATGTCGATCATCTACATCTCTCACGACATCGCGGTCATCGCCGAGGTGACTGACACCATTGGAGTGATGTACGCAGGAAAACTGGTGGAGTTGGGGTCGACGCATGAGGTGTTCGCCCGACCCAAACATCCCTACGCGTACCTCCTTCTCTCCTCGACGCCATCGGTCACCGGCCCCCGCCGCAAGCTTGCGCCGCTCGAGGGCGAGCCGCCCAACCTCCTCAACCCGCCTGACGGATGTCGGTTCCATCCGCGGTGCCCGTTCGCCACACAGCAGTGTGTCGAAGAGGAGCCGCCGCTCGCCGAAGTCGACGACGGCCACAAAGTCGCTTGTTGGAACTGGGAACAGGTTCCGGTGACGATCGGAGAGAAACTGCCATGACCCAGCCTCTCGTCAAAGTCGAGAGCCTGAGAAAGCTCTTCCCGATCTCGCGGGGAATGTTCCGCAGGGCGATCGACTTCGTCCATGCCGTGGACGACGTCAGCTTTGAGATCGCTCCCGGGACCTCTCTTGGCCTCGTCGGCGAATCCGGTTGCGGCAAGACAACCACGGGCCGAATGCTGGTCAAGCTCATGGAGGCCACGGAGGGTGCCATCGAGATGTCCGAGAACGGGTCGATGATCGACGTCGCTCACATCGAGAAGGAGCAGATGAAGGACTTCCGGGGCAAGGTCCAGATGATCTTCCAGGACCCCTACGAGTCGATGAACCCGCGACGGACCGTCTACGACACGGTTGCCGAGCCGCTCTCGGTCCAGGGGATAGGCAAGCTCCACGAGCGTGAGGAGCGGGTTGCCGAGCTTCTCACCAGGGTGGGCCTCACCCCGGCGGCATCGTTCCTCTTCCGATACCCACACGAGCTATCAGGTGGCCAGAGACAGCGCGTGGCCATCGCTCGAGCTCTGGTGCTCGATCCGAGCTTCGTGGTGGCCGACGAGCCGACCTCGATGCTCGACGTGAGCATCCGCATCTCGATCATGGATCTGATGCTCAAGCTCGCGGAAGAGTTCGGGGTCTCATACCTGTACATCACCCACGACCTCGCAGTGGCCCGGTACATGTGCGACCGGATCGCCGTCATGTACCTGGGCAAGATCGTCGAGATTGGTGACACCGAGACCGTGCTCTCGGATCCCCAGCACCCCTACACAAAGGCCCTGCTCTCCGCAGTGCCGGTCCCGGACCCCTCGTATGTGCGTCCGCCTGTGGAGATCAAGGGTGGGGTCAACAAGGCAATCAACCCACCCCCGGTCTGCCGCTTCATCGAGCGATGCCCGATCGCCACCGACTACTGCCGGGCGAACGACCACCCACCTCTGGAGGACAAGGGCTCCGGTGTCCAGGTGGCGTGCTACCTGGTTGAGAGGAAGGCACCGGCCACCGCCTAGGCCGAACTTTCGCTAGCAGGCCGCCAAACGTGGCCGATGGCCTCGCGGGCGGCAGCGATCTCTCTAGGTCAGCCCGCTGATTACGAACCCGGACAGTGCGGTGACGAGATCGTCCCTGCCCAGCCTCTTTTCGGGGTCGTACCACCTCTCGATGGCGTTGAGAATCGAAAGGATGAAGATCGAGGCGGTCTTCGGATCGACGTCCTGGCGAAACACGCCTTCTTCCACGCCCTGGCTCAGAACCGATCGGAACGCCTCCTCGTAGTGATCTCGGGCGTCGATCACCCTGGACCGATGCCCGCCGTCCAGCATCCGAGCCTCATTCAGGAAGGTGCGGGCGACGTCGAGGTTGTCGAGAACGACATCGACGTGGCCGGAGATCAGTCTCCGCAGGCGGTCGGTCGCGCCGCCCCCACCGGAGAGGGACGATTGTGCCGAGGCCTCGAAGAGGCGCGCTCCTTCCTCGACCACGTCCACGAGCAGGTCTTGTTTGGATTCGACGTGGGCGTAGAGGGAGGACCCGAGAAGGCCAAGTTCGCGACCCAGGTCACGCATTGAAGTCCCGTGATACCCGTACTGGGCAAAGAGGCGGCCGGCTGCGGCCACCACATCGGCCCGGGTGTTCCTGACGTGAACCATCAGCGGTGGTCGTACCTGACGACGACCCGACCCGATGTGGGATGCGACTGACACGTGAGCACGTACCCTGCCTCGACCTCCGAGTCGATGAGGGCGTAGTTCTTGTCCATGGTGACGGTCCCTTCTTCGATCTTCCCCTTGCAGGTGGCACACATCCCGCCCTTGCAGGAGAAGGGAAGTTCGGGACGGACCCGAAGGGCGGCATCGAGAATCGAGGTCTCGGGGCGCGTTCGGGTGTCGACGGCTCGGCCGTCGAGGATCACCGTCAGATCGACCGAACCCTCCCCTGGAGGAGGCTCGGGCGGAAGCGAAGACGGGTCGAGGGGCCCGGCGAAGAAGAGCTCTTCGTGGATGCGGTCCTCTTCCACCCCGAGACCAACCAGGGCCTCCCGTGCCGTCGTCACCATGTCATATGGCCCGCACAGGAACCACCCGTCGATCGGATCGGATCCCATCAGCCGGTCTCGGATCGTGCGGATCTTCCCGGCGTCTATCCGCCCGGACAGGAGGGGCACGTCGGACCCTTCCCGGCTGAGAATGTGGAACAGCTGGAACCTGGGATGGAAACGATCCTTCAGACCCTCCAACTCGTCGAGGAACATCACACTGCTTGCCGTCCGATTCCCATAGATCAGGGTCCAGCTCGAGTTCGGCTCGCTCTCCAGCGAAGTCGAGAGCAAGGACATCACAGGGGTGATCCCGGAGCCGGCAGCAATGGCCACGGCGCGCCGCGGTCGAGATGGATCGATGTCGATCGTGAACTCTCCAACCGGTGGCATCAATTCGAGGCTGTCGCCCGCGTCCAGCTCGGACGTGGCGTAGGTGCTGAAGACGCCACCCGGCAATCTCTTGATCGCGACACGGAGCTTTCCCGAACCGGCGTTGGCGCAGATCGAGTAGGACCTGCGAACGTCCTCACCGTCGATCAACTTCCGAATCGTCACATGCTGGCCCGGCAGGTAGGCGAAGGCTCCGGACAGCTCGTCAGGGACGTCAAAGCTGACCGCTACCGAGTCGTCCGTCAGCGGGGACACCTCCGTCACTCGGAGGTCGTGAAAAGCCAGCTCGCTCATCAGAAGTCCTTGAACCAGTCGAAGGGCTCGCCGCAGCTCGTGCACACCATGAGTGCCTTGCACGCCGTCGAGCCGAACCTGGCTGCAAGTCTGGGGTGATCGGCGTGACAGCGCGGACACAGCACCTCCGACTCACCCGTCGGCGGGGCTATCCCAAATCCGATCAGCTTGTTCCGGGCCTCATCGCCCAGCCAATCGGTCGTCCAGGCGGGAGTGTGAGTCACGACGACTCGGGCACCGGTCACGCCCAGATGTCGGAGAGCCGCATCGATGTCGTCTTCGATCTGCCGCATCGCGGGGCAACCCGAATAGGTAGGAGTAATGGTGACCTTCACCTCGCCATCGTTCACTTCGACCGAACGAAGGATGCCGAGGTCTTCGATGGTGAGAACGGGGATTTCGGGATCCACCACGGAGGCAACGGCCTTCCTGATGCGTTCGGTGGTCAGCGTGCCCTGGCTCACCATTGGAGCCCGGGATAGGAGCGGTCCATCCACTGCATCTCGGCGAGTAGATGCCCGAGGTGCTCGGTGTGGAAGCCGTCACGCCCGCCTGATCGCTGATGGCTGTCCTGGGGAACGTCCAACGTTGCCTTGCTGAGGGTGTCGGCCACCCGCTCGTGCCAGGGTTGGGCATCGTCGCCGGCCATCTCGCCGGTGAAACGCCACAGCTCGTCGACCCCGTCCTGGGCGCGTCGGTGCGACTCATCAGTCCCATCGCCGAGCCGCACCAGCCAGTCGGAGGAGAACTCGAGGTGATAGGCGTTCTCCTTGGCCGCCTTGGCGGCTATCCCGGCCAGCGCCTCGTCGTCGGCAGCGGACAGCCCCGCCCAGAGGACCTGCTGGTAGACGTCGAAGAAGAACTGGCGGACGACGGTGTGAGCGAAATCACCGTTGGGTTGCTCGACGATGAGCAAGTTGGTGAACTCGCGTTCGCTGCGGCCCATGGCGAAGTCGTCCTCCGTACGTCCTCTGGCCTCGACTTCGCCGGCGTGGGTATAGAGAGCCCTCGCCACTCCCAGGTGGTCGAGGGCGAGATTCCCCATGGCTATGTCGATCTCGAGGTCCGGAGCGTTCGAGATCCACTCACCGAGCCGCTGGGCGAGGATCAGATTGTCGTCTGCGTGGGCGACGAGCGTCGAGACGGGGGTCACTGCGGTCTGGATCACATCTGACCCACTTCGTCCGGTATCTCGTAATTGGTGGCGAGTCGGTAGACCTTCTCGTTGGCCTCCACGTATTCGGCGGCCGCTTCCGGCTCCAAAGCGTGGATCTGCTCGCTGGGCACCACCCACACGCTCACGCCCTCGCCACGTCGGGTGTAGACATCCCGAGCGTTCTGGAGCGCCGTGGTCGCGTCGGGTGCGTGGAGGCTCCCGATGTGGACGTGGGAGATGCCCCTACGGGCTCTGACGAACACCTCCCAAATCGGCCAACCGTTTCCCGCTTCGGCGGTCTCCTCGATCTCGGCCGGCTCGCCAGGTGCTATCGGGACTTCGTAGGTCACGCTGCTGACCTCCTTGCCTTCTTGGCAGCATGGGCAGTGGCGGCCTCCCTGACCCAGGCTCCGTCTTCCCAGGCCTTCACCTTGTGCGCGATTCGATCACGATTCATGGGACCGTCTCCCTTGACCACCTGCCAGAACTCGCGCCAGTCGATTTCGCCGAAGTCGTAGTGGCCCCGCTCCTCGTTCCACCTCAGCTCGGGGTCGGGGATGGTCAGACCGAGGTATTCGGCCTGGGGCACGGTCATGTCGACGAACTGCTGGCGGAGGTCGTCGTTGGTGACTCTCTTGATCTTCCACGCCATCGACTGCTCGGTGTGCGTGGAGTCGGAGTCGTGGGGCCCGAACATCATCAGCGACGGCCACCACCACCGGTCGAGTGCGTCCTGTGCCATTGCCCTTTGCTCCTCACTGCCCTGACAGAGCCGGATGAGAAGCTCATATCCCTGCCTTTGGTGGAACGACTCCTCTTTGCAGATGCGGACCATCGCCCGCGCATACGGCCCATACGAGCAGCGGGTGAGCATGACCTGATTGGTGATGGCGGCGCCGTCGACAAGCCATCCGATCGTCCCCATGTCCGCCCATGACAGAGTCGGGTAGTTGAAGATCGAGGAGTACTTGTGCTTGCCCTGGTGAAGAAGTTCCTGAAGCTCGTCGCGCCTTGCTCCGAGGGTCTCCGCCGCCGAGTAGAGGTAGAGACCGTGGCCGGCCTCGTCCTGAACCTTGGCGATCAGGATGGCCTTGCGGTGAAGCGAAGGAGCCCGGGTGATCCAGTTGCCCTCCGGCTGCATCCCGATCACCTCGGAGTGGGCGTGCTGGGCGATCTGGCGGATCAGTGTCTTGCGATAGTCGTCGGGCATCCAATCGCTGGGCTCGATCTTCTCCTCTTCATCGATCAGCTCTTGGAAACGGGTCTCTCGCGCAAGGTTGTCCGGCATCATCTCATCTTACCCAAACGAACGTTCGTTTGTGAATCTAGGCCTGCTGCCGCCACTCCGCGAGCCGGCGGGTTCCGCCCTTCCCCGACTCGCGCTGCGAAGAGCGCCTCCCGGCCGCAAAGGCGGAACCTCCCACCACGACGAGGAGAGCTGCAACGATCGCAATTGTGAACCCGTCGATTAGGACCTCCTCGATAGTGGCCCATCGGGAGGCCCGACTATGTGGTCGGATCCTCCCAGGTCTCGCTTTCTAGGGACTGAGGACCCTCCGCCCGGCGAAGCTCGTAGTAGAGGACGGCGTAGCCGACAGCTCCGAAAGGTGTCATGACGGAGTCGGCCACGATGCCCGCAACCATTGGTCCGACCAGGTCCGTCAACTGCACCAGAGCGAGTGCGAAGCCGACGGCCGCAGAACCGATTATGAAGAGCAGAATCATCAACAGTCCGTATCCGAAGACGGACCAGGCGTTACCCCGGACCAGAGCGATACTGCGACCGAACGCTGCAAAAACCCCCGGACGCTCAACCACGACGGCTGGAACTGCGACCGACCACCAGACGAGAGCGAGGATCCCGGGAACGAGGAGAAGCATGAACCCGATCGCTATGCCGATGCCTTGGAGAACCGAGACCCCGATCACGGCAGCAATCACAGGTCCTGCTCTCGAGAACAGCTCTCCCATCCCGAAGTCGCGCTCCCCATCCTCCATGTCGCCCACGGCATGCGTGGACAGTGCCGTTATCAGCGAAGCGGCAACCAGTGAGAGAACCGCCAGGGCTATCAGATCGCCTAACTGGCGCATGAACCCAGTCGAAGAGTCGGCGACGATCGCCTCCTCGAGAAAAGCTATGACCGTGTTCACGACGAGCGCCGCGCCGATGAGAACGCCGAACAGCTTCACATACAGCCTCAAGCTCTTCGATACGGCGTCTCCAACATTCAGACCCATGGTCCTCCTTGAGATGTGATCTGCTGAATCTAGGGCGCCGAGCTCGTCGCCGCCGAAGATCTAGGCGAGCACGACCAGATCCAGCAGTGCCTCGTCGAAGAAGCGCATCTCGCCTTCGGGCATCAGCACCGCTCGGTCCGGCATCAATTGGGCCACGAAGTCGGTGTCGTGGCTCACCATCACGACAGTCCCCTCGTATAGCGTCAGGGCATCGAGAAGGGCTTCTTTGGCCTGCGGATCGAGGTTGTTGGTGGGCTCGTCCAAGAGCAGCACGTTCGGACGCGACGCGACCAGCATGACCAGGGCAAGTTTGGTCTTCTCACCACCTGAGAGCGTCCCTGCGTCCTGGTCGACCTTCTCGGCAAGGAGGAAGTGGCCGAGGAGGGTGCGGATCATCTGGTCATTGAGGTTGGTGGCGCGGCGCATGTGCTCGAACACGCTCAAGCCCGCCTCGATCTGCTCGTGCTCCTGGGCGTAGTAGCCGAGCGACGCCTCGTGCCCCAGGAATACCTCCCCCAGATCTGCCTTCTCGACACCGGCGAGGATCCGCAGCAAGGTGGTCTTGCCGGCACCGTTCAGGCCGATGAGCAGCATTCTCTCGCCGCGTTCGACCGCAAACTCGATGTCGACGAAGACCAGGTTGTCCCCGAACGCCTTGGCCAGTCCACTCGCAGCTAGGGGCACCCTCCCAGATCTCTCCGGTTGGGGAAATGCGACCTTGACCTTTCTACCCGACTTCTGCACTTCGACCAACTCGCGCTTCATGCGGTCGACCCGACTCTCCATCGCCCGGGCGACCTTGGCCATCTTCTCGGTAGTCCCCTTGAAGCGCCGGATGTTCTCCTCGAGTCGGGATATCGCTGCATCCTGATGTCGGCGCTCCCGCTCTCGCTGCTCTCGACGGCGGTCCCGTTCGATGAGGTAGTGGGTGTAGTTGCCCCGGAAGGCGTCGATCTCTCCGTGGTCGAGCGCGAGGACAGATGTGATCGCCTCATCGAGGAGCGGCAGGTCGTGAGACACCACGAGCATCCCCCCCGGGTAGGTGCTCAAGTACTCGATCAGCCACGCTTTGGCGTCGAGGTCGAGATGGTTCGTTGGCTCATCGAGCAGGAGGATGTCCGTCTCGGCGAACAGGATCCGCGCCAGCTCGACCCGACGTCGCTGGCCACCCGACATGGTCTTGACCGGCTGGTGAAGCTCATCGTTCCCGATGCCTATGGCAGCTGCGATCCTCTTCGCTTCGGCCTCGGCGACCAGGCCGCCTTTGGCTTGGAACTCGTCATGGAGTCTCGAGAATCGGCGGATCCCGCTGTCTCTCTCGTCTCCTGTGAGGCCCTCGAGGCGCGCCCGCGCTTGCTCGATCCTGCGTTGGAGAGCTCCGATCTCCCGCGCCATCAGAATTCGCTCGAGTGCCGTGGCGTCTGGATGCTCGAGTTCGGGGAGAGCGGCTTCCTGGGAGAAGTAGCCGATGGTCCCTGAGCGAAGGACTGTTCCTTCTGATGGCTCCAACTCCCCCATGAGCGTTCGGATGAGGGTGGTCTTGCCGGCGCCGTTGCGCCCCACCAAGCCGACTCTGTCGCCCGATTGCACGGCAAACGCCGCACCCGACAGCAGAGTGCGGGTGCCCACCTCGATTCGGAGGTCGCGTGCTATCAGCATGACCGATCGAGGTTAAGGGCCTGGCCACCTCTATCTCGACTGAATGTCACTCCGATTCCGTTCGCGAACTAAGTTCCCAGCGTGCCGTCGGCCAGCTTCACTCACACGGCGACAGTCGATGCTCCCCGCGAGAAGGTATGGAGTGCTCTCGACATGCCCGACACCTGGGGAGAGATCTCGGGTGTCGAGCGCGTACATCAGCCGGTCATCGACGACGAGGGCAAGCTCAGAGGGTTCCTATTCGACACCGTGGTCGGCGGAACGGCGTACGAAGGCAAAGCCTCTCCGCGTCATCGGGACGAGGGGCAGGCCATGGCCTGGAACATCGCCAACTCCCAGGTAAGAGGCCTGGTCCACATTGACCTCTCAGATGCTGGAGCCGGCACGTCAATGACCGTCGGCTTGGAGATTGAAAGCGCCAGTTTCATGGCCGGGATGTTCTTTGGTGCGATTGCCAACGCCGTCGGCAGCGGCTTTCCGGAGACCGTCGAGCGTCTTGCCGCGGGCCTGTCCGAGAGCGCCTGAGACAGCGATGAACGCACCCACTTCCCGAAACGTGGTTCTTCTCTTCTCGGACATCGAAGGCAGCACCCAGCTCTGGGAGCGACACCCAATGGAGATGAAGGCGGCCCTCGAGAAGCACGACTCAATATCGAGCGAGGCAATCGAAAGAGCGGGAGGGACCCTGGTCAAGTCAACCGGAGACGGGGTCATGGCGGTGTTCGACGACGCCGCTTCCGGCTTGGAGTCGGCCGTCTCGATGCAGAAGAGTCTCGCTGCCGCCGAGTGGAGCGAGATCGGCGGAATCAAGATCCGGATCGGCATCCACCAGGGTGAAGCCCAGCAGAGAGACGGCGACTACTTCGGACCGGTGGTCAACAGGGCGGCTCGGCTCATGTCTGCCGGCCACGGAGGGCAGATCCTCGTCTCCGCCGCGGTGGCATCCGCCGTGGGGGTTGATCTCCGGGACCTTGGCAAGCACCGGCTCAAGGACCTCGCCGAACCTGAGCACATCTTCCAGGTCGTCGCCGCCGGAATGCCGGATACATTCCCTCCGCTCTCCACGCTCGACGCCACACCGAACAACCTCCCCACCCAGACATCGACGTTTCTCGGCAGGGTCGATGCGCTCGACGGGATCAAGCAGTTGATGGACCGTCCCGAGACGCGACTCATAACCCTCGTGGGCCCCGGAGGAACGGGGAAGACCCGCCTTGCGCTCCAAGCAGCGGCCGAACATGTCGACAGATTTCGGAGCGGTGTGTTCTTCGTCGACCTCTCGACCGAGACCGGCCCTGATGAGAGCTTTGCCAACGTCACGCGCGCAGTGGGAATCGACGCAGCGACGGACGAGTCGGCACTGGAAGCTCTCGAGCGGGGTCTGGCGGAGCGATCGACGCTCCTCGTCCTGGACAATCTGGAGCAGATCGAGGGAGTTGGGCTCGGGGTCGACACACTCCTTGGCCGATGTCCGGACCTGAAGGTCATTGCGACGAGCCGCCAGCCGTTGCGGGTGAGGAGCGAGCATCTCTATCCGGTCGAACCGCTGTCCCTACCCGTTGTGGGGCGTGGCGCGGCAGACTTCGATGCGGTGGCAGCGTCAGAGGCAACGCAGCTGTTCATCGAGAGAGCAGCGCAGCAGGTGCCATCGTTCGCCCTCGACGCAGACAACGCCGCTGACGTTGCCTCGATCTGCATCCGACTTGACGGGCTGCCTCTGGCGATTGAGCTCGCTGCCGCAAGGCTCAGGATGTTCTCGCTGCGCGAGCTAGATCAGATGCTTCAAGGAGAGCTCACCGTTCTAAGGAGTGGCGCGCACGATCTGCCCGAGAGGCAGAGAACGCTCGCCGGCACGATCGAATGGAGCGTTGGGCTTCTCACGGATGCCGAGGAGCAGCTGCTGTTGCTGATGTCTGTGTTCGCCGAGGCCTCCTTCGAGGATGTCGAGGCGGTAGCAGTAGCGGTGGCGGCGTCTTCGGACACCCTCGAAGACCTGGCATCCCTCGTGGACAAGAGCCTGGTCCGAAAGGAGGAGTCAGCAGACGGGTCATCTCGATTCTCACTGCTCGAAACCATCAGGAGCTACTCATCCCAGAGGCTCGCCCACCACCCTGACCGGCTGGAAGCATGGCGACGAGCACACGCGATCCACTACGGAAGCTTTGCCTCTCGAATGGCCGACGCATTCTCAGGCGAAACACACCACGAGACGCGCCAGAGACTTGCTGCCAAGGTCGAGAATCTCCAGATTGCCTGGGCCTACTGGTCGGAGCAACACGACCTCGATCGTCTCCACGAGCTCTTCGATCCTCTATGGATGCTGTACGACGCTGAGGGCTGGTACCAGGGGGCGATACTCCTAGCAGAGAGCCTCCTCGACGCCCTCGCCGACCAACCCCACTCGGCCGAGCGAACGCGCGAGCAGATCGCGCTGGAGACCAGCCTCGCCCGAGCACGAATGTTGATCCGGGGCTACACGGCCGAAGGAGAGGCGGCCTTTCTCCAGGCCCTGAAGCACGCCGAGGAGTCGGGAACGTCGCCTCAGATGTTCCCTGTCCTGAGGAGCCTTGCTTCCTTCTACACACTCAGAGGCGAGATGGGCAAGGCCGCAGAGGTGGGCGAGGAGCTCCTCGAGATCGCCCAGGAAACCGGTGATCTGGCCATGACGATCGATGCCAATCTCGTCGTGGGCATCAATACAGCCTTCACTAGCGGGATTGGTGGCGGTAGGGATCACCTCGAGTACGCGGTCGAGATCTTCGATCCGTCGAAGTTGCCCACGGAGCGATTCCGATTGGGGCCTCATGGCGGGGTTGTCTCGATGACGTCGTCCGCCTTCCTCATGGTCGTCGAGGGGCTGTTGGATCAGGGATTGGCCCGAGCGCGTGAGGCCCTGGAAAAGGCAGAAGAGCTGGGACACGCCTACTCGAAGGCGTACGCCATCTTCCACGTTGCCTACATCAAGCTGATCACCGGAGACGTCCCCTCGGTAGCCGGGCACGCCTCCGAGCTGCTGGCTCTCGCCAATCAACACGACTACCAGATCTGGCGGGCCCTGGCGATGGTCCTTCAGGGTTTGGTCGAGGCACTCACATCGGATCCGGTCAATGGCCAGACCCTCATCGATGAGGGCATCGAGCTCTACCAGCAGCTCCCCACACCCCCTGTCTTCTGGACGGCGCTGCTCCAGCTTCGAGCGCCTGTGGCGGCGATGACAGGAGACATGGAAAGGGCCTTCGCACTGATCGAGGAGGCGGTCGCCGTGGAGCGAACGCGGTCCTCGGGTCTCCTCACCGAGATGCTGGTGACCTGGGGGGACCTCCTGGCAATGACCCAGAACCTGGAGAAGGCCACGAGTGTGTATACGGAGGGCCTGGAAATCGCAACGTCGGTCGGAGCACACTTCTCGGAGCTGAGGATCCTGACGAGGCTGAGCCACATCGACGGTGACGAGTGGCGAGACAGGCTCGCGTCGGTCTACGACGGACTCGCCGAGGGAACCGAGATGCCTGACATGGTCGCAGCGAGGATGGCCTTGGGCCGATGATGTCCGAAGCTCGGTTCGTCGTCATTGGCGGCGGCATCGCCGGAGCGACGGCAGCCGCTCACCTTGCACCGCACGGGCAAGTGGTTCTCCTGGAGATGGAGGACTCGCTGGCCTACCACACAACAGGCAGGTCAGCCGCCCTCTTCGTTGTCAACTACGGGGCCGACGGTGTCAGGCCGCTGGCAAGAGCGAGTAGGTCCTTTCTCGAGGCCCCGCCTGACGGAGCAGCCGATGAGCCGATCCTGTCCGCTCGCGGCCTGCTTTGGATCGGCTCATCCGATCAGCTGACGAGACTCGAAGCGGTTGCCGAAGCGGGACGACTGGCCGGTGCCGGGTCTACGCTCCTCAGTGCCTCGGACGTGGCCGACCTCGTGCCGGTGACCAACCTCGAACGCATCGCCGGGGGGGTATATGAACCCGAGACCTACGACATCGACGTGGCGGTCCTCAACCAAGCCTTCGTCCGGATGGCCCGTGGGCACGGAGCAGACATCAGAATCGGTGAACGGGTCGTTTCGCTCGACTCGTCAGGGGCCGCCTGGACTGTGACGACGCCGACGACAACCTTTCTGGCTGACGTGGTGGTCAACGCTGCCGGCGCCTGGGGAGATCACGTTGCTGCAATGGCCGGGATCGAACCGGTCGGGCTCCAACCTCTCAGGCGGACCGCCTTCATGGTTCCGGGTGGTGAGGGCTACTCCCGCTGGCCGATGGTGATCGACGCCGACGAGCGCTTCTACTTCAAGCCGGACGGCGTGCAGATCCTCTGTTCGCTTAGTGAGCGCGTGCCTTCGGAGCCGACCGATCCGAGGCCCCGCATGGAAGACGTTGCGCTGGCCATCGATCGGATCAACGAGGCCACCACACTGGGGATCAGAACGGTCAACTCACAGTGGGTCGGCTTGCGGACGTTCGCACCCGACAAAGAGATGGTCATCGGTGAAGAGCCGACCGCGCCGGGATTCTTTTGGCTCGTTGGCCAGGGCGGAACCGGAATTCTCACCTCCCCGGCCTACGGGGCGCTGCTCTCCTCGACGGTGACAGGCACCGGCCTGCCTGACGGATTCATCGATGCTGGTGTCGACCCGGTCGTGATGAGCCCTGCCCGGTTCCGCTGAGGTCCCCGATCACATTGGCATCGCCTCGTAGGCCCACACATCGGCGGGGCAGCCTTCGAGCAAGCCGACAGCGGCAAACTTGCGCCCATTCATCAGTGGGTTGACCGAGTCAACAACGTGGTCCGCAATGGACGACCACCACTTCACATGGGCGTCGCGGAACCGAGCAGTCTCGTCGTGGCTTGGGCATCTCGGTCAAAACGGGGCGGGTGCCCTCAATCGATCAATGCGACTGAACCGGTTCGACGGCTGTCGGCGTGCGCCTCCAGTGCATCGTGCAGAAGCGCTGCGCCGTTGACCCCGCCGAAATACATGTGGCAATGGTCGAACCATCTCGTGGGGAGATCCAGAGTCGAGAGGTCGAGGCCGGGCTCGGCGGCGATCCGGTCGCCGTCATCCGAGAACTCTGGGTGAACCCGTGGATGCTCGATCGCCCCAGCAAGATCGTCGTCGACAGAGATGATTCGATTCATGGAGATGGCCAGAGCCGACGTGATCCGATCGGCTCCGGGCGAACCAACCGCCACCGACTGGCCTGCCGACCTGGCGATCGTGGGGGCCATGTTGGAGAGGAGTCGCTCGCCCGGCACCTGAGCCTCCATCCCCCCAGGGGTCAATTCGATCTCGCCGAGGCAGTTGTTCATGAGCATCCCGGTTCCTTTCGGGATCACCCCTGAGCCGTAGCCGGCCGAAAACGACGTGGCGGCCGCGGCGCCATCGGACCCGACCACAGAAACGGCGATGGTCGACGGCGACCTCAAGCCGAGTTCTTGGAGAAGAGCCCGCGACTCCGCCTCGAGATCGTCGGATCCCTCCAGGCGGTCGAGGCGCGATCGAAACGCCGACCTGAGTGCATAAGCCCAGGTGGACGGACTCGATGGATCTGGCGCAAGAGCCATTGCACCGAGAGCGGCTGCCATAACGACACCGCCCACTGCAGGAGGAGGGTTGGTCATCAGAGTCCAATCCCCCACTTCGACGCTGAGGGGCGAGCGAACCACTGCTTGGTACTCGGCCATATCCTGGCGCGTGATGAGGCCGCCTCGCTCCGAGATGTCGTCCGCGATGCGGGCGGCGAGGTCGCCCTTGTAGAAGACGTCGACTCCTTCTTGGCCGATGTAGCGGAGGGTGTCGGCCAGGCCCTCGTACTGGATGGTTGCGCCAACCTCTTTGAGACCCTCTTCGTCGAACAGCGCTGCTTTGGAGGCAGGGTCGTGGGAGAAGATGGGCTCTCCCGAGTCCTGGAAGTAGAGATGCATGCTGGGTCCCATCGGGAAGCCGTCCTCGACGGCCGCGGCGACCACCTCCATCAATGTCGGCCACGGCGCGGCTCCAAACCGATGTGACGCGATGCCCAGCGCGGCGAACGACCCCGGGACGGCCACCGACCCGACATCGACCAGAGTCGTAACACCGCCTCCGTACTCCATCGTGGCGGTGCGATAGAAGACATCCCCAACATGGCCTTTGCCCGGGGCGCTCACATAGCCGTCGATCACCACCGGATCAGACCCCGGCATTCCGATCGTGATGAATCCGCCGGCCCCAGGGGCGCAGATTCCCGGCTCGGTGCACATGGCGACCAGTGAGGCCACGATTGCGACATCGGCGACGTTCCCACCCATCTCGCCGATCGTCACGGCGGCGTCGGTAACCCAGTCATTTGGGCCGGCAACGGCAATACGCGGCATCAGATCAGGGTAAAGGCGAGGGGCTCGGTGTAGGACATGAAGGACGTGGGCGCAGGTTGACCGCCAAGGTCAACCTGCGCCCACGCTCAGAACTCGCCTTCTTGGTTCTCGGACTCTGCCGCCAGCTGTTGGGCCAGTTCGGCGGCGGCCTCGCTGCTGTCCGCGATTTCAGCGCGATCGGTCAGAAAAGTGACCTGATTGTCCAGGACCTGGAGAAAGCCGCCGTGGACGCCGATGGTCGTCCGCTCTCCCGACTCACTCTCGATCTCGATTGCACCGGTGGCCAACGACCCCATGAGGGGCTGGTGGTCAGCCATGATTCCAAGCTCTCCGTCGCTGGTCCGGGCGATGACGATGCTCGCTTCGCCGCTCCATACGGTCGCCTCCGGCGACACGACGTCTACCTGGAAGGTGGGGGGCATCGCTACGCGGCGTCCTTGGACATGTCGGCGGCCTTGCGCTCGACGTCCTCTCGGCCGCCGACCATGTAGAAGGCCTGCTCCGGGTAGCGGTCCATCTCGCCATCGATGACCGCCTTGAACGAAGCGATCGTCTCTTCGAGTGGCGTGTAGATCCCGGCCTGGCCGGTGAACTGCTCGGCAACGAACATCGGCTGCGCCAGGAACCGCTGCATGCGGCGGGCACGACCCACAACGAGCTTGTCCTCCTCGGAGAGCTCGTCGATGCCGAGGATGGCGATGATGTCCTGGAGGTCCTTGTACCTCTGCAGGATCCTCTGCACCTCGGTGGCGACGAAATAGTGCTCCTCACCGACGATTTGAGGGTCAAGGGCCCGGCTCGTCGAGTCGAGCGGGTCGACAGCCGGGTAGATACCCAGAGCAGTCAACGGCCTGGAGAGCACGGTGGTGGCATCGAGGTGAGCGAACGCCGTGTGGGGTGCGGGATCGGTGATGTCGTCCGCGGGCACGTAGATGGCCTGGAGCGAGGTGATCGACCGGCCCTTCAGAGATGTGATCCTCTCCTGGAGAAAACCCATCTCTTCAGCCAAATTCGGCTGGTAGCCGACCTCGGAAGGCATGCGGCCGAGAAGTGTCGACACCTCGGACCCGGCTTGGGTGAATCGGAATATGTTGTCGATGAACAGCAACACATCCTGCTGCTGCACATCACGGAAGTACTCGGCCATCGTCAGCGCGGAAAGGGCGACACGGAGACGGACGCCGGGAGGCTCGTCCATCTGACCGAATGTCAGAGCAGCCTTGTCGATAACGCCCGACTCCTGCATCTCGAGGAATAGGTCGTTGCCCTCACGGGTGCGCTCACCAACACCGGCGAACACCGACACACCGCCATGCTGGGTGGCAACGCGGTTGATCATCTCCTGGATGAGGACGGTCTTGCCGACACCGGCGCCACCGAACAGGCCGATCTTGCCGCCCTGGAGGTACGGGCAGATGAGGTCGAGGACCTTGATCCCGGTCTCGAACACCGTCTTCTGCGGCTCCACTTCCTCGAAGGCGGGAGGGGTGCGGTGAATAGGCCAACGAGGTTCGGAGAAGTCCATTTCGGGAGCGTCGAGTGAGTCGCCCCACACGTTGAAGATATGGCCGAGTGTCTGATCCCCGACCGGAACGGTGATCGGCGCGCCGGTATCGACTACCTCGGCGCCGCGCGTCATGCCGTCGGTTGGGGCGAGGGCGATGGCACGAACCTTCGACTGCCCCAGGTGCTGGGCCACCTCTCCGATCACCATGTGATCCTCACCGCCGAAACTGAAGTTGATCTCGACCGCATTGAGGATCTCCGGCAACTGATCGGGCGGGAACTCGACGTCCACCACCGGGCCGGCGACCTTGACGATGCGGCCTACCGCTTTCGCTTCACTCACTTGTTTGCTCCATGGTTCTCCTGTTCACATTGGTTCCGACGGTCACTATTCCGCCAAAGCCTCTGCTCCGCCGACGATCTCGGTGATCGCCGTTGTGATCTCCGCCTGACGCGCCCGGTTTCGCTTCACGGTCAGGGTCTTGATGAGCTCCTCGGCGTTGTCGGTGGCGGCCTTCATCGCACGGCGGCGGGCACTGTGCTCGGAGGCCGACGCCTCGAGGAGCATGTTGAAGATGATGGCCTCCACGTATGACGGAAGGAGCCTGCTCAGAATCTCGTCCGGGGAGGGCTCGAACTCGTAGGACGCCATCGTCTCGCCATCGAGTTCGGGAGGGGTGATCGGGAGAAGCTCCTGATGTGTAGGTACCTGGCTGAGCGCCGACTGAAATCGCGTGAAGAACGCCTCCAGGGCGTCGATGCGCCTGTCGGCGTAGGAGCCCATCACCATGTTGGCGATCGCCCTGGCATCTCCATACCCGGGGGTGTCCGTCACTCCAAGGAAAGACCGCTCTATGCGGTAGCCGCGATACCGGAAGTACGACTGGGCCTTCTTCCCGACGGCAAAGATGACGACGTCTTTGCCTTCTCGCTCCAGCGCCTTGATCCGGGTCTCGGCCATGCGGATGATGTTCGAGGCATAGGCCCCGGCGAGGCCACGGTCGGAGGCGACGATGAGCACACCGGCCGTCTTCAGCTCACGCCTATCCAACAGCATGTGCGTGGCGCCGGCGCCGGCGGCGGCGACATTCTCGATGACTTCGATCAGCTTGGCGGTGTAGGGCTTCGAGCCCTGGACCCGAGCCTGGGCCTTGGGAATACGGCTGGCTGCGATCAGCTCCATGGCGCGCGTGATCTTCTTCGTGGCCTCGACGCTCTTGATGCGCCGGGTGGTGTCTCGAAGCTGCGCGCTGGGCACTCCCTATTTCTCCTCGGTACCGATTCCCTCGAAGCTCTCCTTGAAAGCCGCGATGCCCTCGGACATCTCGTCGCCCTCCCCGAGCTTGCCGCTGTCCGCAATGCCCTCGAGCAAGTGCGAGTAGCGACTCCGGAAAAAGTCGCGAAGCTCGGTCTCAAAGCGACGAACGTCACCGACGGCGATATCATCCATGTGGCCCTCGGTCACCGCGTACAGGGCCAGCACCTGCTCCTCGACCGGGACCGGCGCGTACTGCGGCTGCTTGAGGACCTCGACCACGCGCCGTCCACGCTCCAGCTGGGCCAGCGACGTGGCGTCTAGCTCAGAGCCGAACTCGGCGAAGGCCGCCAGCTCGCGGAACTGGGCCAGGTTGAGACGCAGCGGACCGGCGATCTTCTTCATGGCACCGATCTGGGCGGCGCCACCGACACGCGACACCGACTCGCCGGCATCAACGGCAGGGCGGATGCCCTGGAAGAACAGGTCGGTCTTGAGGAAGCATTGCCCGTCCGTGATCGAAATCACGTTGGTCGGGATGTAGGCCGAGATGTCGTCGGCCTTGGTCTCGATGACCGGCAGACCGGTGAGCGAACCGCCGCCCAGCTCGTCGGACAGCTTGGCGCAGCGCTCCAGGAGACGGCTGTGCAGGTAGAAGACGTCGCCCGGATACGCCTCACGACCCGGGGGCCGGCGCAGCAGCAGCGAGATCTCCCGGTAGGCAACGGCCTGCTTGGACAGATCGTCGAACATGACCAGGGCGTGCTCACCGTTGTACATCCAGTGTTGGCCTATGGCCGATCCGGCGTAGGGGGCGTACATCTGAAGGGCCGGGGCATCGGAGGCGGCGGCGTTGACCACGACCGTGTACTCCATGGCGCCGTGCTCCTCGAGGATGGAGACGACCTCGGCCACCGTCGAGGCCTTCTGGCCGACGGCGACGTAGATGCACTTCACGGCCTTGTCGGTGCCCCAGTACTGCTTCTGGTTGATGATCGTGTCGACCAGGAGGGCTGTCTTCCCGGTCTGGCGATCGCCGATGATCAGCTGCCGCTGGCCGCGCCCGATTGGCGTCATCGAGTCGATGGCCTTGATTCCGGTCTGAAGCGGCTCATTGACCGGCTGGCGTTGAACGACGGAGGGAGCCTGCGTCTCCAGCAGACGCCGCTCCGTGGTCTCAATGGGCCCCTTGCCGTCGATCGGGTTGCCGAGGGGGTCGACGACACGTCCGAGAAGGCCGTCCCCAACGGGCACCGACAGGACATTGCCGGTCTGCTTGACCGGGTCTCCCTCCTCCACGTGGTTGTACTCGCCGAGGAACACGACACCGATGTCGGACTCGTCGATATTGAGCGCGACGCCGATCAGCCCGCCGGGGAACTCGAGCAACTCGGAGGCCATGACCGAAGGCAGGCCCTCGACGCGGGCGACACCGTCGGCAATGGCGGTGACATAGCCGACCGTCTCCTTGCTGACATCTGGCTCCCAGCCCTCGAGCCGCGTCCTGAGGGTCTCGGTGATCTGGTCTGCGGTGATGGTGAAATCAGACATATCTAGTTACTCCTGACGGCCTGGCGAAGGCTGTCGAATCGCTTGGCGAGCGAACCGTCGATGACGGTGTCGCCGACACGCGCCACGATTCCCCCGATGACCGAGGGGTCGACGATCACCTTGACCTCGACGTTCTTCCCCGTGGCCTTCCCCAGGGCCGCCTCGAGCTTCGAAACCGTCTCGTCGTCGAGCGCGACGGCGGACCGAACCTCTGCAACGGCCCTCTGCCGTGAGGCCGCGGCGGCCTCGAGGACCGACTTGGCGATGGCTGGAAGGTCTGATGTGTGACCCTGGCCGATGATGAACTGAACCAGCCCGACGGTCAGCGTCGAGGCCCGGCCTCCGATGAGATCGTCGATGATCTCGTGCTTCTTCTCCAGCGGCAGCTGGAGATCGGTCAGCGACGACCGGAGATCGGTGGAGCTGTCGAGGGCCTGGGCGATGGCGAAGATCTCGCTCTCCACTCGCTCGAGGCTTCCCTCGGCAGTGGCGATCTCGAAGATCCCCCTGGCGTAGCCGGCGATCTGGTCAGGCATGGGTTACAGGTTCTCCAGGTCGGATAGGTAGCGATTGATCAGTTCCTCGTGGGCGTCGGCGTCAAGGGACTCGCCGACGATCTTCCCGGCGAGGTCGACTGAGATGTCACCCACCTGGGCTCGGGCATCCGAAAGAGCACGGGTCACCTCGGCCTCGGCATCGGTGCGGGCCTTGGCGCGGATCTGCTCGGCCTCGGCTTCGGCCTTGGAAACGATCTCGGCCTTCATGGACTCGGCGGTGCCACGGGCCTCTTCGATGATCCGATTGCCCTCGGCCTTGGAGTCGGCTAGCTGCGCCTTGTAGTCCCCGAGCAGGCTCTCGGCCTCGGCCTTCGCCTTTTCGGCGTCCTCCATCTGACCCTGGATGGCGGCTTGCCGCTGCTCCAGCGTCTTGTTGATGGTGGGAAGCGCCCACTTCCAGATGAAGAAGAAGACGATGGCGAAAGCGATGATTCCTGCGATCAGCTCCGAGGTCTCGGGCAGAACCAGTTCGGCGCCGCCTCCCCCGGCATCCCCTTCCTCCGCCGCCAGGATGGCGAATGCGGTGATGAACTGCATGAGTCGCGTCTCCTAGGCGATGAAGAAGAGAACGAAGCCGATCAGGGCGAGAGCCTCGGTGAATGCGATGCCGAGGAACATCGTCGTCCTGACCGTTCCGGCCATCTCCGGCTGACGGGCCATGGCGGTGATGGCGTTGCCCACCACGATGCCGATGCCGATGCCGGGTCCCACGGCAGCCAACCCGTACCCGATGAGGGCGAAGGCTCCCTTGAGAAGCTCGATATTGCCTTCCATTCCTTTTCTCCTTAGTGCTCGAATTGGATTGACGTCTGTATGTACACGGCCGACAACAGTGTGAAGATGTATGCCTGCAGTACCGCCACGACGACCTCGAACAGCCAGATTCCGAGTCCGAGGACGAACCAGGGCAAGCCGATGGCGGCCCTGAACCCGATGTCAGGAACGGCCAGGGCGAAGATGACGCCTGAGGCCAGCAGAAGTGTCAGCATCAGGTGCCCAGCCAGCATGTTGGCGAATAGCCGGACGGCCAGGGTCACCGGACGCAAGATGAAGATCGAGACCAGCTCGATCAGGCCGACCAGCCAGCGCAGGCCGATCGGGACATGATGGGGCCAGATGGTGGCCGTCAGGTATTGGACTCCGTTCTTCTTGAACCCGACGAAGACGAAGATCACGTATGTGACCAGTGCCAGGAACAGTGGAAGGGCCATCCTCGACGTGATCGGGAAGTTGACCAGCGGGGTCACCTCGAAGAGATTCCCCACCAGGATGAAGAGGAACAGGGAAAGCAGGTAGGGCACGTACTTGTAGCCCTCGGGGCCGATGATGTCCTTTCCGATGCCGTCCCTGACGAACTCGACCATGGACTCCATCACCATCTCGAACTTCGACGGGACGAGCCGCTGGCGGCGCAGCCCGAAGTAGAGGAGACCGATGACGATGAAGGCTGCCAGGAAGATGAGGAAGCTGGTCCGGCTGAACACGAAGTGGCCAACGCCGGCATCAATGGTGAACCATGGGTTTCCGCTGAAGTCGAAGAGGTGCGTCACGTCTGCAGGCGCGCAGATCACCTCGTTTTCGACATCACACTCAGCGGCGAGAATCAATTGGTCCAAGTCAGTTCCCTTTCCTTACCTTTGGAAACGGCCACGGCCTCTAGGACCAGCAGGGCCAAATAGGCGACCACTGCTGTGATCCCGAAGGCGAGCCGGTCGACATCGACGGTTACCGAAATCAGGTACACCAACCCGACGAAGAGCGCGAGCCGGAGCGCGAAGCCGACCAGGGCGGCGGCATGATAAGCCTGAAGGCTGATCCTTGCCGAAATCGAGAGGATCCAGCCGAAGAGAAGGAAGTTGGCGACGACCAAAGCGATGCCCAGGCCCGCGCTCCATGCTCCCTCCCAGCCCCGAAGCAACCAGAAGATGGAGACGAGTGCGGGAGCGACCCAGATGGCTCTCGCCACGGTGTGTCGCGCCAGGACGCTCTCCACCGCGACGTTTGCGTTCTCAACGTCCACGGGGGTTCTCCTCGATCTTCTTCGAGTAGTGGTAGATCCTCATGAATCCCGAGTAGGCCCCGACCAGGATCCCGGTCACCACCAGCCAGGGCTCGGTGTTCAGCCACATGTCGGCGAGATAGCCGAGCAGCGCCCCGGACGCGACCGACGCAAAGAAAGAGCCGGACTCGACCCACCCCGAGGTGAGCGCGCCCGGATCGGATTTGGTGGCTGGGTGCTTCACGAGTTGCCCTTACTTGGGTGCTTGTGAATTTCTTCACAAACCCTACAACATCCCCCTGGAAAACGCAAATAGAACCTACCAAAAAGCAGGGCACCACCCCCAATCCTCAGGCCCCACCGCAAACCTCAGGTAGCTATGGCCCTGAGAGGGCCATAGCTACCTCAAGAATGGGGGCTGGGTTGCGCGGATCAGCCTGCGTGCACCAGGTCCACGACTGGCTGCATGGCCTCGATCGCGTCGGTGGTCCTCGGCAGGACATCACAGCGGACTTCCTCAAAGCCAAGCTCGCCCAACGCGAGGATGTGTTCCGCGATCTCTTCGTCAGACCCGGCCACCAGGTTCCTTTCGGACTCCCCCTCGAGGCCACCAGGCGCAACTGTGTACAGATCAAAGGTCCTATAGATGGTCGACGGATCTCGATCGAGTTCCTCACAGGCGAGCTGAAGCGTCTCGAGGATCGGCTCGAACCGTGCCGCTAGTTCCTCCAGGGTCTCGTCCCATCCCCACCAGTTCCACTGGTCGGCGTACCTGGCAACAAGGCCAAGCATTTTCGGGCTGCCTGCTGCGATGTTGATCGGCGGGCCTTCCGGGCTCGGTCCTCGTAGAACCAGCTCCGACTCCTTGACCGTGTAGAACTCGCCTTCGAAGTCCACGGCTCCATCCTTCAACAGGGCGTGGATGATCCGGATCGCCTCGGCGAATCGGGAGTAGCGGTAGTCCTTCGGAAACCCGAAGGCGTCGTAGTCGGAGTCCTCGGTGTTGCCGGCGCCGATCCCGAGGACATATCGGCCACCGGATATCTCATCGAGTGTGGTGGCCATGCTCGCCACCATTGCCGGGGACCGATACGGCGAGTTGACCACCGATTGACCGAAGTTGATCCGGGTCGTCGTGGCCGCAAGCGCTCCCGCGACCACCATCGACTCCCACAGGCCGTTTGTTGCCTCTTCGCCCCTGTAGAGCAGAGCGTCCTCAAACACGAACATGTCGAATCCGGCCTCATCTGCAACTCGGGCCCGCTCTGAGATCGACTCCCAGGTAGGAGCAGGGTGGGGACCGTCAGGGCGACCGTTCAACTGGTTGATCAGACCGATTCGCACCGGAGTCTCCTTGGTTAGACGTGTCCGGCGAAGTCCTTCGGGTACGGGCTGAACTCATCTGCGAGTTCCGAAACCCTCCCTGCAACCTCGGTCAGCGCTGCCTCGTCTTCACGCTCCTTGAGCGCCCGGGCAATCAGCGACGCCACCTCTGACGCCTGCGGTTCCTTCATGCCCTGAGTAGTCATCGCCGGTGTGCCGATGCGAAGCCCCGAAGCTCGGAATGGTGGCCTCGGATCATTCGGAATGGTGTTGAAGTTGAGCGTGATGCCGACACCGTCGAGCATCCTTGCCGCTTCCTTGCCGGTCAAATCCTCATCGACGGAACGGAGGTCGATGAGAAAGAGGTGGTTGTCAGTGCCGCCGGAAACGACCCTCACCCCCTCGTCCTGGGTCTGGGCAGCCATCGCCGCGGCATTGGCGACGACCTGCTCGGTGTATTCGTGGAACGCAGGCTGCATCGCCTCGTGGAAGCAGACCGCCTTGGCCGCGACCTGAGACTCGATCGGGCCACCCTGAGCATTGGGAAAGACCGCCTTGTTGATACCCGATCCGTACTCCTCCTTCGCCAACACCAGACCGCCGCGCGGACCTCGCAGAGCCTTGTGCGTGGTCCCGGTTACCACATCGGCGTGGGGAACCGGTGACGGGTGTGACTTGCCGGCAACGAGACCGATGAAGTGGGCGGCGTCGACCATGAAGACGGCGCCGACCTCGTCGGCTATGGCCCTGAAACCCTCGTAGTCCAGCGTCCGCGAGTAGGCGGAGTAGCCCGCGAGCACGATCTTCGGCTTGTGCTCGAGTGCCTTGGCGCGGACATCGTCCATGTCGATGATTTCGGTTTCGGGATCGACCCCGTAGGCGACGAAGTTGTAATAGAGGCCTGAGAAGTTCACCGGGGACCCGTGAGTGAGGTGCCCACCCTGGTCCAAACGCATCCCGAGCACGGTGTCACCGGGTTCGATGAGGGAGAAGTACACGCACATATTGGCCTGTGCCCCGGAGTGAGCCTGGACGTTGGCGAATTCGGCTCCAAAGAGCTCCTTGGCCCGATCGATGGCGAGCTGTTCCATCTCGTCGACGACCTGACAGCCCTCGTAGTAGCGGCGTCCTGGATATCCCTCGGCGTACTTGTTGGTGAATACGGAGCCTGATGCGGCCATCACCGCAGGTGAGGCGAAGTTCTCCGAGGCGATGAGGTGGACGTGGGAGTTCTGTCGTTCCAGGTCTTTGCGAATCAGACCGGCGATGTCCGGATCGACCTGCTCGATTGGGTCCATGGAGATCATGGATCGAGCGTACCCGCTAGATGCGCACTGGCCCCCGGCGAAGGACCTTGAGAGCCGAGGAGGTGGCGTCGACGACGGTTGACGCCTCTCCTCCGGGGCTATGCCCGGGCAGGTAGACGGCTACCTCATCACCAAACTCCTCGCGAGCAGACAGGTCATCCATCAGCTCGGGACCCCCGGAGCGATTGGCCGAAGTCACAGCCAGGGGACCCGTTTCCGCCAGCAGCTCACAAGCGGTGTCGTGGCCGGGCATCCGCAACCCGACGGTCTGCAGCACGGCGTCCCCGACCCAGTTCGCCAGAACCACCTGCGGGCGCACGACCAGGGTGAGCGCTCCCGGCCAATGGGCCTCGGCAAGATTTCGGGCAGTCTCGTCGAGAAATCCGATCGTCGCCGCCTGCTCCATAGTTGCCACCAGCAGGCCCACCGGCTTTTGCGCGGGACGGCCTTTTGCCTCGAAGAGTCTCTCGACGGCCTGTTCGTTGAGCGGATCGACCCCGAGCCCGTAGACGGTGTCCGTCGGCATGCCGATCACCAGACCCGAGCGGATCGCCTCGACTGCCTGATCGATCACGGCTTCACCGCCACCACATACCTGTCGAGACCGTTGAGGTCCTGGCGCACGACGACCGACATGCCGGCGAAGCACTTGGACCCGGCGGGGCCCTGGGTCTGGCCGATCTCGCACACGACCACGCCGCCAGGACGGAGCCAATCCATCGCTGCCACTCCGATTCGCTCGATGACCTCGAGTCCGGTCGGTCCCGCGATCAGGGCAACCTCCGGCTCGCGTTTCACATCTTCGGGAAGGGCATTGAACTCCGAGGCGGCCACATACGGCGGGTTGGCGACCAGGAGGTCGACACCTCCCAGCAAGGCCGCCGGCAACGGGTCGTACAGGTCACCTACCGCCAGGTGGATTTCCAGCCCGGTCCGGCGCCGGTTGGCCTGCGCCACGTCGATGGCATCTTCGGAGACGTCGGTGCCGAACACCGATGCCGCGGGAAACTCCCTCTTGAGCGCGAGCGCCAGGGCTCCCGATCCGGTGCAGAGATCCACGATCACTTCGGGGTTCCTGACCACTCGCAGGGCAACCTCGAGGAGGCCCTCGGTCTCCGGGCGGGGAATGAGGACCCGCTCGTCCACGACCAGGTCGAGGGATCCGAATGGCGCCGTTCCCTCGAGATACTGGAGAGGCTCACCGTCGAGACGGCGCCGGATCAACTCCTCGAGCGGGGAGTCGTGATTGGCGACGGCCGCGAGTCTGGCCAGTTCATGTTCCGGAAGAGAGCCCATGTCTGCCGAAAAGTCTGACACGTCCCTACCGATCTCCCTGCTGATCTAGTCGCCTGAAGTGAGCTTGGTGGCCTCCTCGTCCGCCGCCAATGCGTCGACGAAGTCGTCGAGGGCCCCTTCGAGGACCTGATCGAGACGACGGATGGTAAGGCCGATNNTAAGGCCGATCCGGTGGTCGGTGACACGGTTCTCCTTGTAGTTGTAGGTGCGAATCTTCTCGGACCTGCCGCCGCTGCCGACCTGGCTGCGTCGTTCGCCGGCCAGTTCGGAGGCCGCACGCTCCTGCTCAGCCTGAAGGAGACGAGCTCGCAAGACCCGCCACGCCTTCTCCTTGTTCTGGAGCTGGCTCTTCTCATCCTGCATCGAGACAACGATGCCACTCGGCTCATGCGTGAGCCGGACCGCCGAATCGGTGGTGTTGACCGATTGGCCACCAGGACCAGTGGACCGATACACATCGACCCTGACATCGTTCGGATCGATCTCGATGTCGACTTCCTCGGCTTCGGGCAAGACGGCGACCGTTGCGGTTGAGGTGTGGACGCGCCCCTGCGACTCGGTCTTCGGAACTCGCTGAACTCGATGCACGCCACCTTCGTATTTCAACTTCGAGTAGGCACCGGACCCCTTCACCCCTACCGTCACCTTGTCGTAGCCACCAACCTCAGCCGGCGACGCCTCGATGCCCTCTATCTTGAAGCCGAGACGATCGGCGTACCTCTCGTACATCCGAAGCAGGTCACCGGCCCAAATCGACGCCTCGTCTCCCCCGGCAGCCGAGCGGATCTCGAGAATCACATCCTTCTCGTCGTTGGGGTCCTTGGGCACGAGGGCTTTTCTGATCCGTCCATCGAGAGCCTCGATCTCGCCCTCGAGCTCGGACGCAAGAGTCTCCATGTCAGGGTCGTCGGCGAGGTCGCGAGCTTCGGCCAGGTCTGCGTTTGCCTCTCTCCAACGACGAATGTCGGCGACCACGTCCTTGAGGTCGGCGTGCCTCTTGCCCAGCTCGGCCAGCCGCGTCGGGTCGGAGATCACCTGTGGGTCACCCAGCAACCCTTCGACCTCTTCGAACGCCGACTCGATCTCGGCGAGACGCTCCTCGAACGGGGCTTCCATCAAGCTTCCGGATTCAAAATCGCGTGCCGCGCAGCAGCGGCGGGTTGCGGGACTCCACCACGCTCGAACACTTCAGCTGCAGCATCGTCATCAAGTGCCACTACAAGACTCGATATTGCCACCTCGATCTGACTCTCATCCGGCACCGAGGTCGTCAACTTCTGTAGCCAGATACCCGGCGCGGCGAGAATTCCGGCAAGTCGCCCTCCCGGGCGGGTCCCCGACCAGCGCAGCAGCTCATAGGCGACCCCGGCGATGATCGGGATGCCTACCAATCGGGAAACGACGAGAAGGAGCCAACCGGGTATCCCGAGGAAGGTGAACAGCACGATCGAACCGAGGATGACTATCAGCAAGAAGCTGGTCCCACAACGGGGGTGTTCAGGTCGATACTTGGCCACCGACTCGAAGCTCAGGGGCTCCCCAGCCTCGTAGGCGTGGATCGACATGTGCTCGGCGCCGTGATACTGGAAGACGCGAGCGATCTCCTGGGAGCGGCCTATCGCCCATATGTAGCCGACGAACAACGCCAACCGGAGCGCACCCTCAACGACGTTGAAGACAAGACCCGACTCATCGGCCACCCCACGGGCAGCCAAGGCGGGGATGATGATGAAGACCCCGGCGAAGATGACGAAGGCCACGGCCATCGTCAAACCGATCTGGAAACCGGTTAGTGGCTCTTCTTCCTCATCGGTGGCCTTCTGCGCCGACCAGGAGAGAGCCTTGTAGCCAAGCGACAGGGACTCCCAAAGGACCAGGAATCCCCGAATGAAAGGGTACTTGGCCAAGCGGTTGCGCTCCGACAGCCTGGCCAACTCGTCACGGCGGGCGACTATCTCACCGTCCGGCGCGCGCACCGCGACGGCCCAGGCGGAGGGAGCGCGCATCATCACGCCTTCGAGTACAGCCTGACCGCCTACCGTCTTGGCCGGGTCTATCTGACCGCTCCCCTCGGGAGCGGCGGGCTCACTCTGAGTCAGTGGCCTCTTCTCCGGCATCCGCAGCCGCCTCGCCGGCCTTGGTGAATGTGCTCTTGCCATAGCGCTTCTGGAAGCGCTCCACGCGGCCGCCGGAGTCCACCAGCTTCTGCTTGCCGGTGAAGAACGGATGGCACTCGTTGCACAGCTCGATGTGCATGTCTCCCGGCTTGGTGCTGCGCGTGGTGAACGTATTGCCGCATGAGCACGTGACGTGAGCGACGTCGTAGGTGGGATGGATTTCTGTCTTCACGTCTGTCTCCTGTCGAAGCCTCAGCCGCTGCTCTTCGCCACCTCGGCGAGGAACTCGGCGTTGGACTTGGTGGTCTTCAGCCTGTCGATGAGCAATTCAAGCGCGGCCCCGGGCTCTAGCGCCAACAGGACTCTCCTGAGCTTCCACACTTGGTTGAGCTCCGTCCTCTCGAACAGCAGCTCTTCCTTGCGTGTGCCCGACGCCTCGATGTCGATGGCCGGGTAGATCCGCTTGTCGGCGAGCTTGCGGTCGAGCCGCAGCTCCATGTTCCCGGTCCCCTTGAACTCCTCGAAGATCACCTCATCCATCTTGGAGCCGGTCTCGATCAGGGCTGTGGCCATGATCGTGAGCGATCCGCCCTCCTCGATGTTTCGGGCTGCACCGAAGAAGCGCTTCGGCGGGTAGAGGGCCTGTGAGTCGACACCACCCGAGAGGATCCGGCCAGAAGCCGGTGTTGCAAGGTTGTGGGCCCGCGCCAGGCGGGTGATGGAGTCCAGGACGATTACGACGTCGGTCCCCATCTCGACCAGTCTCTTGGCCCGCTCGATGGCGAGCTCGGACACCTGGGTGTGCTCCTCGGCAGGGCGGTCGAAGGTGGAGTAGATGACCTCTCCCTTGACCGTGCGCTGCATGTCGGTGACTTCTTCAGGCCTCTCATCCACGAGGACCACCATCAGATAGCACTCGGGGTTGTTGGCCGTTATCGATTGCGCGATCTCCTGGAGGACCGTCGTCTTCCCTGCCTTGGGCGGCGAGACGATCAATCCGCGCTGACCCTTCCCGATCGGAGCGATGAGATCGATGATCCGGGTGAGGATGTTGTTCGACTTTCCCTCTACCTCGAGACGAAGGCGCTGGTCCGGGAAGAGAGGGGTGAGCTTCTCGAACTTTGGCCGCTTCATGGCCTCGTCGGGCTCCATGCCGTTGACCTTTTCGATGCGAACGACGGCGGGGAACTTCTCCTTTGACCTGGGCGGGCGGATCGGGCCAGAGACTATGTCGCCCTTGCGCAGACGGAACTTGCGTACCTGATTGGCCGAGACGTAGACGTCCTTCTCACCAGACGTGTACCCGGTGACTCTCAAAAACCCATAGCCCTCGGGAAGGATGTCCAAAAGCCCTTCGCGCACCTCGAGGTCGCCTTCGGGGATCTGCTCCTCGTCGCGACGGCGACGCTGCNNCCTGGTCTTGGCCTTGGTGCTCGCGCTTCTGGCCTCCATCTCTATCGGGATCTGGGGCACCGTCGGCTTCGATCTTCTCCGTGCGCGGAGTTGCCTTGGGCAGATCGACGGCGTCGGTGGGAGCCGACTCCGCCACCTTCCCGGCTTCCATCAGGGCCGAGATGAGCTTTGACTTCTGAAGTCCGTCCGTCTCGATGCCCGCAGCCTCAGCGACCTCTCTGAGTTCGCTGATTGACTTGCTCTGGAGTTGGGCTCGTGTGGTCATTGGGTCCTTCGCGAATCTTCCCTGTTGGGTGTCAGTCGGATCGGGATCAACCGCAGCCGCCTTCGGGAACATCGCAATAGCGCGCCGATAGGCAGGTGCTGCGGGTGGATGGCTGCCAGGTCCGATGCGCTGACAGCGACCGTCATGGTAGCCGGTAGGGAGCACTGCGCAAAGCAGCCACCAATGTCTTATCGGACCAGGGTGCTCAGCTCTAAAGGCTCCGGACCGACTTTGACAATGCGCTCGGGGAGTTCCCCGATGCCGGCAAACCGCTTCGGTGCCGGGATCGAGTCGTCGAACTTGGCGGGGTGGGCGGTGGACACCACAAGTTGGGTCCGGTCGGTCTTGGTCGCGATGCCCGCTCTCCAAGCTGTCGCGGTATGAGGGTCGAGGCGGTATTCGTGGGCCTGCTCGACTTCGGCAACCGTCTCCCGGATCCCGTCGTCATCGGTCCAATCGGCCCTGAACTCGGCGGCCAGGTTTCCGGTGAACCGCTCCAGGTTGGAGGGGATCTGGATGTCCATGGCGGGGGCGAGGGTGGGCGTCACCGACCCCGGCCCCGGATCTTCGCCAGCAACGAGGTCGGCCAGCCGATGATTGGCGTTGTTGGCGATCGTGATCGCTTCGATGGGAGCACCCATCTGCTTGGCTGTCCAACAGGAGTAGACGTTTCCGAAGTTGCCGGTTGGAACGACCACATCAAAGGGTTCGCCAATACACGCTCCCGCGTAGATGTAGTAGCCGACCTGGGCAGCTATTCGAGCCCAGTTGATCGAGTTGACCGCAAGAAGTTCGGGATACTCCCGGAAGGAATCCTTCACCATTCGCTGGCAGTCATCGAAGGTGCCGCGCACCGCCACCGCCGTCACGTTCGCGTCGGGAACGGTGGTCATCTGACGCCGCTGGAAGTTGGTGACCAAGCCGTCGGGGTACAGCACGACTATCTGGAGGTGGTCCCGACCCCGACAAGCCTCGATCGCCGCCGAACCAGTGTCACCGGACGTGGCAACCAAGATCACCCCTGACTCGACTTGGCGGTCGAGCAGGCGGGTCACCACCTGCAGGGCGTGGTCCTTGAAAGACAGCGTCGGACCGTGGAACAGCTCGAGGACCAGACGATCCCCCACCTCGGTGATCGGGGCAACCTCAGGCAGGGTGAAGTTCGAAGCCGCTTCGTCGACCAGACCGGCGACACCTACCGCGCCGAAGAGTTCGAGCGAACCGGCAACAGCCTGACGATACGACCAACCCTCCCAACCTCTCGGAAGCGTTGGCGTCTCGATGGGAACGAAGAGGCCCCCGTCTGGAGCCAGCCCGCTGATGAGGACGGTCGTGAAGTCGACCAGCCCTCCACCCCGAGTCGATCTGTACAGCACCCGGCCAGCGTAGGGCTGCGCAGTCGGGGAAGGCCGCAGGGAGGGTGAAGACCGCCGGCGATCCAAGGGAGTCGCTCGGGGGACGGTGGTGGTATGACCAGACTTAGGAGGAGACTCGCACCCGCCCGGGCAATCGGGATGGTGAGAGGCCGGCTTCGGGGTCAAGGGCGCCACTCTCGGTCAGCGGGCAACACGCCTTTGCGTCGCACCGGTCCACGGCCTCGGCAACCGGAAGACGGTCATACCAGTGTCGCCCTGCCGATAGGGGAAACGGCCCTCCATCGCTTACCATCTTCTGGTCCCCCGCCCCCGTAGCTCAGGGGATAGAGCACCGGTCTCCGGAACCGGGTGCGCAGGTTCGAGTCCTGCCGGGGGCGCCGACTTGGATGGATCCCTTCTAGGCGCCGACCAGGAGATTCCGCACGTCGCCCTGTCAACGTCGCACTCAACACACCATCCAGGCACAGGCCACGGTTGCGGGTCGGCTGCACGCCATGTCGCTCCCCGACGTCCAAACCGGCTGCTGCGCATGAACTGTTCGGAGTGGTGCCCGCCTCGGCTGCGCATCCACAGCCTCGGCTAGCATCGCCAGCCGGAAAGGAAACCCTTGGCCAGGATCAAAGAGCCCGAGAAGATCGCTGCCCTGCAGCGGATTCCGCTGTTCGACGGACTCGACAAGAAGGAGCTCCAGTTTCTCGCCGGCCTGGTGACCGAGGCACCTGTGAAGGCAGGCACCAAACTCGTCACCCAGGGTGAGATGGGACGCGAGGCGATGATCATCGAGCAGGGGACCGCAAAGGTCCTCCGGGACGGCGTCGAGATCGACACCATGGGACCCGGTGACTTCTTTGGTGAGATGAGCCTCGTCTATCACCAGCCCCGAAACGCCGACGTGGTGGCCACCTCCGACATGATCGTCCTGGATATGAATTCCCGGGAGTTCGCCACCATGCTCGACAGCTACCCGGAGGTAGCGGTGAAGATCCTCCGCACGGTCGTGGCCAGACTCGTGGCCGCCCAGGAGGCGTCGGTCTAGACGTCTCATGTCGCAACCGGTCGAACGCCGTCTTTCCGCCCTGGTATCGGCGGACGTCGTCGGATACAGCCAGTTGATCGCAGCCAACGAGATCGGCACCGTCAGGACCCTCACCGCCTATCGGGAAGAGATCGGAGTCCTGGCCTCCCAGCACAACGGCCGTGTTGTTGACTCCCCGGGCGACAACATCCTGATTGAGTTTCCCAGCGCCACTGAGGCCGTGGAGGCGGCAATCGCGATTCAGAGAGTGATAGCAGCGCGAAATGTGGCCTTGCCCGAGGGTCGGCGACTCGAGTTCCGGATAGGTGTGCACATGGGTGAGGTACTGGTCGAAGGTGGGCGGATCTATGGAAACGGAGTGAATGTCGCGGCCCGAATCGAGTCTGTGGCTGATCCGGGAGGGGTGTCGATGTCCGAGACCGTCTTCACTCAGGTGGTCAACAAGGTCGACGTCGACTTCATGGAGCTTGGGGACTACGAGTTGAAGAACATCGACCGCCCGGTGCGTCTTTACTCGGTGATCCTCGGGAGCAAGCCTGCCGCGCCTCCCGAGAAGCCGGAATCCGATCGGAATGCCGCTTGGATCGCTGTCCTCCCGTTCGACAATCTGAGTGGCGACCCTTCCGACGATTACTTCGCCGATGGGTTGACCGAGGACATCATCACGGCCCTCTCGGCGTACCGGACCCTTCGGGTCGTCTCCCGTACGGCGTCCTTTCAGTACAAGGAGAGTTCCGCATCGATACCTGACATCGCTTCCGAGCTCGGCGTGAGGTTTGTGCTCGAGGGAAGTGTGCGGCGGGCAGGTGACCGGATGCGAGTCGTTGCCCAGCTCATCGAGGCGGCGGACCAGCACCACATTTGGGCGGAAAGGTACGACGCCGCGATTGACGATCTCTTCGATGTGCAGGACCGCCTCACCGAGGGGATTGTCACTGCCATCGACCCGGCGATTCGCATATCTGAGGTGGAGCGAAGGGCTCGTGTGAGACCGGAGAACCTGGATGCGTGGGGTCTTGCGCAACGAGGTTGGACGGAGCTCTGGAAGTACCGGCCGGAAGCCAACAAGCTGGCGAGGGAGTACTTCGAAAAGGCGTTGGAACTCGACACGCGCTATGCGAACGCTCGCGCTGGCCTCGCAAGCTCTCACCTCTTGGATGCGTTTCTTCTGTGGTCCGGCGACCCGCCGGCGTCGCTGGATCTCGCCTATCGGGAGGCGAAGAAGGCGATAGATCTCGATCCGCGTGATGCAATGGCCTATGGCACGTTGGCCCTGGTGAACACGCGGCTCGGGCGACTTCAGGCAGGTGTCGAGGCCGGTGAACGTGCGATTGAGTTGAACCCAAGTCATGCACTAGCCAACTCGATAGCGGGCAACGCCCACATGTACAACGGTGATCCCGAGAGAGCCATCGGGCTGTTCGACCGTGCTTTTGCGTTGGCTCCGCGAGACCCAGGAGCCAATTGGTTCGTGGGGGGACGGAGCCTGGCCAAGTTTCTCGCCGGCGACCCTGAATCGGCGCTGGAGGATGCTCGGGCCGCAGTCAAGATTCGATATGGCTATCAGTTCGGTCGTGCATTGATCGTGGCCACTCTCATCGACTTGGGCCGAACCGACGAGGCCGGGGCGGCCATGGCAGAGATTCTCGAACTGTGGCCCGACTTCGACTCGCATCGGTTTGACGGATACCACTTCGCGAACCCGGAGCACCGAGCCCACCTGATCGACAACCTCTTGGCTGCTGGAATGCCGGGCTGATGGCGAAGGTGACGGGGATCGGCGGGGTCTTCTTCAAGACCGAGGACCCAGAGGCTCTCACCCGGTGGTACGCGGAACATCTCGGCCTGGTGACTCATGGCCCGCAGTGGGGACTAGCCACCCAACGTGGCAATTTGGGTCTTCACGCGGCCATGCGGCGGGTGTAGGTTCAATGCCCCACGTGAGGTTCAACCGGATGCGCCGTTCGACCGCCATGGCGTCAGCTTTGTTGGTGGTCCTGTTGGGGATACCCGCCGCCGCCGCGCCAGATACGGTGGAGGTGATCGTCGTCCTCGATGCCACCGAGCGTCCAGTGGCAGAGGTCGCCCAGGAGATGGCAGCGGCACACCGCGGGCAGGCCGGATTCGTCTACACCACGGCCCTCCAGGGCTTCACCATCGAGATTCCGGCGTCTGCAATGGCCGGGTTGGCTGCCAGTCCGGGAGTCGCCTACATCGAGCCGGTGCAGATGGTGGAGGCCGTGGGGACCCAACCCATCCCCACCGGGATCGACCGGATCGAGGCAGACCGCAACATGGCCTCGCCACCCATGAACGTCCAGGTCGCGGTCCTCGACACCGGTGTCTACATCGGGACCAGGGAGGACGGCTCGGCAAGGTCGCACCTAGACCTCAACTTGCAGTGGGTCAGTGACTGCACCGGCGCCATCTTGTATCCGCTCCTGGGAGGGTGCTCGGGCTCGGGTGACTTCCAGGACTACCACGGTCATGGGACCCACGTAGCCGGGATCATCGGCGCCCACGACAACGACATCGGGTCGATCGGCTCTGCCCCCGGCGCCATCCTGTGGTCGTTCAAGGTCCTCCAGAACGACGGGACCGGCACCACCGGAATGATCCTGGCCGGCATCGACGCCGTGACCTCCAAGGCAGACCAGATCGACGTCGCCAACATGAGTTTGGGCTTCGTCGGCACATCCGCATCCATAAACCAAGCCCTGGCCGCCTCAACCGATGCCGGAGTCGTCTGGGTTGTGGCCGCCGGCAACGACTCCATCGACGCCTCCCATTTCACCCCGGCGTCCAGTCCCGACGTGATCACGGTTTCCGCCGTTGCCGACTTCGACGGTCTGCCCGGCGCCCTCGGCGCCGCCACCTGTCGCGCTGATGTCGACGACACCTTCGCCGACTTCTCAAACTTCGGGCCCGACGTGGAGATCGCCGCTCCGGGGGTCTGCATCTACTCGACCGACTTGAACGATGGCTACAGCACCAAGAGCGGCACCTCGATGGCAAGCCCGTTCGTGGCCGGTGCCGTGGCCCGCTACATCGCCCAGACGGGCCACTCGACCAACAACCGCGCCGACGTCGACTCGATCAAGGCGGCGGTGATCGGCGACGGCATGGCCCAGGCCTCGGCGTGCGGTTTCACCGGCGATCCCGACACCAGTGCGGAACCACTGCTCTTTGTGAACGGACCCGCCTTCGGCGGTGACGGGTCCTGTGACGACGGATCCCCCCCAGTCGTAGACGACCCACCCACGGCCTCGTGGTCGTCATCTTGTGATGCGCTGAACTGCACGTTCACCGATGAGTCGACCGACGACGGGACCATCGTGTCATGGTCGTGGGACTTCGGTGATGGCAACACCTCGAGCGAACAGAACCCGGTCTACACCTATGCGGCCGACGGCACCTACAACGTGACGCTGGCGGTGACCGACGATGGTGGCCAGAACTCTTCGGCCTCCGGCGATGTGACCGTGGCCGCGGTCAACCCACCACCCACGGCGGCCTGGACGTCGTCGTGTGTCGGCCTCAACTGCACGTTCACCGATGAGTCGACCGACGACGGGACCATCGTGTCATGGTCGTGGGACTTCGGTGATGGCAACACCTCGAGCGAACAGAACCCGTCACACACCTATGGAGGGGATGGCATCTACAACGTGACGCTCACCGTCACCGACGACGACGGAGACGGCGACTCGAGTGCCAGCGACGTGGTGGCCACCAACACACCACCGGTTGCCGCGTTCACCTCGTCGTGTGACGGATTGACCTGCACCTTCACCAACGGCTCGTCCGACGCGGATGGCGATTCGCTCTCCTACAGCTGGGATTTCGGTGACGGGAGCGGATCCACGGGCCAGAGCCCGACCCACACCTTTGGGGCAGATGGGGACTACACGGTTGTGCTCACCGCATCGGATGCAGTGGGCTCGGACACCGCTTCCGATCTGGTCTCGGTGGCGGCATCCTCCGACCTGGCGATCGGCGTGTTCCCGATCCTCTACGACTCTGGAACACGGATCGCCGAGATTCGGATCATGGTCGCCGACGGCGACGGCAACTTCATCGGAGGAGCAACCGTCGAAGGCACCTGGCACTACACACAGAGGAGTCGCGACAAGACGATCGAGGACAGCACGATCAGTCTCGACGTTGCCGCTGAAGGATCACCGACCGGACTCGACAACGCCGTGCTGACTCACCGATTCCCCAAGAACGTGGCAGCCGAAAACCTGAGTTTCTGTGTCACCAACGTGATCGCCGAGGGCTACACCTACGTCGAACCTCTCATCCCCTGCGGCTACTACCTAGCGACGGTCGAAGCGGGTCGAGCCACGATCGAGTAAGGCTTCGGTCCCGCCCTTCGAGGGCCGCCACTGTCTGTCTCGTCGTGTGGAGATCGCTCGATGCCGCCCCCGTGTTCCGCCGGGAACAATTGCTCGCCTCAGCCCTTGCCGCGCAGCCAGTTCCCGATCCGTGCCAAGCGGGACGGCGCCTGGCGGCGCTCCTCGGAGCGATCAGCCCGTTTCGCCAACTGAAGCCCGGAGTTGATCCCGATCCACCTCAGCGGCTCGATCTCCCATCGGCGAGGGGCATGGCCGACCCAGGGCAGAGAGGTCCGCTCGGTCTCCTCCCCCGTGATCAGCTCGGCGAGCGTCCTGCCGGCGAGCTGGGCCGTGGCGACCCCGTCCCCGACGTAGCCGCCCGCCCACGCGAACCCGGCCTCGTAGTCGCAGACGACCGAGGGGCGCCAGTCGCGTGACACCCCCAGCGGGCCGCCCCAACGGTGGGTGATCTTCGTGCCCTCGAGCACGGGGAACATCTCGAGCAGCACCCGGACGAGCTCCCGGTGCACACCGTCGTGGATGTCGAACGTCGGCTTGATGCTCGACCCGAAGTGATACGGCGCGCCCCGGCCACCGAACGCGAGCCGTCCGTCCGCGGTGCGCTGGCCGTAGATGAGCAGGTTCCGGAAGTCGGAGAACACGGGGCGGTCGGCAAGCCCGATGACATCCCACACCTCAGGCGGCAGCGGCTCGGTGGCGACCATCAGCGAGTACAGCGGCACGATCTCGCGCCGGCGGCCGGCGAACCCGCTCGTGTAGCCCTCCGTGGCCCGGACGACCATGTCGGCCGAGACCCGACCGGCGTCGGTTTCTACCACGCGACCACCTATCGCTCGGACCGGAGACGCCTCGAAGATTGTGACGCCGCGACGCTCGGCGGCGGCGGCGACGCCGTGGACGAGCTTCGCAGGATGGAGGGCGGCACCATGGGCGTGCCAGACGCCGCCGATTACCGAGGTGGCTCCGAGCATCGCCCGTGCCTCGTCGGCACCGAGGTGACGGATCTCTGAGGGGTCGTCGCCGAACTCGATGGCAGATGCCACCTCCTCGCGAGCGACCGCGTCCTGGAAACCGAGTCGGGCGACCGCCAGCACACCTCCAAGGTGGTAATCGCAGTCAATGGCTTCGGCGGCGGCCAGGGACCCGACGTCGCGGACGCTCTGGCGGAGGGCCTCCATATGGGCTCGTGCCGCGGCGCGGCCATGATCGGCTTCGAGCACCTCGCTCCCCAGCGGGTACGCGGCGTGACACCAGCCGCCGTTGCGCCCCGAGGCCCCGAAGCCGACGTGCGCCGCCTCCACGACGGTGACGGCGAGGCCGGGGCGCAGTCCCGCAAGGTGATAGGCGCACCACAGGCCGGTGAACCCGGCGCCGACGATGACCACATCGGCCTCGTGCGCTCCCTCGAGACGCGGCCGGGTCGGCTCGGTCGGAACTGCGTCCCACCACAGCGGCCGGGTGACGGCGCCGTCGAGGTTCACCCAAACGCCTTTCGCTCTGCCATGCCGGTGGGCAGTTGAGGGCACGCCTGGTCGCCCAGGGAGTCGATGCTCGGCTCGGGCATCCCCGCCGTCTTGGGGTAGGTCGGCAAGCGGCGCTTCACACGCGTCCTTCGGCGGCGTTGTCCGGATGATGCGGGTTGAACCACACGATGAAGGAAGAGTAATTGTCGGTGGTGGGGTCGAGGACGTAGTCGGCGATCACGCCGTGGACCTCGAAGCCGTTGGCGAGCTGCGCCGTGAGGGTCGGATCGGTGAGCCGGCCGGCAGCGACCGCGTCGACGTACTCCTGGGACGTCATGTCGTCCTTGTGTTCCCGGTACCCGGGGATGACGCCCCCGGCGATGATGCCCCGCTTGCCGCGGTCGATGACTAGCTGCTTGCGGAGCTCATAGAGGCGCCGGGCGATCCCGCGTCGGCGGTACTCGGGGTCGACGGCGATGTCGATGCCGTAGTACCAGTCGCCGTCGGGATCGTGGTTGCCGACCCCCTGCTCGCCGACCACCTCGAAGAGGTCATGCTGGGGCTCGCTGATGTCGTAGTCCACGAAGACCCCCGAGGCCATTCCGACGACGCGGTCGCCGTCGAGGACCATGAAACCGCCCTCGGGGAACAGCTCCTCCTGGAGCCGGATGCCCTCGACGGTCATCAGGTCCGCCCGGTCGATCGTCGGGAAGCAGCGCAGTTCGAGGTCGACGAGCTGATGGGCGTAGTCCGACGCCGCGTTGCGGAACACGAGCTCACCCATGGGGTACTCCCTTTGCGCTCGTCGTCCCTTCCGGACCCCGCAGGCCCGGCCGGGTGTGTATGTCGCTCGACATAGGAGCCCCCTCTCGGTCCTCCGCCGGACGGCTCACCGCCAGTATCGCCGAAATGTGCCCTCTGAACAAGCGATGCGATGGTCGCGAGGGGCAAAGTTAGCGTTTTCGTGTGCTAGCTATCGATCTGGCGTCTATATTGATCGTGCGGATCCACACCACTCCGAGGAAGCATGAGCGACATCCGGAGCGCCGCCAGGGACCACCTCTGGCTCCACTTCGCCCACGTCCCCCAGGACGGGCCCATCATCATGGAGCGCGGCGAGGGGTGCTACCTCTGGGACAGCGACGGGAAGCGCTACCTCGACGCGCTGGGCGGGCTGTTCGTAACCGCCATCGGCCATGGCCGGTCTGACCTGGCCAACGCCGCCAGCAAGCAGGCGGAGACCATGGCCTACTTCCCGGTGTGGGGCATGGCCCACGCTCCCGCGGCGGAACTGGCGACCAAGATCGCCCAGCTGGCGCCCGGGGACATGGACCGCGTGTTCTTCGTCTCCGGGGGCTCTGAGGCGGTCGAGTCGGCATGGAAGCTCGCGCGGCAGTACTACCTGGCCAAGGGCGAGCCCCAACGCATGCGCGTCATCGGACGGAAGACCGCCTATCACGGGACCACGCTAGGAGCACTGTCGATCACCTCGATCCCGCCGATCCGCCAACCCTTCGAGCCGATGCTCAACCAGTTGACGACCCACGTCTCGACTACGGACAACCCCCGCGCCGCCGAAGAGATCGAGGAGGCGATCCTCGCCCTCGGACCCGAGACCGTAGCCGCCGTGTTCCTCGAGCCGGTGCAGAACTCGGGCGGATGCTTCACGCCCTACGAGGGCTACTGGCAGCAGGTCCGCGAGATCTGTGACCGCTACGGCATCCTGCTGGTCAGCGACGAGGTCATCTGCGCCTTCGGCCGACTCGGAACCTGGTTCGGGGGGCAGAAGTTCGACTACGTGCCGGACATGATCACCTTCGCCAAGGGCGCGACCTCGGGATACGCCCCGCTCGGCGGGGTCATCACCCGCCCCCACATCGCCGAGACCATCCGCGACGCCGGCGAATTGGTCTGGCACGGGATCACGTTCGGCGGCCACCCGGTGTCGTGCGCCGTCGCCCTCGCCAACCTCGAGGCCATGGAGAGCGAGCGCATCGTCGAGCACGCGGCCGCGAATCAGGACCGCTTCCGCGCAGCCCTCGAAGGCGTCCTCGACCATCCGGTGGCCGCAGAGCTGCGCGGCACCGGCTACTTCTATGCAATCGAGCTGCAGAAGGACCCCGAACGCGGGATCCACTTCGAGCGCGAGGAGGCGACCGAGCTGGTGGCGCGGCTCAAGCCGCTCCTCGTGGAAATGGGAATGATCGCAAGGGCCGACGGCCGCGGCGCGCCGATCATCCAGTACTCGCCGCCGCTCATCGCGGGGCCGGCGGAGTTCGACGAGATCGCCCAGATCTCCCGCGAGGCGCTCGACCGGGTCTGGAAGGAGTGGACGGCATGACGAGATTTGGCATTGGCGCCGAGACCGGCCAGGACCAGCGACCCGTCGCCCTCACCCCGGTTGCCGCCGCCGACCTGACGCTCCAGGTGATGTGATGAAGATCGACGCCACCGACAAGCAGATCATCGCGCTACTCCAGGACGACGGCCGGATGGCGTTCTCGGCGCTCGGGCCGAAGGTGGGTCTGTCGCCCGCAGCGGCCCGCCAGCGTGTGCTCCAGCTCATCGACCAGGGCGTCATGCAGATCGTCGCCGTCACCGACCCGACGACCCTCGGGTTCCACGTTCAGGCGATGGTCGGCATCACCGTCGACGGAAGCGTCGAGGCGGTCACCGCCGAGATCACCGCCATGTCCGAGGTCGACTACACGGTGATCGTCGCCGGGCGCTTCGACCTGCTCGTCGAGATTGTGGCCGAGGACGTGGAGCACCTGATCACGATCATGGAGCGCATCAGGGAGATCCATAACGTGGCCGGCGCAGAGATCTTCACCTATCTCCGACTCGCCAAGCAGACGTACGACTGGGGCACCCGCTAGGTCACCACGCGAAGACGGGCCGGGCGGCCACTCGACCGCCCGGCCCGTCTTCGCTTGTCACTCGGTCAGTTCTTCGCCCGAGCTAGTGCGTCCGTGTAGTTGATTTCGTAGTCGCCCTGGTCCTGGATGACCTCGGTGTTCGCTGAGCCGGTCGCCTCGTAGAAGTCCACGACCTCCTGGTCGAGGAACGGGACCGACGCTGCGTTCGGGCTGCCGTAGTAGTTCCAGTTCGTGAGCGCCGCGCCGTTCTCGGCATCGAGCAGGAAGTCGATGAACGTGTGCGCGGTGCAAACCGACTTGGCGTTCGTCGGGATCGCCATGTTGTCGATCCAGAGCGTCGCCCCCTCCTCCGGGAGGATGTACACGAAGTCGTCGGGGTTCTCGGCTTCGCCCATCGCCACGATCATGTTGCCGGAGTATCCGTGGGCAACGGCGACGTCACCGGCCGCGAGGGACTCGTCGTACTGGTCAGAGTCGAACGTCGCGATGTTCGCCTTGGCCTCTTGGATCACCTCGACGGCGGCCGCGAGGTGGTCCTCGTCCGTGTCGTTCAGCGAGTAGCCCAGATACTTGAGCGCCGCGCCCATCGTCTCACGCGGGTCATTGAGCACCGACACTCCGCCGGGGAAGTCCGCCGTGAGTTCCGCATCGAACAGGAGTGCCCACGAGACCGGGTAGTCCGCTCCGACCAGTGCCGTGTTGACCCCGAGCCCGGTGGTGCCGTACTGGTAGGCGATGGAGTACCTAGCACCGTCGTCGTAGGGCTGGGACGTGAACGCCGGGTCGAGGTTGCCGTAGTTGGTGAGTGCGCTCTTGTTGAGTTCCACGAGCAGGCCCTCGGACTTCATGACAGAGACCATGTAGTCCGACGGCACGATCAGATCGTAGGAGACGCCACCCTGGACCTGGGCGAGCATCGCCTCGTTTGACTCGTAGAACGACTCGACCACGTCGACGTCGTACTGGGTCTCGAACGCCTCGATCAGGTCGGGGTCCATGTACTCGGTCCAGTTGTAGAAGTTCAGGTCGCCGTCGACCTGGCCCGGGGCACAGTCCGCGGCGGATACGGCGTCGTCATCGCCTCCGCACGCCGCCGCGACCAGGGCCAACGCGGCAACCATCACGAGGATCTTCCTCATTATTCGTTCCTTCCTTTCATTCTTTTCAGCGGTCCCCACGTCAAGATGCCTCGACGGCGGACCCTCCGGTGCGGTCCCGCTGAAAGATCAGCGAGAAAGCCACCAGCAGCATCGATGCGCTGAGCATCACCACCGAGACCGCGTTGATCAGCGGGGTGACGCCACGACGCACCAATCCAAACACATATACGGGCAACGTGGTCGAGCCGGGGCCCGCGACGAAGCTCGTGACCACGACGTCGTCGAGCGACAGGGTCAGCGCAAGCAGCGCCCCGCCGGCCACGGCCGGGGCGATTAGCGGAAGCGTGACTCGACGGAAGGTGGCCCAGCGGCTCGCATAGAGGTCGGCGGCCGCCTCCTCGAGCGACGGGTCGAGCTGGGCCAGGCGGGCCCGCACCACGATGGCAACGAACGAGATGTTGAAGGCGATGTGGCTCAGCGAGATGGTCATGAGACCGAACGACAGGTCGAGGCCGAAGCTCCCGATGATCCCAAAGGCCTGACTGAAGAAGAGCAGCATCATCACGGCCATCGTGACGTCGGGGATGATCACCGGGAGGTACACCAGACCGTCGAACGCGCGTTGGCCCCGGAAGCGGTAGCGCTCGAGTGCGACCGCCGTCGCCGTGCCGAGCACCGTCGACACCGCCGTCGAGATGAAAGCGACGACGAGTGAGTTCCGCAGGGAGTTCATCACCGCGTCGTTGCGGAACATCTCGCCGTACCACTTGAAAGAGACCTCCGTCCAGATGCCCACGTTGTCGTTCCCGTTGAACGAGAAGATGGTGAGAACGAGGATCGGGGCGTAAAGGAAGGCGAAGACCAGCCAGGCATGGCCGGCGAGCCAACTGTCGGCCCCGCTCCTCGGGCGCGCGTCCAGCGTCACAGCGACCGCGCTCCGCGTCGGAAGTACACGATCGTGGCCACGAGCATCACCGCCATGACGGCCACGGACAGTGCGGAGCCGAACGGCTGGTTCCGCGCGGCGAGAAACTGGCTGACGATGTAGTCGCCGAGAAGAGTTGTTCGCGCCCCGCCGAGCAGCGCCGGGGTCACATAGGCACCGAGAGCAGGTATGAACACGAGGATCGAGCCGGCGATGACACCCGGCATCGAGAGTGGGAGCGTGATCCGCCGGAAGGCCTGCCACCCGGACGCGTACAGGTCGCGCGCCCCCTCGACGAGCGTCCAGTCCATCCGCTCGAGCGCCGCGTAGATGGGCAGCACCATGAAGGGGAGGAACCCGTACACCAGGCCGATGAGCACGGCCGGGTTGGTGAACAGGATGCGGATCGGCTCGCCGCCGAGTGCCTGGGAGAGCTGTGACAGCGGCCCGTCGTTGCCGAGCAGGACCCGCCAGGCGTAGGTCCTCACGAGGAAGTTGGACCAGAACGGGATCATCACGAGCACCAGCAGGATGCCACGCCACTTGATCGACCGCGTCGCCATGAAATAGGCGAGCGGATACGAGGCCGCCAGCGCGATCACCGTCGTGAGGATCGCCATCGTGAGCGAGCGGAGGGCGATCTGACCGACGAGCGGGTCGAACAGCCGCTGATAGGACTCGAGGTTCCACGACTCGAGGATGGTCCTGCCCGTGCTCGATCTGGTGGCGAACGAGTAGACGACGACGATCAAGAGCGGAATCGCAAAGAAGAGCACGAGGTAGACCGCCGAGGGCGCGGCGATCAACATCCCCCGCCGCGCCTCGGCTTTGATCGCGGCCTGCTCCAGCTCCGGAGTGACCGGGGTCTCGCCCGTCTCGACGGGGACGGTCACTCGTCGACCACCGTGGTGGCACTCGGGCTCCAGTGGACTAGGACCCGGTCCCCTTGGTCCCACTTGGCCACGTTCGGCCGGTTCTCCTCCTTGACCTCGAGGGTCCCGACGGGCGAGTCCACCTCGTAGAAGAAGAAGTCGCCGTGGTACACCCGCCGCATCACCGTGCCGGGCAGAACATTGCGCCCGTCGGCATCGTCGTCGTCGGGCGGAGAGAGCGAGAACCTCTCTGGACGGACACCCACGGTGATCTCCGCCCCCCGCTCCCTGCCCGAGATCTTGCCGGCCCGGAAGCCGCCGGCAAACTTGATCGTCTCGGCGTCGACGACGGTGGCCGGGACCAGGTTGATCTCACCGATGAAGTCCGCCACGAACCGGGTCCGAGGCTGCTCGTAGAGCCCCTCGGGCGTGTCGACCTGCAACAGCCTCCCCTCGTTCATCACGCCGATGCGGTCGCTCATGGTGAGCGCCTCCTGCTGATCGTGGGTGACGTAGACGAAGGTCACTCCCACCCGATGCTGCAGTTCTTTGAGCTCGATCTGCATCGACTGGCGCAGCTTGAGGTCGAGGGCGCCGAGCGGCTCGTCGAGGAGCAGGACGGCCGGCTCGTTGACCAGGGCCCGGGCGAGAGCGACGCGCTGGCGCTGCCCGCCCGACAGCTGTGCGGGCTTGGCGTCTGCCCGTGCGGACAGCCGCACCATGTCGAGGGCGCGCATGGCGCGCTCCCGTATGCCAAGACGATCGGCGGACGACACCCTTCGAGCGAGGGGGTTGATACCAGACGACTCGGCCCGCCTGGCCATCTCCAGCCCGAAGGCGACGTTGTCGAGAATCGTCATGTGGGTGAACAGCGCGTACGACTGGAACACGGTGTTCACCGGCCGCTTGTTGGCCGGCAGCAGCCCCATCTCCGAGCCGGCGATTGCGATGGAGCCCGTCGTGGGGAACTGCAACCCGGCGATCATCCGCAGCGTGGTCGTCTTGCCGCAACCCGACGGACCGAGCAGCGAGAAGAACTCGCCATCGCGAATCTCGAGGGTCAGGTCGTCGACGGCCACGATGTCGTCGAAGCGCTTCGTGACGTTTCTGAGATGAACCGCGGCCTTCACGAGCCTCCCGTTTCCCTCCGGCGTCGTGCGAGCATAGAGGCCGCCGACCGGCCCGTCCTCCCGGGCGACGACCTTCTCAACACAGACAAACGATTCCATCGGATATACAAAGGAACACGGCAGTATCACAGCGTGACAGGTGTGCCCGCAACTGATACGATCCCGAACTGACCGATCTGCGAGCGACTAGTGGTCACGACAGAGCTGAACCGCCAATACATCGGGGGCGCTTGGGTCGACGCGGTGGCCGGAGCGACCCGAGATCTCGTGAATCCGGCGACCGAGGATGCGATCGGCGCCATCGCCCATGGCAGCGCCGCCGACGCCGACGCCGCCATCGATGTGGCTCACGCTGCCTTCGAGGCCTGGGTCGCGAAGGGGCCTTGGGCCCGCGCCGAGATCCTGCATCGGGCGGCGGACCTCATGGCCGATCGGGCCCCGATGCTGGGGAAGATCACCTCCGAGGAGTCAGGCAAGCCGATCCGGGAGGCCGTCGCCGAGTGGAGGTCGGCGCCCAACTACCTCCGATTCGCCGCCGAGGAGGCTGCGCGGATCGGCGGAAGGATCATTCCCAGCCGGGTCCCGGGCCGCCGCATCGAGGTGACCTACGCGCCGATCGGAGTCGTCGGGGTCATCTCGGCCTGGAACTTCCCCGTCTACAACGTGAACCGAGCGGCCTCCTCGGCCCTGGCGGCGGGATGCACGGTGGTCATCAGGCCCAGCGAATACACCCCCCGTTCAGCACTCGCCTACGCCTCGATCCTCGCCGAGGCCGGCGCACCCGCCGGAGTGGTCAACGTGATCCTCGGCGACGCCGCCGCCATGGCCGGGACGATGCTCGACGACCCACGCCTGCGAAAACTCCAGTTCACGGGCTCCCCCGGCGTCGGGAAGACGCTGATGGAAGGTGCCGCGCGAACCGTCACACGGCTCTCGCTCGAGCTCGGAGGTAACGCTCCCGTCATCGTCATGCCCGATGTCGCCGACATCGCCGCCGTCGCCGCCGGGGCCGTCGGGGCGAAGTACCGCAACGCGGGCCAGGTGTGCATCGCGCCGCAGCGGTTCCTCGTGCACGAGTCGATCGCCGGGGAGTTCGAGGAAGCGGTCGCAGATCGCACCGCCGCCCTCGCCGTCGGCGACCCATCCCTCGAGACCACCGACATCGGCCCGATCATCAGCAGCCGACAGCGCGACACCGTCGCCAGGATCGTCGACGAGTCGGTCAGGCTGGGCGCCACCGTTCGCGCAGGCGGGCGGCGCGTCGACGGCAAGGGATTCTTCTTCGAGCCCACCGTGCTCTCCTCGACGCCGCCGGAGGCGCCGGCCATGACCGAAGAGATCTTCGGGCCGGTGCTGCCGGTGACGACGTTCAACGACGTCACCGACGCCGTCGCCGTGGCGAATTCGGTGGAACTGGGCCTCACCGCCTTCGTGTGGACGACCGACCTCCGAACGGCCTTCTCGGTGTCCGACGCGCTCGAGTACGGCATGGTCGGGATCAACGACTGGTATCCGGTTACGGCCGAGGCTCCCTTCGGCGGGGTCAAGTCATCGGGGCTCGGGCGGGAGTCGGGATCCGAGGGCGTCCTCGAGTACCTCGAGCCCAAGACCCGGTACTTCGGCGGGTTGACGTGAGGACGGCCATCGCTACTACGCCGATCTCCAGGAGGAGATGCTCGCCATGGACGCGGCTGGGCGCCAGGGCGGCCGAGGCGTTGATCGTGGGGGGACACAACGACTCCAGGGGGAGGCCGGCGGCGTGATCATGCCACCGCCAATGGGCGACATGTGGGCCTGCTGGGGAGCCCTCACCGACAACGAGTTCGAGCACTTGCGGATCAAGCGGGGATGACGGAACTCCGCTACGTCCACCTATCGCCGGAACTGGCCGACCAGTGCGCAGAGCTGGAGTTGCGGTCGTTCCCGACGGCGGATCCCGAAGAGCTCCTCTCGGCGGACGACATTGCCGCGTACGCCGAGACGTTCCCAGAGGGCTTCTTCGTCTGTCTCGACGGGGATCGGGTCGTCGGCCAGGGGGCCGGGATCTTCCTCGACTTCGACTTCGACGACCCCAGCACACCATCGTCGAGATCACCGGCGAGCACCAGTGCGGCAACCACGATCCCGACGGCGACTGGTACTACGGCACCGACATCGCGGTTGATCCCGACTACCGGCGCCAGGGCATCGGCAAGACCCTCTACGACCTCCGCAAGCAGCTCGTGATGGACCTCGGAAAGCACGGGATCGTCGCCGGCGGCCACATGCACGGGTTCGTCCATCACAAGCACGCCATGACGGCCGACCAGTACATCGCCGAGGTGCGCGAGGGCCGGATCTACGACGCGACGCTCACTTTCCAGATGAACCAGGGATTCGACCTCGTCGGCGGACTGGAGAATTACCTCGCCGACGAGGCGACGGACGGATGGAGCGCCCTCATCGTGTGGCGCAACCCCAATCTGGCGACACCGACCTACTGAAGGGGAGAAGGCCATGGTCGACACCGTCGGGATCTACATCGCAGGAGAGTGGACCGAAGGCACCGGCGAGGACGTCCACCATGTCCGCTCTCCGGCTACGGGCGAGCACATCGTCGACATCCCCGTGGCGTCGGCGGCCGACATCGACCTGGCCGTCGCTGCGGCTCGAGCCGCCCAGGACGAGTTCCGGCACTGGTCGACAATCGAACGGGCCGAGCTCAATCACCGCATCGCCGCCGAGATCGAGCCGCTCATCCACGAGATCGCCCGGATCCAGACCCTCGAGCAGGGCAAACCTTTCCACGCCGAGTCGCTCGAGGACGTCGAGGAGGCCAACAGCTACTTCACCGAGGCGGCCGAGGACGCTAAGCGCCTCGAGGGATCGGTGATCCCCACCAGCGACCGCACAGTACGGATGTTCACCTTCCACCGGCCGGTCGGCGTCTGGGCGGCGATCACGCCATGGAACTTCCCCGTGACGATCCCGCTCGAGTACATCGGCCCCGGCCTGGCCACCGGCAACGCCGTGATCGCCAAGCCCCCGCTGCACACTTCGTGGGCTCTCTTGAAGCTCGCCGAGGCGTTCGACGCCGCCGGCGTGCCGAAGGGGCTCGTCTCGATCATTCCCGGAGGAGCCGCGATCGGCGAGCGCCTCGTCACCCATCCCGGCATCGACGCGATCGGATTCACGGGCTCTTCGGAGACGGGAAGGCGGATCATCTCGATGATGGGGATCAAGCGGTCGATCATGGAGATGTCCGGTAACGGGCCGACGATCGTCACAGCCGACGCCAACGTGGCGGCCGCCGCCGAGGCCGCGGTATACGGCACCTACTACAACGCCGGGCAGGTGTGCTGCGCCACCGAGCGAGTCATCGTGCACAGGGACGTTCACGACGAGTTCGTCGAGCGCTCCCTAGAGGCCGCCGAAGTCGTCCGTCTCGGCGATCCCTTCGACCCCGAGACCACGATGGGTCCGCTCAACAACGAGGAGACGGCGGCCAAGATGGACCGCCACATCGCCGACGCACGCGAGCGTGGCGTCGACGTCCTGGTCGGCGGAGGGAGGGCGGCTGGGTTCCCCACCGACCTCTACTACGACTTCACGATCCTCGACGGGGTGCTCGAGGAGTCGGTGGTCGCCCGGGAGGAGTCCTTCGGGCCAGTCATGCCGATCCTCACGGTGACAGGGGACGAGGAGGCCGTCGCGGTTGCGAACCGCAGCAACCTGGGCCTCCAGGCCGCCGTCTTCACCCGGAACCTCGACACCGCGTTCTGGTACACCGACCGGCTCCGCACCGGATCGGTGATCGTGAACGACTCCACCGACTTCTGGGAGACCTTTCAACCCTTCGGCGGGGCGGCGGGGACGGACACAGGATGGGGGCGCGGCAAGGTGCCCGAGTTCACCGACGTCCAGACGATGGTCGTGAACCTCAGGAACACGTAGCCGGCAGCGACGGCCGCCACCAAGAGCCAGGGATATTCCAAAACGGCCAATCGCGGCGACGCCGGCCGGCTGGCCGGGCCGAACACCCTCTTCTGCGCCCTGTCGAGTGTCGGCTGACGGCGATCGCCGGCCCCGACACAGGTTTGCCAGGTGCGCGTGCGGCAAGCCCACAGACCCGGCAAGTCCGCCCACAAATCCTCAAGGTCTCGCCAGGAATTGCCGATTCTTAGCCCATGAATAACCGTGGTGACATCGGGCACTTTGAGTGGTACTCTGCCCCGCAGGGTGGTTGTGCTGGGTGGCAGGCCGATCCTGTGGAGCCCAGCGGATGATCAATCGTTTCCGATCCGACCGTGGCGCCAATCTCATCGAGTTCGCGCTCATCGCCCCGATGCTCATCCTTCTCGTCGTCGGGATCGTGGAATTCAGTTGGACATTGGCGACCAACCTCGACGTCAAGCAGGGTGCACGCGAGGCCGCACGCATCACAGCAGTAGACAGTCCAGACGGTGGCAACAGCGCTCTGGCTGCGGAGGCTTGCAGCCGGATGGATCTGGTCGGCTCGGACACGGCGACCCGGATCTCATGGAAGGCCGACGACAGCACTCCCAGCGTTGGCGAAGGTGTCACGGTGACCGTCTCGACCCCCCACCAGACACTCACCGGCCTCCTCGACTTCTTCTTCTCCGGCATCACCGATCTCAGCTCGACCGTGGAGATCCGAATCGAGAAGCCACCCAGCTGGACGAGTGGCACCCAGAGCTGTCCTGCATGAATTCGCGCAACCGCTCCTATGCGTCAGACGACCGCGGCGGCGCCGCGGTCTTGCTGGCCATCACACTGGTCGTTCTGCTGGGATTCGCCGCATTGGCGGTCGACTCGGGCATCGCCTTCGACGACCGACGGCAGCAGCAATCAGCCGCCGACTTCGGCGCGCTCGCCGCATCGCAGTTCGCCCGAACCGGATCGGCTGCTGTTCACCCCGACTGCACTGGTCTCACCCTTACCGACTTCGCGGCTTGTCGTGGCGCCGAGGAGGCGCTCAGGGTCATCAACGGAACGCTCGCCGGTCGATTCACCGACGCTGACTGGGACACCTGCGTAGATCCAAACAAACCTTCGGACTACAGCCAGTCGTCGTTCATCAGCGACTGCATCTCGTTCACAGCCAACATGCAGCGGGTCAGGGTCGTGCTGCCAGGGACAGAGATCGAAACCGCTTTTGCGGGGGTGATGGGTTTCGACTCACTAGATGTAGGCGCCTTCGCCGAGGCAAGCGTCGACCTGGACATCATCGGTGGGGTTCTTCCATTCGCCATCGGGCCTGGCGGAGCCGGCTCCAACCAGGCTTGCTTCTTCGCCCAGGCCACTCCGACTTTGAACATCGAGCCGTGCGACGGGCCTGCCCAGGGCAACTTCGGCAAGCTCAACGTGCGGCTCTATGGCAACTCCACCTACGGCACGCCCGAGATCTGCTCCGGGGGGATCGCCCAGAGGATGGCAACCAACATCATCACCGGGTCGGATCATCCCCTGGAGCCGACATGGAGAGTCCCCGGCACTGTCAACGACAACATCAACTGCGCCGCGATCACCAATCCGGTCGATCAGGTGGAGGTCTGGACCGGAAACGCGGCCGGCGCCCTGGGCGAGGGCTTCTTCGGGGGCATCGCCACCCCGGGCTTGGAGGGGCGTCTTCTCTGCAAGGGGAGCCTGAGCTCGTCCTCCGGAGCACGGGAGGCCTATCCCCTGGGGACTCATGAGTCCGAGGCATGCGTCGACATCAACAACAGCATGCCCGAGGCGATCGATCACACGCCACTGTGGAGTTACGTCGACGCCGGCGTCTCTTCGGCCGTCGGAGGCGCATGCACCCCGGGCGGCGGATCGATCAAGGATCGGGTGGAGATGGAGGCATGCCTCGCCGCCTGGAAGGCCCTACCGGACGACGAGAAGAAGAGCTTCGGCGGTTCCCTGTTCACGAATCATTTGGGAAACTCGCCCCGGTTCGGAGGAGTCCCGATCCTCCACGCCGACCCGGGCACGGGGTTCGCCGCATACAACATCATCGGTTTCCTCCCCGTCTACATCGAGACGATCTACTTCAGCTGCGCCGGCACCACCTGCACGACAGTCCACAGCCCTGGCGAGGCATCGATCGGGCCCTGCCCCAACCCCCTCACATCAGCCACGTCTTCATGTGGGTGGCCCCGCAATGGATATCAGCTGATCGAGGCGGTCACGGTGTTCATCCTGTCCCTGGACATGCTCACAGACGAAATTGCGGAGAAGTTCCCGTACCGGGAGGGAACTATCGCCTACAACCTTCACCGCTAGGCGATCTTCGTCCGAACACCGCGAATCATCGAGTCTGGCGCCTGGCCCGAAGGGTCGTGAACGACCCGACAAGCGCCCATCCGATAGCGGCCAACACGCCGGTCGAGCCGACGGCGATCCACAGGAATCTGGTCGTGCCAACCGGGAATCCGTATCCAAGCGACGAGAGCACCAGCAGCCCGGCGGCGCAGATCGCGGCTGAACAGAGGACGATCAGCCCCAGCACCTTCGCTCCCACGACTACCTCCCGCACCGGGAGAGAGTGTTGCCAGGAGAAGGCCGGAAGTTGAGGGCCATTTCCAACCAACTCCAACGGGCTAGCGCGGGGTTCGGCCGCTCGCTCTCGGACTTCGCGTGGTGCGGACTCTCTTGACAGTAGGCCCAAGACCCAGCCGAGCCTCAGTGTCTACTGGAGTTCACCTCAGGGTCCCAGCGGGGATGGTTCTCGGCTCGAACACTGGGACGCCGAGAAGCGGGCGGTCGATCTCGATCGACACCTCCACTTAGGCGGTGGCGGTAGCTAGATGTCGGCCATCGCCGACTCCGGCTCAGGGGCAGGGTCGGCGGTGTAGAACGAGAAGATCGCGTAGAGCAAAGCCAGTCCAAGAATCGGCGTGAAGACACGCTTCACCTCGGGGCTCTCCGTGATCAAGCCAATCACGAAACCAACGGCGCCGATGTTGACTCCCCAATAGACCAGCTTGGCCATCGATTCTCGGCTCGTAGTGGAGAGGATCATCAAGACGAGTATCAAGTTGGTCATCACCATGATGTAGTTGGTGTGATTCATCGCGATCAAGACTGGGAGCAGGTCTGCGAAGTTCTCCTCGGTCGGGGATTCGCCCAGTGCAACGATCTGCGAAATCAGATAGGCGATTAGAGCCACGACGGCGACCAGGCCCAAGACTGATGTTCTGACATAGCGATTGACGACAGCTCCGCCCCACTGAGATGGGACCAGCTCTCTGCGAAACCGGAACAACAGAATAAAGGCTCCAACCACCTGAAGTGGCACAGCGAGCTGAAGCAGGTTCTCGTTGCCAATCAGCTCGCCGAAGACGAAGACAAGACCGGCTGTGAACAGCAGCAGCATCTGAATCATGCCGCTGCGAGATTCGCTCACCATCGGGATCTCGCGCCCGGGCATCAGCCACTCGATCAACGCCAATCCGGCGAGCACCACGAAGCCGGCAACCATCGCTCCGGGATGGGACGATCCCAGCCGCGAGGCGTTCTCCGATGAGACAATCTGAACATCGGCGAGCTGCAGGCCCAACAGAACACCCAGAACGGCACCGAAGACGAGGAATCCCAGAGCAAGGCCCATGCCGAACTCGGCGACATTCCACTTCTCCCCTCGCTTTGATCTCATCACCCAGATGAACATCCAGGCCATCGCCACGAACGCCAGGGTCCCGCCGATGGGTCTTTGAATGCTCTCGACCGTGTTGAACAGATCTCCCGACCAGAACGCCAAGACGTATAGGGCAATGGCAATCAGGGCCACCGCCGGCAGGCGTCCGGGGTCGGCTTTCCCACCTCCCCCGAACATCCAAATCGATCCAGCGAAAACGCTGAGAGTGATCCAACCAAGAGTCCCCGAGTGGACGTGGGTCAGAAGTGTGTTGCGGGGCGGGTCCCAAAGGTCGGTGCCATTCAGGATTCCGATCACCACGGTGATCACGAAGATCAACATCGCGGCGCGCAAGAGGTTGCGAACGCCAGGTGGCGCCGAAGCCATAGGTCTCCTCCTCTAGTTGAGAAGTAGAAGGTAGCGAGTTTGACCCCTCGGTGGGGGGAGAACTAGAGCCCTAGTGCCCGGACGAAGAATGTCGCCATCTCGGCTCGGGTCAGGGTCCGATCGGGGCAGTATCTGTCGGGCTCACACCCGATGGTCACCCCGGCCGCAGCGAGTTTGTTGATCGACTCCTCAAAAGCGGTGCCGTCGTCATCTGAGAAGAAGTCGGCACCCTCGGGGTTGTCATAGCCGAACGCCCTGACCAGCAGTTCGGCCATCTCGTCTCTGTTCAGCGCTCGGTCCGGGCAGAACTGTGACTCGTTGCATCCAAAGGCGATTCCCGCGGTGTGGATCATGTCGATCTCATCGCGGAACATGTGGCCGGCCACGTCGCTGTATGCGTCGACACCCGACATGCTGGTCAGTCCCAGGGCCCTGGCTATGAAGGCCGCCATCTCACCACGGGTGATCTCGTCCTCCGGACAGAACTCGTCGTTGAGACTGCATCCGTAGGTGACGCCGGCTTCGTAGAGCTTGTCGATGTCCGGCTCGTGGATCGAGTGATCGTCGTCCCAGAACACGCCGCTCCACGTCGGTGGCACGTAAGCCCGCTTTTCCGCCTCGAGGAGATAGGGGTAGGGGTTGATGCGGCTCCCGTCCTTCCAGATCTCGAAGTGGAGGTGGGGACTGGTCCACTCGGCGTTACCTGAGTCACCCACCCAGCCGATCAGTTGCCCGGCCTTGACGTGTGCTCCCCGGTAGATGCCGGGGGCTATCCCCCACGCCTTGCCGTCGTCGGAGTAGGAGCCGTCAGGATTCTGGGTGTCGTTGTTCAGGTGGATGTACTGAGTCGCCCACCCACCCCCGTGGTCGATCTTCAGAAGACAACACTCCGAGCCTATCCACTGAACGTAACCCTCGGCAGCAGCGACAACCGGGACCCCCTTGGCGGCCATGATGTCGGTGGCGCGGTGACGTCGCGAGCACCTGGTGCCTCGACATTCGTCGAACGTGTCCGAATAGTGGTTCTCGCCAAGAACGGGGAACACGATGGCGTTGGGGTCGAAGGTGGCTGCCTGGGCCGGTGGAGCGAGCGCGAAGGAAACGGCCAATACGGCCAATACAATCTGGAGGCGACGGGCGACTCTCACTTCCTCTAGCTCCTATCGGCGCCTCATGACGGACCCTTTAGGTCCAAATCGCAGAGGTTGAGGAGCCTTTCACGTGCCCCGCATAGACTTGCTCCTATGCCGAGAGCGATATGGAAAGGCGCCATCAACTTCGGGCTGGTGACGATTCCGGTGGGCATGTATACCGCCACCGACAATAAGACCCCGAGGTTCAAGCAGCTGCGCAAGACCGATCACTCGCCCATTCGCTACAAGCGGGTTGCCGAAGCGGACGGCGAGGAGGTCGTCTGGGAAGACATCGTCAAGGGTTACGAGTTCGAGAAGGACCGCTACGTCGTGTTCACCGACGAGGAGCTCGCGTCCGCCCACCCCGAGTCCAACAAGCTGGTCGACGTCGTCCAATTCGTCGACGAGTCCGAGATCGACCCGATGATGTACAAGTCGTCCTACTACCTCGCACCGGAGAAGGTCGGGGTCAAGGCATATCGCATCCTCGAGGAGGCGCTCAAGGAGAAGGCCCGTGTGGCCATCGCCAAGGTCTCGATTAGGGAGAAGCAGCAATTGGCCACTCTCCGCGCCAAGGACGGGATGATCGTCATGGAGACCATGTTCTGGCCAGACGAGCTTCGAGAAGCGGCTTTCGAAGACATGGAGACCGAAGTCGAGATTCGTCCAGAAGAGGTCGAGATGGCGGCCACGATCATCGACAACCTGACCCGTCCGTTCGAGGCGGAGGAGTACAAGGACAGCACGCGAGAGGCCATCGAGGGCCTGGCCGCCAAGAAAGTTGCCGGCGAGGAGATCGTCGCCCCGGCTTCCCCCGAGCCGACCAAGGTGGTCGACCTGCTCGAGGCTTTGAAGGCCTCGGTCGAGGCAACGAAGCAAAAACAGGCGAGGGCCGGCTAGACAGCGGGCCAGGGACACCGCAATGGAATGCGGTCTCGATGGGGCCGCAACCCTAGGAGCTGGTCGGGCCTTCGGTTTCCCATGTCACCGTCTCGGGGTCCGCGATCTCGATCCCTTTGTAGACCGGGGCCCTGAGGTGGTGATCGTGGGTCCACTCCTTGTACTCGACATTGACCACGACTCCCGGCTCTACCCACGTCACCGGACCCGAAGCGATGACTTCGTTGATGAAGGGGGTCGAGTCCCGCTGCAGCTGGTTCAGGGCCTCGCGGAAAGCATGGAGGGAACGCTCGTCGAATCCCGAGCCCACCGCCCCAACCCACCGCAGCCCCGCCGGCTCGTATAGGCCGACCAGCACCGACCCGAATGTGGCCGAACGACCTCCTTCGCCGGCCACGTATCCGCCGACCACCGCCCTAAGCCGACGGCGAACCGACACCTTTCGCCAGTCCGACGAGCGGCGACCCGGCTGGTAGGTGGATCCGAGACGCTTGGCGACGATTCCTTCGATCCCCAGCGCCTGAACGGCTTCGAACAGCCCGACACCATGCGCGGGGGTGGGGTCAGGCACGAGGATCGGGGCCTCCAAGGCCAGTGAGTCGAGCAAGGCGCGACGCTCCTCGTAGGGCAGGCCGGTGACGTCTTCGCCGTGGAAGAGGACATCGAAGACGACCAGTGTCACCTCCACTGCCGCTCCCCTGCCTGCGTCCGCAAATCCGGTGCGACGCTGGATGAGGGAAAACGAAGGCCTGCCCTCTTCGTCGAAAGCCGTCAGCTCGCCGTCGACGACCACGCCGGCGGGTATCTCGAGGTTGGCGAGTTCGGGGAACGGACCCAGCAGGTCCAGCCCGCGTCTAGACCTTGCCCTTACGCTCGACCCATCGAAGGCAACGATGGAGCGATAGCCATCCCACTTGACCTCGAACCACCAGTCTTCGTCGTCAAAGGCCTCCGGCCACTGCGTGGCCAGCATCGGCTCGTAGTTCGGAAGCCTCAACCGGCTCCGAGGAGCTCGCGCACAAGCCTGTTGACCAGGCCACCGTCCAGGTCCTTGCCATGGCTCTTCATCAAGTGGCCGATCACCCTGCCGGCCGCCTTCTCGTCGCCCGAGACATCCAGCTCGTCGACGGCCTCAGCAACAAGCATGCGCGTCTCTTCCTCGCCGAGCTTCTTGGGGAGCCACTGGCCCAGGAAGTCGACCTCGTAGGCGAGTTTCTCGGCCATCCCTGCCCCCCGCTCCCCGAGTCCCTCGTACTCGGCTTGCGACTTCTCCATCTTCTTGACGTAGGAGGCGATGATCTTGGTGTGGAAGGCGTCGTCGGCTTCGCCGGCTCCGGGCTGCGCCGCCGCGGTGGCAACCTCGGTCTGGATCTGGCGGATCACATCACGACGAGGCGCGTCCTTTGACTTGATGGCGTCTGTCAGCTGTGCCGCAAGCTGTTCTTTGATGGTCATTGGTCGTCTCGCAACGCATCAGCAATTGCCGGTGCATCGTCTGTAATGATGCCCGACACCCCCAACTGGGCCAACTCAATCGCCTCGGAAGGCTCGTTCACGGTCCAGACATAGGTTTCGATTTCGAAGCGAACCACCTCAGTGACCATGCCTCGCTCCGCGACAACCGAGGAGTGGCCGGCCTGAATGCAACCATCAACCGCCTCCTCCAGTGATGACGATCCCTCGACGATCAGTCCGGTGCGGACCTCAGGGAAGACGCGGCGAACCGTCTCCAACGTCTTCGGATTGGACGAGGTGATGATGTCCCCAGGCCGTGCCCTCTCGGCGGCCTCGAGAGCGAGCCGGTGATCGGGCTCGAAGCCGTGCTCGAAGGGGTAGTTCTTGATCTCGATCTGAACAGGAGTCTCGGCCAGCAAGGCAAGTGCCTCATCGAGTAGAGCGGGATGGTGGCCTCCCCCGAGGTCAAGCTCGGCAAGAATCGGCCAAGACGTTGCCGCCACGACGTGGCCGCCGAGATGAGGATCATGTGACAGGACCAGCTTGCCGTCGGCCGACCTACGCACATCCAGCTCGAATCCGTCGGCGACATTCGACGCGGCAACAAACCCAGCAAGCGTGTTGTCCGGATAGCGGGCGGGCCAGCCACGATGGCCGATCACGTAGGACACAAACCTCCAATAACCTGTTTACAGCAGCGCCTCACGACGGTACCCTTGCCGCCGGAATCCCCCAGGCCCCGTTTCCTAGGGCAACGGGAGCCCTTGTGAAAATGCTCACAAAGTTAAGGAAAAAGAAGTAGTGCTCACAACGATCACAACGGACTGGCGAGACCTGTCAGCCTGCCGCGATTCGGAGCCGACGCTGTTCTTCCCGGTCGGGACCACCGGTCCCGCCATCGACCAGATCGAGGCCGCCCTCGCCATCTGCTCGACATGCATGGTGAAAGAAGACTGCCTCCAGTACGCACTCGAGACGAATCAGGAGTCGGGTGTGTGGGGCGGTTACGCCGAGGACGACCGTCGTCGCTTGCGGAAGCGCTGGCTCGCCGAGCGGCGACGCCGCGTCGTCTGAACAACACCGAAGCAGGCAACCAGTGGTGCCCCAGGGCACCACTCACGCGTCCCGGGGGATCAAACCGCCGGGGCGAACCCGACCTGTGACTCGGTTTCGGCGTCCTCAATCTCGATAAATGCGACATTCCGGGACGGAATTCCCACCGAGCGCCCCTTCGTGTCGATCAGCCATGCGAGATCGCCGTCCCTGACTGCGCGCTCGATCTCCTTCTTGAACGACTTGACGTTGTCGATCTCGACCTCGATCAGCTTGTCTGTTTCGAGTATCCCAATTCGAGCCTTCATGGACCCGATCGTAACCCCCTTCCATCGCCAGCCGGCAAGGCGTACGTTGACGGCGTGGGGAGATTCGTTGCAAGAGGCCTTGCAGTCGAAATCCTGGCGGTCATAGGCGTGACCACCGGCATGGCGCAGGCCGAACCTTCACGCATCCCAATCGAGGTGCCCCGCCCGAGACACTATGCCCTTGTCGAGAAAGGGGACAACCTTTGGAAGATCTCGGATCGCCACGTCAGCTGGCGGTTCGGTCGCGAGGCCACATATGCCGAGGTCGCGAATTACTGGAGGAAGGTGATCGAAAGCAACCGAGACTCGATCCGCTCCGGGGACCCGGATCTGATCCACCCGGGAGAGCGAATCGCTCTCCCTGCGATCGAAGCGCTCAGCGGCGGGCGCTGAAGCGGTATACCTGGCCTTCGTGGGTCACGATGTACAGCTCGCCATGGCCATCCAAGCCAAAGCTGTTCGGCGACGCGTCAAACCCCAGCTCGTCGGTCCAGTCCCGCTCTTCGGTGACTTGACCGTCCACGTAGCGGAAAGACCGAATGAAACCGAACACCCAATCGGCGTAGAAGTAGGTGCCGTCCAGCTCGGGTATTTCACTCCCCCGATAGACGAATCCACCGGTGATGCTCAAACCCTCGTCATGGCCGTATGTCAGCGCGGGCGAGGTGTAGTCGGCAGGGTCACAATCCGACTTGTGGAAGCACCGTGTCCCCTCCATGTCGGACCACCCGAGGTTCTGCCCTGGCTCATCGATCGAGAGGATGTTGATCTCTTCCTGATCGGCATGGCCGACATCGGCGATGTATATCAGCCGGTCGACAGGGTCGATCGAGAAGCGCCACGGGTTGCGGAGCCCGAAAGCCCAGACCTCACTAGCTCCTGTGCCGTCGATGAACGGGTTGTCTGGCGGGATGGCGTAGGGGTCGCCGGAGTCAACGTCGACGCGCACGACCGACCCGAACATCGTGAACGGGTTCTGGCCCTGCGCCCGGGAGTCGGCCCCGTCGCCCAGAGAAGCCCACAGATAGCCATCCGGGCCGAAGTCGACGTTGCCTCCGTAGTGACGGATATCGGTTGCGTCTGGCGGCTGCTCTCGCTCTATGAGCACCCTCTCGGAGTCGTGGTCGGCGTGATTGGGATCGCTGCTCACGGTGAACTCGGAGAGCTGGCGCCGCCCTCCCCTGTCGGTGTAGTAGACGAAGAACCGTCCGTTGGTCGCGTATTCGGGATGGAAGGCAAGGCCGAGCAATCCCTGCTCGATGCCACCGGCGAGAACCCGGTCAGTGATGTCGAGAAATGCCGGATCGAGCATCTCGCGATTGGCGTCGAGGATCCGGATGACTCCGACTCGCTGGACGACGAACAAGCGATCGTCTCCAACCGGAGCGGTGAGGAAGGTTGGTTGGCGGAAACCTTCGAAGACCAAGTCGAGCACCACTTCCTGCAGCGGGGGGAGAGTCGTGGTCGAAACACCCGGCAAAGTCGTCTCCGAGCCCGGAGGCGATGTGGTTGTCGCTCCCGCTGCGGACGTCGTGGTCGTTTCGCCGGCGAGCGGCACAGACGTTTCGATCGGGCCACCGGTACCGCCACTTCCGAAGATGAAGAAGCCGAGGACGAGGGCGAGCCCAAGGGTCAAGACGAGAAGCCGAAGACGAGCCTGGTCGGAGCTGGGGGGACGTTGGTGTCGAGCGGTCACCTGCGAAGGAGTGTAAGGGGTCCGGGTTGTTGCGGAAGACGGATCAGGCGTTGTCGCCCAGGAAGATCTCCGAAACCGACGAGTCCATGAAGATGGCCTGAAGCGTCTCGGCAAGGATCGGGGCTATCGAGAGAACAACGACGTTGCCGAGTTGGGAGATATCCCGGCTGATCGGGAGAGTGTTGGTGACAATGACCTCGTCAAGCGGGGCGTTCTTGATTCGATCCAGAGCCGGTTCGGAGAAGATGCCGTGAGTGGCGGCGATGCGGACGCTCTTGGCCCCGTAATCACGAACCATCTCGGCTGCGTTGCAGACGGTGCCTGCCGTGTCGATCATGTCGTCCACTATCACGACATGACGGTCCGTCACCTTTCCGGCCATTGACAACGCCGCCGACAAGTTGTGTTCCTCGGGGTCACGTCTCTTGTAGATGAAAGCCACGGAGGCGTCGAGCCTCTTCGCGTACCGCTCGGCACGCTTCACCCCGCCAGCGTCCGGCGAGAGAACCGCTGTCTTGCCCTCAACCCTATCGGCGAGATAGTCGGTGATGATCGGCAGTGCGGTCAGAGAGTCGAACGGCTTGGAGATGAAACCCTGAAGCTGGCCGGTGTGCAGGTCGACTGAGACCAGACGGTCTGCCCCGGCCTTGATGAGCAGGTCGGCTACGAGCCTCGCCGTGATCGGCTCGCGAGGAAGGACCTTCTTGTCCTGCCGGGAGTAGCCGAACATGGGCATCACCGCCGTAATGCTTCGGGCTGATGCTCGTTTCAGCGCGTCGATGGTGATCAGCTGCTCCATGATGTTGTCATTGACCGGATTGCTATGGCTTTGAATCACGAAGCAATCTGAGCCCCGCACACTGTCAACCGGGCGGACGTAGATCTCCCCATTGGCGAATTGGGACCTCTCCAGGCCGCCCAATTGGATACCGAGGACTTCGGCCACCTCTTCAGCGAGGGGGATGTTCGCGCCCCCGGTGAAGACCATCATTCGGTTGCGAGAGACGATGTCCACGTCTAGTCCTCGGCTTCTTTGGCCTTCTTCATGGCCTCGCGCCGTTGAGAGTAGCCGGGTATCTCTTTCTGGCCAGATCGCTCCACTGCCAGGGCGTCGTCGGCGACGTCTCTGGTGATGACAGAGCCCGCCCCGGTGACAGCCCGGTCACCGATGCTGACCGGCGCCACCAGCATCGTGTCAGACCCGATGAAGGCGTCCTCACCGATCTCTGTTGGGTGCTTCTGATAGCCGTCGTAGTTGCAGGTCACGGTCCCCGCCCCGATGTTGGCACGTGCGCCGACCGTGGCGTCTCCAAGATACGCCTGGTGTCCTGCCTTGGCCCCTTCACCCATGGTCGTGTTCTTGGTTTCCACGAAGGTGCCGAGCTTCGAGCCGTCTTTCATGACCGTTCCAGGCCGAAGGGAAGCATAAGGACCGACCTCACAACCTTCACCTATCTGGGACGAGCGGACTACGGCGTACCAGACGGTGGATCCGGCTCCTATTTCCGAGTCCACGACGAAGGCATCCGGACCGATGCGGGCATCCTTGCCGACAACCGTGTTTCCCTCGAGATGGACCCCGGGGTAGATCTTGGCTCCCTCCTCGATAGTCACCGTTTCGTCTATGTAGGTGCGCTCGGGGTCGAGCATCCAGACCCCGGACTCCATCAGGGCTCGGTTGGTTCTCAGCTGCAACGCCTTGCGCGCATCTGCCAGCTGATGCTGGGAGTTGATGCCAACCACCTCCTCGGCCGATGCTTTGACTGCCGTCAGTTTGTCACCTTTGCCAGCGAGAATCCCGACAACATCGGTCAGGTAGTACTCGCCCTGCGCATTGTCGTTGGTCACCGCTTCCAGCGACAAGGCGAGCGCTTCGTGCCTGACCGCATAGATGCCGGCGTTGACTTCGGAGATGAGCCTTTGTTCCGGGGTGCAGTCTTGCTCCTCGACGATCCCGGTCACCCGACCTTCAGCATCTCGCAAAACCCGTCCGTAGCCCGACGGGTCTGGAACATCGGCAGTGATCATGCGAAGGGACTCATCCGAGTCCAGCCCGGCCAGCTCTGCCAGCAGTTGGGTGCTCAGCATCGGAGTGTCGCCGTAGAGCACGAGTACCACATCGGAAGTGTCTGCGGCACCGATGGCATCGAGCCCCACCTGCGTCGCGTGCCCTGTTCCGAGCTGCTCGTCCTGAGTGACGGTTGTGACACCCTCGGGCAGAATCCGTCGTACCTCGTCGGCACCGTGGCCGACGACTACCACCGTCGACTCTGACTGGAGGGGCTCCGCTGCCTTGAGCACCCAATTGACGATGGCGCGGCCCGCGGCGACATGAGCCACCTTGGGAACGTCGGACTTCATCCGCTTGCCCTCGCCTGCGGCGAGGACGATCAAATGGATCGGCAAATAGGGCCTTTCTCGCTTGCTGGGGGGGCAGGACTCGAACCCGCTCCGGCAGGACCAAAACCTGCTGTGCTACCGGTTACACCACCCCCCATCGGGTCTTCGGAAACCAAAGCCAGACTACCCGGCGACCACCCAAACCCCGCTCCGGCAGAACCACCACAACCACTGGTGCCACCCCTCACACCACCCCCCATCGGGTCTTCGGAAACCAAAGCCAGACCACCCAGACCCCGCTCCGGCAGGACCACCAGATTCACCTTCAGTCGAGGCGCTTCACCCCCGACTTGCGAAGAGCCGAACCTCGGGCCGAGGAGGCGGTCTGACCGACTGCAGATGCCGCGTCTCGCGCTTCGTCGAGAGAGGGGAAGAACCCAAAGCACCCGGATCCTGATCCAGTCATCTGCACCGCCCCTCCCCAGGTCGCCCTCAGTTCGGCCATGAAGTCACCGAGACGCGGCTCCAAGGCGATCGCTGCCGGGGTCAGGTCGTTCCTCATCGGCATTCCTTGACGCAGCCCGGGAGGAAGCAGGTATTCAGGGGTCACCTCCCCGGTCGGGCCCTCCATCTCATCCCATTGTCCGTAGACGGCGGCTGTGGAAAGGGCGAAGTCGGGGACCGCGATGGCGACGGCGAACCCCTGCAAAGCGCGCGTGGACTCGATGACCTCTCCGACACCAGCCATGACCGCAGACCCTCCCACGAGGAAGAAGGGCACGTCGGCGCCGATGCGAGTCGCCAGGTCTTCGACAGCCTCGACTCGGACGATCTCGCTGCACGCCCTCAGAGCCGCAGCGGCGTCAGCGCTTCCACCTCCGAGCCCCGCCCCTACCGGGATGCTCTTGTCCAGCGTCACACGCTGTGGCGGGAGGCTCTTCGAGTCACGACGGACGGCAGCGATTGCTTCCAGAACCAGGTTGTCTTGGTCACCGACATCAAGGCCTGAGGTCTCGAGGATGTCTCCGGCCGAGCCCTCCACGAACTCCAGCGTGTCGACCCAATCGACCGTCTGCACCAGCGACTCGATGGGGTGATACCCGTCGGATCTAGGAAACCGCACGTGAAGGGAGAGGTTGACCTTTGCCGGAGCCTCATATCTCATCAGGCCACCCCGGCAAGACGAAGGAACGCGTCGGGAGACAGGTCCTCGGCCCTGGAGGTCGGGCTCAATCCCGCAGTCTCCAGTGCAGCGCTCGGGTCGTCGAACACCGAGGCAAGCGATCGACGCAACATCTTCCGCCGCTGCCCGAAGCCGGCGCGTGCAATCTCGACGGCTCTCTCCGAAAGAGGGGCTGGTTCGATGCGATTCAGGACGACCACCGACGACTCCACCTGAGGAGCGGGGTAGAACACCTGGGCCGGCACCCGAAACGCCACGTCTGAATCCGCGTACATGGCGGTGACCACCGAAGGGAGCCCGTACTCGTCTGATCCGACATCGGCCGTCAGCCGTTGGGCTACCTCCTTCTGCACCATCACCACAAACCGCCCGATCGACGGAGCCGACCGAAGAGCCTTGAGGAGGACGGGCGTTCCGACGTTGTATGGGAGGTTGGCGACCATGGTCCAGTCACCGCTTGCGAGGGCAGCCTCGAGGTCAACCTCTGTGATGTCCTCGAATCGCAGCTCGACATCGAGTTCGGCGGTCACTTCTTCGAGAACCGGGAGGAGACCTCGGTCGATCTCGTATGCGACCACATGGGCGCCGGTCTCGCCGAGGGCTCTCGTCAGGGTCCCGGTACCTGCCCCGACCTCCACGACGAGGTCACCGGCTCTCACATCGGCTGTGTCGACGATCTTTCGCGTGATGTTGGCGTCGGCCAGGAAGTGCTGGCCGAGCCTGTGCACGGGAGCAAGGCCATGACGCCGCAACAGTTCCAAGATCTCGCTTCTCGTCTGGGGGCTCACGATCGGAAGATTCGCGCTGCGTTACTCGAAGTCACCGCGGCGACGTCCTCGACGCCCATACCCCAGACGCCGGCGAGAGCCGACCCCACCAGCGCCACCCAGGCCGGCTCGTTTTGCGCTCCACGATGCGGCGGGGGGGCCAGATACGGGGTGTCGGTCTCGACCAGCGCACGTTCGGGGGGGACCAACTCGGCTCCGAGGCGAATGGTCTCCCCAGTCTCGAACGCAACCGGGCCCGCGTACGAGAAGACGACCCCGAGGTCGAGGAACCGCTTGGTCCATCGGGTCCCGCCGGTCCAACAGTGCAGTACCGAACGCGGTCCGGCCCCGGTCTCTTCCAGGATCTCGAAGACGTCGGCAAAGGCATCGCGGCAATGAACGACCAAAGGCTTGTCGTAGTCGATTGCCAAGGCAATCTGCTCGTTGAAGGCTGTGCGCTGTACCTTCCGCGGCGACAGGTCGCGATAGAAGTCCAGACCCGTCTCACCGACCGCAGAAACATGGACGGCCAATTCGGCGATCGCTTCTGACTCGCTCTTCCACTTGACGGCGTCGTGCGGGTGGAGCCCAGCCGTCGGCAGAACCCGACCCGGGTTGTCAGCCGCAAGCGCCAGCGACTCCTTGGAGCTGTCCAGGTCGACGCCGGGGACCACGACCCAGTCGACTTCAGTGGCGCGATCCAACAATTCCGACGGGTCTCTTCCGTCGAGTTGCAGATGGCAGTGCGTATCGACCCAGGCCATGGCCGGACGCTACCGCCGCCAAGGGGGTAGGCTCGCCTGCCTCATGGAGTCAGGGATCGCCCGCAAGATCGACGACCTGGGGCGGATCGTCATCCCGGCCGAAACGCGCCGGTTGTTCAACATCCACGAGGGTGACCATTTGTTCGTTTCCGTCGAGGGAAACAACATCGTGCTGCGCAAGATCACCGACACCTGCACCTTCTGCGGATCCGACGAGGATGTCAGTCAGTTCAAGGGCAAGGGGATCTGCGGAGACTGTCGGTCTCAGCTCTAGCCGTCGATCAGCGCCTGGTACACGTCGCGTCGTGATACGCCGGTTTCCCGCGCGGCACGACGGGCGGCATCAGATCGAGAGTGACCCGACTCGACAAGCCGGCGAGCCAAGGAAACAGCCTCTTCGATTGATGCCCCAGCCCGTTCCTCCGGTCCGACCACCAGGGTGAACTCGCCCTTCTGATCTCCTTTCCAGCGGTCGACAGCCTCTTCGAGGCTGCCCACCCACACCGACTCGTGGATCTTGGTCAGCTCCTTGACGACAGCGAGCTTCCGGGACGGGCCGAGACTCTCAGCCAGATCCGCGATGTCTTCCGTCAGCCTCTTGGGCGCGGCAAACAGCACGATCACCCGCTCCTCGTCTCCAAGCGACGCCAACCTCGCCTGTCTCTCCATTTCCCTCCTGGGAAGGAAGCCCTCGAAGACGAATCGGCCACCTCCGAAGCCAGACACGGCCAGAGCGGATGTCACCGCGGAAGGACCAGGTATGACCGTCACCGGCGCACCCGCCGCCAGGGTCTTCGCCACGGCATCCGCGCCAGGATCGGACACCGACGGCATGCCCGCATCAGAGACAAGAGCTACCTTCTTGCCTTGCGCCACCGCGTCGACGAGCTCTGCTGTCCGCGACTTCTCGTTTCCTGCGAACAGTGAGCGGAGGGGCGCTTTCGCCCCTATGTGAGCCAGCAGCTTCCCGGTCCGTCGGGTGTCCTCCGCGTAGATGACGTCGGCATCCGCCAACGCGCCCCGCAACCGGTCTGAGATGTCGCCGAGATTCCCGATAGGGGTGGCGCACACCGTGAGACGCCCCTCAGGCATTGGACCACACCAGGATTGAGCCAAGCGCAGGGAGAGGAGAGTCGATCGGCAGCTCGAGCACGTAGCCGCAGCCGGCAAACGAAGCCGTCCGCCACGGCGCCACTCGAATCACCTCGACGACTTCCAGCTCACTCGTGAGACCCACGGCGTGAAACGGCGACTTGAGGCCGAAACTGTGAACAGAGCCCGCCTCGATGAGCATCGAGGTTGCGGACGGCCGGCCCTTGAGACCCCTGCGTCTTTCGCGGAAGGTCTGGGCGTGCAGGACCGGCCCCGAATCCCAGTGCTCGGTTTGCAGTTGGATGACCTGCACACAGCGAACTTAGGGCCGTCTCGGCTTCGTGAAAAGAGGGCTAGCCGGCTCCGACAGCCGCACGGATGTCGAATCCAACCTGGCCTTCGTCCGCTGCGATGAAGTAGAGGATGTCACCTACGGTCTCGACCCAGACGAAATCCTCGTCGGGGACCGACTCGAAAGCGAACGCGACGAGGGCATCCTCCAACTCGACGAGGTCACGGGCGCTATCGGTCTTGATGCCGATGACAATGGCTGCATTTTCTCCGTCGAACCACTGGTAGTAGGTGTCGCCGCCCCATCCATCTGCCGCGCGCGCGGCATCGACAGCGCCAACCACCTGGTCGAGCATGATCCGGAACCCGAACTCTCCCCAGGACGAAGCAACGACAAGTTGATACCCGGGGATTTCGATGTCGGGGATCTCGACAACGAGTGGGAGGTCCCTACCCAGATCGGCGGGTGTTATCACCTGCTCGGTTGAGGGCGGCAGCGTCGGAAAGGTCGCATATGCGGCATCAACAGATGCCCAACCTCCGCCCTCGTAAAGGCTTTGCACGAAGTTCAGGCCGCTGTCGTAGGGGAAGATGAGAGCGTCCTGGATGAAGAGCGGAGCGGACTCGAAGACGGACCGGTCGAGCTGGAACAGCTCAACCGCCAGCTGGCCCAGCTCGCTCTGTGAGAGGGTCTCGATCCAGAGGAGTTCCGCCAGCTGAGCATCACCTTCAACCAGGGCGAGATACGCGGAGGCCTCATCGAAGCGATCACCCTCGGACATCTCCTGGAGCGGGACGTGATAGGCATGGTGTTGGTCGGCGAGCGCATGAACGAGCTCGTGGACCAAAGTGGCCTGTTGCAGCGGGGTGAAGCCGTCGTCGTTGGCGCGGACAACGATCTCACCGGCCGTGCTGTCGTAGAACCCTGCTGCCTGCTCTCCGTATAGCGCTATCAGCAGCTCGCCCAGATCCACATCCGGGTCCAACAGCCCCAGAAGAGTGTAGAGAGCGTCATCGGCGGGGAAGTCCTCCGACTCCTCCTCGATGCTCTCCATGACTCGTCTCGCCAGCTCGTCGGGAGTGACGACCGTGATTAGCGGAGGGGAGAGAAACGGGAGCTCGCGTATCCGTTGGGTCACCACGATCAGCTCGGCGAGCTGGTCTTTGACCTCGTCCGAAAGTCCTTCCAGCGAGGACAAGTCCGGCTGGGTCGTGGAAGTAGATGCAGTCGTGGTGGTTCGGAGTGGTGATTCGAGGGTCGTCGTGGTCTCAACGGGCTCCGCTGGTCCGGCCACGGTGGCGGTCGTCTCCGAAGTCGACCCCGAGCATGCGATCAAGGCGAGCGCGAGCGCGACCGGAGCCCAAAAGCGACGGGACATACCGCCAGACTATCGGCGGGGCCCTCCAACGTATGAGCGCCAACCCTCACCTACTCTCATCGGCAATGAGCTTCGTATATCCGAACGCCAGGCGATCCGATGTGGCTGACGACTATCACGGAAACCTTGTCGCCGACCCGTATCGCTGGACCGAAGATCCCAACGACCCCGAGACCCAGGAGTTCGTTCGGAGACAGAACGAACTCACAATGCCCTATCTGGCATCTCTGCCGGAGGTGTCGGACCTAAAGAAGAGAATCGCAGAGCTATGGGACACGCCCAGAACCGGGGCGCCGCAGAAGCGGGGCACCGTCGTCGTATGGGCCCACAACGACGGCCTACTCGACCAGCCGCAGTTCCTCGTCTCTCGGGACGGGTCCAAGCCGGAACTGCTGCTCGACCCCAACACCATGTCCGAAGACGGTGCGGTGGCGGTGACCGAGTGGACGCTCTCGCCCGACGGTGCCCTCATGGCCTACACGATCGCCGAGTCAGGCTCGGACCAACAGGTGGCGAGAGTTCTCGAGACGGCAACAGGCGAACATCTGCCCGACGAGCTCCACGAGCTGAGATTCGCCAGCATCACCTGGCTGGGCGGTGGGTTCTTCTACTCAAGGTTCCCGGGCATCGAGCCGGGCACCACCGGTCTGTTCAAGAACCAGTCCGTCTTCTTCCACGAGATCGGCACGCCCCAGGAAGACGACTCTCTCATCTTCGCCAATCCGGACGAGCCCGACCTCATGTACTACGCGTCGGTGTCCGACGACGACCAGTACCTCGTGATTGCCGAATTCGAGGGCACCTCCCAGGACAACGGGCTGTTGTTCAGGCGGATCGACGAGCCCGGCGCGGAGTTCACGCGGATCGCCGGGACCGGTGTGGCATCGCATGACTTCCTTGCTCATCATCAGGGCCGGCTACTGGTCCAGACGAATCTCGATGCGCCCAACGGACGGGTCGTGGCGATCCCGCTGGAAGACGTCGACGCTCGCATCGACGTCGTCACAGAGAGCTCGAGGCCCATCGAGATGGCCGGCGCGCGCGCTGGCCGGCTCGTGCTCGTAACACTCGAAGACGCTTCCCACCGTCTCCACCTTCATCATCTCGATGGGACGCCGGACGGTGAAATCGAGCTTCCGGTGGTGGGGACCGCCGAAGCTCTCACAGGGCGATTGTCGGACCCCACCGTGTATATCGGCTTTCAATCGTTCCTCTATCCCCCGTCGGTCGTGCAGTGGGAGGCGGGAGAGAGACACATGTTCGCCGAGTCCGAAGCCGCAGTGGATCCGGCCCACTTTCTCGTGGAGAGACATCATGCCAAGTCTTCGGACGGGGCCGAGGTGGGGATGTTCGTGATTCGGCACAGGGACACCGTGCTTCCGGCCCCGACCGAGCTCTACGGCTACGGCGGCTACAACATCAATCTCACCCCGACCTACTCGCCGTCACGGCTTGCCTGGATGCAGGCTGGCGGCGTAGTGGTGGTCGCCAACCTCCGCGGCGGATCCGAGAACGGCGAGGAGTGGCACCAGCAGGGGATGCTCGATCGGAAGCAGCAGACGTTCGACGACTTCTACGCCTGTGCCGAGCACTTGATCGCGAGGGGCGTGACCACGGCTGCGCAGCTGGCGGCCCGGGGTGGCTCCAACGGAGGCCTGCTGACCGCAGTGGCGATGCAGCAGCGGCCCGACCTGTTCGGTGCGGTTGTCTCTCATGTTCCAGTGGCCGACATGTACCGGTATCACCGCTTCACCGCGGGGCGGTTCTGGACGGTCGAATACGGTGACGCCGAAGCGGATCCCGCAGCCTTTGAGTACCTGTCCGCCTACTCGCCACTTCACAACGTCGAGCCGGGCACGGAGTATCCGCCATTGCTGGTGCTGACTGCCGAAACAGACGATCGGGTGGTGCCGATGCACTCCCACAAGCTCATCGCCGAGCTCCAGCACGCCACCGGAGGCGAGTCGCAGAACCCACTGCTGGAGCGAATCGAGACCAGGGCCGGTCACGGACTGGGAAAGCCGACATCGAAACTCATCGACGAAGCCGCTGACGTCTACGGCTTCATGCTCCATCACTTGGGGTCTGCGCTACCCGGTCCGTGACCATGGCCTCCGGCGAGTCGATGCCGGCATTCCAAGCCGGCGCCCTCTGGAGGCAGAACAGGATCGGTGAAGTGGTGCTGTAACCCTCATCTGACCGAGGGGGTCAAAGTGGTCGGAGGCAAGAGAAAGGACAAGCCTTGGACAGTCTCGGCGCATTTGTGCTGGCCGCGGTCGCTCTGGAAGCCGTGATTCACATCCTGGGGAACCTCTGGGGTGAGAGAACGGATTGGGGCGTAACGACCATCGCCTACTACGCAATCCCGATCATTGCTCTGTTCGTAGCGGGCGATTCCGCTCCAAACATTGCGGGTGCGTACGACTTCGATGTCGACGCTCTCGGCACCATCATCACCGGTCTAGCCGCAGGGCGTGTGGCGATGTGGGTGTCTGCCCTCTACAAGAGGACAGCCGGCTAGAGACAACAACAGTCTCCTGAGAACGACCGCCGTCATCACGACGGCGGTCGTCTTTTTCCCGCCGATCGCATCCAATACCAAGTAGCAACCCGGGAAGCCGATGACCTGGCAACAACGGCCGTGGTATTTGAGGCGCTCAAGCCAAAGCGGTTCGTGTGCCGATGATTATGGGTGGATCCAGCCAGTTCGAGTCTTCCTCGGCGCCCTTCTGCGGTGTGGACGCTGATTGTCGTGTTCTGTTTGTTGCTCTCCGCCGCCGGTGTGGCGGCGGCGGTTGGCTACCAGAGTTCAGCAACCCGCCCGATAGGTGAAGGCGATGTCTTCGCTCTTGACACCGCGCTGGTGGGCCAGGTTGCCGAGGAGACTGACGACCTGGGGCTGGCGGTGCGCAAGGCCCGCAATTGGCTCGACGTAGAAGCAGTGTCGATAGTTTCGACCGAGGGGACGATCGTGGTTTCGACGTCGGAGAGCCTGGTCGGGAATCAAGTGGCGAACCCTCTTCTGACGTTTGGGGTCCGTAGCCAGAGGTTCACGGCGCTGGCGTCGCCCATTGGGAGCACGATTCATGTCGACGGGATTGCCGAGTGGGCACCGGGCGATGTGCTCTATCAAGTGGTCTCGCCGCTGGATGAGGGCTCTGCTCTGATCCACTACGACTTGGCCAGCCTGCTTTCGAGGCGAATCCAGCCTGGAGAAGTGCAGACCGAAACTCTCCAGCTACTGGGCCTTGCCGGGCTGTTCGCCCTGATCGGGGCGGGGGCTCTGACAGGACGGATGCGTTCAACGCGACGATATCGAGAGCTGGCTATGGAGTCGGAGATCCTGCGGACTCATTCTGCGGCTCTCGAGGCAGCCAATCTCGAGTTGGAGACTGCGCGATCGGAGGCAGAGAACGCTCTTGCACTGGCGGAAGAGAAGATGCGGATCAGGGCCGAGTTCGTGCTGATGATCAACCACGAGCTACGGACACCTCTCACGAGTGTCGTCACCGGCGCCGAGATACTGAGGGACGGAGGCCTCGATGCCCCCGATGCCGCCCATGTGATGGAGGCGATGGTCTCGGATGGGCAGCGACTCCAGGAGATCATCGACCAGATCCTCGCCGTCGCTCGAATCGAGAACCGTGGCCTCGGATACGATTTGACCGAGACCCCGCTGGGCGATCTGTGCGACGTACTCAGAGCGTCCCACCCTGCTTTGAAGTCAGCACACGCTGGACGACCCCACCCGACCAATGCCCTGGTGGCAACCGACCCGAATACGTTGGCGATCGTCGTGGCGTCTCTCGCTGACAATGCCAAGACACACGGCGCATCCACACTCGAGCTCTCGTGCGGGACCGAAGCGACAATCGAACCGCAGGTCAGTGTTGGCAATGAGCCCGCTTCCGCTGTCTACGTCAGCCTCAAAGACAACGGCCCAGGAATCGACCCGAGCTTTCTTCCTCGCGCATTCGAGAAGTTCGAGAAGGCCGGCTTCAGCTCGGGAACCGGGCTCGGCCTGTACATCGTCCGCCTCATGATCGAAGCCCTCAACGCGTCGGTGGGCGTTTACAGCTCACCCACGGGATCCATCTTCGAGATCGCCCTTCCGGTGGTACGTCACCTCGAGCCGGCAGGAACGCCATGAGAAAGCGGGCTGCCTTGCTCGCCCTGGGGATCGCGGTCGCCGGCTGCACGGCCCCAGCGACGGACGCCGCCTTCGTCCTGTATGACGGATCAATAGAAGGACCCTCACACCTGACAAGCGATCTGTCGGTCTTCACGGCGATCAACAGCGGCGAACGTCCTCACACTCTCGTCGTCACCACCAACGACGGATCCGTAGTTGCGGCCAGCGATCTCATACAACCCGGCGAGACGGCTCGACTCGCAGTCGAGCTTCGGCCCGGCGTATTCCAGGTGAGCTGCCGAATCGTCGTCGAAAACGACGACGGCGAGCTCATCGACCACTACGAGCTAGGCATGCGGCACACGGTCAACGTCACCGCCCAGAGCTAGCCGGCAGCCGGGCGTTCTTCCATACTGCCCGTCTCGCGCCGCCATCTGGGTTGCCTTCGATGGGGAGCTGCCACAGGAAGCTGAGAAGACGCACTTCCCCTTCCCAGGCCAGTCCCCGAAGCCACCACTCCAAGCCGGGCCACGTGCTGCTGCGAACGTCATGCTGGGGGTCTTTTGCCCCTAGCGAGTGTGGCGAAGCTTGGGGAATATTCGACAAGCTGGCCACTTTGAGATTGGCTCAGGAAGTTGAGGCCAGCCCCATCTGAAGGAGGTTCCCGATGAGTGGGCTCGGGACTGGTCAGTTCGTGGTGCCCTTGGCCGATGCAACCGACCGTTTCTTGGTCGGGGGGAAGGCGGCGGAGCTGGCTCGCCTGATGGGGGCGGGCTTCTCGGTGCCGGACGGCTTCGTTGTCACCACCGCAGCCTTTCGGGAGGCGGAATCGGGCGGAGAGGTGCCCCAATCGGTGCAGGACGCCCTGACACTCGCTCTGGCGCGGTTCCCGGGTTATCTCGCATACCGTTCCTCGGCGGTTGCGGAAGACCTGGCTTCAGCATCCTTTGCCGGTCAGTACGAGTCCGTCCTCAATGTGAGAGGTGTCGAGGCCGGGCTCGAGGCGCTGCGGTCGTGTTGGCGGTCAGCTCAATTGGCCCATCTGGACAGATATCGGACCGAGTTCGCGGCTCACGCCTCCACCGAGATGGCGGTTCTGGTGCACGGCATGGTCGATGCCGACACCGCCGGGGTCGTGTTCGGTGCTGATCCGGTGAGTGGGGCTCGGCGTGCAGTGATCGAAGCCAGCGGCGGCATCGGCGAGAAGCTGCTTGCGGGTGAGGTGACGCCGGAACGATGGACTGTCGATCGGGATGGAACCTTGTCGGTGGAGCGTCTGGAATCGGGCATGATTCTCTCCGAGCACCAGGCCCGCGAAATCGGCGTGCTGTGCCGCAGAATCGAAGACCTGTACGGCAGTCCCCAGGACATCGAGTGGGCGTATGCAAATGAAACTCTCCACGTGCTGCAGTCGCGCCCGATAACCGCCCTGCCGATCGAGCCCACCGACCGTCCCCCCGAGGGACAGACCTGGCTCCTGTCCGACGGATTCTTTCCCGAACCGGTCCTTCCCCTGTCGTATTCGACGTGGCTGCCTCGTCATTCCGAAAGTTGGGCTTATGTGTTCGCCAAGTTCGGCGTGCCTGTCGAGACGATCGGCCATGCTTGCTACTACGGGAGGGTCTACGACCGGATGGTCCCGCTCGGAAACCCGCGCAAGGACAGACCGCTACCCCCGGGCCCGATCCTCAAGCTGGGAGTGCGGTTGGCTCCTGCCTTCCGGAAGCGCCTCGCGCAGGCGAGGAAGGCAGTTGAAGAGGATCTGATGATGCGCTCGGTAGCCGAGTGGGAGTCCCACGGTCGGGAACGGCTCCGTGGCGAAAACAGCAGCCTCTTGGAAGTCGACCTCCGCTCCCTCGACAATGAAGCGCTCGCCTCTCATCTCGAGTCGGTCCTGGACCACGTCCTGGCAGCCGGCATCGCCCACTTCGAAGTGGCAGCCGCGACTTTCGCCTCCGCTGGTCAGCTCGGTCTTCTCATGGAAGACCTATTGGGATGGAAGCCCGAACGCGTGACCGATCTGATCCAGGGCTATGGCGTGGCAAGCGTCGAGGACGGAAATGCCATAAGGAGGGCCGCCGAAGCCATCCGAGCCGACCCAGGAGGCCACGACCTGCTGAACGAGCCCGAGCTCTTGGCGAAAGATCCAGGTCCGGCGGGCCAGGCAATACGTGAGTTCCTGGCAGTCGTTGGCCACAGGACGGTGGGCCAGGACCTCTCTCAGCCGACCTGGGCGGAGGATCCAACACCGATCGTGTCCTTGATACGCCACCATCTCGACCATCGAGAGGCGTTGTCAGATCCTCGTGCCGGCTCCGAACGAGCAGAACAGGAGGCCAAGGAGGCTCTTGATCCAGAGCAGTGGGAAACCTTCAAAGGGGCGCTCGACAGGGCCCGTAGGTTGCGACCCTACGGGGACGAGACCGAGCCTGATGTGGCAGCTGCCACGGGACTGGTCCGCCTGGCCGCCCTCGAAGCAGGGCGAAGGCTCCTGGAGAGGCGGGCTATCAGCCAGACCGACGATGTGTTCTATCTCGATGTCGATGAGCTCGACACGGCTATTCGAACTGGAAAGGTCGAAGTCGACATCGACCGCCGCCGGGCCGAACATCGCTGGGCCCTTGCCAACCCGCCTCCAAGGGTATTGGGGCCACAGCCTGCGCCACCTCCTCCGGCTCACCACTTCCCCGAGTCAGTGCGCCCGATCGTCGGGGCCTTCCTCTGGGCTGTCGAAAACGCCATAGGGGTGCCCCGAATCGAGGAGCGCGACGGTGACGGCATACGCGGATTGGCGGCTTCGCCGGGGCGCGCAACAGGAACCGTCCGAGTGATCAGAACATCAGCGGAGTTTGACAAGATTCAGGCTGGGGACATTGTCGTATGCCCTATGACTATGGCCGCCTGGTCGCCCATCTTCCCCGTCATCTCTGGTCTGATCACCGAACAGGGCGGACCGCTATCGCACCCCGGGACCCTGGCACGTGAATACGGTCTTCCAGCCGTTCTCGGCGTCGTCGGGGCCACCGATCTGTTCAGCGACGGCCAGGAGATCACCATCGATGGCGGCACCGGCGCCGTCGAAGTCGCTTGACCTTCGGGCTGTCCCGCCTGTTCGCAGACAGCCGGCCGTAGGCAGAGCCGACTGCAACCGGGGAGCTCGCGCAGCGGATGACGCCTATCTGGATGTCCTTGCAGAACAACATGGGCGCCGTTATGTGCCGGTTGGCTTGGTTGCTGGTTACGGTCTGGGTATCTCTGGAACATCCACTCGCTTGTATTTGAGGTGCACGAACTGCGGTGTGATCTTCCCCTCCGACCTCGACATGGCCTCGGCTGAGCTTGATCGTGCGGAAGTTGCCGACCGGACATACAAGTGTCCGGTGTGCGCGAACTTCGACACCTACGGCAAGGAGGACCTCTTCTACGACCGGGACCACTAGCGCATTGGTCCACTGAGGCGTGATAGCGGATAGATCCAGGTACTCTTGGTTAGTAGCGCTTTCAGCGCTAGCGCCTTGCTTTGCTTCTTCGCCCGTCGGATGTCGCAGCAATTCGTGTCCCTTGCGTCTTATTTTGGCGTTCGGATGGTTCTGTCGGCTCGGTGTGAACTCCATCGACGGTTGGCTCAAAGGAGCATGCAATGTCCACCAACATCTACGTCGGGAATCTCACATTTGGGGTCACCGACAGTCAACTCGAGTCCCTCTTCGGACCGTACGGAGAGGTCTCCTCAGCAAAAGTGATCACGGATCGCGATTCGGGTCGGTCACGCGGATTCGGGTTCGTAGAAATGGCCCACAAAGAAGCGGCCGATCGCGCTATCTCTGCGTTGAATGGCAAAGACCACGAGGGGCGCACTCTCACGGTCAACATCGCCAAGCAGCGATCCTGATCTCGGGCCCGCTCGAATCAACCTATTGCGCTCGTGGCTAGGAACCGAGAGGCAGCTCTGAAGCGGGCACGTGAGAAGGCACGGCTCGAAAAGAGGGAGGCCAAACAACAGAAGCGAGCTGCAAGAAAGGCCACTGACACCGAGGAGGGCCCCGTTGACCAACGGGCGCTCTGGGAGAGGTTTGCTCGGCTCAGCGAACGTCATGAGGCCGGCGAGATCAACTCCCAACAGTTCGAAGAGAGCCGCAAGAAGATTCTTGAAGCTCTAGGCATCGAATCCGACTGACGCATCATCCGACCTAGCGACACCATGCGGAGACGTCGTGGTGCTTCCGGCGACGCTAAACACGGAAGCTACTCACAGGACGGACCAGGGCCTAGCCTCTCGCCTAGCCGCCAGAAGGCAGGTCCAGTCCTCCCGTGGAGGACCCAAACCCATGGGGGAACATGAGTGCCGCTACGTGAATCTTGGTCGAGGGCGGTTAACGTCCGCTGCCCTCTACGGAAGATCTGACAGTGCACGTCATCGACATCAAGTACTGCGTTCCTTGAAACTATCTCGACCGTGCCGTGCGCACGGCCAACGACATCCTTGGCGAGTACCAACACGTGATCGAGTCTTTGACACTCACCACCGGGTCCAAAGGTGTGTTCGACGTCACGGTGGATGGCGGACTGCTGTACTCCAAAGCCGTGACAGGGCGCCACGCCGAAGCCGGGGAAGTGCTCTCGCTGTTCTCCGAAAGTTACGGCAACGGCGTCCCCAGGTACGGCAGTTCCTAGTCCGCCTCCATCGCGTTCGAATCGGAGCGGGTCCGGACCGGACCCCGGTGATGAACTCCTCGATCTCGTCGAGTACGGGCTCAGGGTCCGCTGCAAAAACAGGGTGGGTGTCGGCGCCAGGCAGCTCCACTAGCCGCGCGTCGGGTATCTGTTCGGCGATGAATCGACTGAAGTCAGCCCTGTGCCAGGTGGCGTCCCGTCGGCAGATGACGAGGGTCGGAACCCGGATCGAACCCAGAATCGACCGCAGATCGAGGTTCATGGCAAAGTTCTCGTACGTGGTCGCCGCGGCATTGGGGGTGATGCCGATCCGCTGGTAGCGGGCCAGCCAATCGAGGAACTCATCATCATCTCGATGGCTCGGAAGCAGTTCGCTGAAGTACCCGGGCTGACCCCACGTCTGCCTTGCCCAACTGACGACCGCGCCCGCGACGCGAGCCGGTATGCCGATCGGGTAGTCGTCTGCACGCCTGAGCCGGGCAAATGTGTTGACCAAAACCAGGGCTGATGTCCGCTCCGGGTGCATGGCGGCGAATGTCATGCCCATGAACCCGCCCTCCACCTCAGCGACGTGTGCTGCCCGCGCTACCCGAGCAGCATCCATCACGACCCGAGCATCGTCAGACCAGTTCTCGGGCGTGGGAAGAGCACCCAGGGGCACAGGGTCCGAAGCTCCGGCACCACGGGTGTCGAAATAGAGGACCCGACTGAATGAAGCGAGACGGTTGAAGAAGTGTGCGGGAGTTGGATGATCCCAGATCATCTCCGCATGTGATTCCAACGACGTGTGGTACACCAGGTCCGGAGGGCCCTGGCCAAATTGCTGGTATGCCACCTGACCTTCACCGGTGTCTGCGTACCTGGTTTCCGGGCGGTCTGTAGGGCGCACGGCTGACGAGGCTAACCGCTTCCGGCATCCTCAATCCCAGAACCTCAAAGGAAAAGGGGCCCCGATGAGGGGCCCCTTTTTTGTGGCTACTAGAGGTTCAGCCGGTGTGGACGAACTCGAAGACCTGCTTGTGTCCGAACTTGTCCGTGACGTACACGGCGAACGTCTTACCAACCGGGGCAGATTCGAAGATCACTTTGATCTCCCAGTCGCCTGCCTCGTTGATCTCTGCAACGCCGCCGCCGTATGCCGACTCGATGAAGATCAAGGAGCCGGGCTTGCCTGTCCCGTAGAAGACGTCGTACGGAGGCTCTTCACCGCACTCGCCGTAGAGCTGGTGGGCCGTGAACTCCCAGTCAACGGGCTCTTCGCCGTCTGGCTGGTAGATGACCGTGACTGAGTCGTAGGAGTAGTTTCCTGCCTTGTCCTTGGCCTTGGCCTTCACGTAGTTCTCGCCCTTTTCGAGTGCCAGAACGATCCTCCAAGCACCGGACTCTGACACGTCGGCTTCATGGCCGGCGACGAATACACGGGCACCGGGCTCAGTCTCGCCCTCAAAGACCACTTCCTTGGTCTCGAACACCTGACCATCCTCAGGATGGAGGATGACGATCTCGGGTGGTGTGGTGTCCTTGGGTGGATCTTCCTTCGGCGGATCCTCTTTCGGCTCGGGGGCCTTATAGATAACCGTGACCGAATCTGTGCCGATGTTCCCTGCCTCGTCCTTGGCCTTGACCGTTATGTGGTTCTCGCCTTTTCCGAGAGCGAGGACTATGCGCCACGCGCCATCGTCGGTGACGTCCACTTCGTGGCCGCCAGCGAAGACTCTTGCACCTGGCTCGGTCTCACCTTCAAAGACCACTTCCTTGGTCTCGAACACCTGACCGTCCTCAGGATGGAGGATGACGATCTCGGGTGGTGTGTCATCAACAGGTTCTTTCTCAACCGGCTCCTTCTCGGGGAGCTCATCAGAGCCCAGCATCCCCTTCGGGATGTCATCGAATTCGATGTCCTCGAAGTGCTTTTCTTCCTCGATGACTTTCGGCTGGGTCTCCTCAGTTGGCTCGTTGGTGTCCAATGCGCCACCAAGAGCGAGGGCAGTTCCCGCGAAGGCCAAGGCAGCACAGCCGACGAGCAATGCCATCCATCTCCGCATCTCAACTCCTTGCGTTGTAGTCCGGCCTCCTGAGCCCTACCGACCGATCACACGCCCCAAAGCGGTCAAAGGTTTACAAAGACTCAGGTAAACCCTCGAGCGTGCCGATTCGTGTGATGTCGTGACCGCTGGAACTAAGCCGGAGCCGGTACCTCAGGATGAGGAGTTGACCGTCAGTCATGAATCTTTCGAGAGCTTCTATCAAAGGGAGTTCCGGGATGTCGTCGGACTGGCGTTCGCCCTCTCTGGAAGCCGCGCCGGCGCAGAAGACCTGGCACAGGAAGCCTTCATCAGAGCCCATGAGAAATGGAATCGAATCAGCAAATACGACAACCCGGGCGCCTGGGTGAGACGCGTCGTCTCCAACCTCGCGGTTTCCGGGTTCCGTCGCAGGACGGCTGAGAAGAAGGCCATTTCCCGGCTCGCCGGTCAGAGACACCAGGGCATCGGCGAGATGCAGCCCGAAGACGAGGAATTCTGGAACATCGTGCGTGACCTTCCCAAGCGACAGGCACAAGCAACCGCTCTCTTCTATATCGAGGATCGATCGGTCCTAGAGATCGCTGAGATACTCGACTGCAGCCCTTCGACGGCAAAGGTTCACCTCCACCGGGGACGTCGCACGCTCGCCTCCAAGCTCAGATTGGAACTCGGCTATGGCTCGTGACCTAGACACCCGCGCCCGCCAAGCTGCACAGGGACTCAAGTCTGCGGTCGAAGTGGCTGAGTTCAGATCGAAACCGCCGGTGCCCGCCCGATCGAGGCGGCCTCTTATGGCAGTGTTGCGACCCGCCGTGGTGTTCGCCCTGCTGTTGATTGGCGCTGCGGTCGGCGTGGCTCTGGTCATCGACTCATCGCCGCCGGAGCCAACTAGCCCCGTCGTGCCGACCAGTGTGGCGGATGCCGCTCCCGTCGAACCCGAACCAACACCGCCCACCAGCGTCTATGTGCCGCCGACTACGACCCCTCCCGCGACCGTCGCCGAGGATGTCCAGCCGCCCCACCTCGAGATCACAGCTCCCGAGGAAGGCACCGAGTTCGAGACCGACGGTGTGGTCTTCGAGGGACTCACTGATCCTGAAGCGAGAGTGCTTGCCGGGAAGTGGGAGGCCGACGTCGAGTCGTCGGGTGAATGGAGCATCTTGCTCTTCCTGCGCGAAGGCAAGAACACGGTGAAGTTCACCGCCAAAGACGCCGCCGGAAACGAGTCATACGCGACGGTGACCGTCTATTACGCGCCCCCAGCCAAGCCGACCACGACCACGGTGAAGGAGCTCGCAGAGTTCACTGCCTTCACCACTTTCGGCTCATGCTCCGAAAGTCCGCCCTACGACATCTACTACGGAACCGGAGAGCCCGGATCGAAGGTCAACATCACCTCCCCATACGGGTCCGGCTGGGTCGAAGTGGACGAGGAGGGCAACTGGAGCAAGAAGGTGATCTTCGAGACTGCACCGGCCGACAAGGTTTTCACAGTGACCGTCAACGACGATTTCGGTCGCAAGAAGCAGTTCGAGTTCGTCTACCAGCCCGCATAGCTCCTCCCATCTAATCGGAACGGGATCGACGGCCGCTCTAGGCTCTCGGCCAATGAATTGTGCCAACTGCGGCTCCTCCAACGAGTCTGGTCAGAAGTTCTGTGGGCATTGCGGACGGTCACTCGTTGTCGTCTGCCCGAATGGGCATTCCAACCCGCCAGGCAACCTCTTTTGCGGCGAGTGCGGATCGTCCCTAACCGAAGACACACCTCCAACCTCGCCGGCGACTGAGCCGGGTGAAAGACGTCTCGTATCTGCTCTATTCGCCGATCTCGTCGGCTTCACGACCCTGAGCGAGGCCCGAGACCCCGAAGACGTGAGAGCAATCCTCACCCGCTACTTCGATCGTTGTCGGGAAATCATCGAGCGTTTCGGCGGTGAAGTCGACAAGTTCATCGGCGACGCCGTAACCGCTTTCTGGGGCATCACACAGACCGAGGAGGACGACTCCGAGCGAGCCGTTCGGGCAGCCATCGAGCTGGCCAAAGGCGTCGATGGTCTTGCCGAGGAGTTGAACCTTCCCGAGCTGGCGGTGCGGGTCGGGGTGCTCTCCGGTGAGGCGTCTGTCGGCTCTGGCGGAAACGACAAGGGTCTCGTTGTGGGCGACATCGTCAACTCTGCCTCCCGACTCCAGTCCATGGCGGAGCCTCGAACCGTTCTCGTCGGCGACAGCACCAAGTTGATGACCGACAGCGCCATCCGCTACGAGCTGATGGGCGAACGCGAACTCAAGGGCAAGACAGAGACCGTGACGGTTTGGCGCGCTATTGGCGTCCTCGCTGAGCGCGGGGGTAGGGGTAAGTGGGACATTCTCGAGCCTCCCTTCGTTGGCCGAGAAGGAGAACTTCGGGTTCTCAAAGAACATCTCCACGCAACGAGCGACAAGAAAGCGGCTCGACTTGTCTCCATCGTCGGTGAGGCCGGCATCGGAAAGAGCCGACTCGCCTGGGAACTGCTGAAGTACGCAGACGGTCTCACCGAGGTGTTCCGCTGGCACGAGGGGCGATCGCCTTCCTACGGCGACGGGGTCACATTCTGGGCGCTTGCCGAAATGGTGAGGTCGAGGGCCGGCATCGCAGAAGGCGACCCCAAGAACGAAGCCCGCATCAGGCTGCGGACCTCCGTTGCCGAGCTCGTTCCCGATCCGGACGATCAACAGTGGATCGAACCCAAGCTCGCCGGTCTCCTCGGTCTGGCGGATATGCCAAACGTCGAACGGAGTGAGCTATTTGCGGCCCTCCGGACGTATTTCCAACACGTTGCGGCCGACTCCACAGCGGTCTTCTTGTTCGAAGATCTGCAATGGGCGGACGAGGGCCAACTCGACTTCATCGAGGATCTGGTCGAGTTCTCTCCCAACCACCCGATCCTCGCGATCACACTGTCCCGCCCTGACCTTCTGGACCGACGGCTCAACTGGGGAGCGGCTCGCAACAACTCGTTCGCAATGCGACTCGGCCCGCTAACCGAAGCTGAGATGACCGAACTCATCCACGGTATGACGCCTGGCGTGAGTCAAGAGCTCGTGGAACTTGTCGTGGCGAGGGCCGGTGGCATCCCGCTCTATGCCGTCGAATACGTGCGGATGTTGATCAACACCGGAGACCTGGTCTCCGAGAACGGTCAATACCGCCAGGTAAGAGAGTTGGCAGACGTAGCGCTGCCTGACTCTCTTCATGCCATGGTCGGTGCGCGATTGGATCGCCTGGACGACGAGGCGAAATCATTAGCTCAGGACGCAGCGGTCCTCGGACAGTCCTTCTCTCTCGAAGGTCTCACCGTTCTCACAGGGCAGACGGCCGATGAGTTGGAACCGAAGCTTCGCGCGCTGGCTCGGCAGGAACTTGTCCGATACGAAGACAACCCTCGGTCGCCCGAGCGAGGGCAATACAAGTTCGTGCAGAGCGTCATCCGCGAGGTGGCATACGGTCGGATTGCCCGTGCCGATCGCAAGGAACGCCACATCAAAGTGGCTGAGTTCTATGCGGAGTCGGCACCGGTGGAGGCGGCGGCTGTCATTGCCAGCCACTACATGGATGCCTATGCAGCATCTCCCGACGAGGACCTTGCAAACAGGGCTCGGGAAGCTCTGATGGGAGCGGCTAGGCGAGCCGAGGAGCTTCACTCACTTTCGCAGGCGCTGACACTGGCAGAGCAGGCCTTGTCGATTCCAGGAGACCCGGCGGAGAAGGCCGCTATACGTCAATTTGCCCGCTCACCCGCTTCGGCCTTATTCAGACATCAGGAAGCCATCGCTTACGCTCGCGAAGCCTACGAGTGGTATCTCGAGAACGGCTCACCCGGGGACGTCGCCCGGGCAGCGCGTGTTCTCGGCACGGCCCTGGTCGAAGCAGACGACGCTCAGAGTGCGGTCGAGGTCATGGAACCGCACTTCGTCAAGGACCAGGCCGAGGATGCGGAGATGCTCGGCCTGGGAGCGGAGCTTGCGACGGCTCTCATGCGGAATTGGACACCAGAGTCCGCAGCTGATGTCTCGCTCACAGTCATGATGGCTGCGGAGAAGACGGGAGACACCGAGTCGTTGATCGACGCGATGAACACTCGCGGGTCGGTTCTGCCCGCGTTGCATAGGACCCAAGAAGGCATAGCGCTACTTCGCGAGGCTCTTCGACTGGCGGAACTGAACTCCCTTTCGTACTCAACCTTGCGTGCGCTCAACAACCTCATGGTCGTCGAAGCCGTGAATGGTCTCTCGGCGACGAGTGGCGAATCAGAGAGAGGACTCGAACTTGCGCGTCGCCTGATGCTCGGATCTCTCTTGGTGCGCTGGATCACATCGCGCGCGTGGACTCTCCTCAACGAGGGCAAAATCGATGAGGCCCTAGAGGTCCTGGATGAAGTGGACCCGGGAGAGGAGTCGGAGTGGACGGGCTTCATCAACTCGATGTCCGAGTACATGCAAGCGGTCAAGACAGGGGACCCTGTTCACATCGAAAGAGGCCGAGCAGCTAGTCGGCCTGCCCGTGAAAGCGATGAGCCCCAATACCGCTCTATTTCGCTCGACTACGAGGTCACGTGGTTCACCCTCGAGGGTGACCACGAGAAGGTGATCGATATTGGTCTGAAAATAGGGACCGAGGCGCTCGCGTCTCAGAACTATCGCCACTTCGGAATGGCTGCTGCAATACGACTGGGCGACACGGCAAAGTTAAGACCCTTTGGTCTTCTAATCGAGGGACAACCCGGTCGCCGATTTGAAGTGCTTCGCTTCGCTCTCGAGACCGGGTTCGAATTGCTAGAGGGCGACCCCAACCGGGCGGCGACAATGTTCGTTGATCTCTGCGACCGTATGGAGGAAGTCGAACTCGCGATGATGGCGAGCTACTGGCGGGCAACCTTCGCAGAGGTGATGCCCGACCGTCCCGAGGCGAAAGCCGCAGCTCGTGAGGCCTACCACTGGTATGCCGCTGCTGGAGCACAGGGTTTCCTGAATTTGTTCTCCCACGTATGGGAACGACAACTCGACGAAGTGTCACTCGCGGGTTGATAGCCAAGGCCGGCTCCGCCAACACGGCCTGTCGATGTTGTCGTGGAGCTGACGGGATTTGAACCCGTGACCCCCTCGTTGCGAACGAGGTGCTCTGCCAGGCTGAGCTACAGCCCCTTGCGGGAGGCGGGATTCTACCGGTGGCTCAGACCTGGACCACGAGGCCTGTCGGCCAACCGCTTGCTCAGCTCCTCAAGTGCAGAGGAATTCCAGGTCGAAGACGACCTAGACCACTCCGGTCGCCGTGGAGACCACCACTGGCCGGGAGTCGGCGCTCACCGACCCTGTCCACGCAGATCTTGGCGGAGACGCTCCTGCACCACGGTGGCAGTGAGATCGGATCGGGAGCGTTCGACTAGCGAGCGGGATACGTCGGTGGTGCGGCGCAGACCCGCCGTCATGCCGTCCGGGTAGTCCACCTCGGCGAGAAGATCGACGACTTGGTCCATCTCCTCGAGCATGCGGGTCGCCTCGTCGACCCGGCCATCCCGGAGCAAGTCGAGAAGCCGGCGTCTCATCTCTCCCACCGCCTCCCCGAGGCCGTGGAGATGGGCCACGGGATCAACTCCGAGGTCGGTGAACGACGGGACAGGCTCGCCTTTGAACACGGCCTCCGTTATGCGGGCTTCGGAGTACTCCTTGGCGGCATCGTGGACGAATCCGGCGTGTGCCAGATCGGGATGCTCGGCTAGCGCGGCTGCGATCTCGGACAAGGCCTGGTTTGCCTGCGCGATCAGCTCGGAGGCCTTCTCGAACTCTCCGCGGTGAAGGGCCCGGATCCCGTTGGCGGATGCCCGGATCACCCTCCGGGAGCCGGTAATGCCTATCTCACGGGCCTTGAACCGGCCATCGAGGATCTCGCGGGCGTCGTCGACGAAGTCGAACTTCAATTGGCGACGACCCTGACCTGGGGTTCGTCCCACTCGGTCATGCGGTCGGCAACGTGTTCGACCTTCAGATGCTGGAGATGGCGCTGCCTCATCTGAAGCAGGACAGCAACATAGAGGCCGATAAGCGAGACGAAGAAGAGCCCGACGAGGAGCCAGGCCACCGAAGCCCTGGCCAAGGCCAGCCCAAGCGGAACGGCTGCGAGAATCACGAGGGCGCCCAAGGTGTTTCGGCGTCGCTTGCGGATGATGCCCTTGCCCGAAGAGGCCAGATCGGCTGCGGTGTGCTTCTGGACGTGGGCCATGGAATGAGTCCAGCGATCGAACTGCTCGGTTGAAGCGAGGGCAGCATCGCGACGGTCGCCGAACACGATGGGGAGCAGATAGACGCTCCATACCGCTGCGATGACCAGCAGGCCGATTATGACCGGTGTGTCCATGTCCCTTGCTTACTCCGTCCGTGGATGAGCGTAGTTATCCACATGTCTTTCAATCAACGTCTTCCGGTCGGATCCAGGTGCCCGACTTGCCCCCAGACTTGTGGAGCAGCTTCACCGCATCGATGGTCACGCCACGTTCGATGCCCTTGACCATGTCGTAGATGGCGAGTGAAGCAGTAGCCACGGCGGTCATCGCCTCCATTTCGACCCCGGTCTGACCGGTCGAGGTCACGGTAGCGGTGACTCGCACTCCACCTTCAACCGGAGACAGATCGATCTCAACGCCGGAGAGCGATATCGGGTGACAAAGCGGAATCAACTCCGGGGTCCGCTTGGCTCCTTGGATACCGGCCACCCTGGCGACTGCCGCGGCATCGCCTTTGGGCAGATCGCTGGCAAAGAAGCGTGCAGCAAGGTCCTCCGGCATGTGCACCAGACCTTCTGCGACCGCCATCCGATCGGTGACTGGCTTGTCGCCGATGCCAACCATGTGGGCTTCTCCTTGGTCGTTCAGATGGGTGAGTTCGTGATCAGGCGTCATCGGAAAGTCGCCTCGACTCCGGGGAGCTGAACAGCTCGACCACGACCTGTTCGCCCTCCTTGACCGTGTCAACCCCGCGCGGGACGATTGCCAGAGCTTCCGCGTTCGCCGCTGCCGACAGGACGTTGGACTCCTGTCCTCCTGACTTGAGGACTGTTCCGGGAACATCCTTGGAGAATCTGACTCTGAGGAAGACCGTCTTCCGGGGGTCGCTCTCCAAGTCCTCCCCCGCTAATGCGACGGTGCGGGGACGAAGCACGTTGCGCGATCCCTGCATCGTCAGGAGCGAAGGGCGCACGAACTGCTCGAAGGTGATCATCGCCGAGACCGGGTTGCCGGGCAGCCCGAAGAACGGCTTGCCGCCCAGGTAGCCGAAAGCGAAAGGCTTGGCGGGCTTCATCGCCACCTGCATGAACTCGACGCCGACCTCGCGGAGGACGATCTTGGTCACATCGTGCTCCCCCATCGACACGCCTCCCGAGCTGACGATGACATCGCTCTCGACAACAGCTCTGCCCACTGCTGCCTCGAGCAGATCGGGGTCATCGGATACCCGGCCCATGTCGACCACGTCGGCAACCTCGTCGAGCATCGCAGCCAGCATGACTCGGTTTGAGTCCCTGATCATCCCAGGTCCCAATGACTCCGTTTCAGGGGGCACCAGCTCGTCGCCGGTCGACATGAGGGCCGCCCTCGGTCGCCTGTAGACGACCGGACGAACTGCTCCCAAGGTCGCTAGCACGCCGATGTGAGCCGGCGTTAGCCGTGTGCCGGGAGTGAATACCACGTCTCCGAGGCCGATATCTCCACCGACGGGGCGGACCGAGGTGCCTGCCTCGATCGGTGTCGTCGACCAAACCTTGCCGGACTCCTCCACTGCGTCTTCGACCCGGAGCACCGAATCGGCGCCCTCGGGCATGGGTGCGCCGGTCATGATCTTGATCGCCTGCCCGGGCCCTACCGCAACGCTGGCCACCGAACCCGCAGGGACGTCGTCGACTATCTCGAGGAGAGCACCAGGGGGGTCCAGGTCCTCTGAGCGGACCGCGAAGCCGTCCATGGCGGAGTTGGCCCAGGGCGGGACGTTCTCGGTGGCCACCACGGGCTCGGCGAGCACCCGACCCCGCGCCTCGGAAAGCTCAACCGCTTCTGAATCGATAACCGGGACCGAGGAGACAACCTCGGACCGAACCTCTTCGATTGGCCTCACCCCAGCACCTCATCGCCGAACTGATGTCTTCCCAGCTCAACCGAAGCCCGCAGCAAGCCCGCCGGTGTGCCAACGTCCAGAAGGTCGTCCGAGGCCACAAAGCCCCGGAGCCGCCCTCGGATGCCCAGTTCGTTGATGGCATCGGTGAGTTGGATCTCGCCTCCGACACCAGGATCGGTCTTGTCGAGGATAGGAAAGACCTCGGGCGTGAACACATAACGTCCGACCAGGCCGAGCCGGGACGGAGCGGCCTCGATCCCTGGCTTCTCAACCGCTCCGGAGAGGTCCAAGTAGCCGTCCGAATACTCCGATGCGGGAACGACCACGCCATATCGGGAGAGGTGCTCGTCATCGAGCTCACGGAGACACATCACCGAAACCGAACCATCGCGGCTCCCCGCCTCCAGGGCTGCGAGGACGTCGCTTCCCGGGCGCACGATGTTGTCGGAAAGAAGACAGAAGAACGATCGGTCGCCAACCATCTCAGCCGCCTCCGAAACTGCATGGCCCAGCCCGAGCGGCTCTTCCTGGACAACCGGCCGCAGCTTCACCTCGTCGAGTCCCGGCAAGGACCCACCGAGGCTGAAGTGCTGGGCCACCAGATGCCCGGTGTCGAGGTCGACGACCACGATCGCTTCCTTGGCTCCGGCACGCGCCGCTTCTTCGACGGCGTACTGGATGGCCGGGCGGTCGACGACTGTGAGCAGCGCCTTGGGGACAACGCGGGTGGCTGGACGCATCCGAGATCCGCGACCGGCTGCGGGTATGACTGCGACCTCGATGCTCAAGTCGTCACCTTTCCCTCGGTCCGTGAAATCATCCGGCCGATGTTCGTGCGGTGTCGCCAAACCACGAGCAGGATCGTGGCGGACAACCAAATCATCGCAGGTAGCTCGGCACCTCGCCATAGCGCAAGGGGCACAGCGGCAACCGTCACGATCAGAGATGCGACGGACGCCGTCTTGGTCAGGCGCACGAGAAGGAACCATGCGCCAATCACGACGACCGCAACCAAAGGCATCGTGAACAGGACGACACCGGCGCCGGTAGCTACGCCTTTCCCTCCCTTGAAGCTGTGGAAGATCGGGTAGCAATGACCCAGCACCGCCGCAAACCCCGCTGCGAAAGCCCAGGCTGACAGCGGGTCGCCCGAACCAGACGCGACGAACCCGGCGTAGGCGCCCGCCACCCCCTTGACCGCGTCACCCGCCAGCACCATCGCGGCCGGGCCTCTCCCCAACGTGCGGAGGACGTTGGACATGCCCGGATTGCCGCTGCCTTCCTGGCGAATGTCGACACCATGCATGCGTCCGACGAACACCGCGAAGTTGACGCTCCCGAGGAGGTAGGCCGCAACCATGGCAATGGCGATCTGCATCTCCGGGATCATATTGGTCGAGCGAGGAATGGAAGAGTGGCGATGGCCGTTGGTACAATCTCTCGTCCACCTCCTCTTCAGAAGCGGTCAACCACATCCATGCCCACATACGAATACGTCTGCAAGAAATGCGGGGAGAACTTCGACGTTCACCAGTCGTTCTCGGACAAGCCGCTGAAGCGCCACGCCGACTGCGGAGGTGACCTCCAGAAGGTGTTCCACGCTCGCGGAATCGTGTTCAAGGGATCCGGCTTCTATGCAACGGACAAGAAGGGCAAGTCATCGAACGGCGCCACTGCCGAGCCGGCCAAGGCAGCCAAGAAGGACGACAAGTCGAAGGCTCCCTCGGAGAAGGAGACCAAGGTCTCAGCCTCGTCGGACAAGTCCTGATCCGACAGACCCCTTCTAACCGCTCTCGACAACCCGTACCTTTGCCGCGTGATCTGGCTTCAGACCCCCCCGTGGGGAAAGTGGATGGCGACCGGACTGGTGATCATCGTCGCCCTCTGGGTGGAATTCCGTCCCGACCCGACCATCGAGCATCCATTCGCAACCTCCCCGATTCAGCCAGGTGAGGAGATAACCAGTGCCAACACCGAGCTACGCAAGGTCCCCGTCGGCATCTTCGATCAAGTTGTGGGGCCGATGGTGGCCACCTCCGACATCGCCCAGGGTGACCCGATTCTCGTCTCGGACACAGGTGTCCCGGGAAGCCTCGTCCCATCGGAGTGGTGGGTGGTCGGAGTGGCGCTCCCCGGCAATGCCGCCCGCGGCGACTCTGTCCGGATAGTCCTTCTCGAGACCGGCGCCGTCGTACCGGGAGTCGTCTCCGAGACCGCGGGAACCGACCCACTGGACGCCTCGACGGGTGGAGTGGCCGTTGCTCCGCTCCAGACCGCAGAAGTTGCCCGCGCTGCGGCGACGGGGCAGGTCGCCGTACTAGTCGAAACAGGATGATCGCTACCGTGCCAGCGTGCTTGCTGCCATCGTCTGGGGCCTCGTCCAAGGCCTGACAGAGTTCCTGCCCGTGTCCTCGTCAGGCCACCTGGTGATCGTCCCGGCCTACCTCGAGCGCGCCGGGGTGAGCATCGAGGCGCCCAGCCTCGAGGTCTCAGCCGTGCTGCACCTGGGCACGCTCATCGCGGTTCTCGCCTACTTCCGAGAGGACGTGCTCAGGGTTCTCCGTCTGCGGACAGATCTCGAGGGGCGGCGCATTGCGCTGCTGGTTGCGATCGGGACGTTGCCGGCCGCCATCGGGCTCTTCGTCGAGGAGTCACTCGAAACCTTTCAGTCGACGGTCACCAATGTCGGTTGGGCTCTTGTCGGGACCGGGTTGATCCTCGTGCTCGGCCACAGAGTGGCGACCGGAGACCGACGACTCATGGACGGGCGGATCCCGGACGCGATCGCAGTCGGCCTGGCCCAGGCCTTCGCCCTGATCCCCGGGATATCTCGTTCAGGAATAACGATCTCGGCAGGAAACGGGCGAGGACTCGATCCAGCCGAGTCGGCGAGGTTTGCCTTCCTGCTCGGCATCCCCGCGATCGCTGCTGCGGGCCTGAGCCAGATTCCGGATCTAGCCAAAGCTGATGGGATGGGAGGCGAGCTCATCGTCGGGCTCGTCGTCGCCACGGTCTCCGGGTACGCCGGGATCGCCTGGCTGCTGGCCGCCTTGCGCAGGACCGGCCTCGTTCCATTCGCGATCTACTGCGCTGCAGTCGGGCTACTGACGGTGACCGTGTTTTGACCCCGAGGAGGGCAAGCGCCGAGACAGCTTCAGCGGCAGGAGCAGCGGCGCCGGCAGTTGGCGGCCTCGCGGACGTGGGTGGTCGACCGGGGCGATCTTCGATCTCCTCAAAGGCCGAAGTGCGAAGAAGGATCTAGCCGGTCTGGTTCTTGGCAAGGATCTTCTCGACTGTCGCCCAGGCTCTGGTGGTCACTCTCTGACCGGACAACTTCTCGAGTATCCCGCCTGGAGCGCCGACTTTGCCGTCGAGTTCTCTGGCCACGCTGTAGACGTCGCTGCCGTCGATCACGAGGACGGCGGTCCGGTCCTCCTGGATCAAGCCAGGAATCTCAGCATCCCCGAAGTTGGGGGGCTCGTGGAAGTAGGTGACCAGTCGATCTCGGGGCGGGAACGGCGCAGTCGAGTAGATGGCGTCGGCATCCACCTCCCGCAGCTCATCGACGCTCCTGACGAACACCTCGATCTTCCGACCGACGACAGCGCCCAAGCCAGCGCCCGCACGTTGGGTCAGAGCCGGAATGTCGGCCGGGTCCGCATCGAACGAGACATTTCCGGTCGCCAGGTGAGAGGCCGGATCAGCTGCCCCCGCCTGGAGGAATGCGTCGAGGATGACTTCGCGGTGCAGGCCCTCCCGACCGACCATCACGGCTCTGATGAAGGCAACCAGTCTCACCGCGGGGACAATACGGAACCGATCAGCTGTGCCGTCTTGCGCCGGCCCGCGCAGAACAGGTCTAGCGGGTGCTCACTGGCTGTAGTTGGAGGACATCCGCATCGTCTCGGCGATATGGACGTTCACGAGTGCGGGGAGCCCTGACTCGGCTGCCCTCTCCAACGCCGGGCGAATCTCGCCGGGCTCGGTGACGAACTCTCCATAGCCCCCCAGCCCCTTCACCATCTCGTGATACGGCCTCACCCCCAGGTCGGCTGCCACAACCCGGTCCGGGTACATCGTCCTGTGGAAGGTCTTGATGTTCGACCAGACACCGTCGTTGCCCACGACGCCGATGATCGGCAGCCCGAGACGGACCATCGTGTCGTACTCCATGCCGTTGAATCCGAAGCCCCCGTCCCCGAAGACGATCCCGACGATCCTGTCGGGAAAGACAGTCTTGGCAGCGATCGCATAGCCGGGCCCGGTCCCAAGCGTGCCGAAAGGCCCGGGATCGAGAACTTGCCCGGGAGTCGATGTCTTCAGCCAGCGGGCGGTAGTCGAAACGATGTCGCCACCGTCGACGGCCACGATGGCGTCGGGCCCAAAGAACTCTGAAACCTCCTTGGCGAATCGTTGCGGCATGACCGGGGACGAGTCATCTGCAGCTTCGCTCTCGGCAACCTCGGCCTTCTCAGCCTCGGCATCCATGATCGACTTGGTCCAAACCGGAGTCTCCGAACGGCGAATCTCGTCGGCTCGGGACACCAACTGGTCAACCACGGCCATCGAATCGGCCACAACTCCGATCCGGGCGGGCTGGTTCCATCCAACCTTTGTGGCATCGGCGTCGACGTGGATCACAGTGGACTCAGGACGAACCATCTCTCCATATCCAGTGCGGAAGTCCCAATCGATCCCGAGAGACAGCACCACCTGGGCCTCGGCCATGGCCCTGGATCGGACCCGGTTGCCCAAAAGCGGGTGGCCTGCGGGTAGCGAGCCCCTGGCGCGGCCATTGAGATAGGTCGGTGCTTGCAGCAGTTCGGCCAACGCCGCCAGCTGATTGTCGCTCCCGGGCCGGGTGCCTGCCCCGGCGAAGATCATCACCTTCTCTGCCTTCTGCAGCTCTGCGACGATCCGATCCAGAGTCTCCGTATCGGCCCCGGCTCCCGAACCTGCCCTGTACGACTTCGGAAAGCCTGCTGCGGACTCCTCCACGATGTCGAACTGGACATCCATCGGGATGTCCAGGAAGACCGGACCACCTCGTCCGGTGAAGGCGTGCCTGGCTGCGGTCGCGACGTAGACGGCGAGTCGATCGACCTGGGTGGCGGTGGCAGCCCACTTGGTGACAGACCTGAATAGCTGAGGGTGATCCATCTCCTGGAGTCCGCCCTTTAGCTCCTGGTTGCGCATGTGACGGCCACCGATCACAAGCATCGGCGTGCTCGAGTAGTAGGCGGTCGCAACTGCGGTCACCGTGCCCGTGACACCCGGCCCCGCAGTCACCAGAGCAACTCCGAGCCTGCCGGTCAGCCGGGTGTATGCCTCAGCGGCATGCCCAGCTGACTGCTCATGACGAACATCGACTATCCGGATCCCCTCGGCAGCGCAACCGTCGAGGATCGGAACGATGTGGCCCCCCGTCAGGGTGAAGATCGTGTCGGTGCCCTCACTCTTCAGGGCCCGGGCCACGATTTGACCGCCGTGGATCTTGGCCACCACGAACCCTTCAGAGAACCGACTCGAGTCCGACGTGGACGCCGCCGGCCAACGTCTGCACTCCCCTTATCGCCGTCAGCGCCCCAGCCGCGAATGACTGGTAGCTGGTCGACAGGTGAGTTACGGAGAGCATCTCGCCGGCATTGGACATCGCAACCTCCTGATGCGAGATCAGGCCTGGCAAACGCAGAGCGTGGACCCTGACGCCTTCGACGTCCGCCCCTCTGGCACCTTTGACCAGCTCTCCCATGGTCGAGGATGACCGCCCCCCTCCCTTGCTGACCCCCATTGCCGAGGCAAGTGCGGTGCCGGAAGGTGCATCGGGCTTGTCGGGGTGATGCCGCTCAACGATCTCGGTCGCCTCGAAGTGCGAAGCGGCCTCTGCGGCAAAGCGCATCATGAGCACAGCCCCGATCGAGAAGTTCGGAACCACGAGACAAGGATGTGAGGCGCCCCACATCTCCCGCAGGCTCGCCAGTCTCTCCGACGTGAAGCCCGAGGTGCCGACAATGGTCGCGAGACCCATGTCGCGCCAGAACTCGAGGTTGCCCATAGCCGCGTCTGGTCGGGCGGCCTCGACGACGACATCTGCTTCGATGTCCTCATAGGAACCCGCGATCGGTCTGCCTTCGATCTCCATCCCGTCACGACTCGGGTTGTAGAGAGAGGTGAGATCGAGATCGTCGGCCGACGCCACGGCCGCGATGACGGCACCGGCGAGCTTTCCCCCTGCACCGGAAACCGCGACTCTGATCACGTCCGGCTCAGTACATCGCGGCGGAGGCCCCGGCGATTCCGCCGGGCGAGACCCCCTGCAGGTGTTCCGGGGGGGATGGCTGTGGCGAAACCGCCGGCGAGGTCCGCGTCGGTACCTCCACGCACTGCGCGCGTGATGGGAATGGTGAGCCCAGCGCGACCGATGACGACTCCGCTGCCGACCGCTTTGGAGGTGCGGGCGACGCAAAAGACTTCGCCTTCTTCGATGTGTACGGCCACGGCCCCATATTGCCACGCTCCGAGCCCCGCTCTCTATTCGGCGTGTTGAATCCGATCGGCCGGCGCACCGAGGCGCCTGACGGCGAGCACCAAGGGAACCCGGATGAAGTAGACGAATCCGGCCACGATGTAGCCGAGGCCCAAGGAGTACACGTCGGCAACACGTCCGAGCGCGGGTTGGGCTATGAACCCACCGCCGTCACCCAGCATGGCATCGAAGGACAGGACAGTCGCTCTTTGCTCGGAGGGGACCAGCTCGTTGAGATACGCAAGACGAACCGGGTCGAAGACGCCATCAACGAAGGCAGCGAGGCCGAACAGGGCCACTGCCACCCACAGTCCGAGCGGAGACGGCAGATCCGCTGACAATCCCAGCCCGATCATGGCGACCGCACCGAGGACAAGAGCCACTGAGAGAATGGTCGTCCGCAAAGAGAACAGCACCCGGATCCGAGACACAGACCATCCGCCGGCTATTTGTGCGAGTGCGAACACGGATGCGGCAACGGCTGCCAGGTACACAGCTCCGGGGTCTCCAGCCAGTTCGAGGACAAACGGCTGGAAGGCGTAGAACACCCAGAAGAAGACACCCACCGAGAAGGGGGCCCCGATGATGAAGAGCCGAATCGGGCGCTGCTTGAGCCCGTGCTCTACGGAATTGCGGAGAATACGGCTCACTCCGTCCCGGAAGCGGCCGGTGCGTTGTGGCTCGAAGCCGATGTCGTGCATCCTCGAGAACACAAAGAAGATGAGCACAACGAAGAAGGCGCTGCGCACGAGATAGGGGACACCAAGGTTTATCTGTGCGAGAAGGCCCCCTGCCAGGATTCCAATCAGAAACGCGAATCCGAAGGCGGCCTTGCGTCTTCCGAACACATCCTCGATCGCCCCGTCGTATCCGGTGGCTTGGAGCGCATCAGTCACCCACGCTTCTGTGGCGCCCGAGAAGAAGGTGAATCCGAGACCGATGAACACCGAGACGATCACCCAGGCGAACAGCGGAGCCTCGGCCGACCAGAGGATGTAGTAGCCGACCGTAGTCACCAGAAGCGTGATCGCGCCCAACAGGTACGAGGTGCGTCGGCCTGCGGCATCGGCGATCACGCCTGTGGGCACCTCGAACAGGAGATGACCCGCGGAAAAGGCACCGTTGACGATGAAGGCCTCGGTGATCGAAAGGCCTGCATCCAACAGGAAGAGCGTGTTGACACCCCAGATGAGCGACAGGGCACCGGTCTCGAGCAGGGTGAGGGTGAGGTAGGTGCGCTGGACCTGGAGTGCTGTCATGTTCCCGACGAGATAGAAGTCCAGTTACCGTAACGCCGCCGATGTACACCCCGTATGAACAGCGCCGCGACGAAGTGCCCTTCGCTTCCGCCGAGTACATCTCATTCGCTTCACGCGACTCCTTCCTCGGTTGCCCGGCTGTCACGATGAGCGAGATGGGGGACGGCGAGGTGGTAATCCTCGGAGCGCCGTTCGACTGGGGCACCACCTACCGCCCGGGAGCCAGGTTCGGCCCTGCCGCGATACGAAACGCCGACTACGGCGCCATGGACGGGTACCGACCTCACTTGCCCACTGGCATCGACCCGCTCAAGGAACTCGGCGTCGTGGACATCGGAGATGTGTTCGTCAGGCCCGGAGAGCTGGAGATATCCATCGACCGGATCGCCGACGTAGTCACGGATGTGGCGAGGGCCGGGAAGGTCCCGATCATCCTCGGCGGAGACCATTCCATCACGTGGCCCGACGCCCTCGGGGTCGCCCGAGTTCACGGTTTCGGGGAGTTGGCGCTGATCCACTTCGACGCCCACGCCGACACTGGATTCACCCAAAGTGGCTCGTTGCTCGGCCACGGGACGCCCATGAGGAGGCTGATCGAGTCCGGAGCGGTTCCTGGGCACAGATTCGTTCAAATCGGGTTGCGCGGCTATTGGCCCGAACCCGAGGTCATGGAGTGGATGGAGGAGCAGAAGATGCGCTCCTACCTCATGACGGAGATAGGTGAGAAGGGATTGGACAAGGTTGTCGACGAGGCGGTCGACTACTCCCTGGCGGGTGGCGCCAAAGGTGTCTTCATCTCGGTCGACATAGACGTGGTCGATCCGGGACTCGCCCCGGGCACCGGCACGCCCGAGCCGGGGGGGCTCGGCTCCCGTGAGATGCTGGACACGGTGCGGAGACTCGCGCGCGAGCTGAACGTTCTCGGCGCCGACGTTGTCGAGGTGTCACCGCCCTACGACGGACCCGGCGAACAGACCGCCTATCTGGCCAACCGCATAGTGCTCGAGTTGTTGAACGGGATGGCCGAGCGAAAGACCGGTTGACCCGAGCCTCCGATTGGGGGTCTAGAGCTGGAAGGTCTCCCACGGATGGTCGCCGGGAATGCCCCACACCGACTTCATCCGCCGCTTCGGTGGCTCCATGATCACGGCTCCGCAAGTCCCGATGTCGTCGACGCCCTCGACCCGTCGGGCTATCAGCGGATCACCAAAGAACGACTCCAGGTCGTGCGCGGTATCGGCGGCGAAGTCGTGGCGTTCGACGCTGTTCTCCGCGTGCTCGTGTCTTCTCGGCGCCTGCTCGATCGCGGTCCACTCGTCAAGGCAGTGATTGGCATGCACAAACGGCTCCGACGTAACCGATGTCACCCGGCGCGAACTAGGCATTGCCTCCACGTTGGCGCCGTCACCGTCGGGACCCATGAGCAGAAAGTTGTGGGCCCCGGCGAGATTGGCATCAAGGATGACATCGATCGCCGAGCCCAGATCGGTCTGTTCCAGGACCTTTCGCACTACGAAAGGCCAGGTGACCCCAACCTTGCCCCATGAGGTCAAGTTGTTGATGCCGATGGCGACGCCGGCTTCGTTCATGCCGATCTGGCCCAGACATCCGGCCGTCGTCTGCACGGCTGCCGCCGGGCCGATGAGAGGGTCGAGTTTGAGCATGATGACGAACTCACCAGCCGAAGCGTGCATGTCCCAGGTCTGGGCGACAAAGCCCTGCAGGGGATTGATGATCGCCGTGCAGTTGTCTTCAGACGGCGCATGCCCGGCGCGCGCCCTCAGCACATCGACGAGATCAGTGAAGCCGCCGACGACTACGGCCTCGGCCGGGGTGATCCCGGCAGCCTCCGCCATCTCGACCATCTCGACATAGAGGTTCTCCGAGAATCGCTCGTGCTCGGACAATGTCTCTTCGGCGGTGGAGACGATGAAGTCACGATCGACCAAACCCCCGCTCCACATTTCCTGCGCCGTGGCCCCGATTCGCGTCTCGAGGTACTTCCGGATCATCGGCCCGCACTCGGCCCCGTGGGCTCGACCCAGATCGTGGGAATCGCCGAAGATCTCCAGGACTCGGTTTGGTCCGCCAAACATCGCTGCCACGCTACCGGCTCACGTGCCTTGAGAAACGGCGCTGGCACAATCTGGTGAATGAACCGGGTCGTGGTGATTGGGAGCAGCAGCTCGGGCAAGACCACCCTAGGTCGCCGGCTCGCAGAGACCCTGGGCCACCCTCTGCTCGAGTTGGACTCCCGTCCATCATCAGGAGGGCTGGACCCACCCTTCTGACGACGAGTTCCAACGAGTCGTCGCCGAGTTCGTGGCCCAGGATCGGTGGGTCATAGACGGCAACTACACCAGTCTTGGGACCAGGGACTTCGTTTGGCCGAGGGCGGACGCCTTCGTCTGGCTGGATCTGCCCAGGTCTGTAGTCATGCGACGGGTGGTGCTCAGGACCTTGAGGAGGGTGCTGACGCGCGAGGAGCTCTGGAACGGCAACCGGGAACCGTGGACAAACCTGTACTCGAGAGATCCGCGTAGAAACATCATCGTCTGGGCCTGGTCCCGGTTCGACGCAGTGAGAGCCAGGTACGAGGAGTCGCTCCAAGACGGCACCTGGTCCCATGCCGCCGTCTATCGCCTGCGATCACCCCAGGACGTCGCCGCGTTCATCGGAGGGACGAGGATCGAGTAGGGCCTCGGAGCAGGCACTTGCTAATTTCCCCCTCTCCCATGCGCGGACATCTGGCACTTGCCGATATCTCCGGATACACCCGGTTCCTAACCGAAACCGAGTTGGAGCACGCCGACGGAATCATCTCGGACCTACTCAATGCAGTCATCTCCTCCATTCACGCCCCGCTGAACGTCTCGAGCATCGAGGGCGACGCCGTGTTCATGTACGGCGTGATGCCGGAGGACGTCAGCGGACAGAGCGTCATCGAGTCGGTCGAGCACCTCTACATCAGCTTCGCTTCGGCTTTGGAGACGATGACCCTCAACACGACCTGTCGCTGCAACGCCTGCGCCAACATAGACACGCTAGGACTCAAGATCGTCATGCACTGCGGCGAGTTCCTCCTCGGCTCGATCGGGGGAAGGGAGACTCTTTCCGGTCCCGACGTCATCCTGGCCCACCGTCTCCTCAAGAATCACGTCACTGAGAGGACCGGAATCGGCGATTACATGCTGGTCACGGAGGCGTGCGTCGAAGACCTCGGAGTCGCGGCGATAGTTGCCGGGTGGGCCGAGCACACCGAGGAGTACGAGCACGTGGGTGAGGTCAAGGGCTACGTCTCGTCTCTCTCGGACATATGGGAGTTCGTCAAACAGCAAAAGGAGGACAAGGTGCTGGAACGGGACGCCTGGCTCACCATGTCCGCACACACCTCCGCCCCTCCCGGCGTGATCTGGGACCACTTGATCGACCCGGTCAAACGAACCCGTTGGCTCGATGCCAACGACAACGAAGTCCGGAAGGAAGCTCTCCCTGGACGGATTGGGCCTGGCACCGAGTATCACTGCGCCCACGGCGAGGACGAGGTCTCGTTGTTCACAGTCCTTGACATGCGCCCGCTGGACTACCTCACCCTCCTCGTGGCTGAAGACGACACTGTCATGTTCAAAGTCACCGACTACGTGATTCCAAGCGGCGCCGGCACACGACTCATCAACTGCTGCGCGGCTCCTCAGCTGATCGAAACCGGCAAAGACGTGTCTGAGGAGGTCAAGCAGGAGATGATGGCCTTCTTCTCTGACTTCAACGCGAGAGCCCTCGAAAGGCTGATTGCAATGGCCGAAGAGGCAACCGCAGCCATCCCAGCCTGAACCCGGGCTCGTTGGAGCCCGCCGCCTCGCGGTAGCCTCGGACCATGTCTTCTCTTTGGCACCCCTTCGCCGAGATGGCCAAGGTCCAGCATCAGCCGTTCATCATCGATCGTGGCGAGGACATCTACGTCTTCGACGAGACAGGCAACCGCTACCTCGACGCGGCGGCCTCTCTCTGGTACATGAACGTCGGCTACGGCCGGAACGAGATCACCGAAGCGATGGCTGCCCAGGCCAGCAGGCTGCCTGCGTTCCATGCCTTCATCGACTACGCCACACGACCGGCGCTCGAGCTGGCAGCCAAGATCGCCTCGGTTGCTCCCGATCCCGAGTCGAAGGTCTTTTTCGGATCGGGCGGCTCGGACGCCGTTGACACCGCCGCCAAGCTCGCCCGCCGATACTTCAACGCCATCGGCCAGCCCCAGCGCACCGTGTTCATTGCCCGGGAGTGGGCCTATCACGGGATGCACACCTATGGCACCTCCCTGGGAGGGATGGAGCCAAACCGGCTCGGGTACGGCGGCGACTTGGTCTCAGATGTGGTGCTGGTCCCCTATGACGATGCCGAGGCGGTCGAGAAGGCGGTCGATCATGCTGGACCCGACCGGGTCGCGGGCATCTTCGTGGAGGCGGTCATCGGTGCCGGCGGTATCCGCCCGGTCTCACCCGACTATCTGACTTCAGTGCGTCAGATCATCCGCGACGCAGGCGGCCTCTACATCTCGGACGAGGTGATCACCGGATTCGGCCGTGTGGGCGACTGGTTCGCGGCCGGCAAGTTCGACCTGGAGCCAGATCTGATGACTTTCGCCAAGGGTGTGACTTGTGGCTACGCGCCGCTGGGCGGGGTTGTGGCGGCTTCGCACATCGCCGAGCCCTTCTTCGAAACCCCCGGGCTGATCTTCAGGCACGGGTACACATACTCGGCGCACTCGACCGCTTGCGTCGCTGGGCTCAAGGTGATGGAGATCATCGAGAGGGAAGGGCTCCTCGACAGGGCCTCGGAGCTCGAAGAAGAGATCTACCAGGCTCTCATGCAGCTAGAGGAACTAGAGGTCGTCGACCACGTCCGGCGCGGGGTCGGGGCGTTGGCAGCGGTGCAGATCGACCAAGGCGACGAAACGCTGCCGCCACGCGCAGCGGCGGCGTGTCGCGAAGCAGGAGTTCTGACCCGGGCGATGGGCGGGGGGGCCCTGCAAGTGTCGCCGCCCCTGACGATCACCCCTGACCAGGTGAAGGAGATGGCCGGGCTGTTCCGGGCCGGCCTGGAGCCCCTGTCTACTTGATGACCAGGGCGGGGTTGGTCCGGACTCGGGGCATCTTGGCCTCGACGGCGGCAGCCAAGTCGTCGAAAGCCTGAGCCGCCTCCGATCCCGGGGCAGCCAAGGCAACGGGATGGCCTCGGTCGGCGCCGCGACCCATTGCTGGCAACAAGGGGACCCGGGCCATCAGATCAACGTCGAGCTCCTTGGCCAGCGACTCCCCTCCCCCGGCGCCGAACAGCTCGTACCGCTTGCCATCGTCACCCGTGAACCAAGACATGTTCTCCACAACGCCGATTACTTCTTGGTCGACCTCGGCGGCCATGAGCGCAGCCCGCCTGGCCACCCTTTGAGCCGTGGGCTGGGGTGTAGTCACCAACAGGACCTGGGCACGCGGCAGGAACTGGGACATCGAGATCGCTATGTCACCGGTTCCGGGAGGCATGTCCACGATCAGATAGTCGAGTCGGTCCCAGAACACGTCTTTGAGGAACTGCTCGATCGCCTTGTGCAGCATCGGGCCGCGCCAGATCACCGCGCGGTCATCACCGACGAAGTAGTCCATCGACATGACCTTGACCTCGTGACTGGTGGGGGGGACGATCGAGCCTCCGAGCATCAGTGGGGGCATCGCGATGCCCATCATCGCCGGTATCGAGAAACCCCAGATGTCACCGTCGACGATGCCGACCATCTTCCCCTGGCGAGCGAGGGCGACCGAGAGATTCGCCGAAACCGAAGACTTGCCGACACCTCCCTTGCCCGAGGACACCGCGATGACGCGGGTCGCAGAGCCCGGCTCGCCAATCCCAGGACCGGCAGCATCTCTCAGGCCGTCCATCCACGACTCGACCTCCGACTCCTCCATGACATCGACTTCGATGTCGGCTGCGCGGCCATGGGGCTCCAGGGCAAGCTCGAGCCGCCGATTGAGCTCCTCGGGAGGATTGGGGGTCGGAAGGGTCAGGCCGACCTTGATCTTGCCGGTCTTGGTCTTGTCGACCGAACGAACCAGTCCCAGCTCGCCGATGGTTCGCCCGACGATCAGCGGCGATTCAACCGACGCGACCGCTTCGTGCAGTTCCTCTTGAGACACCATGGACCCATCCTTTGCGGAAATGGTTCGGAGCGGTCGAAACTATAGTTTTCACAAACTCGTACCTCATGGACACCAAGACACTCGAACGACGGATCTCAGATCTGACCTCGGCTCTCGGGGACCCGACCCGAAGGGCTATCTACATCGCCGTCCGGGAATCGGCTGAGCCGCTGACGACTTCGCAGGTGGCACAGCTGTTCGACATCCATCCCAACGTCGCCCGTCACCACCTGGACCTTCTCGCCGACGAGGGGTTCCTGCAAGTAGGTCATCTGACGCAGAGCGGCCATGGAGCCGGGCGTCCGGCGAAGGCCTACGAGGCCACTTCGAAGGAAGTGACAGTCCACTTCGCACCGCGACGTTTCGAGATGCTCACCGAGATGCTCTTCGAAGTGCTGAAGGAGGTTGCTTCCCAGGACCTGTCCCAAGCCGCGGAACGCGTGGGACGCAATTACGGGGAGCGACTGGCCGCGGAGATCGGCGGACCCGACGAACCGGGCTACGACGACGCCATCCAGGCAGTTGCCAGCGCGATGACGGGACTCGGATTCTCGGTCGACCCCGATGTCGAGGGACATCGGCTCCTGACCTCCCACTGCCCATTTGGTGAGAGTGCAATCAACCACCCCGAGGTGATCTGCTCCCTGGACCGCGGCATCGTCGCCGGCCTGTTCGGGGCCATGGCTCACCCGTGCGACCCGGTGGTCATCACCCACAAGGCCCTGGAGGACGACTGCGTCACCCAGGTGCCCGTGACGATCGGCTCGTAGCAGCGAACGAACCCTGGGGCCTTCTTTCGCATGGGGCTCGGGTGCGGAGTATTGCCTGTTGGTTAGGCTCAAAACCACCAGGTCTTCGAACCCGAAAGGCTGAGATGTCCAACGATCGATTCGGGTCTCGCACGACCCTCGAAACCGCTCTCGGCTCGCGCGAGATCGCCAGTCTGAGGGCTCTCGACGGCGTCGACGAGCTTCCCTACACAATCAAGGTCCTCCTCGAGTCTGCCCTTCGCAATCTCGACGGCGTCACAATCACCGAAGAGGACATCCACCAGATTTCCGCCTACGACGCCACCAACGTTCGCGAAGTGGAGATTCCGTTCATCCCGGGTCGCGTGGTTCTTCAGGACTTCACCGGCGTCCCAGCCGTTGTCGATCTAGCAGCCATGAGATCGGCCATTGTCCGCATGACCGGTGACCAGGGCGCCGCCCACAAGGTCAACCCGCTCATCCCGGCCGACCTGGTCATCGACCACTCGGTCCAGGTCGATGCGTTCGCCCGGCCGGACGCCCTCATCATCAACTCGCAGAAGGAGTTCGAGCGCAACCAGGAGCGCTACGAGTTCCTCAAGTGGGGCCAGTCCGCTTTCGCCAACTTCCGGGTCGTCCCCCCGGCAACCGGAATCGTCCATCAGGTGAATCTGGAGTACCTGGCCAAGGTGGTTTGGGACGACGGCGAAACCCTCTATCCAGACTCCCTCGTCGGCACCGACTCGCACACCACCATGATCAATGGGCTCGGGGTCGTCGGTTGGGGTGTGGGTGGAATCGAGGCCGAGGCCGCCATGGTCGGCCAACCCATCTACATGCTTCTCCCCGAAGTCGTCGGGTTCCGCCTCACCGGCAAGCTGCCCGAAGGTGCCACCGCTACCGACCTCGTGCTGAGCGTGACCGAGATTCTCCGGGAGCATGGGGTGGTCGGGAAGTTCGTGGAGTTCCATGGTCCGGGCATGGACGACATGCCGTTGGCCAATCGAGCAACCATCGCCAACATGGCTCCCGAGTACGGGGCAACCGTCGGGTTCTTCCCGGTTGATGGCAAGACGCTCGAATATCTGCGCCTCACCGGACGCGACGACAAGCTCATCGACACAGTCGAGACCTACTACAAGGCCCAGGGCCTCTGGCGGGACGAGGCGCGTGAGGTCACTTATTCGCAGAACCTCGAACTCGACATGTCAACGGTGGAGCCGTCCTTGGCGGGCCCGAAGCGACCCCAGGACCGGATCGCCCTCACCGCGATGAAGGAGGAGTGGCGCGCCGGGCTCACCGATACCTTTGCCAGGAGCGCTGGCGCACGCGCCTCGACGATCGTCTCCATGGAGGATGAGGGCGGACCTGCAATGACCGGACTTGCCGCCCAGGAAGAGGTGGTGGTCGAGTACGAGGGCGACAGCATCACCCTCAAGGACGGCCATGTCGTCATTGCCGCCATCACCTCCTGCACCAATACGTCCAACCCCGACGTGATGGTCGCCGCCGGTCTGGTGGCGAAGCGCGCACGGGCCCTCGGGCTCCAGCGCAAGCCATGGGTCAAGAGTTCCCTGGCTCCGGGCTCGAAGGTCGTCACCGAATACCTGGCCGAATCGGGCCTCCTGGAAGACCTCGAAGAACTCGGATTCGGCGTGGTCGGCTACGGCTGCACGACATGCATTGGGAACTCCGGGCCCCTTCCCGAGGCAATCTCCGAGGCCATTCACGCCCACGACCTGGTCACCGCGTCCGTCCTCTCGGGGAACAGGAACTTCGAAGGAAGGATCTCTCCCGACGTTCGAGCCAACTACCTGGCCTCGCCGCCATTGGTCGTGGCTTACGCGCTGGCCGGGACGGTCGACTGGGACCCGATCCACGAGCCGCTGGGCATCGGGCCCGATGGCGTCGAAGTGTTCCTGAAGGACGTCTGGCCCAGTCAGCAGGAAATCGCCGCGGTCGTGTCCGCCAGCGTCAGGCAGCGCCAGTTCGTCGACAAGTACGGAGACGTGTTCACCGGTTCCGACGAGTGGCGGGACATAGCCACCGGCGACTCCGACCTCTACGAGTGGGCCGGACACTCGACCTACATCCAGGAGCCTCCGTTCTTTGCGGGCCTCACTACCCAGGTCGAGCCCTTAGGACCGATCCGAGGGGCCAGAGCACTGGCCAAGCTCGGCGACTCGGTCACCACCGACCACATCAGCCCGGCGGGGTCGATCGCTGTCGGATCGCCGGCCGGCCAATACCTGATCTCCGAAGGCGTCCAGCCGCCGATGTTCAACTCGTACGGCTCGCGTCGCGGCAATGACCGGGTTATGACCCGTGGAACCTTCGCAAACATCCGGGTGCGCAACCAGCTGGCGCCGGGAACCGAAGGTGGTTGGACCACCGACTTCCTCGACGGAACGGTCAAGCCCATCTTCGATGCCGCCATGCACTACAAAGAGGAAGGGGTACCTCTGGTCGTACTCGGCGGAACCGACTACGGGATGGGCTCGTCGCGCGATTGGGCGGCCAAGGGCACGTTCGAGCTGGGAGTGAGGGCTGTGATCGTCAGTTCATTCGAGCGTATCCACCGCTCCAATCTGGTGATGATGGGAGTTCTGCCCCTGGTGTACTCCGCAGGTGAAGACGCCGAGTCTCTTGGCCTGGACGGATCGGAGACATTCGACATCGACCTAAGTGACGAACTGGAGCCGCGACAGTCGATTGCGGTTACTGCCACCAAGTCCGGTGGGACCGCCGTCTCATTTGAGGCTGTGGCTCGAGTCGACACGCCGATCGAGGTCGAGTACCTGCGAAACGGCGGGATCCTCCACTACGTCTTGCGGAGGATGGCAGCTGACTGAGGAGACACGTGCTCCGCTGCCCAAGCCGACCCTCAGGCTCAGCGCGATCTTTGTCGGTGTGTTGGCAGTCGGCTTCTCTGTCGCCGCGCTACTCGACTCGGCCGAAGAGCCGAGTGCGACTGTTGGGGAGCCCGCACCCGGCTTCACGGTCGAATTCTTTGGCGGAGGCGAACTCACTCTGAGCGATCACGTACGCGACGACGGCAGGACACTGATCATCAACCTTTGGGCCTCCTGGTGCCTCCCGTGCCGGACGGAGACCCCTGAAATCTCCCGGTTCGCAGCCGCCCATCCCGAAGTGAAGGTGATCGGTGTCGCGGTACAGGACACCGAGGCTCAAGCGCGCCGGTTCGCCGAGGAGTTCGATCCATTCCATGACCTGGCATTCGGCAACCCCGAGTTCGAGGCGGCCTATCCGACCTTCGGGCTGCCGGCCACATTCGTTGTCACGGGCGAAGGCATCGTCGATGAGATCCGCTACGGGATCGTCAACTCCGAGGATCTTGCGGAGATGGCCGCGGACTAGGCGGCTTCCTGGTCGACGTCGGCCACATGCAGCTGAGCGAACTCGAGGTTAGGCCCGGCGACCATCTCAGCCCAGATGATGAGCCTCTCCCTGGCACTGAACTTCGGATTGCAGGTGGTCAGAGTGAGCCAGCCCCCCGATCGGTCGTAGGTGACCCAGAAGTCGGTGGGGAGGACGACCTGGATCTCACGGACCTCGTACACGTGGACGCCGATCTCGCTCTCAACCTCGATCGTGTCCCCAACCACCAGTTGGTCGAGGTCGAAGAAGGGCCTTCCGTAGGTAGTGCGGTGTCCCGAGAGAACGGAGTTGCCCGGTTGGCCCGGCAGAGGAGTGCCTGGCATGTGACCGGGGCCATTCTTCAGGGTGGCGACGTCGACACCCTCGAAGAGGGCCTCATCGACCCCGATCTTGGGGATCCGAAGCAAGGCGAAAGCCGCCCCGAGTTCGGGATCGTCCTGCGAGTAGTACTCGACGGTGGTTGGCTCCTCGGGGTTCTCACTGTCGTTGAGAGGGGTGGGGTTGGTGGGGTCGGGAAACTGGATCACCGTTGGCTGCGGTGCCTCCTCCTCGGCCGTCACCAAGAGGGCCTCGACCTCGGCTACGGCTTCGGCCTGAACTCCGGCGTTGACGACATCGGTGCCGAATAGCTGCCATGCCAAGTAGCCGCAGACCAACAGCCCACTCCAGGTCAGGGCCCAGCCCGCTATTTGAAGAGCCCGATTCACGATGTCAGGCTATGTCGACCGCGGGGATAGTCACGCGGAAGAGTCAGGATCCCGACCATCCCGGAGCGCGCTTCTCCAGAAAGGCCGATACTCCCTCGGCGGCATCGTCAGTCATGGCGATCTCAGTAAGACCACCATGAAGCCGGTCCAGAGCGGCATCGAGGCTGGCATCCAGCATTGCGGTGTAGGAGTCCTTGCCGAGCAGGACGCTCGCCGGGCTCGCCGCTTTCAGCGAAGCAACCACCTCGTCGATCGCGTCTTCCAACTCGTCGCGAGAGACCACGCGACTCACGGCACCGAGAGCCAGGGCCTCCTCGGCATCCATCAAACGCCCGGTCAGCATCAGCTCCAGTGCCGCCTTCCTGGGCATCACCCGGGCCAGCAGCGCAGAGATCATCATCGGCCACAGCCCGACCTTGATCTCAGAGGTGCCGAGCCTGGCGTCGTCGACACACACGGTGATGTCACATGCCACGGCAAGGCCAAACCCACCGGCGATTGCGTGCCCGTTCACTCTCGCCACGGTCGGCTTCCCACCTCGGAGCATCAGCCGGAATAGGTCGGCCAGGACGCCCCGGGCCCGGTGCAGGCCGATGGGGTCGTCTACGAAGGACCCGGAGAGATCGCCACCTGCTGAGAAAGCCTTCTCACCAGCGCCTGTGTAGACGATGACCCTCACGTCATCGTCGTCGATCGCCTTGCGCGTGGCGTCGACCAAACCGGACATGACTTCGACCGACATCGGATTCCTTCGCTCCGGGTCGTCGATCGTGATCGTGGCCCGGCCTTCGGCCGCGTCGTAACGCACTGTCATTTTTCGCTCTCTTCAGATCGTGATCCGTCGCTATTACCGTCCGCGTCCCATGCTATGGCTGGCACTTGTCCTTTTCCTCGCTCTGGCGATCGCGGTGCTGCGGGGAGGTCGCCTGGTGAACCTCGGAGACATCCAACTTCGGGCGTGGTGGCTGCTGTTCGTGGCCTTTGGACTTCAGGCGGGGACCGGCTGGCTCCCGGAGACTGCAGGTGCCGAGACCGCCGGAGTCGCCATGGTTCTGATGTCCTTCGCGCTCCTGATGGTCTTGGTGGTGCTCAACCGGGAGAAACCGGGGATGTGGCTTGCCGGGCTAGGGGTCGCCATGAACTTCGCAGTCATCGCCGTCAATGGGGGGATGCCGGTGCTGGCCGGAGCCGCGGAGGTGGCGTCGGCCTTCACGGTCACAGAGCCAGACCTGTCTGGATCTTTCAAGCACGTCTTGTTGGATGAGTCGTCGAGACTGACCTTCTTCGCCGACGTCATCCCCCTTCGTCTAGCCGGCCAAAGCGAGGTAATCAGCGTCGGAGACATCTTCCTCGCCCTCGGCCTCGGCGTGTTCCTGGAGCACGAGCTGAGACGTCCGCGCAGGTGGTTCAAGAAGGGAGCCAGCGCGCAGGCGGGATCCGCAGTCGAGCTCTAGCCAGGAGCCGGGACCAGGACACCCCGGCCCTCGAGCAGACGGCGGAGCGAGGCAACTACCTCCGGGTCATACTCGTAGGCCGCGCCGGCGTGAAGCGTCTCGAGCGACTCGAGCGGCGACATTCGCTCCTGGTGGACGTTCCAGTCGTAGGCTGCTGCAGCCTTGATGATCCGTGAGACGATCGAGATCTCCGGATCTTCCAGCTCACCCGGCTTGCGGAACGGTTCGTATTGGTGGCGTACCTCTTCGGAGACGTGTTCGAGATAGGGAGATTCGGCGATGATCTCGGCACTCCATCGCGCGATGTCGTCGTCGGTGAAGCCGATTCGGAGTATCTGTGGCTCATTCAGGCTCACCCTCCCGATGTCGTGCATCAGGCCCGCGTACTCGACCTTCTCGACCTCGGAGGGCCCCAAGCCCATTTCCTTGGCAATCGACGTGGCCAGGTCGGTTGTCCGGTCGGCGTGACCGTCGACGCCCAGCCCGGACACCTCGGGGATCCTGGCCAGGGCGCGAATCGTCTGCTTGTAGGTGGCCTTCGTCTCCTGGAAGCGCTTGAAGGCGGCATGTGCGAAGGAGTAGGGGAGCAGGGCAATCGGGAGGGCCCACCAGCCCAATGCCGGGAAGAGCTCGCCGAAGAGGCCCCCGGTGAGAGTCAGGCCCATGAAGACGTTCAGGTCGGCTAGGAGCGCTCGAGCCAGGTAGGTGCGGGACAGCTCTCTCTTCCCGAGCACCAAGAAGGCCCGCAGCAACACCTCCACGCCCAACCAGGCAAACACCGCGACGAAGAACGGAAGGAGGTCCTCCCAGCCTCCAAGCAATTGGGCGAAGACGCCCACGCGCATGGCCGAATAGACCAGGGCGTAGGAGATGTAGCCACCGAGGCGCCTGGTCAGCGTGGGCAGAAGCTCGATGTGCTCCTCGCCCCGAGACAAGCGCAACGCCCACACGACGGAGAGCCCAACCCCGTAGACGGCGACCGTCCCGGCGAGGTCAACACCTGACGTGTGGGACAACACGAATGGAACTGCAGCGGCAACAGCGATTCCCAGAGTGAACCGGTTGCCCGTGTTCGAGGTGGCGACGCCTACCAGTGAGGCAACGACGAGCGCAGTCGCCGAGGAGAGGAGGCGCAACGGGTCGCTAGAGGCCCCCAGGGCGGCATAGAGGCCAACGACTGCGGCAAGCAACGGGAACAGCCAGGAGGCGAAAGCGATCGATCGGGCGCTCCAGCTAGCCACGGAGAGTCAACTCCGGTTCTTCGGCCAGACGACGGGCCATCTCCTCGTCGTTCACATGAGGAGCGCCCCAACTTCGGCCGGTCTTGGAGAGGCCTTGTTCGAACGCGTCGACCACATCCGGATGGAACTGGGCGCCCGAGTTGCGCCTCAACTCACCCAGCGCATACTGCTGGGAGAGCGCCATTCGATAGGAGCGGGCCGAGGTCATGGCATCGAAAGCGTCCGCCACGGCGACGATGCAAGAGTCGAGGCTGGGGGGTTCACCCTCGGTGTGGCCGGTGCCCCCATAGCCCTTGCCGTCGTATTGGCTGTGGTGACCCGAAGCGATCTCGACCATCGGCTGGAGGAAGTCGACTTCGGCGAGGATCTCCTCGACAAGATGGGCATGGGCCTTCATCTGGGCATACTCGTCCGGGTTGAGCCGTCCCTTCTTGCGGATCAACTCGGTGGGCACCGCAAGCTTGCCGAGGTCATGGATCAGAGCAGCCCACTTGATTGTCTCCAGCTGTGTGCCGGTGTATCCGAGCTCCTCTCCGATCATCTGGGCGAAGTAGGCGACGCGCTCGGTGTGACCCCTGGTGTACATGTCCTTGGCTTCGAGCGTCTTGACGAATCCGCGGATCGCCGACAGATGGGACTCTCTCAGCTGGGAGAATGCGTAGAGAGACATGTGGCCAATGGCGTACACGCCGACAATGAGAACCAGGACGGCGGGACGGTCGGCGATCAGATAGGCGGCACCGATCAGACCGCCCAGCAGACCCATGACCACCTGACCGGTGAATAGCACCGGCATCTGGGACCAGGGCTGGAGGTTGTCGTTGCCGTACACGGTCTTGACGGCCTTGCGCACCAGCATGTTCTGGACGGTTGCGTAGGCAAGAGCGGCGAGAGAGGAGGCGACGGCCACACGGAGCAGGTCGTTGGTCCCCACCCGTTCGATCTGGCCCAGATTCGCGTCCAGGAGAAAGCCGGCGGCCGCTGCCGAGAGCACCATCTGGCCGAAGTTGGCCATCGGCTGGAACCAGCGTCGTTGCTTGAAGTCGTCCGGGACAATGGATCCGGCGCCCACCATCAGAGCCATCCCGAACGTGGCATCCGACCCGGGCTGAAGAGCGAAGATCACACCGGCCGTCATCACGACCATGATCGAAGACGACTGGAGCATCCGGTCATTCACCTCGACCGCGAAGGACTCGAGAAGCACCAGAAGAGCCGCAAAAGGAATCCATACGGCCCAGTCGGGACCATCAAAGAGGATGTAGGTGGCTGTCAATGTCGATATGCCCAGGAGGAAGTAGGGCACAGCGATTCTGATCCTCCGCTGCACCGAAGGGTGGAGACGCTGATAGCGCCTCAACACAGGGTTATTTGCCAGCAACTTCATAGGGGGTCCCGGAGCGACATGTTGCCTCAACAAATCGGGTGCTCGGCGCATTGCTAGCCGATTCTTGTATTAGCCGCGCCTGCGGCAATCAATGCCGCCAGACTGGCGGCGGCGGTGAGAATTCGGACCAATCGGGCCTTCATACTCTTTGCACGCTCACCTTCGATGTCATATTTGACCGGCGTTGCATGCCGGCAGCGACATTCCGCTCCGCTTGGGTAGATGGGCGTTCAATTGCTCTAAACGGCGAGTTCAGGCGCCGAGCACACCGACGTTCCCGAGAGTCGGGAACCCTTTACATGTCAAAAAAGAGGCCCCTGACTTCGCCCGCCTTGGGAAGGGCAAGCGGTCAGAGACCGATTACCCCACAGCCCTATGAATAGCTTCCAGCCTGCGCAATCTAGAGCCATCGGCCAGTTCCCACAAGAGAGAAAACGCAGAGAGTGGCTAAGAGAAGCCCCGATCCACCGTTACCCTGGGCGCTGATGGACGTCGTCGCTCTCCAGGAAAAAATCGGACGTATCGAGGGCGTGGAAGCAGCGCGAGTCGTTTCCGAGAACGGCCACATCGAGGAGGTCCATGTTCTGGCCCGCCGAACCAAGGCCGCCAAACAACTCGTCCGCGACATCCAGTCACTCGGCCAGGCCCTCTTCGGCCTCGACATCGACCGCAGGGTGGTTTCGGTGGTCCAGTTGGCGGACGCCGACCTCGAGCCTGGTGACAGGCCGGCCCTCGTCGACGTCTCCGAGTCACTGGACGGAGCCAGGGCCGAGATCACGGTCACCTTGAGATGGCACGACAGTCTGCTGGTCGGACACTCGGCCGGGGCGGCCGCCGCCGCCACCCGGGCCCGCCAGGTGGCAGAGGCCACCATCGGGGCAGTCCGCCAGGCCATTCACGTAGGCGCGGCGCTGGCAGTCAGCTCGATGGACGTGACGACACTGGGCAGTCGCCGAGTGGCAGTGGCTCAGGTGGTCCTGGTCACCGACGGCTCGGAGAGGATGCTGATCGGCTCGGCCTACGTCGACGAGGACGAGACTCGGGGAATCGTTCGGGCGGTTCTGGACGCGCTGAACCGGACCCTCCCCGATCTGCGGGTTTCTTGACCCACAACGCGGTCGCGACACCTCACACCCTGTCAGCCGAGGCAGGTCGCGTCGCCCTGGTCAGGGGCGGCAACGCAGTTGACGCCGCTATCGCCGCCGTGGCCGCCCAGGGCGTCGTGGCTCCCGAGACCTGCGGCTTGGGCGGAGACCTCTTCGCGCTCGTCCACGCTCCCGGCTGGGAAAGGCCACGAACCCTCAACTCCTCAGGCAGGGCCGGCTCGAAAGCAGACTCCGGAGCCCTCCGTGATGCGGGGATGGGGGACGTGCCCAGGGACCACCCTCTCACGGTGACGATTCCGGGCTGTGTCGATGGGCTCGCAGAGCTCTCTTCTGAGTTGGGCCGGCTGACGCTGGCAGAGTGCCTGGACCCGGCGATCACCCTCGCCAACGAGGGCTTCACCTCCTCCGCCGAGCAATCCGCCGCCTTCGCCCGCATGGCCGATGTCTACCGCGACAACCCCGCAGTTGGTGACTTCTACCCCGAAGGTGAGCCGATAGGACACGGCGAGTTGGTGAGGAGGCCGAACCTCGGGAGGACCCTGGAGGAGATCGCTTCGAGCGGACGAGAGGCTTTCTATGAGGGCATTCCCGGTGAGGACGTGGTCGAAGCCACCGGCGGCCTGATCTCATTGGATGACATGACTCGCTCCCAGGCCGAGTGGGTCGATCCGATCGGAGTCGCAGTGAGCGGGCTCACGGCCTGGACAACCCCGCCGAACTCACAGGGCTATCTCGGTCCAGGATCCCTCGCCGTGTTCGAGAGTCTCAAACCGCCCGATGACCCGGACGACCCGTTGTGGTGGCACTTGCTGATCGAGTCGTACCGATGCCTGGCATGGGAACGGGATGACATAGTCGCCGATCGCGAGCACGCCCCTATGCCCGCCGGCCTCCTGCTTGACCCGGAGCGGTTGGCCAGGGCTGCCGCCTCGGTTGACCGTGAAAGGGCAGGGGCGTGGCCCAAACCGATGGGCACTACCGGTGACACCGCATACCTGTGCACCGCAGACACCAGCGGAATGGCCGTCTCCATCATCCAGTCCAACTACCGGGGGACCGGGTCGGTGTTCGGAGCCAGACGATCGGGATTTCTTCTTCAGGACCGCGGCGGGGGTTTCAGCCTCATGCCCGGCCACCCCAATGAACTAGGTCCAGGCAAGCGGCCGCTTCACACGCTCTCACCAACCCTCTGGGCCGATGATACGAATCCGAGGTGGACCCTGGGGACCAGAGGCGGTGCGGTCCAACCGCAGCTGCTCGCCCAGATAGCCGCCCGGGCCATCCTCGGGGATGCGCCACTGGCGGAGGCCCAGTCGGCGCCGCGCTGGGCGGTCACCGACTTCGGACCGAATGCAGAACCGAGGCCTGTCATCGAGGCCGGAGTGTCCGACTCGATCGTGACCGATCTCCGGCGCAGGGGGCATGACGTGACGATCACCGGGGGACCGCAGCGAGGATGGGGACCCGTGTCCGTGATCGAACTCGATGGTGGCAGACGGGAGACCGCACCTGACCCGCGCGTCGAAACCACAAGGGCTATTCGGTTCTGATCAGGCCTTCAAGCCGGCGATGACCTGGCGGCGGGCGTCGGAGTCCACGTCGAGGACCGATCCAATCGTGTAGAAGCCCACACGTTGGACCCGGTCTCCGTACCGGTCCCTTATCGCTCCGGCTAGCCGGTCGACGGGTGCCGCGACGCCGACGGACAGGACGGCATCATCGGGGACTTCGTCAGGCATCTTGTCCCACTCACCGCGTCTCGACATTGAGTGGAGCTTCTCACCGAAGTCCCAGTCGCTCGCTTCCAGAACCGATCGGTAGGAAGGTGTCGAGGCGTAGAAAGAGATCTGCTGACGCACTGCCGCCATTGCCTGCTCGACTTCGGCGTCGTCCGAACCGGTCATGACGAAGACGGTCGTCACTCGTTCAACATCGTCCAGCGAGCGCCCGGCTTTGTCCGCGCCTTTCTCGATATTGGGAAGCACAACCGTGTCCAGATAGTCGACCGTGTGGAAGGGGTGGACGTGGAATCCCTGGCACAGCTCGCCGGCGAGCCGGGACAGATACTCGTTGACACCGGCGATGTAGACAGGAACATCCGGACGAGGGATGGGACCGGGATTGAAGAAGGGCGTCATCAAGGAGAACTTGTAGTACTCGCCGTCGTAGCGCAGCGGCTCAGCGTTCTGCCACGTGTCCCAAATGGCCCGTAGGGCGAGGATGTAGTCGCGAAGGCGCGGTCCGGGACTCCCCCACTCCACCGAGAACCGTCGCGTTATGTGAGCCTTCACCTGGGTGCCCAAGCCGAGGAGGAACTTGCCTCCAGTCAGTCGCGCCAGGTCCCATGACATCATCGCCGTCACCATCGGGGATCTCGGAAATGCCAGGGCAATCGCAGTGCCGAACTCGAGCTCGGGAGCCGCAGGGGCGGCGCTCACGATTGGCAGGAAAGGGTCGTGTTGCGTCTCAGCGGTGAAGAACCCGTCGTAGCCGGCCTCGGCGGCCTCGATCGCGCCATCCGCAGCCGCAGGCGACGGTGCGTGCGGGTAGTAGTAGTCAACCTTCATGTCGCCAGCGTATACGTCGCCCACGAGCCGGTAGCCTTGCCACGTGATCAAGCGTGCTGCGAAAGTAATCGGATTCGTCGGCGGGGTGGCCGCCGTCATTTGGGCCATGCGTGACCGCTTCATCTCGGTCGCAACATCTCGAGAGCCGGAGCCGCCCACATTCCGTTCCGGGCCTGCGACCTCCCGGCCAACCGTGGAATCGATCGACGGCGTCGGCCCGGTATTCGCCCAACGCCTGCGGGAGGCCGGGCTCGGCTACACGGAGGACCTGGCCCAGGCCAGTCCCGACTCCGTGGCCGAGGCTGCAGGGGTCAGCGCGGCTCGAGCCCGTTCGTGGATAGAACAGGCTCAGCAGCAATCCTGAAGTGCCCTATCTGCGTGCTCCCGAGGACCTAGGCGAGCTAGTCGGTGAAGGACCGTCCTACCGGATCGACCAGCTCAGGGATTGGCTGTACAAGAACCCGGTGCTCGAACCGGCAGCAATGACCAATCTTCCAGGGGGCGTTCGGGATGCCCTGGAAGGAAGGCTCTGGCCATTCGAGGTCGAGATGGAGCAGAGCGCCGACGGCGGGACAACCCGAAAGTGGCTCTTCCGGGCTCCCGACGGAGCGGCTATCGAGGCGGTCTTGATGGGGTACCCGCGCCGGGCCACCCTCTGCATCTCTTCCCAGGCCGGGTGTGCGCTGGCGTGCACTTTCTGCGCCACGGGGCAATAAGGATTCGAGCGACATCTGGAGGCAGGGGAAATCGTCGCCCAGGTGGCCTACGCCCAGGCGTTTCTTCGCCAAGTCGGCATGCCCGGGGTTCCGCGGAGAGTCACCAACATCGTCTTCATGGGTATGGGTGAGCCGCTGGCCAACTACGACCGGGTGCGTGAGGCGCTCCGGCGCATGATCGACATCATGGGGATATCGGCCCGCTCCATCACCGTGTCGACCGTCGGCATCGTCCCCGGAATCCGGCGTCTGGCAGCCGAGCCCTGGCCTGTGTACCTCGCGGTGAGCCTTCACGCCGCCGATGACGAGCTGAGAACGTCGTTGGTCCCGATCAACAAGCGATACCCGTTGGAGATGGTGGAGGAAGCCGCGACCGACTACTTCAGGAAGAAGGGACGGCGTGTGTCGATCGAGTGGACCATGATGGATGGCGTAAACGACACACCGGACCAGGCAGACCGACTCGCCCGCATCGCCAAGCGGATGAAGGCCCACGTCAACCTCATCGCCCTGAACCCCACGCCCCTGAGCGACGAGAACGCGTCACCGAAGGCCGCCATCGACCGATTCGCCAACAGGCTGCGATCCAAGGGAGCCAACGTCACCTTGCGCGACACACGCGGAAGGGACATAGACGCCGCCTGCGGCCAGCTTCGGGCTTTGTCGAGCGATACAGAGATTCCGGGTTAGGCTCTCCGGGCGGAGCGGTTCAGGGGCTGAAGGAGTCGTGCCTTCACATGCCCGATAACCGCCGTGTTCGAGCGACCGCCGTCGGCCTCTCACTGGTTCTCACCCTGGCCGCTTCATCCGTCGACTACACGGTGAAGCGTGGTGACACACTGGCGCGAATCGCCAAGGACCAGGGCGTATCGATCTCCGAACTCGTGGACCTCAACGGGATCGAGAATCCCAATCTCATCTACCCGGGTCAGGTCCTCGTCATCCCTGGCGAGGTCGTCGAGCCCGGCGAGACTGAACTCGAAGCCACCGTCTACGTGGTCGCGCGCGGCGACACGCTCGCCAGGATCGCCAAGGAATTCGGGACGAGCGTCACGGCCATCGTCGAGGCGAACGGAATAGCCAACCCGAACTACATCCTCGTCGGCCAGCAACTTACGATTCCTGGTCGAACTGCTGCAGAGCCCACCGGGGAAGCACCGGCAGAACCAGCCGATCAGGCGCCTGCCGAGGAAGCAACGACCGAAACCCAGCCCATCGTCGATCGCTCCGGGCGCTATCACATCGTGGCTCCCGGAGAGCGACTCGGGGACATCGCGGCCCAGTACGAGGGTATCTCCGCCGAACAGATCGCGGCCGCCAACGGGATCATCGATGGTGTCATCTATGCAGGAACCCGACTCTTCCTCGACGGCCCGGCATTCGTGGCGAAGGGAATGGAAGGCGAGGTCATCTACACCGTCGTCTCCGGTGACCGGCTTGGCGACATCGCTGCGGAAAACGGAGTGTCGGTCGCCACCATCGTCGAGTTGAACAACATCACCGACGCCAACCTGATCCGGGTCGGCCAGCAGCTCTCGATACCTTCGCGCCAACAGTGGGTCTGTCCGGTGACGGGCACGTTCTTCAACGACTGGGGCTTCCCCCGTGGCGGAGGCACAAGATGGCACAACGGAACCGATGTGTTCGTCAACCAGGGGACACCGGTATATGCCTCAGTCCCCGGAACCGTCCAGCAGAAGGTTGGGTCAATCGGCGGCAACCAGGTCAACCTCTACGGCGACGACGGCGTCGTCTACATCACCAGTCACCTGAGCGCGTTCGGAGAGTCCGGAGTGGTGAAGGCCGGGGAGATCATCGGCTACGTGGGCACCAGCGGCAGCGCCAAAGGCACGCGGCCCCATGTCCATCTCGAGATGCACGTGTATGGGGAGATAATCGTCAACCCGTACCCGAGCCTCGTCGAGCACCGCTGCAAGGGCTAGCGGTCCTCCGGGGGCTACAACTCGAAACGATCGACGGTGCGGATGTAGCTGGAGCCGGTCATCCGCCCGACGGCCCTCAACTGGTCGGAGTCTATCCGGGTGCCGTCCAAGACCTCGTGCCTGACGTGCAGGGCGACCACCTCTCCGATGACGATCCGGGTTCTTCTCTCCGGCCCAACGTCGAGAACCTGAGTGACCTCACACTCGAGGTTTGCCGGCGACTCGGCGACCATCGGCGCCCCAACCCTCACACCTGACACAGCGGTCAGGCCGGCGATGGCAAACTCGTCGTCTTCGGAGGTGAAGCGACCGGAGGTGATGGACATAGCCTCCGCCACTTCCTCGGAAACGATGTTCACGGTGAACTCACCACTGGCTTCGGCAAATGCAACGGAGTCCTTGGGTCGGTCCGGATGGTGCCCGCCGGAGAACAACACCGTGGGCGGGCTCGAGGAGACGACGTTGAAGAAGGAAAACGGGGCCAGGTTGTAGGTGCCGTCGGCGCGGGTCGTCCCAATCCACCCGATGGGCCTGGGCACCACAAGTCCGCTGAGCAGCTTGTATCGATCCTGACCGTCATGTTCTGACAGGACGAATGTGGCCTTGTCGCTCAAGTCATTTCCTCCCGGAGTTGGTCGAGGCGGATTGCTCCCCCTTCCAACATCCTGCGGTGGAAGTCCTTCTGGTCGAAGCCCTCTCGGGACATGGCGTGGCGCCGGATGTCGAGTATCTCCCTCTCACCCACCTTGTAGGAGATCGCCTGCGCCGGCCAGCCCAGATAGCGCTTTAGCTCCGATTCGGCGATGTCTCGAGGCTGGAGTCCGACCTTGTTGATGTAGTCGACACCGCGCTCATATGACCAGGGCTCTCCTGCATGAAGAGGGGCGTGGTCGGGGATCTTCTTTTCCAGCTGGCAGCCGATGTCGACGACGACTCGGGTGGCACGGAACAACTGGCTGGAGAGCAGCCCAAGCCGGTACTCGGGCTTCTCGAAAAAGCCCAGCTCGTCCATGAGCCTCTCGGCGTAGAGAGCCCAGCCTTCGCCCGATCCCGAATACCAAACGACCAGCCGCTCGAACCGCGAGAGTTTCGCGCGTTGCAGGACCGCAGTGCCCACCTGGAGATGGTGCCCGGGGAAGCCTTCGTGATAGGCGGTGGTCACCTCGTCCCAATAGGGAAGGCGCACCCTCTCCCCCGGTGCGTACCAAATCGATCCCGACCGGGTGAAGTCCTCGGAAGGCCCGACGTACCATGCGCCGAGCGCGCCACCCGGGGGTGCGATGCTGACCGACACCGTCTTCAACTCGTCCGGCACCTCGAAATGCTCTCCGCTCAGCTGCTCCACCGCCGTCCGTTGGACCTCAGATACGAACTCCACGAACTGGTCGCGTGTGCCGGCACTTCTGGCCGGGTCGGTGTTCAGAAGCTCTATTACCTCTTCGATGTTCGCGTCAGGGTCGATCGACCCTGCCGTGACCCTCATCTCGTCCCGCAGGCGATGGATCTCATCCCAGCCCCAGCGATAGGTCTCGTCGAAGTCGAGGCCCATCCCGAGGAACCTCTCCACTCCGAGCGCGTACCGCTCCGGGCCAACGGCATCGGTGTCCCGGGACTCCGGCAGGTAGGTGGAGCGCAGCCAGTCGCCGAACTCCGAGCTGGCCCTCCTCGCTGAGGCGACGGCCGCAGCGACACGATCGCCGTCCCCACCAGCGGATGATGCTCGCTGCGGATACGAGGCATAGCGATTGTCCTCTGCGGCGATCTCTTCCGCCTGGTGGAGAACGGACTCCGCCTGACGACGGGCCACGACATCGCCCGCAGCGATCCCCTCAGCCAACGATGCGGTGTGGCCGTCGAGTGCCCACTTGAAGCCCTCGAGGCGGGCGGCGACGTTCTCCCAATCCTGGGCGGTCTCCATAGGCATGACGTCGAACACGTCCCTGACCCACTGGAGCGGGCTGTAGATGTGGTTGATGTCGTGGCGCCAACCACCATGCTCGTGGTCATCGATTCGGCTCTGCAGCCAAGCCGAGACGATCTTCGCCGAGCGGGCCTGACGAGGATCCGGGTGAGCTAGATGTTCGTCCAGTTCTGCCTTGGTCCTCCTGTACAAGTCGGCGCGAGCTGCGTACCCGTCCGGCGAGAAGTCACTCATGAGGTGATCGCGTCCGGCGATTCCGTATGATGTCGCGCCAATTGGAGACAGGTCGGCGAAGTCTTCTGTCAGTTGGCCTGAGATCTCGAAAGGCGTCGTCATCGGGCGAGAGGGTAAACCCGCCTGAGGCCAAGGGCCGATACGCTCAGGAGCCGATGTCAGACCTGATAGAAGTCCGTGCCGACGAGCGGTTCGACCCCAGGGACCTGGCGGCCTGGACCTCTGCTCAGGCCTCCCTCCCCCGAGGGTTGCCCGAGGTGCTCCAGTTTGGGGGCGGCAAGGCCAACCTCACCTACCTGCTCACATTCCCCGATGGACGAGAACTGGTGCTCCGCCGGCCCCCACTAGGCCCGGTAGCCGTATCGAGTCATGACATGAGCCGGGAGTACAACGTGCTGTCGCGATTGTGGAAGGCATTCGACAAGGCGCCCCGCGCTGTCGCCTACTGCGAAGACGTCGACGTGATCGGTGCGCCCTTCTTTCTCATGGAACCAAAGCCTGGACTGGTGATCCGGGGAGCGATACCTCCTGAGTTGGGAGGCGGCGAAGACCCCGGGGTGAACGAGGCGCTGTCAAGGGTGGTCATCGACACCCTTGCCGAGTTTCACGCCGTGGATCCCGCCGAGTGTGGGCTCGACGACCTTGGTCGACCGGACGGCTTCCTGGAAAGGCAGGTGAACGGATGGACACGTCGGTGGGAAGCGGCCAAACACGAGGAGAACGCCCTCGCCGACGAACTCGCGACGTGGCTTGCGACGGGACTGCCGCGCTCTCCCGATCCCACCCTCCTTCACAACGACTGGCGGCTGGACAACATGGCCTTGTCGCCGGGCGACCCGGGCCGATGCGTCGCGGTCTACGACTGGGACATGGCCACCCGGGGCGACCCGCTCGCCGACCTCGGCACCCTGATGGGGTCCTGGTTCGACCCGGGGGAGGCGCCGGAGACGTTGGGGATGATGCCGACCACGTCCCCAGGCTGGCTGTCAAGGGATGACGCGGTGACACGCTATGCCCAGATGTCGGGGCGGGACCTCGCAGACGTGGCCTGGTACCTCGTGTTCGGAGCTTGGAAAATGGCGGTCATCCTCCAACAGATCCATATCCGCTGGCTCAAGGGCCAAACTCGAGACGAGAGGTTCCGGTTCCTCGACGAAGGGGCCCGACATCTACTGCGCCTGGCCGCCGACAGGCGGGCCCAGTGAGCCAGGTCGTCGTGATCACCAAGAACCTGATGGACGCGACCAAGGTTCAGGGCGCAGTGCCAACTGCACAGATCGTCCGATCTCTCGATGCCCCGGCCCTACGAGTAGCCGAGCTGATCCTTCTCGACCTGAGCAGCGGGTTCGACCCGGCAACGGTCGTGGCGATCGGGCCCCCGGTCGTGGCCTATGGGCCGCATGTGGACGTCGAGGCTCTAGAAGCGGCACGCGCCGCCGGATGCCGCCAAGCACTGCCCCGATCAGCGATGTTTCAGGGTCTCCGAGACCTCAAGCCCTGACCCTCCCCAATGGACGGATGGTCACAGGGCAAGGCTATTGATAGGAGGTGGGTCCTACCGCTGGCCGTCACGGTAATGGTCGGATTCGGCGTCATCCTCTACGGCTTCTCCGTCTACACAACCGATCAGGCAGCCGGCTCTGACTTCTCGACCACTGTCCTTTCCGTCGCCTATGGCGGTTCCGTCTTCGTGGGCGGGTTGCTCGCGTTTCCAGTCGGACACTTCGCCGATAGACACGGAGTCCGCCTCGTCATCGCGTTTGGAGCGGTGCTGGGGTGCCTCGGCCTCATCGGCTTCTCGTATTCCCAACACTGGTGGCAGGTGGTGGCCTCCTGGTGGCTATTGCTCGGGCCGGCGCAGGCGATGATCTACTACGAACCGGCATACGTCGCGATCGATCAGTGGTCGACATCACCGCGAGACCGAGCTCGGACTCTTGCCACCATCACCCTCGTTGGAGGGCTTGCCGGAATCATCTTCATCCCGGCGGCGACCCAGCTCGTCGAAGCTCTTGGATGGCGTCAGACGCTGGTGGCGCTTGGCCTTCTCCTCCTGGTCGTCGGCGGAGCCACAGCCTGGTTTGCCTTGCCTCCTCTTGCCCGCTTGGGCGTGACGACAGAGAGCGTGGAGAGGCAGCCGCGACTCGGCCTCGCTCTCTTCCGCGAGCGGAGGTTCCGGTGGTACACGATCGCGTTGACTCTGATACTCCTCTCCACCCAGGGGGTCATCGCGCATCGCCTGGCCCGATTCGAGGAGACCGGGTTCTCCCTGTCCACGGTGTCGGTCTGGGCGGCCACGGCGTCGGCAATGAGCCTCCCGGGTCGATGGATCGCTCCTCGGCTCGCCAACCTCTTTGGATCCACGCGTGTCCAGGGCGCAATCGCCGTCTTGGTGGCGCTGAGCGTCGTCCTGATGGTCGACGGGACGACGTCGTGGCAGATGATCGCTCACTTCTCCCTGTTCGGGCTCGCCTTCGGGGCACTCCTGCCACTCCGGGCGATGGTCATGAGTGACTGGTACTCGGGGCCGACCTTCGGCCGAGTCATGGGGATTCAGTGGTCGGTCGTTGTGCTGGTCGCAGCGGCCGGCCCCGTCCTCGTCGGGGTGCTGAGAGACGTCACCGGATCGTACGCAACCCCGTCAGCGGTGATGAGCTTCCTGTTCGTGACGGCAGCAGGCGCAATCTTGGCCTCTGGCCGATTCGGCGCCCGTCAGTAGTCGATGCCCCGCCGGGCCATGATCCCGACGTCAAAGGCGTGCTTGACCTTCCTCATCTCCGTGACCGTGTCGGCAACCTCGATCAGCTCGTCTGGCGCGTCCCTTCCGGTGAGGATCAGGCTGACCGACTCTGGGCGGCCGACGATCGTCTCGACGACGTCGGTGAGGTCCACCCAGCCCCAGTTGATCGGGTAGGTCACCTCGTCGAGCACGACCAGGTCGTAGGCCCCAGACCGGATGTGGCCTCGTGCAGACTGCCACGCCGCCCGGGCAGTCGCCTCCGACTCGTCCATGTCCTCAGAGTCCCAGGTGAACCCGTCGCCCAGGGCCCACCAGTCGATCCCCAACTGGCGCCCGACCTTCTCCTCGCCGACGCTCCAGTCTCCCGACTTGACGAATTGGATCACGGCGACCTTCCACCCTCGAGCCACGGCCCGGATGGCCGTTCCGAAAGCCGCCGTGGACTTCCCCTTGCCATCACCTGTGTTGACCAAGACCAGGGAAGGGGCCCGGATGGTGCCGGGCTCGGGAGCTTCGGTGGGAGGGCGGTCGGTCATCGCTTCGGGCGCGAGGGTACGACCACGGGCCCATCGTCATGCGGCAAGACTCGAATATCGGGTCCGTAGTGCGACTGGAGAATCCCCTCGCGAAGAACCTCTCCTGGCCGGCCAAGGGCCTCTATGGACCCGCCCGACAGCAGCGCGAGTCGGTCCGTGTACTGCCCGGCGAGCGTCAAGTCGTGGACGACCGTCACCACGGTAAGGCCTTCGCTGGCCCGCAGTGCGTCGATGACTTCCATGACATCGACGGCATGACCCACATCCAGATTCGCCGTCGGCTCGTCGAGGAGCAGAACCGGCGCCTCCTGGGCAAGGGCGCGCGCCAAGAGCACTCTCTGCGCCTCGCCTCCGGAGAGCGTGGAGAGCGCTCGGGAAGCAAAGGTCCCGAGGTCCATGAGCTCGAGCGCTCTGCTCACCGAAGCAATGTCACCCTCCCCTTCGCCAGCGAAGTACCCGAGGTGCGGAGTCCGCCCCAGCAAGACGTAGTCGGAGACGGTCATCGACTCGGGCATCAGTGGACGCTGGGGCATCCACGCAATGTCCAGGCCCGGCCGCGGGATCGTCCCCGACACGGACATCGAACCGTCATAGGCGACCAGTCCCACTGCGGCCTTGAGCAACGTCGACTTTCCAGATCCGTTGGGTCCGATGATCCCCAGCCACTCGCCGTCGCCGGCCTCGAGCGACAGCGGGCCCAGAACGCGTCGAGATCCGTAGCTCACCGAGACGTCGGCCCAGGAGATCATGCGCCCCTCATCGATCTGAGAACGAGAACGAAGAAGGGCGCACCCAGAAAGGCCGTCACGACCCCTATCGGGAGCTCGGCGGGAGCAGCAAGGCTCCGCGCGGCCAGATCTGATCCCATCAGGAAGGCCGCACCGAAGAGCAGCGACAGAGGAACTATCACGCGGTAGCTGTAGCCGAAGAGCAGCCGCATGGTGTGGGGCACGATGATCCCGACGAATCCGATCAGACCACTGACGGAGACAGCAGCAGCGGTGGCCAGGGTCGCCGCGATCACCACCACCCATCTCACTCTTGCCACCTTCACTCCGAGCGCCGATGCCTCGTCGTCACCAATGCTGAGCACATCCAATTGACGGCGACTGGCCATGAGCACTCCCAGGGAGAGAATCCAGAACGGCGCCAGGGCCGCCACCTCCGACCACCCCACCGTGGACAACCTGCCGAGGATCCAGGCGTAGACCTCTCGCAAAGTTTCGACATTGCGCTGGAGAAGGTAGGTCTGCACCGCCGTGGCAAATGCTGCAACCGCGACCCCGGCCAGGATCAACGAAGTCGTGGTCCTGCCCCCAACCGAGCGACCTAGGACGTACGTTGCCGCAACCGAAACCAGACCCCCCACGAACGCCAGGAGCGCCACGGCCCAGCCGGCGAGCCCCATTCCGAAGGCGGAGGTGGCGCCGAGACCCGCCCCGGCGGCGACACCCAGGAGGAAAGGATCGGCGAGGGGGTTTCGGAACACACCTTGGTAGGAGGCTCCGGCAACAGAAAGAATCGATCCCACCAAGGCTCCGAGGGCAATACGCGGCATCCTTATGTCGAATAGGACTCTGAGGTCGACCTCGTCGAGGCCATGGTCGATCTCCACCAAGGGGAGGGCGTCGAGCAAGGCTCCGACGGCTGCCACACGGTCTATTCCGGCCGGCCCGACCAGGACGGCCACCGCGGCAACACCTAGGAGAGCGGCAACGGCGGAGACAGCCGCCGGCAGCGAGAGTCGGGACAGGTCGAGGGGGACCGACTCGCTCATCAGCCTCCGTGGTAGTGACGGAGGGCGTCGGCAATCGCCTCAGCGAACTCCACGATTCGAGGGCCCCACCTCGATGCCACGTCTGAGTCCAGTTCCACGACGTTTCCGTCGCGAACCGCTCTCATTGCATCCCAGCCAGGTCGGAGTGAAACCGTCTCGGAGCTCTCGCCATAGAGGACGTTGGCAAGGAAGATGATGTCGGGGTCCGACGAGACCACGAGCTCACTGGTGAGCTGGGGGTATCCGGCGGCTGAGCCGTCCTCGTCGGCGGGATCGGCGATGTTGAGCATCCCGAACATGCCATAGATCTCCCCGAAGAACGTATCCGAGGTCGCCGTGTAGAGCAGTGAGTCGATCTCGTGGTAGTAGGTCACACCCTCACCGGAACTCACCGACGAAGCCACCGCAGCGAAGAAGTCGGTGCGAACCTGATCCGCCGCCTGCCGGGCAGACTCCGAGTTCCCGGTCGCCAGCCCGAGCGTCTCCATCTGGGCGAACACGTCCTCGACCGTCTCTGCCGCCCCAAAGGAGACAACCGGAACGCCGGCTGCCTCGAGACCGGCGATCAGATCACCAGGATCGAAGGAGATCACCACGAGATCGGGCTCGTAGGAGAGAATCGCCTCGACGTTGGGCGTAATGCCCGAAAGGGAGGTCATCGGGGCCTGCCCGGGATAGTTCGACTGGTCATCGACGGCGACGATCTGAGGTCCCGCTCCGATGGCAAACAGCATCTCTGTGGCCACCGAGGAGAGCGAGACGATCGCCTCAGGTCTTCTTGCCAATTCAACCGGCCCATTGTCGGCCTCGATGGTCAGGGGGAACTCTCCCGGTGTCGAAGGCTCCGAGGCGGCGAGTGAGGTCGAAGCAGCAGTGAGGGTCTCCGACGCGGTGGCTTCGCCGGCGGTGTCACAGGCTCCAAGCACCGCCAGTGTCACCAGCGAGATCGCAATCCTTCTCAAGAAAACATCCTCCACTTCGGAGGATGAAGAGGCCGGTGGCTTCCCTGAGCTCACGGTTCCGCCTTCATCCGAGACTTTCACGTGGCCCGGTCGACAGGCGACCTGACTCGTCCCCCTTTCCAGGAGGCATCACAGTTGCGGGACAGCTCCGGGATCCAACCGGATTCGCTGCCGAGCGGGCAAACCTCCCTCGCGGAGGCGCCGCCGATGATAGCGGGGAGCGTGAGTGGCTAGTTGGCGTCGTCGCGGGAGCCGAGAGTGATTTCCAATGTCATCTCTTCGCCGTCTCGGATCAACACCATGAGAACCGTGTCACCAGGTTGATAGGCCCGCACCTGGGCTGCCAGGTCGTCGATGCCCTGGACGCCGACCCCGTTCACCGAGATCACCACGTCGTCCACCATCACGCCGGCATCGGCGGCGGCAGTACCGTCGAAGACCTCCATGATCAGTGCCCCGGCCCTGTCTCCGGTTGCGTAGTGGCCCCGCACCCCGAGGAACGCCGCCTGAAGCGGGGTGCCTGAGACGATGCCGTCGGCATAGGCGATGACGGTCTCACTCGGGACCGCGAACCCGACTCCGTCGTTGGCGCCCGACTGGCTGAAGATAGAGACGTTGAGCCCGACGACCTCGCCATGTCGGTTGACCAGTGCGCCTCCCGAGTTCCCGGGGTTTATGGCGGCATCGGTCTGGATCATCGACGAGCACATGCCGTCATCGCAGAAGGAGCGATCAACAGCGGAGATGATTCCCGCGGTCACGGTTGACTCGAGCGTGAACGGGCTTCCGACCGCGATTGCCATCTGGCCGACTCTCGGCTTGTCCAACGAGAAGACAGCGGGCTGGATCCCGGATGCCTCGACCCGGATGACAGCTATGTCCACGTCCGGAGACGTGCCGAGAACCGTTCCGTCGACCTGATCACCGTTGTAGAACCTCACCCGAACGGTGTCGTGGTCCTGGACTATGTGAGCAGCCGTCACGATGAGGCCCTCGGCGGAATAGATGATCCCGGACCCGAGACCGTTTTCGGTCTGGATGTGAACCACGGACGGAAGAATGACCTCGGCGGCGTCCGCCACGGGCTCTTCACCGGAGAGAGCTCCACGATCGCTGGATGTGACTTCCGGGTCGCCCAGAGAAGGGGTCGAAGAGGCGTCATCGCCGGACAATGCAGGCGAGAGCAGATAGATCCCAACCACCACAGCTCCTACCGCGGTGAAGTAGGCGATGCTCGCCAACACGCCTCGCAAACGTGACTTCGGTTCCGACCTCTCAGCCATTTGAAGGCCTCAGACTACGAGCCATTGGAAGTTGGGCACACGGTGACCGGGAGTCAACCGGGCGGAAAGGGGGTGTCAGCCGGCGGAGCGTGCACCGAGTCTCCGGTTGGCAGCCAGACGACCATCTGCGTGGGACCGTCGCTGAAGGGCGCCATGCGGCCTCCGTGAGATTCGGCTATCTGCGAAACGATCGACAGGCCCAGACCGAAGCCACCCGGGTCCTCGTCGGCCAATCCAGGGCCTTCATCGGAGACGCCCATCCAGGCCCATTGGTCGACGATCCCGCAACCGATCTCGATCGTCGATCCAGTCGGGGCCGCCTTGAGCGCGTTGTCCAGAAGATTGGAGAGCGCCCGATCCAGGGAGACCTCGACACCCTGAACCATGGCCGTTGTTGCCAAGACCTCGACATTCACACCTTTGGCTGATGCGATCGGCGAGAACTCAGCCGCCTTGGCCTCGATCAGCGACGATAGGTCGACCGTCACCGCCTGCGCCTTGCCGCTCTGCAGGCGGGCAGCTGCCAGCAGGTCGTCGATCATCACCGACATCTTCTTGACGTTTCGCCGGACGACCTCCCCGGTGCGTTCCCAGTCGCCGACCGTCGCCGTCGGGTCGCTGGCCACCAACTCGACATTCGACTGGATCACGGCCAGAGGAGTTCTCAGGTCGTGGCTCGTGTCGGCGAGGAAGTCCCTCTGCGAGCTGAAGGCTCGATCCAGTCGCTCCAACATCGCATCGAAGGTATCGGCCAATCGGGACAGCTCGTCGTCAGGGCCGTCAAGGGCGATGCGGCGACTCAGGTCAGATGCCTGGATGTCCCTGGCCACACCGGCTATGTCATCGATCGGCTTCAATGCCCGTCCTGACATCACCCACCCGACGACGAGGCTCAACATGAAGAGGGCACCCAAGGCGACGAAAGTGAACTGCGCCACCTCATCGAGCACCATCTCGTTGTATATCGACTCGATGGCATGAACCTGCTTCTCCTCGAGCTCCCCGACGTTGACAACCTCACCACCCGGTAGTTCGAACGCCTGATTGGACATGATGTAGCCGGCCATGGTTTGTGATCTCAGCCAACGCTGCAGGGCGAGGTAGACCAGTCCGAGAAGAGCGCCACCCAAGCCGAAGACGATCGCCGAGTATTGGACACTCAGCCGAAATCGGATGGACTGCCAGCTGGGCATCACTCCTCCAGCCGGTATCCCCGGCCTGGAACGGTGGTGATCAAGGAGGGCTGGCCCAGCTTCTTGCGAAGATTGCTGACAGTCACGCGAACCACGTTCGTCAGTGGATCGGCCATCTCGTCCCAGACATGTTCGAGGAGGTGCTCCTGGCTGTGGACGATCCCTGGCTTGGCCATGAAGTAGTGGAGAAGGGCGAACTCCTTGGAGGTCAGATCGAGGCGGTCGCCATCCCGGGTCGCCAGGAAACGCGCCTCGTCGAGCTCGAGCGGACCCACCCGGAGCAGCGGATCGGCGTCCAGGTCCCTGCGCAGGAGCGCCCTTGCTCTTGCCGACAGCTCGGCAAAGGCAAAAGGCTTGACGACATAGTCATCGGCGCCCGAATCGAGTCCTGCCACTCGATCCTCAACCGCGTCCCGGGCCGTGAGCATCAGGATGCGCGGGCGTTCTCCTTCCAGGGTTGGGAGATCGCCGGACACGAGGTCACGGCACAGGCTCAGTCCCGAGCCATCCGGAAGGTTCCAATCGAGGCAGACCAGGTCGTAGCCGGCGGAGCGAAGCTTCACTTCCGCATCGAGAGCGCTGAACGCTACGTCGACCGCATAGCCGTCGCGTCGCAGCCCGCGTGCAATCGCCTCGGCCAGATCGGGCTCGTCCTCAACAACTAGCAGGCGCACAGGCGTCGAACCTAGGTGGGAGCACCTAAGCGGTGGATAAACCGGGGTTTTGCATAGGCTCAGACAAGTATGGACTCCCGACCTATGCGGATTCGGCAACCTTTGGCCGATAAGAGGAGTCGGAGATAGAGAGATGGTCGTAACGTTCATCACTCAGAACCGGGAAGGGTTCCATACCTACACCGGACACGTCATCTGTCGGGGACCGACGACGATCGTGCTCCTGCTCACCGAACCCTTCAATCTCGCCGGACGATCGGTTCAGTTCCCCATCTCCGATGTGGTCGAGGAGAAGGTCATCTCGGCCTGATTCTGCCGGGTCAACCCAGGGCCCGAAACAAGTCCCACTTTCCCGGAACGCCCTTGAGCTCGTGAGCACCACGCGCCTCGAACTCGAGCTTTGAGCCGACGACCAGATCTTTCACGGTGCGGGAGACGAGCACTTCTCCCGGCCCGGCCAACGAGGCGACACGTGCTCCAATGTGGACGGACAGGCCGGCGATGTCCTCGCCTATGAGTTCGACCTCTCCCGTGTGCACTCCGGCCCGGATCTCTATGCCCAGGGAACGAACCGCTTCTGAGATCGACAATCCGGCTCTGACGGCTCGGGCCGGGCCGTCGAAGGTCGCGAGAAACCCGTCCCCCGTGGTCGACTTCTCGCGGCCGCTCCACCTTGCCAGCTCGGACCGAACCACTTGGTTGTGGCCTTCGAGCAGAGCCCTCCACCTCGGGTCTCCGATGGCAGCGGCGGTGTCCGTCGAGTTGACGATGTCGGTCAAGAGCACCGTTGCCAGAACCTTCTCCGGCACGGTGGCTGCGCGCTTGCCGGTGACGAACTCCTCTATCTCGTCCACTACTTCGTCCGGGCGGTGTGAGGCCCAGGGAAGGTGGGAAGCACCTGGCAGCTCGACGAACTTGGCGTCGGGAAGCTGCTCAGCGATCCAACGGCCCTCTTCGACTTTGACGTCTTCGTCGCCAGTCCGATAGATACACAACGCCGGCACGTGCACAAGTGGAAGAGCGGCTCTGGTGTCCATCTGGGTATTCATGCGGAGCAACTGGACAGCCGTCCGGGGGCTTGCGCTCATACGGAGAGACCGGGCCGTCCACTCCCTGAATGCACGGTCATCCGATCTGTCCCCAAGGATGTAGTCAGGCAGGGCGTCAGGGTCGCCCCAGGTCGCTTCCATCTCGACGTATTCCTCTTCTCTCTCCTCAGGGGTGGGTGCCCACGGGTAGTCCTCGGACCAGATACGCTTGGCGTAGCTGCCGATGAGTATCAGGCCTTCAGTGCGCTCCGGGTGGGTCGCCGCGAACAGTGTCGCCATATTCCCGCCTTCGGAGTGACCCATGAGGAATGGCGACTCGGAGCCCACAGCCTCCATGACCGCTCGGACATCATCCATCCGGGTCTCGAGCGAAGGAAGCTCCTGGTCGGGCACTCTGTCTGACATGCCGGTGCCTCGCTTGTCGAAGACGATCAGACGGGAGAAAGACCCGAGTCGACGGAGGATGGAGGCGTAGACCGGGTCTTCCCACATCAACTCGACGTTGGAGATCCAACCCGGGATGTAGATGAGATCATGCCCGCCGCCACCCGAGACCTGATAGGCGATGTTGAGGCCATTGCTCTTGGCGTACTTGGTTGTGGGCACCGATCGAGTGTATGCCCCATGATTGATGCCAGGCTGGGTCGAGAGACTCCTGGCGGTTGATCGACCCCGGAGATAGCCTGATGGCATGACCGAGACGGCACAGGCAATTGCATGGGTAGGCGGAGTGGGAGCCGTCGCCGGACTGCTGGGTGGCTTCGTGGCTCGCGCCGACAATCTGTTGGGAACGATGCTCATGGGCGTCATCGGGAGCATCACCGTGGCTGCCATCGTCCGAGTCGCCGGTGGCCCACCGGTGTATGGGGTTGGAGACGACTTCTCCCTCGTCTGGGGTGCGCTGGGCGGTCTCGTCCTCGGCTATGTGATCGGCCGTTCCGACACCTGACGCCAAACCTCGTGGATTAGAAGCCGGCGGAAGGCGCTCTGCCGGTAGTGAGGCCCGAGCGGCCTCGGCATTCGCCTAGCGGCTCGGGACCAGCTAGCCGATGGCGCCGGCCGCGGCCATGTTGAGCTCGATGAGGCGGTTCATCTCCACGGCGTACTCCATGGGGAGCTCCTTGACGATCGGCTCGATGAACCCGGCGACGACCATCGCCGTTGCCTGGTCCTCGGTGAGCCCGCGCGACATCAGATAGAACAGCTGGTCCTCGCCGACCTTTGAAACGGTCGCCTCGTGACCGATCTCGGCGTCGTTCTCCTCGATCTCCATGTAGGGATAGGTGTCGGAGCGGCTCGCCTCGTCGAGGATGAGCGCGTCGCAGCGAACAAAGCTCTTGGCATCCTCGGCCCCTGGTTCAACCCTGACCAGACCGCGATAGCCGGCCCGCCCTCCGCCCTTGGAGATCGACTTCGAGACGATCGTCGACGTGGTGTCGGGGGCGACGTGGACCATCTTGGCGCCGGCGTCCTGGTGCTGGCCCTCATTGGCAAAGGCGATGGATAGAACCTCGCCGTGGGCGCCCGGCTCCATCAGCCACACCGCCGGGTACTTCATCGTGAGCCGGGAGCCGATGTTGCCGTCGACCCACTCCATGGTGGCGTTGCGGTAGGCGGCCGCCCTCTTGGTCACCAGATTGAAGACGTTGTTGGACCAGTTCTGGATCGTGGTGTAGCGGCAACGACCGCCTTCCTTTACAACGATCTCGACGACTGCGGCATGAAGCGAGTCCGTGGTGTAGACGGGGGCGGAGCATCCTTCGACGTAGTGGACGAAGGCGCCCTCGTCGACGATGATCAGTGTCCGCTCGAACTGGCCCATGTTCTCGGAGTTGATGCGGAAGTAGGCCTGGAGAGGTTGCTCGACACGCACACCCGGGGGCACATAGATGAACGAGCCGCCAGACCACACTGCGGAGTTGAGAGCGGCGAACTTGTTGTCGTTGGGCGGGATGATCGTCCCGAAGTGCTCCCGGACGAGTTCGGGGTACTCCCGGACCGCAGTGTCCATGTCGGTGAACAAGACGCCCTGGGCCTCGAGGTCCTCTCGATTGCGGTGGTAGACCACTTCCGATTCGTACTGCGCGGTGACCCCGGCGAGGTACTTGCGCTCGGCCTCGGGGATGCCCAGCTTCTCGTAGGTCTCCTTGATCGACTCGGGCACCATGTCCCAGTCCTTCTGCTGCTCGCCCTCGGGCTTGACGTAGTAGTAGATGTCGTCGAAGTCGATGTCGTTGAGCAGGCCGCCGCCACCCCACTGCGGGACAGGCTTGCGAAGGAACCTCTCGTAGGACCTGAGCCTGAAGTCGAGCATCCACTCCGGTTCGCCCTTCATGGCGGACATGTCGCGGATGACGCTCTCGTCCAGGCCCTTCCTGGGCTCGAAGGCGAGCTCGACCTCGTCGTGCCAGCCGAGCTGGTAGCCGCCTAGATCGATATCAACTGTTGCCACGTGAGTTCACCTCGAGAGTCGATATATGGAATTTCCACTATCCCGATAGTGCGATTGTACCCCGACTTCCTGCCAGGAAGAAACGGGCCCGCAGGTACCTTGGGACCATGCCGGTGATCGTGGTTGGAGCTGATACAAGAGACGGGAGAGCCATAGTCGATCGGCTCTCGTCACCAGACAGGGAAACGCGCGTCTTCGTCTCAGACGAGTCGGCTGGCACCGAGTTGAAACGAGCCGGATTCAAGGTCGCCATCGGGGACGTGTCCGACCAAAGCCACATCGAGGCTGCCTCCCTCAACTGCTTCTCCGCCGTGCTGGTGACCGAAGCAATCGGAGACGGGCGCGAGATCTCGTTTGCCAAGTCGGACACCCAAGTTCTGACTCAGTGGGCAACCGCGGTGGAGAACGCCGGGGTCAAACGCGTCATCTGGGTCTCTACAGGGGAGGTCCCCGGAGTCGCCGTCCAGGAAGTGGCCGTCGTGGATGCGGCGACCCCTGACCTGGCGGAGTTGGTCATCGCGCTGGACGAGGCTCAACGGATCGGCGAGTTGCTCGACTGAACGCGCAAGAGATATTCGCGCCAATTCATCTGAGCCAGCTCCGCCTCTCTTGCCTCACGCAAGGCGAAGTACGGGTTGACCGGATAGTTGTTCCGGTGGAGTTCGAAGTGCACGTGTGGCTCCGAATACTCGGCATTCCCAGAGTCACCAACCCAACCGATCAGCTGGCCGGCTTCGACTCGGGTCCCCTCCTCGATTCCGGGGGCGATGGTCAACGACCAGTCGGCCTCGCCGTCGTCAGTCCCGAAGTTGTCGTTGTTCAGGTGGATGTAATAGCTCCGCCAGCCATCGGCATGATCGATTCGGATGTACCGGCCTGACCTGCGGCTGTGTCCGATCTGTCCAACAACTCCCTCTGCAAACGAATACACCTCGGTCATCTTCGGAGCCATCAGGTCGTTGCCGCGATGGAGGCGGCCGCCACTGCGATCGTTGCCCCAGTCGTTGAAGTGAGAGGCCTTGTCGGCTTCGACCGGGAAGATGTACTCGAATGGCGGCCGCGAGTGTTGGCCCTCCGCAGTAGGCGAGGGCATCAACGGCACGGCCGAGATCGCCACCGCGATGAACGCCAACAAAGAGGTCAGCTTCTTGGGGAGCATCGCGCCTCCGGGGCCGCTCGCGAAACACCGGGCTCCTGGCCAGGCCCGATGAGTTGGGAAGGGTAGAGAGTCGGTCTGGCTAGGCCAATCTTCAGAAAGCCTCGGGCGGCCCGCCTGCCCGGGCCCGGACCGTGAAACGGAGCCGGGAGACAGGCTCGTCGTCCACCGAGATCACAAACGAGTAGGGCCCTTCCTTCTCGAACATCAGGTTGTTGAACGTGAACGATCGAATGAGCCCGAAGTCGGTGGCGTTCGGCTGGTGGACGGGCTCGCCCTTGAAGCGAATGTCATGTGACAAGGGGCGAGGCAAGAGCGGCCGGCCGTCGGCATCCTGGAGCTCGACGGACAGCTTCAGCCTCTCGCTGGCCCACGACACGGGGACACGAAGCCGAAGACCTATTGCGAGGCTCGGGTGCCGGGCCGGGAACCTCTGCACCCACAAGGTGTCCCATCCGCCGCCGAGGATGAAGAGCTTGCCCCGAACGGCTTGGACGGCGTCGGCCAACAGGGCAACGTCGACGCTCGGCCCCAACGAGTCGGGTGGTGTGTCCACGGGGCGAGCCTAACGGCGGGGGATTCCCTCCAGGCCGGCCGGTCCGATATCGTGACAGGCACCTCTCATGTCCGACTCATCCTCTGTAAGACCCGCAACCGGCAAGCTCGGAGTCCTGACACCCGGGATGGGCGCGGTGGCGACCACATTCATCTCCGGGGTACTGGCCGCCCGCAAGGGCTTCGCCCAGCCCGTGGGCTCCGTGAGCCAGACCGCCCACATCCGGCTCGGAAAGCGAACCGACGACCGCAATCCTCTGATCAGGGACTTCGTGCCATTGGCAAGTCTCGATGACCTGGAGTTCGGGGGCTGGGACCCCTACTCCGACGACGCATACGCCGCAGCCATGAAGGCGGGAGTACTCGAGCCGCACCACGTCGAGGGCGTCGGGGAAGAGCTCAGAGCGATCCGGCCGATGTCAGCAGTGTTCTCGTCGAAGTGGGTGAAGAACCTCGAAGGCGTCGACCAGATCAAGGAGAACGGCACACACATGGATGCCGCCGAGGCCCTGATGGAAGACATCGACCGGTTCCGGGCGGAGAGAGAGGTGGACCGCCTGGTAGCCGTGTGGTGCGGGTCGACTGAGGCGTACGAGGACCCGAGCGAAGTTCACCTCGACCTCGAATCTTTCGAAAGGGGCCTCAAGGACAACAACGCGGCGATCACTCCCTCCCAGGTGTACGCCTACTCCTGTCTCAAGATGGGCGTCCCATTCGCCAACGGTGCGCCCAATCTCACCGTCGACATCCCCGCCATGGTCGAACTCTCCCACCAGGAGGGCGTTCCGATCTCCGGGAAGGATTTCAAGACAGGCCAGACGCTGATGAAGACCATGATCGCCCCCGGTTTGAAGGCCCGGATGCTGGGGATCAACGGATGGTTCTCAACGAACATCCTCGGTAACCGGGACGGCGAGGTGTTGGACGATCCGGACAGCTTCCGTTCCAAGGAAGTCTCCAAGCTGGGCGTCCTCGAGCACATCCTCCAGCCCGACGTCTATCCCGAGCTGTACGGCGACATCTACCACAAGGTCCGCATCAACTACTACCCCCCGAAGGGGGATGACAAGGAGGGCTGGGACCATATCGACATCTTCGGCTGGCTCGGCTACCCGATGCAGATCAAGGTCGACTTTCTGTGCAAGGACTCCATCCTCGCCGCACCGATCGTCCTCGACCTCGCCTTGTTCATGGATCTGGCGGCGAGAGCCGACAAGTCCGGGGTGCAGGAGTGGCTTTCCTTCTACTTCAAGAGCCCTCAGCACGCTCCCGGGCTGTACCCGGAAAACGACCTGTTCATCCAGCTGACCAAGCTGAAGAACAATCTTCGCCATCTGATGGGCGAGGAGCTGATCACCCACCTCGGCACCGAGTACTACGACGAAGGCTGATTTGGAGGCTCCTCCCGGCGTTGACTACGGCCGGAAGTGGTACGTGATGGCAGCCGTCTCGATGGGCGTGCTGCTCGCCACGATCGACGGATCAATCGTCAACGTCGCCTTCCCCACCCTGGTCGACGAGTTGGAGACGACTTTCAATTCGATCCAGTGGGTTGCCTTGGGTTACCTGTTGACCATTGCGACCTTCACCCTTGGCATGGGGCGGCTCGGCGACGTCGTCGGAAAGAAGACTCTGTACGCAGCGGGATTCGCTGTCTTCACGGTGGCCTCCGCGCTGTGCGCGTCTGCGCCCGATGTCGGGTGGCTGATCGGATTCAGGGTTCTCCAGGCGACGGGAGCGGTCATGGTCCTCTCTCTGGGCACGGCCATCCTGGTCGAGTCTTTCCCGCCTTCCGAACGGGGCAAAGCCCTCGGCTGGATCATGACCGCGGTCTCCTTCGGCATCATTTCCGGGCCGGTGATCGGCGGGTTCCTCATCTCGGGATTCGGTTGGAGGTCGATCTTCTTGGTGAACATCCCGGTCGGGATCTTCGGCACGATCATGGCCTGGCGCTACGTGCCGAGGACGCCGCCCGCCCCGGGTCAGAAATTCGACTTCGCCGGCGCCGCCCTGATGAGCGCATCTCTTCTCTCATTGTCCCTGGCCCTCACGATGGGTCAGGAACTCGGCTTCGCCTCACCGCCCATGCTCGCCCTGTTCGCGTTCTCGGTCCTGGCGGCTGCCCTCTTCGTCCGAGTCGAGCTTCGGGTGCCCTCGCCGATGTTGCAGTTGAAGCTCTTTCGGAGTCCGATGCTCAGCGTGAGCGTCGCCACCGGGTTTCTCGCTTTCGTCTGCCTGGCGGCGACCTTCTTCCTCCTCCCCTTCTTCCTCGACGGCATGCTCGGGCTCGATCTGAGCACCGTCGGTCTCCTGCTTGGCGTGGCCCCGCTGATGATGGGTGTCTTCTCCCCCATGACCGGTAGCTGGTCGGACCGAATCGGGATCCGACCACTAACCATCACCGGCCTGATCGTGATGGCAGGCTCCTACTTCGGGTTTCTCACCCTCGACTTGGACATGACGGTGCCGCACTTCGTGGCGCTGGCAGTTCCGCTCGGACTCGGTCTGGCGATATTCCAGTCCCCCAACAACAGCGCGATCATGGGATCGGTGCCAAGGGAGTACATGGGAGTCGGGAGCGGGCTCCTCCACATCACCCGTCTCCTGGGCCAGGTGAGCGGGATCGCCGTCCTCGGGTCTGTTTGGGCAGCCAACGTCGCGCGCGTCTCCGGCGGTGCGTTGCCCGACGGCGGCGCCTCGGCTGCACCTGTTGCATTCCAGATCGAAGGGCTCCGAACGACCTTCCTGATCGCGGCGCTGGTCATGACAACGAGCCTCGCCGTCGGAGTATGGGGCCTGCGGTTCGAGAAGCGGGCGACACCGGCCATGGCCGCCGACACCTAGCCTGACGCAATGGAAGACCTCACGGTCGGTCGTTGGACCATCCCCGCATCGGAGATCGAAGAGGTGTTCGACACCTCGGGAGGACCGGGGGGTCAGCACGCCAATCGGACCCGTTCGGCCGTACGCCTGAGGTTCGACGTGATGGCCTCGTCCCTCCCCGAAGAGGCGAAGAGCAAGCTATCCACTCGTGTCGGATCGAGCATCGAAGCCTCCTCGTCCGACTCACGGTCTCAGTTTCGCAACAGGGCAATCGCCCGCCGGCGTCTCGCCACCAAGATCGCCGAGGCCGTGGCGGACCCGGCACAGCGCCGCCAGACCCGGCCCACTCGGTCTTCGAGGGACAAGCGTCTGGCCAGCAAGCGCGCCCGCGGTGAGCTGAAGCGGCAGCGGCGCCGACCCGACGTCGAGTAGATACGATCGGCTCATGGCGCGAGAGATGACCGACGCGCGTTGGAGATTCTTCTCCGAGTACGCCAGCGAGCTGTTCGGGGACCGAGACACCCAGATGTCGACTCTCATGGAACGAGCCGAGAAGGCGGGGCTCCCGTCGATCTCGGTCTCATCGGACGTTGGACGGCTATTGAGCCTGCTCGCCGCGTCGACACGTGGCCGGGTAGCAGTCGAGTTGGGGACTCTCGGTGGCTATTCGGCGATCTGGATCGCCCGCGGCATGCCCGACTCGGGCAAGGTCATCACGATCGAGTACGAAGACAAGCACGCCGACTTCGCAGAGGCCGAATTCGAGCGCGCAGGCCTGTCGGACAGGATCGAAGTGATCCGTGGACCAGCTCTCGAAGTCATTCCCTCGCTCGCGGGCCCTATTGGCCTTGGTGGGGTCGACTTCGCCTTCATCGACGCCGTCAAAGAGGAGTACACCGCCTACTTCCAGGAGCTGAAGCCCTTGATAGCCGTGGGAGGCATCGTGGTCGCCGACAATGTGTATGGCACGGGTCGGGGCTGGATCGACGAGGGATACGGGACGGACGAATTCAACCGTCATGTCGCCTCCGACAACGACTTCGAGTCGACCATCGCGCCAATGCGCGAGGGCGTTCTGATCGCCCGCCGGGTCAGATGAACGTAACCGTCCTCGGGGGGCGCGGCCTCCTTGGTTCGAAAGTGACCCGCCTCCTCCGCGAGGCCGGCCATGAGGTGTTGGTTGCGAGCCGCAGCGCAGACAGGGCAGTGGATCTTGCGACCGGTGAAGGGCTCGGGGCTGCGATAGGCGAGGCCGACACTGTCATTCATCTCGCCTCCGATCCGAGACTCTTCAAGAGAGTCGACATCGGGGGCACAGAAAGGGTCCTCGAAGCCATTGAGCAGGATCAGAGGCTGATATACGTGTCTATCGTCGGCGTCGACCGTCACCCCCGCCCCTACTACAGAGCGAAGCACGAGGTCGAGCAGATGATTGCGGCGACCCACGAACGCCACGTGATTCTCCGCGCCACCCAGTTCCACGACTATGTCGCCTACTTCCTGGGTGCCGAGCTCCGACCCATGATCGCCCTCATCCCCAAGAAGTTCGTGTTCCAGCCAATCGACACCGGCGAGGTCGCCTCGCAAGTCGCCGGATTGGTCCACTCGACCCGGGCCGGCTTGCTCCCTGACGTGGGAGGGCCCGAGGTCCTGACCGCCGAGCATCTTGCCCGGACACTCATGGCGGCCAGGGGCCTGAAGAAACCGATGCTCAATCGGCCGGTTCCGGGAAGGTCCGCTGCGGCGTATCGAGCCGGCCTGCACACCAATCCCGACGCCGCGGTCGGTGTGAGGACCTGGGCCGAGTACCTAGGCGGATTCGCCGGCGGCGGCCGCTGAGACCGACCCCCTATCCGGTTTCCCGATGGAGGTACGAGGTATCGAAGCCATTGGGATCCAGGTCTTGGGCACCATGAACCCGGGCAGACGCTCCTTCAACCAGGAACTGAGCTCTTCCGGGCCGATGTCGCCGCCGTACGCGCAGACAACCTTCTCTCCCCACTCGGAGTCTGGGACACCAACCACTACTACCTCATCCACACCCGGGTGCTGGGCCAGTTCGGCCTCGACGCGCTCGGGGGACACCTTCTCGCCACCGGTGATTATCAGCGTGTCCGCCCTCCCCAGGATTCTCACCGCCCCCTCTCCGTCGAGTTCGGCGAGGTCGTTTGTGACCAGCCACTCCTCATCACGGTCCGGCTCGCCGAGGTAGCCCGGTGATACTTGGGGACTTCGGATGGCGAGCCTCCCGTCACCCTCGACTCGGAACTCCACCCCGGGGAGCGGGTGTGCCTTTGGCTCGAGCGCTGCGCCGGGCCGGAGAGTGGCCACCTGGCCGAAGGTTTCCGTCAAGCCATAGGTGGGCAGCACAGGCAGAGCGCGGGCCCTGGCGCGTTCCAGGAGACCGCCAGGAGTTGGCCCCCCGCCCACCAGGACGGCTCGGAGCCGGCCGATGTCTGGTGCGGCGTCGAACTCCAGCATGCGGTGAAGCATGGTCGGCACGACTGAGAGCATCGTCGCCCCCCGGCCTATCGCCGACCATGTTGCGGCGGGTTCGAACGAAGGCTGCATCAGCACCGAGCCGCCGCTCCAGGCCTGCCTCAGGAGAATCGAGATCCCGGCGACGTGACTGAGCGGCATGGCCAGATGCCACATGTCGTCGGCTCCGCTGCCGAGATGCTGTGTCGACGCGCTGGCGGCTGCTTTGAGATTGGCCATGCTCAAGCGGACCCCCTTGGGGCCTCCCGTGGTGCCCGAAGTGGGGACGACGAGGGCCGCACCGGCCGGGTCTCCCCTCAGTCCGCCGATCAGAGCACCCCCGCCGAAGACCCCTGCGAGAAGGTCGAACACTGCCTCGGGTGTCAGCTCCGGATCCATCGTCCGGGGCGAGTCGTCGATGCGAGCGGCGACCTCTGCCACTGCCTGGCCATAGGTCCAGGGCCGCTCTTCCGTCAACAGGAAGGTGCGGTCCGGGTCGACGCGGTCGAGCCAAGTGTCCACAGACCGATTCTGCCCCTTATCCTTCCGTTTCGTGGTCTCTGAGATATTCGACGGCTCGGCCTGGGACGAGGTGCCCGGTTTCGAGTTCACCGACATCACCTATCACCGGGCCAAGGAAGTCGGCGCGGTTCGTGTTGCTTTCGATCGCCCCGAAGTCCGAAACGCATTCCGCCCGCACACCGTCGATGAGCTCTACACCGCTCTGGACCACGCACGCCGGTCCACCGATGTTGGATGCGTTCTCCTGACCGGGAACGGCCCCTCACCGAAAGACGGGATCTGGGCATTCTGCTCGGGCGGAGACCAGCGGATCAGGGGCAAGGACGGCTACAAGTACGCCGAGGGGGACGAGGCCGAGTCGGTCGACGTCGCCAAGGTGGGGCGGCTCCACATACTCGAGTGCCAAAGGCTCATCCGATTCATGCCCAAGGTCGTCATCGCGGTTGTTCCCGGCTGGGCGGTCGGTGGTGGGCACAGCTTGCACGTCGTTTGCGATCTGACCTTGGCCTCCGAAGAGCACGCCGTCTTCAAACAGACCGACGCCGATGTCGCCTCCTACGACGCAGGGTATGGCTCCGCCTATCTTGCCCGGCAGGTCGGGCAGAAGCGGGCAAGGGAGATCTTCTTCCTGGGTAGGAACTACTCGGCGCGCCAGGGCCACGAGATGGGGATGGTCAACGCAGTGGTCCCCCATGACGAGCTGGAGAAGACCGCGCTTGACTGGGCGGCCGAGGTTGCATCCAAGAGCCCGATGGCTCAGCGGATGCTGAAGTTGGCGTTCAACATGATCGACGACGGCATGGTTGGCCAGCAGATCTTCGCCGGCGAGGCAACCCGTCTCGGGTACATGACCGAGGAGGCCGAGGAAGGAAGAAACTCCTTCCTGGAAAAGCGCGACCCCGACTACGGCCGCTTCCCCTGGCACTACTGAGATCGGTGTCTCGACTCCAGGCCTGGAAGACCGCTGCCCGTGTCCACACCCTGCCCGCCGCAGTGGTGCCGGTGCTTGTCGGCGCGGGGCTTGCGGCCGGCGACGGGGTATTCCAGGGCGCAGCCCTCGGGTGGGCCCTGCTGGGAGCAGTGGCCATTCAGGTCGCCGCCAACTTCGCCAACGATGCTTCCGATGCGAGGAGAGGAGCCGATGCGGTTCGGCTCGGGCCGCCCCGAATGGTGGCTCTCGGGGAGATCACGGCTCGGTCGATGTGGACCGCCACATGGCTGGCGATCGCAGCGGCAGGAGTCGCCGCCGTCGCACTCACCGCAATCGCAGGACCGCTGATTCTCGTAATCGGCGTCGCATCGGTGATTGCGATGCTCGGATATGTGGGAGGGCCTCTGNNTATTCGTCTTCTTCGGCCTGGTGGCGACAGTAGGGGGCCGATACATCCACGACATGACGGCACCGATGTCGGCCTGGCTGCTTTCAGTACCCGTCGGCCTGCTGGTCACCGCGATACTCGTGGTCAACAACTACAGGGATATCGAGACCGACTCTGACGCTGGCAAGCGGACTCTCGCCGTGATCCTGGGGAGACGGAACACACAAAGGCTGTTCGCCTCGCTCGTCTACGGCTCGTTCGTGCTGATCGCAGCACTCGGAGTGAGCGAGCTGATACCGACCTCCGCCATGTTTGCCGCTCTCATGGCTCCAGCGACGATCGCGCCGGTCAGAATCGTCTACGCAAAGACAGAAGGGGCCGCTTTGACAAGGGCCCTCAAACTGACCGCGCGGCTCCACCTCTGGACCGGGCTTGCTATGGCCGCGGGCGCCGCCCTGAAAGTCTGAAACCGGTCTGGAGCTTCATGACGTCCAAGTGGGCAATGAGAAGACCTGCACTCCTTGCCGCACTGACGATCGTGTTGGCCGCCTGCGGGACCGGACCGTCGGCAGCCGAAGTCGAGGGTGCGTGGCAGCTCGAGTCGGGCGTCTACCAGGGCTCGGACGTCTTGCCGCCCCCAAGCCACCCCATCACCCTCACACTCGAAGGCGACGTCGTGTCCGGCACGGCAGCGTGCAACGGATACGGAGGACGATTCGAACTCGGTCCATCCGGGACCTTCTCGGTTGGTGACATTGCCGTGACCGAGATGGCTTGCATGCCCATCGAGATCATGGACGTCGAGACGGCGTTCATCGCCGCCCTTCGTGACGCAACTCACGTCGAGGTGAAAGACGGGCTTTTGGGACTGCACGGGCCCGAGACCGATCTGACGTTTGTGGAGCTTCCCCCGGTGCCGACAGCGGACCTCATCGACACGCTCTGGATTCTGGACGGCATCGTCGTGGGCAATGCCGTCTCTTCTGTGATGGGTGAGACTGCGACCCTTCAGCTGTTTGCCGACGGGACGCTCGTGGGGAGCACCGGCTGCCGATCGTTGTCCGGCGATTACACCATCAGCGGTGCTGAGATCCAGATGACCAGCCTGGGGGCTGAGGGTGAATGCGCGAACGAGCTTCACAGTCAGGACAGCCAGGTGATCACCGTGCTGGAAGGGGGATTCTCGGTCACCATCGAGGGTGACCGTCTCACCATCTCGATCAGGGGCAACGAAGCCCTCGTCTACCGCACCGAGTCCTAGGCGCGCCCCCTACTCCGGCGCGGCGGACAAGCGTGGCAATGTGCGACAGGCAGCGACCGGTAGTGCTCGCGGCCTTGTTACCTTTGGACGGTCCCCAAGGGAGGGTGAGCTGCCCAATCTGTACGACTTCGCGACGGCCGACGGATCCGATCGGGATCTCCTCGGCGGAAAAGGGGCTGGACTAGCCGAGATGACGGCGCTTGGCCTGGCCGTGCCCCCCGGGTTCACCATCACGACCGAGGTGTGCAGGATCGGGATGGAGACCGGCGAATTGCCCGAAGGCCTCTGGGATGAGGTGGATCAAGCAGTCAGGCGACTGGAGGAGTCCACAGGCCGGTCGTTCGGCTCGGGAGGTGTCCCGATGCTGCTGTCGGTGCGCAGCGGAGCGAAGTTCTCCATGCCCGGCATGATGGACACGGTCCTCAACCTCGGGATCAACGACGAAATCGTCGAGTCGCTCATCGCCTGGTCGGGAAACCCACACTTCGCCTGGGACGCATATCGACGTTTCGTCCAGATGTACGGCGACGTCGTTCTGGGCGTGGACGACCACCGGTACCAGGATGTCTTGGAGGAGCTGCGTGGAAGGCGCGGTGTCGACGACGACAGCCAACTGACTGCCGAAGACCTCCGGGAAGCCACTGAGGCTTTCAAGAAGATCATCGAGGCGAAACGGCCCGGTGAGCTCCCAACGGACCCGAAACTGCAACTGCAGGGGGCGATTTCAGCGGTGTTCGCCTCGTGGAGCAACCGCCGGGCGAGCGACTACCGGAGGCTCCACGGCATACCGGACGACCTGGGGACCGCAGCAAACGTTCAACTGATGGTCTTCGGCGACCTGGACGAGGAGTCGGGGACCGGAGTCTGCTTCACCCGTGACCCCGGCACGGGCGAGAGAGTTGCCTACGGGGACTACCTGCCGCAGGCCCAGGGGGAAGATGTTGTAGCCGGGATACGCAACACTCTGACCCTCGACGAGTTGTCGAGCATCCATCCCGTGTGCCATGAGGACCTGCTCGGGATCATGGACCAGTTGGAAAGCCACTACCGGGACATGCTCGACATCGAGTTCACCATCGAGCGCGGCCTTCTCTACATACTCCAGGTGAGAGCGGGCAAGAGGACCGCCGAGGCGGCGGTTCGACTGGCTGTCACGATGGCCCGTGAAGGCCTGATAGACAAAGAGACTGCTGTGACCCGGGTTGAGCCCGCTTCACTCGAACAGCTCCATCGGCCTCATGTGGCGCCCCACAATGAGGTTGCCCCCATCGTGACCGGAGTGGCCGCCTCACCCGGGGCCGCGCGCGGGGCTGTCGTCTTCGACGCCGACACAGCAGTGGAACGCGCCAAGGCAGGCGAAGATGTGATCCTTCTCCGCCCCGAGACCACTCCTGACGACATTCACGGCATGGCAGCCGCGCTGGGAATCCTCACCTCCCAAGGAGGCAAGACGTCCCACGCCGCGGTGGTGGCCAGGGGGATGGGAACACCTGCGGTTACGGGCGCGGCCGACCTCAGAGTCGACATCGGCGCCAAGACTGCGGCGGTTGGGGAGGTCGACATCGCCGCAGGGGATGTGATCACAATCGACGGCACGAGCGGAGCCGTCTACACCGAGCCCGTGGAACTCATTGCCCCGGAGAAGCTTCCTGAGCTGGAGCAGATCCTCGCTTGGGCCGATGAGATCCGCACCCTCGGCATAAGGGCCAATGCGGACACTCCCGCCGACGCCATCGAGGCCCGCTCCCGCGGAGCGATGGGAATCGGGCTGGCCCGAACCGAGCACATGTTCCTGGGCGAGCGCCTGCAAGTGGTCCGGCAGATAATCCTGGCCCACTCCGACGAGGAAAGGTCAGGCGCGCTCGAGGAGCTGGAACGGCTCCAGGTCGGTGACTTCGAAGACCTTCTGGCTGCGATGGACGGGCTCCCGGTGGTCGTCCGCCTACTCGATCCTCCACTGCACGAGTTCCTGCCTTCCCGACTCGAACTCGAGGAAGAGGCGCTCCGGAGAGTCAGGGCCGGCCGTCCCATCGACGACCTGATGGCCATGTCCAAGGAGGTCGCCCGCTGGGAAGAGGACAACCCGATGCTCGGGCTGCGAGGCGTTCGGCTGGGATTGATGGTCCATGAGCTCTATCGGATGCAGGCGAGGGCCGCCATGGAAGCTCTCGTGCGCCGGATCCGAGCCGGCGGCAACCCGAAGCTCGAGCTGATGGTGCCTTTGGTCTCGACCGTGGAGGAACTGATCAGAATGAAGCGAGTGATCCAGGAGGAGATGGCTTCGGCCTCGGAGACGTCCGGCCTGGAATTCGACGTCCCGATCGGCACGATGATCGAGCTTCCCCGGGCCGCGCTGACGGCCGGGGAGATCGCCTTGGAAGCCGACTTCTTCTCGTTTGGGACCAACGACCTCACCCAGATGACCTACGGGCTCAGCCGTGACGATGCCGAAGGCCTGTTCCTGCGCGACTACGTGGAACAGGGAATCCTCAAGACAGATCCTTTCCAGACACTCGACATCCAGGGCGTGGGCCGGTTGATCAGGGTCGCCTGCCTCGAGGGCCTCGAGGCGAACCCGAACCTGACCCTCGGGCTCTGCGGCGAGCACGGTGGCGATCCGGAGTCGATCGCATTCGTCCATGGCCTCGGGTTGGACTACGTCTCGGCCAGCCCGCCCCGTGTCGAAGGTGCCCGCCTGGCAGCAGCACAGGCCGAGCTAGCCGCTCGCTAGTCGGTCAAGGTCGGCCAGGAGAGCTTCCACGCCGTCACCCGTGGTTGCCGTGGTCATGTGGATCTGCACCTCACCCGAGCCCGCCGCCTCCGCCAGCGCCTTGCGAACCTCCTCGGCACCGGACCGATCCGCCTTGTTGACCACGAAGACGTCCGCTACCTCTACGATTCCGGCCTTGTCGGCCTGGACCTGGTCGCCCCAGCCCGGACCCACGACCAGCACGACGACGTCAGCGGTGTTCATCACTTCGACCTCCGACTGACCGACTCCGACCGTCTCGACGATCAGCCGGTCGAAGCCGGCGACGCCCATCAACCGGAGGGCCTCACCGGCGGCCTCGGCCAGACCGCCTAGATGTCCCCGGGTGGCCATCGAGCGGATGTAGACCCCGGGATCGTCGGCGTGGATCTGCATTCGGATGCGGTCCCCGAGGATGGCTCCCCCGGTGACAGGGCTCGATGGGTCGACTGCAAGCACCCCCACGGTCTCACCCCTTTCCCGAATCCGCCGTATCAAGGCGGAGACCAGGGTGGACTTGCCGGCGCCTGGAGGGCCCGTCACCCCGATGATCCCGTCGGGATCATGCTCCAATCCGCCGATCGGCGAGCCCGCCTCCACAAGTGAGATCGCGCGCGAGAGGGCCTTGCGATCGCCCGAGGCGACCTGACTGAGCAGATCCGTAGCCACGGTGAGAGCCTAAAGGGGGGCGCTAGAAGCCGGGTAGTGAGATCCCGGTGCCTCCGGTGGCTTCCTCAAGCGTTCCCGGGGCATCTGCCGAGGCGAGGACCTCACGGACACCAGGGACGCGGTCCTTGAGGATTCGCTCGATACCGGCCTTGAGAGTCATCATCGAGAGGGGGCAGCCGCCACACGCACCGACCATCTGGAGACTCACGGTGCCACCTTCGGCGCCGAGAAAAACGATGTCACCACCGTCTGCTTGCACGGCCGGGCGGATGTAGTTGAGCGCCTCCTCCAGCTTCTCGCTGTCGATCGGTCCGCTGTTTTCGACAGCCGAGGCGATTGAAACGGGAATGGGATCTGACATGCGTACCTGAACAACCCTGGTCTTGCTTGATTGTTCCCGATTGTAGGCGGGAGTCAGCTTCTCTCTATCGACGCTCCAAGAGAGGCAAGTCGGCCGACGAAGTCCTCGTAGCCGCGGTCGATGTGAAGCGCGTCGTGCACTTCGGTCACACCGTCGGCGCGCAACCCTGCCAGAACAAGGGCCGCCCCGGCTCGAATGTCCGGAGCCAGGACCGGACACCCGGACAGTCTCTCTACGCCGCGGACAACGGCATGTTGCGCCTCGATGGTGATGTCTGCTCCCATGCGGGCAAGCTCTCCCACGTAGCGGAACCGGGCGTCGTAGAGGTTCTCCGTTATGACCGAGGTGCCGTCGGCGATCGACAGGAGCGCAACCATCTGGGGATGCATATCCGTGTGAAACCCGGGAAAGGGCAGCGTTGCGAAGTCGACGGCATGTGGCCGCTCAGGACCTTGAACCCGCAGCCACCCGTCGCCGGTGCTCACGCCGCAACCGGCTTCCTCGAGCTTCCTCAGTTCCATGCGCAGCGCCTCTGGCTGGCAGCCGGTCACCGTGACGTCCCCACCTGTAACGGCTCCGGCGACCGCATAGGTGCCTGCCTCTAGTCGATCCGGAATGACGTCATGCTCAACCGCGAACAGCGCCTCGACCCCTCTGATGCTCACCAGGGAGGTCCCGGCGCCGTCGATGACCGCGCCCATCTTGACCAACTGAGCGATCAGGTCCTGTATCTCAGGCTCACGAGCTGCGTTGATGATCACTGTCTCACCCTCGGCGAGCACTCCGGCGAAGAGGAGGTTCTCGGTCGCTCCCACGGAAGGGAAGGGCAGTTCCACATCCGCGCCCTTGAGCCGACCGTCGACTCGTCCCACCAGTTCGCCGTGGACCAATTCGAAACTCGCCCCCATCTGCTCCAACCCGCTCAGGTGCATGTCGATGCCGCGTGCCCCGAGGTCGTCACCGCCAGGGAGAGCAACTCTCGCTTCGCCGCACCGGGCCAGAAGGGGGCCGAGCACGACAATGGAAGCTCTCATCTGACGAACAAGTTCGATGGGAGCCTCCGGCTTCAGCTGCTCGGGAACAGCGACCCAGATGTCCCTCTCCCCCTGCTCGACCTTGCATCCGGTGTGTTCGATGACTTGGCACATGAGCTCGACGTCGACGATCCAGGGGACATTGGTGAGACGGTGCCTTCCCGGAGCCAGCAGGGCCGAGACCATCTCCTTCAGGACGGCGTTCTTGGCTCCGAGCACCTCGACGGTTCCGCCGAGCTGTTCGCCGCCTTTCACCGCGATGACTGACATCAGCGTCGAATGTAGTTACGCCGGCCCCCAACCCCTGTGACTGCTGAGTCGGTGGCTACCCTCCCGCCCGTATGAGAATCGCCCTTGGATCCGACCACGCCGGCTACCAGCTCAAGGAGCATCTAGCCTCCTGGCTGGCCGAGTCGGGACACGCCGTCTACGACTTGGGCACGCACACCGCGGAGTCGGTCGACTATCCCGACTACGCGGCTTCCGTGGCGCAGGCGGTCCTCGATGGCCGGGCCGACCGCGGGGTGGTCGTGTGCGGTTCCGGAGCGGGAGCTTCTATCGCGGCCAACAAGCTTCGCGGGATCAGAGCCAGTGTTGCTCACGACTCCTACACCGCTCATCAAATGGTCGAGCACGATGACGTGAACGTCCTGTGTCTGGGCTCACGGGTGGTAGGCGAGGCGCTCGCCGAGGACCTCGTTCAAACCTTCATCGGCGCCGAGTTCAGCCGAGAAGACCGTCACGTCCGCCGGGTGGAGAAGATCCGGGCTCTGGAGGCCTAGGCCGCCGGCCCAACAACCTTTGAAGGAGAGATAGGCTCAGGCGGCTGCCCGAGCGAGCGCGATCAGGTCCTCCAAGAAGGTGACCCCGATCTCGCCCGAGATCCTGAACAGGACCTCGTTGTCACCGTCCAGCACGACGTAGAACGGCGTGCCACTCAACCCGTATGTGTTGGCCAAAGTGGAGATGTCATCGTCCATGATGACCGGGAGGGTCCAGCCTTCGCTCTCCAGCCAATTCTGGGGAGGCCACTTGACGCGCGTCGGGTTGGTCAGCGTTGTGATGGTGTAGAGATCGACGTCGGTCGGTGCCCGTCCCGCATCCACCCAGGCCTGGATCTTCGGAGCTTCGGCCTGACAGTGAGAGCACCAGTGCGCCATGAGCATGAGCACCTTGGGTCGCCCGTCGGCCTCGACCGAGTAGCTGTTGCCTCTCCAGTCCGATCCGGAGAACGATGCCCCTGTCATTCCGATGGACTCGTCCGGCGCATTGTTTCCCAGGTGGGGAGGCAGCACCTCGCCGTCCACCGTGACGTCACCCCAGCCGATCGTGACATCGCCATAGATGTCCTCACCCGGCTCGGATGCGATGGCAAACGCCATCCATACGATCAGGCCAAGGCCGAGAACGCCGCCGACGATCCAAAGAAACGGTCTACTCATGGGTGGGTCTCACGTAGAAGAGAAGAAGTACGGCGATCAGGGTAAACCCGACGCCCGCCATAAACGGGATGCTGACGAAGTCGAACACGTTCACGTACTTGGCGGAACACGGGACCGTGGGGTCACAGGATCCCCCTTCGGCGGCCGGAAAGAGCTGGACCAACACATGCCAGATCGATATGGCCAGACCGGTGAGCGCCAACGGCAGGGCGTAGAGCCGGGCTGCGACTTCCTTGCGGATGGCACCTACCAACAGGACGGCCGCCATCGGATACATGGCAATCCTCTGGAACCAGCACAGTCTGCATGGGACGAAGTGGATCACCTCCGAGTAGATGAGAGACCCGGCCGTAGACACCGCTGCCACCGCCCAGGCAAACCAAAGGACCGTTTCGTTGGCGATGCGTTGAGCCGCCGCCGCGCCTCTCCAGATGCGATAGGTGGTGAGGCTGATCGCGGCGATCAGTGCCACCAGCGAGAGCAGCGCGAGGAAGGTGTTGTAGACCTGGACGGCCTGAGCTGACATCAAGTCCTCACTCTTTGGATCGCAGTCCCGACCGGATTCGAACCGGCGTTTCCGGCTTGAAAGGCCGGCGTCCTAGGCCTCTGGACGACGGGACCTCTGGATACGGAAATGTTACGGCGGGGCGCCGGTCAGCCCAACTCTTGCCGAGCCCGGGCGATCCGTTCCAAGCTGGTATCGCGCCCCAGGGCAGCAAGCGACTCGAAGAGCGGTGGGCTGACCGAAGAACCGGTCACGGCGACTCGAATTGGCTGGAGGGCCTTGCCCACACCCATGGACAGTCCTTCGATCATCGAGCGGAGAGCGGCCTCGAGCGACTCCGAAGACCAGTCGTCGACTTCCGACAGGGTCAGCCTCGTCGAGTCGAGAATGTCGCCGACCCCTTCCGTGGTCATGACCTTGTTCCATGACTTCTCGTCGTACTCCTCGAGGTCGTTGAAGAGGAACACAACCTGTTCTCCCGCCTCGGGGAGGAGCTTGGTCCGCTCCTGAACGAGGACCGATATCTCCTGGAATCTCGCCCACTCGTGTTCCTCCAGCGGGCGACCTACCGAGGACTCGACGTGGGGACGCGCCGCCTGGTTGAAGTCCTCGACGCTCATCTCCCTGATGTACTCGCCGTTCATCCAAGCCATCTTGGCGGGGTCGAAGGCCGCCGGTGCTTTGTTGACGTCGGCGAGGTCAAAAGCAGCGATCGCTTCCTCTCGAGTGAAGATTGTGGTCTCGCCGTCGGGTGACCAACCGAGGGTGGCGAGGTAGTTGAACACCGCGTCGGCCAAGAAACCCTGCTCCCGGTAGTCGCGAAGTGCGGTGGCGCCGTGACGCTTGGACAGCTTCCTTCCGTCTGTGCCAAAGAGGAGCGGGAGGTGGGCGTAGATCGGCTGATCGTGGCCCATCGCCCGTGTGAGAACGATGTGCTTGGGGGTGGAGGGAAGGAGATCCTCCCCTCTGGCCACGTGGGTGATCTCGTGATCGACATCGTCGACCGTCGAGGCGAGGTGGTAGGTCGGGCTTCCGTCGCTGCGGAGGATGACGAAGTCATCCAGGTCCTGGGCCTCGAAGGAGACCGTCCCCCTGACGAGGTCTTCAAAGACCACCGCCTCATCCTGGGGGATGGCCAACCTGACCGAGCCAGAAGACGTCTCCTCTTCGGGGCGCCTGATGTAGTGGCCGGGATGTCTACCTTCGCGCTGGGCCTTCTTGCGCAGCTCGTCGAGCAACTCGGGTGGTCGGTCGTCGAAATAGGCATGGCCGCTCGCGACCAGGTTGGCCGCCACCTCCCGATAGCGATCGAAACGCTCCGATTGCCGGTAGCTGGCCAAGGGGCCTCCCACGCCGACTCCCTCGTCCCAATCGAGGCCGAGCCAGCGGAGAGAGTCGAGAATCTCTTCCTCGAACTCCCGCGACGAACGATCACGGTCTGTGTCGTCGACTCTCACGATGAAGACTCCGCCGTGGTGACGGACAAACAGCCAGTTGAAGAGGGCTGCCCTTGCCGTACCGACGTGCAGCTTTCCGGACGGCCCGGGAGCCATTCGGACTCGGACGCTCATGGGGAAACCACCCGGTTGATCAAGACACCGATGCCGTCGACCTCGACCTCCATCAGATCGCCGGGCTCCACTTTGCCGACGCCCGAGGGCGTGCCAGTGAGGATCACGTCTCCGGGAAGCAGGGTGGTGAATGCTGTGATGTACTCGACGATCTCGGCCACGCCGAACACCATGTCAGAAGTGAAACCGGCCTGGCGTACCTCGCCGTTCACCCTGCAGATCACCGCCAGCCTCTCGAGCGGATCCAGCTCGGTCTCGATGGCCGGCCCGAGCGGGCAGAACGTGTCGAACCCCTTGGCCCGTGTCCACTGACCGTCGCGAGCCTGCAGGTCACGGGCGGTGATGTCGTTGGCAGCGGTGTATCCGAGCACGTACTGGGAGGCGTCCTCGGCCTTGACGTTGCGAGCAGGCCGACTGATGACAACGGCAAGTTCGGCCTCGTGATGAATCTCATCGCTGATTGGAGGATGGATGACGTTGGCGTTGGATCCGATGACCGAGGTCGCGGGCTTCATGAAGACGAGAGGCTCTTCGGGAACGTCGCCGCCCATCTCGTCAGCGTGATCTTCGTAGTTCTTCCCGACGCAGAGGACCTTGGTCGGAAGCACGGGGGCGAGCAGATTGATCGACGGCCAGGGAACGACAGTCTCGGTCGGCTCCCACGCAACGAAAGGTGACCCGTTGTAGACGAGCACACCCTCGGCGTCGGCGACGCCGTAGGCGATGTCGTCACCGGCCTTGATTCGGACGATCTTCATGCGGATTGGGACGCTACAGCAGCCCCGCGCCTAGTGATCGGAGAGCTTGAAGGCGTATTCGATCTGCTCGGGACCCTGGATGAGGAGGTGCTCATCTACCTCTGATGCGGCCAACTCCCCGGGCCGCTTCTCGTGCGGCACGGCGGCGAGCCACCTGGCCCGGCGCTCGAGGAGCTCTTCGGGAACTTCTTTTCCATAACCACAGAGGACCAGGGCAACGGCGATGTCCTCCGGAACGGCAGCCCTGCCGAGCGCCGCCGCACGCGCAAGAACGAGCCCGGTGACAACAGCTCGCAGCCTGGGATCGTCATCGGGCAGGGTCGCGTTGGCGACCAGCTTGAGTGCCCACCCGGCGTCCGGGCCGGTTCTGCCGAAAGACTGCGCCTCGGCCGGAGAGGAGGGGATACCGGGCTTGGACGACCGCCACTTCACGGCCGGGCCCGGCTCAGGTCTGTCACGAGGCTCCTCCTTCTCGGTGGTCTCTATGTTGGGCTGCTGGCCCATCAGACGTAGGTGAGCCAGTGCCTGTAGTCGTCGAGCTTTCCGGCAACGGCGCTGGCATAGAGCTCCTGGGCCCTCTTGGTGATGGGACCCGGCTTGCCTTCGCCCACGGGCCGGTCATCGATCTCCCGGATCGCAGTCACCTCGGCCGCGGTGCCGGTGAGGAACACTTCGTCGGCCGCATAGAGGCTCCCCCTGGCCAAATCGGTCTGGCGAACCTCAACGCCGTCGGCTTCGAGAAGCTCGATCACCGAGTTCCTGGTAATCCCCTCGAGGATCCCCGACGACACCGACGGCGTATACACGACCCCCCTGCTGACGATGAACAGGTTCATGCCACTGCCCTCGGATACCGTTCCCCCCTGGTTGAGCATGATCGCGTCGCCGTACCCGTTGCGGGTCGCCTCCTGTTTGGCCAAGAGCGAGTTGAGATAGCCGCCTGATCCCTTGGCCGTGGGGATCAACGAGCTGTCCGAGATTCTCCGCCAGCTCGACACCATCGCCGTGATGCCATTCTTGATCGCCTCTTCACCGAGGTAGGCACCGAAGTAGAAGGCGCCGATCATGGTGTGAACCGTGTTGGCCGACGGGTCGATGCCGATCGTTCCCATCCCATAGAACACCTGGGGCCTGATATAGGCGGATTCGAGCTCGGTGATCCGAAGCAGCTCGATAGTGGCTTCATCGAGTTCCTCAGCGCTCCACCTCATCGGGATGTTGTAGGCGCGGGCGGATGAGTGGAGCCTCAGCATGTGCTCGTGGAGCCTGAATACGGCCGTGCCGTCCGGAGTGTTGTAGGCCCTGATGCCCTCGAAGACACCGGTCCCGTATTGGACGACGTGGGACAGGAAGTGAACCTGAGCGTCGTCCCATGGGATCAGCTCGCCGTCACTCCAGATGTGTGATGCAGCATCCATCGTCTCAAGGCTAACTACCACCGGAACGACTGCCACTCGGCTCTAGGCTCGCCGACATGCACCGTCTCGTGGCATCGTGGTTCGGATCAGGCTTGATCCTGCGGTCCATTCGCGGAAGCGACTCCGGATCTGGCACCGTGGGCGCGCTATTCGCCGCCATCCCGGCCTACCTCCTCTACCAGCTCCTTGCTTGGCCGCTTCAGGTGGCAGTGGCCATTGCCGTGGTGCTGATCGGCATCTGGTCGGTTGGTCCCCTGATAGCTGAGGAAGGAGACGCCGGCTGGATCGTCATCGACGAGGCTGCCGGCACCTTCATCGCGCTGATTGGCCTCGGGCTCTGGCCGGGCGCGGTGGTCGGTTTCATCACGTTCAGATTCGCCGACATCTTCAAGAGATTCTTCCCCGGCGTCGGGCCGGCAGATCGTGCGAGCGGACCTGCGGCGATCATGGGTGACGACGTGATCGCAGGCGTCTATGCGCTGCTCGCGGGGCATGCCGTCCAGACGCTGGTTTAATCAGCCCCATGGACTGGAATCTCTCAACGGTGGTAGTCGGAGTCGATGGATCCGAGGGGAGCGAGCGAGCCTCGGAACGGGCAGTGGCAATAGCTAGACACTGGAGCGCCCGGCTTCTGCTGGTGACCGTGGTCAGAACTCCTGAAGGCTGGTGGGGAATCGGCGGCGCACCTCCCTCGCCCGAGGCGTTGTCAGCCGCTCTGACCGCCGGTCAGGCACAGATCATCTCCGAGATCGAACAGCACCTGGATCTCGAGGGTGTCGAGTACGAGACGCTGGAGGAACTGGGTGATCCGGTAGGGCGGATCATCGCGGTGTGCGAGTCGCAAGACGCCGATCTGCTGGTGATAGGGAGACGGGGGGCGGGCATCGCCGAGCGGGTGATCTTGGGCAGCGTCGCTGACCGCCTATGCCATCTGTCGCCGTGCCCGGTGCTGGTGGTCCCCTAGGGCCTAGGGCTGGACTCTGACGCCTCGCCAAAAGGCGACGTAGCCCCTGACATGGGACGCCTGCTGCGACGGGTCGGGGTAGTACCAGGCCGCGTCGTGGTTCGCCTGTCCATCGACCATCACGTCGTAGTAGCTGGCCGTGCCCTTCCAGAAGCAGCGGGTGCGCGACGAGGAGTCCTGAAAGAACTCCTCGTTGATGGCGTCGGGCGGGAAGTAGTGATTGCCCTCGACCACGATCGTCTCGTCACTCTCGGCCAAGACGGCACCGTTCCAGACAGCTCTGGGCATGCAAATCGCAACGGCGCCACATGCTCTGCTATTCCGCCTACCCTCCAGGCATATGGGGCCTGTAGTGGTGCTTCCGATCAAGTCATTCGACGGCGGCATGCAGAGACTCTCCTCCGCCATCGACGGCGACAAGCGGTCCGGCTTGGGGCGGGCAATCGCATCCCATGTGGCCGAGACGGTGGATGCCGTCGGTTTGGTGCCTCTTGTCGTGACGGCTGACACCGCGGTCGCCATGTGGGCCACGGGTCTTGGGTTCCCTCCCCTTCCCGACCCAGGTGGTGGCCTCGACGCCGCCGCCCGGGCCGGTGCGGAGTGGGCCATGACTTCGCACAGCCCCTGGCTGGTCCTTCACTCCGACCTGCCGCTGCTCCAGACGTCCGAAGTCCAGGAACTCGCTGGTCACCTCGTCGATGGGCGCGATGTCATAGCCCCATCGGCCGACGGCGGCACTTCGGCTATCGGCTCCAGCCACGATGTCTCGTTTGCGTTCGGAAGAGGCAGCTTCCAACGCCACCTCGCCCAACTCGATGACCCGGTCGTGATCAGCTCCGTCGGCCTCCTCCACGACATCGACACTCCCGACGACTTGAGGTCAGGGGCTTCTACGGGTCGTGCAGACTGGTTGAAGACCTATATTGTCGGGTAGTCACCAACCGAGGAAACCTTGAGTAGGTCTGTAGTCATCACGGGGGGAACCGGCGGTCTCGGGACCGCCCTGATCCGACGTCTCATCGATGAGGACTACCGGCTTGCCGTCACCTACCTCCTTCCGGATGAAGCCACGGCCTTCGAAGAGGAGTTCGACGTTGACGAGGACCGGCTTCTCCTCACTCGCGTCGATGCCACCAACCCCGAAGCGGTCGCCTCGCTCTTCAAGAGCGTCGGCGACAAGTGGGGAGCCATTCACGGCCTGGTCTCACTCGTCGGCGGATGGGCCGGAGGCCGTGATGTGGAGGAAACCGACGACGTGAGGTTCGAGCGAATGCTCGACCTGAACCTCCGGTCGGCTTTCTACACGGTGAGGGCGGCAGTGCCATATCTCAAGGAGACAGGTTGGGGGCGGATCGTTCTCGTTGGCAGCCGAGGCGCCGTCGACTATCCGGAAGGCCAGGCCGCGTTCAACATCGCCAAGGCTGGGGTGGTCGCCCTCGGCAGGAGTGTCGCCCAGGAACTCGACGGGTCAGGAGTGACCGCCAACGTCCTCATGCCTTCGGTGATCGACACTCCGGCGACAAGGGCGTCTCTGCCCTACGCCGACTATGTCAATTGGCCGACGCCGAGCGAGATTGCCGCAGTCGCCCAGTTCCTCCTCACCGAAGAGTCGGGCGTTATGAACGGCGCCCTAGTACCTGTCTACGGGAGGGCGTAGAACTCGACCGCTCGCCCCCGGTGTTGGGATTCGACCAGGCCGAGCCTGGAGTAGCGCCCGAGCCTCGCCGACCGGTCGATCCGACCCGTCTCGGGCGGTTGGCTACTCGCAACAACCCTTGGTCTGTGGCGACGACTCCGACCGGGGTGGCGACATAGCGGGAAGCCCGTGGCGTGAGGTTCCCGGTGCCGCTGTTCGGGTGTCACCGGGGGGAATGTCGCTCACATCTGATCGCGTCTATACGCGGTTGCCAGCGAGTCTGCGTACTCGTTCCAGCGGTCACCGCTGTGTGCTCTGATCCAGCGGATCGTGACCTCCGGCTTCTGGCCGGCCAACTCGTAGGCCTCTCTCACCAGTTCGAGGTTGGCGATCGGGCCCGGCGACTTCTTCCTCCACCCGGCGGCCTTCCACCCCTCGGCCCACTTGGTGATGATGTTCACGATCAGCTGGGAGTCGGTGTAGAGCGTCACTTCGGTCCCGGGCGGCACCATCTTCAGCCCGGCGATGAGCGCGGTCAACTCCATGCGGTTATTGGTTGTATGAGCTTCGGATCCGTGATCCTCGGCGACGATCTGGTCGTCAACCACCAGAACTGCCCCCCAGCCTCCGGGGCCGGGGTTGCCCTCGGACGCGCCATCGGTGAAGACACCGGTCTTCGGGCCACCCTCGAACGTTGCGAGCACCTCTGCTGTGGTCATGTCCCGCGTCTTGGTCACCGAAGTCTTCGGCTTGGCGGGCTCCGACTCGTTGTTCTTGCAGTCGAGACAATGGCGGGGGGTCCAGCCCGGATACCGGTCGAGGATCTCCTGGCGGACCGTGAACTCATTGCCGCATATCTCGCAGGTGAACACAGAGTCAATCCTTCCGGAAGACGGAGACGAATTGAGGAGACTTCAAGAGATTGAACTCGCGGTGGGTCTCGGTGAGGCCGAGTGGCTCCACGAGATTCCTCAGCTTCGCCGGCCAGAGCTTGTGACAGTGGACCTCACGTGCCTTGAACGGTGTGCCATGGAGAATCACAGACGTCGGGATGGCATAAAGGCCCATGATCGGCTCGGCCGGGTAGACGTAGAAGGCGGTCCCGCCTGACTTGAGGACACGGACCATTTCGGCCAGGGCGGCCTCGAGGGGCGGGATGTGTTCGATCGCGTGTATGGAGACGATGGCGTCGAAGCTCTCGTCGGCGAACTCCAGGTTCTCGGCGTGCATGTGCACGACGCGATCAGTTCCGGCGACCGAAGGCGCCTCCTCGTTGGCATCGATGCCGGTGATGTCAAGGCCCCTGCCGGCGAGCCTCTTGGTCAGGTGTCCTTGACCGCATCCGACCTCGAGGATCTTGTCACCTGAATTGAGCTCGACGAGTTTGTCGAGTTTCCTCAGGTGAGCTGAGTCCCAACGGTTGATGAGCGCGTACTTTTGCGATCGGTAGTCAGTCATCTAGACGGGACGGTATTCGAGCGTCTCTAGGTGAGGGGCCACGCCGTAATCCAGGACGATCTGGCCCTCGTCGGTGAAGGCGACATGAGTCACCGACGTGTTGGACGGCGTGTACAGCGACTCGGCGTAGGTGTCATCGGTCTCGGTGAGCGAGGAGATGAAAGATCTGATCGCCCCGCCGTGGGCAACCACGACGGTCGGTTCGTCAGTCGACTTGTCGAGTGAGTTGATCGCTGTGCCAAAGCGGGAGGTCAATTCGCCCCAGCTCTCACCGGTTTCTCCTCGTTTGAGGTCGACCCCTTGGGTGTAGATCTGGCGCATTCGCTCCGGCCAGGCCTCCATGATCTCCGAGGTCGTCATGCCCTCCCAGTTGCCCATCTCTACCTCTTTGAGGGCGTCAACGCCGACGACGCCGTTCGAGGCGACTCTCTCCGCGGTTGACATCGCCCGCTTCAAGGGCGACGAGTAGACGGTGCCGAAGGTGCCGTACCAGCCTCCCAGTGACTTCGCTTGACGGTGACCGAGCGCGTCGAGGTCCCAATCTCCATGCCCCTGCCACCGCAGCTCCACATTGGCCTGGGTCCGGCCGTGACGTATCAGGGCAACAACAGGATTGCCGTCCGATAGGTGAACATCGACACTTGCGGGTCTGGGGCTCAAGTGGGTGGTGTCATTGAATGAGGCGAGACGTGTGCGCCCGAACTGATGGACCAGCCGGGTGATGCCGGTGTTTCTGGTGAAGTCGTGGACCCGCCTGCGCCCGCGCCCGCGAAGGTGGCGGCGCAGAACCGCCTGCAGGGCTCCGCCGTGGGTGACGACGGCGGCTCTCTGCTTCTCCCCTAGCTTTTCGAATAGAGCGTCAACCGCGTTCGTGACGCGGATTCCAGCCTCTTCGAGCGTCTCACCCGTCTCACCCATGGGTAGTGTTCGCGTGGTTAGGGCGCGACGCAGCTCCTCGCCGTGTTCGGCCTGAATCTCGGCGTAGGGCTTGCCTTCCCATCGGCCGAGGTCCAACTCGATGAATCCGTCATCGGTCACGATGTCGGATGCGAACGACTCGGCGGTCTTCCGGGCTCTCTGCAGCGACGAGCTGATGACGACGTCGAAGTCCCAGCTAGAGAGACGCTCGCCGACGGCTGCGAGGGTTTCCTCGCCCTTCGTTGAAAGGGGGCCGTCGTGGCGGCCGTTCCACACCGCGTCTCTGTTCGCCTGCGATTCGGCGTGGCGAACGAAGACGATCTCCTTGGTCGCCGGGGCGGCTCGGAACGGAATGGTCATAGGCTCCGAGGTTAAAACCGGTGCATGGGTAGACACCATTGACAGGGACGCCAAGTGCCGGTCGCTACCGGGCTATTCCGACTTGGATCCACCTGCCGCTTGGGCATCGCCTCTTCGGATGGGGTCGGCCGCTGCTGAGGCTGACTCTCAGCCGATGAACGCCGAGGCGAATATCAGCGAGACGATGGTCATCACCTTGATGACGATGTTCATCGCCGGTCCCGAGGTGTCCTTGAACGGATCGCCGACCGTGTCACCGATGACGGCGGCCTTGTGCTGGTCGCTTCCCTTGCCACCGAAGGCTCCCGTCTCGATGAACTTCTTGGCGTTGTCCCAAGCTCCTCCGGCATTGGCCATGAAGATGGCGAGCAGGAACCCGGTGACGAGGGCTCCGCCTAGGAGCCCGCCGAGGGCTTCGACGTTGATGAAGCCGACCACCAGCGGTAGCGCGATGGCGAGCGCTCCGGGAATGACCATCTCGCGCAACGCGCCTTGGGTGGCAATGTCTACACACGTCGTGTAGTCGGGCTTCGCATCCGGGCTGCCCTCCTTGAGGCCGGTGATCTCGCGGAACTGGCGCCGAACCTCGTCGATCATCTTCCCGGCTGCCCGGCCCACCGCGTTCATGGTGAGGGCCGCGAACAGGAAGGTGAACATGGCGCCTACGAACAGGCCGATGGTCACTTCAGGGGTTGCGATGTCGATCGTCTCGAGTCCCACCGCCTTGGTAAAGGCGTTGAACAGGGCGAGTGCAGTGACCGCTGCCGAAGCGATGGCGAATCCCTTGGCGATGGCGGCCGTGGTGTTGCCCAGAGAGTCGAGGGCGTCGGTGGACTCCCGCACCTCGGGGTCGAGGTGGGCCATCTCGGCAATGCCACCTGCGTTGTCGGCGATGGGACCGTAGGCGTCCACGGAGATCGTGATGCCGAGAGTCGCCAGCACCCCGATAGCCGCTATGGCCACGCCGTATACCCCGCCTCCGGAGCCCATTGCCCACTGACCTGCATAGAACGAGACCCCGATCCCGGCGGCTACCGCTATCACCGAGAAGGCGGCCGAGCGCATTCCCTCGGCCACACCGGAGATGATCACGGTGGCGGGCCCGGTTTGAGACTGGCGAGCGATTTCCTTGACCGTCTTGTAGTGGTCCGAGGTGAACCACTCAGAAATCTTTCCGACCAACCAGCCGACGACGAGACCGGCGACGACTGCGACCCAGATGCCGAGCCAGTTGTCCACCAGGTCGCCGAAGACGACGTAGGCGAGCCAGGCCACTCCGGCGGCGGTGACGATCATGGCGAAATTGGTTCCGCGATGGAGTGCTGCGGCGAGATGCTCCTCGTCCTTCGCCTTGACCAGGAACGACCCGATGATCGAAGCGAACATGCCGAGAGCGGCGACGGCGAGCGGGAAGATGATCGCCTCGGCCTGGAATGCCGACGTCCCGAAGACGAGGGCAGCGTATGCAACCGGAGCGACGATGGCGCCGACGTAGGACTCGAAGAGGTCGGCGCCCATTCCGGCGACGTCACCAACGTTGTCGCCCACATTGTCGGCGATGACAGCCGGATTTCGGGGATCGTCTTCGGGGATACCAGCCTCGACTTTGCCGACCAGGTCGGCGCCGACGTCGGCGGCCTTGGTGTAGATGCCACCACCGACACGGGCGAAGAGGGCAATCGACGAGCCCCCAAGACCTATGGCGGTGACGATGTCAACCCAACGCTCCTCACCCATGACGTTGTTGAACAGCCAAAAACCCAGTCCGAGACCGAGCAATCCGAGTCCGGCAACGGTGAAGCCCATCACAGCGCCCCCCCTGAAGGCAACTGGGAGCGCAGCCGGGATGCCCCCGGTGCGAGCGGCCTCGGTGGTGCGGGAGTTGGCCGCGGTTGCGATTCGCATGCCGACGAATCCGGCGAAGGCCGAGAGAATCGCACCGAACACATATGCGGCAGCGCCCCACGGTGCGCCCCAGTCGAGCAGGGTCGCAATGAGGATTGCCATGATCACGACGAATACCGAGACCCAGGTGTACTCGCGCTTGAGGAATGCCATTGCCCCTTCCCGGATGGCGGTGGCCAGTTCGACCATCCGCTCGTTGCCGGCGGGTGCTGCCAGCACGGCGCGGGTGTAGTAGACGGCCAGGATCAGGCCGAGGGCACCCGCGACGAGCGCGATGTACAGGATCGTGTCAGGTGTCATCTCTAAGAACTCCTCGGAAAGGGATCGAAGCGGCGGCGGATTATAGGGAGAGGCGCAGAACCAGACCTAATGCGGCTCAGCCGAGAGCTGCCTCCATGCAGGTCACACCTGCGGGGCCAACGGTGGCAGCGTGCACTGTGCCCGGTGGAAGGTCGATCCGGTCGCCTGGCGTGAGCAGGATGTCACCGTCCGAGGTGTGGAACGTGATGGAGCCCTCGATGCAGAAGAGAACCTTGTGATACGGGTGGCTGTGCTCGCCGAACCCATATCCCGGTGAGTTGGACCAAGTGTGCGGGACCAGTCCCTCTTCCGTGAAGGAATCCAGGGCCGCGTCACCGACGGTCACAGGTACTCACCTATCCGTACCTCGTAGTCGGGGAAGTAGCGGGAGATCACAGACAAGCCGAACCGGTCGAGGATTGCCTCCTTCGGCTCCCGGTCCAAGAGAAACTCGAACGACGCCCGGAGCAGGTCGTCGTCTGCCAGGTCGGGGATGGGACGGGTGTCGATAGTCACTTCATGGATCGAGGAGGAACTGGAATCGGTCACCGTGACCCGAAAAGTGTCACCACCCTGATGATCCAGACGAATGTCGACGTCCATCCTCCGACAGTAGGCCTTTCCCGTCCCCTGGCCATAAAGGGTGCTCTGACCATGCGTTTTTGTACCCCCGACCGGATTTGAACCGGCGTTACCGGCTTGAGAGGCCGGCGTCCTTGGCCGCTAGACGACGGGGGCAGATTGGGACCGACTCGCGCCGGTCCTGGCTCGGGGGGAAGGACTCGAACCCTCAATAACAGGGCCAGAACCTGTCGTGTTACCGATTACACCACCCCCGAACGCGCATCAGCGAACTGATGCGGGGTGAGGCGCAAGATTACTCCGCGATTGGATGAGTGGGAAGTCGCACCATGGCACGAGCCGGAGCTCAAAAACGACCTCGTCACCTGCTCGAACCGCTCGGGTCAGACAACACCCAGCGTGCCGTGAGTTCGCAGAAGCGACGAGAGAGCGCAGCGCGGGTCTTCCTAGGGGGATTTCGGGGCCGGATGAACATGCTTTGGCGCACGGTCCAGGCCCATCGCTTATGACACGGCGAGAGGCCGATGTACCAGCCCCGCCATCCCCTAAGCAGAAGCTAGCTCAACTGACGCCATTGGAGCCTCTACGTACCCTTTGCTTTGGTCCTCGCCGTTATTCGCTCGACCGAGTTTCAATGACCCCGTCTTCCACGGCGGTCACCGGATGGGAACGAAGGAACTCGTAGATCTCATCCCGAAAGAACCTGAAGGTCCGACCACCCGGAAGTCGGTAGGCCGGCAGTCGCCCCTCTCGGGCATACTGCCGGACCATCTGGATATTCATGCCCAGCATCTCCGCCACCTGAGCCGCGTCGAGGATCTTTGGATACTCCTCAGCCATTGTTCGTCCTCATCGACCTGAGACCCATCGTACGGACTCCCCGATACTGTTGGAAGAGGGTTGGCTGCGTTTGGCGATAGGTAAGGTCGCGCATGATGCGGACGCTGGTGGCTGCGCTTTCCCTGTGCCTGGTGGCGTGCACCCAGGTCAGCGAAAGTGAAGTCTTTCCAACACCACCGCCTGGGGCGGCGCCGCCAATGAGCGGTTTGACGCCATCCTCCACGATCGCCGACGGGGTCTCCGAAGAGGACATCCCCTACACCGCCGATGAGATGGAAGAGCGCCAACGCGCCGTCGAGTTGGCAATGCTCCAGTTGGGCTGGATCGGTGAGGTTGTCTACGACCTCGACACACAGCGGTTTCGGATCACGATCACCGAGCTATCCAGCCTATTCGGCTCAGACGGGACCCAGATGTCACAGACCCTGGCCAGCATCCTTGCCGATCCGGAGCGGCCCAATCCCATCGAGATCGAGGCCTACGAGTTGAGGGTCATCGTCCGATCGAACAGCCAGACGAACAATCCGTGCAGGGAGTGTTCGATCCGGTGAGGCCGGACTCGCCCAGGGAAGCTTGGACGTAGAAGGGGCTCTCCCCGAAATCCCCAAGTCGGATTCAGCGCCGGAGCGGCTCGGACCGCGAGCTAGCTCGTCTCCGGGGCCTCCCGCCAGTAGACCCACCCCGCACCGACCAGTGCACCCACGCCGTTGGCGACGATATCGAGAATGTTGTTCTCGTAGTCACCCACGTTGACATTCCCGATAAGGGTCCCGACGTACTCCGCGATCTCGACCACCGCTCCTCCGCCCATGGTGACGAGCCATGTCCAGAGCAGCAGACCGCCTCTGTGATAGCCGGTACCCGCCCACCTCTTCATGGCCTCCCAGGCAACGACGAACATCGACGCAGCGGCGACGACGTGGAAGATCTTGTCGTATCGCGCGATGAATCCGATGTCCGCCACGTAGAGCGGGCGTCCGTCGACCAGAAGGACTCCGCCCAGCATGTTCCCAAGACCCACAAGGGACATCGCCCAGAGAGCGTGCAAAGGCCATCGGGCCAGACGGTGCAGGACCGCAAAGAGGATGAAGAGGCCGACGGTGATCCCCGTGTAGAGAACGGCGAGGGGGCTTTCGACGTTCATGCCGTAGATGAATAGAGCCACCGTGTAGGCGGCCGTGAACCCGACGAGCGTCCTCATTGGAGCCAGAGGATGGCAGCCTGTGGGGCGCGATGCTTTCAAGCGCCCAGGAGACCAAACTTTGTCCTCGAAGCATTAGGTTGCGGTTTGATGAGTGAAGAGACAGCCCATCCCGATTCGATCAACGAGGTCTCGGACTCCGAGGACGCCGGGCCCTCCCCGGTTTCCCAGCCGACAAAGCTGATTCGCATCGCTTCCATGACTCGGGCGATGCTCGATGAGGTCCGCCAGGCTCCGCTCGACGAGGGAGGTAGGAAACGGCTCGCCACGGTCCACGCCAAGTCGGTGGAAGAGCTTCGGGGGGTGCTTTCGGATGAGCTTCAGGACGAGTTCGACGAGATCATGATCCCGCTCAACAAGGTCGAGGCATCGGAGTCGGAACTGCGTGTTGCTCAGGCCCAGCTGATTGGATGGCTGGAGGGGCTCTTCCACGGGATTCAGGCATCGCTGTGGAGCCAGCAGATGGCCGCCCAACACCAGTTGGCGGAGATGCAGCAGAAGGCCCTCACACCGCCACAGCAAGGCAAGGACAAGGACGAGGACCAAACCGGCCTCTACCTCTAGGACGGTCCGCAGCAGAACTCAGGTTGTGCCAGCCCTCTCCAGAGACAAGGGTCCAAAGAGAACGTGCCAAGCCGAGAGGGGCGCTCTTCTGGAGAGAGACCGCGCCCGCAAAGGGCTCCGCCTGGGTCGGGTCTTCAGTAGCTAGCCGGCGCGGCGTTGGGCGACTTGGCGCTCGCGACGGACCCGGCGGCGCTCGCGCTCGGAGAGCCCGCCCCAGATGCCGAACTTCTCGCCCATGTCGATGGCGTAGTCGAGACAGTCGGCCTTTACCTCACAAGCCCCGCAAATGGACTTGGCCCTCCGCGTCGAGGCCCCGCGCTCGGGGAAGAAGAGATCCGCATCGGCACCACGGCAATTGGCGTAGTCCTGCCAGGAGAGCTCACCCACGGCCAGGGCTTCGATGAGCTTGCTCTGCATTCAGGATCTCCTCACAAACGTGTAATTACATGCGTGACATTATGTGATCCCGCGCGCGCCGTCAAGACCAGCAATTTGGTCGTTCGGCCACTCCCCTGACAGTTGCCATAATGGTCCATCCCGTGACCAACACGACACGACAAAGACGGGCACCATTTCCGGTGGAGTTCTATCGCTCAGCGGTGGGCAAGAAATGGGTCATGGCGGTGACCGGCCTGGCGATCATCGTCTTCACGATCGCTCACATGATCGGCAACTGGAAGATCTTCCTCCCCGACATCGACGGGGTCCCCGAGATCGACCTCTACGGCCACGCCCTGCGCCAACTGTTCTTCCCGATCCTCCCGGAACATGTCGTGCTCTGGATCTTGCGCACCGGCCTGATCGTTGTCTTCCTGCTCCACGTCCACGCCGCGTATTCACTGACTCTCATGAACCGCAGGGCCCGGCCGAATGAGTATCAGGGACCACGCACCTACCTCGTGGCCAACTACGCGTCCCGCACCATGCGCTGGAGCGGCACGATCTTTCTGGCTTTCCTGGCCTTCCACCTCGCCGATCTCACCTGGGGCATCCAGCCCATGGCACCCGAGGTCTGGGCCAGAGGGGAGATCTACGCCAACTTCGTGGCCACCTTCAGCCGGGCACCGGTAGCCATCTTCTATGTGGTCGCCATGGGCATGCTCGCCATCCATGTGTTCCACGGCGCGTGGTCGATGTTCCAGAGCGTCGGCATAAACCACCCTCGCTTCAACCCGTGGCGCAAGGGCTTCGCCGTCGGCCTCGCCGGACTCGTCTTCGTGGGGAACTCGATCATGCCGCTCGCCGTGCTGTTCGGGGTGCTCGGCTGATGGCCGTTCGACTCGACGCAAAGGTCCCCACCGGTCCGATCGGGGACAAGTGGGAAGACCACAAGTTCTCCGTGAAGCTGGTCAACCCGGCCAACAAGCGGAAGTTCAAGATCATCGTGGTCGGTTCCGGCCTGGCTGGTGCCTCGGCGGCGGCCAGTCTCGGAGAGCTCGGATACGACGTGGAGGTCTTCACCTTCCACGACTCCCCCCGGCGGGCCCACTCCATCGCAGCCCAGGGCGGGATCAACGCTGCAAAGAACTATCACAACGACGGAGACTCGGTCTACAGGCTCTTCTATGACACGGTCAAGGGTGGCGACTACCGCAGCCGCGAGGCCAACGTCCACCGACTCGCCGAGTTGTCGCTGAACATCATCGATCAGGCAACGGCGCAGGGGGTTCCCTTCGCCCGGGAGTACGGGGGGTTGCTGGACAACCGATCTTTCGGTGGGGCTCAGGTCTCGAGGACCTTCTACGCGCGGGGCGCCACCGGCCAACAGCTCCTCCTCGGGGCCTACTCGGCCCTGATGCGCCAGGTTGACGCAGGCTCGGTCAAGCTCCACACCAGGGCAGAGATGCTCGACGTCGTGGTCAAGGACGGCCGAGCGGTTGGGGTCGTCATCCGGGATCTCGTCACCGGTGAAGTGAGCAGCCACTCCGCACACGCCGTTGTCCTCGCCACCGGCGGCTACTCGAACGTCTACTTCCTGTCCACCAACGCCATGTCCTCGAACGTCACGGCAATCTGGAGAGCCCACCGCCAGGGTGCTGCTTTCGCGAACCCCTGCTTCACCCAGATCCACCCAACGTGCATCCCGGCCTCGGACAAGTTTCAGTCGAAGCTGACGCTGATGTCGGAGTCGTTGCGCAACGACGGACGAATATGGGTTCCGAACAACGGCGACGAGTCCCGACCGGCCAACCAGATCCCGGAAGAGGATCGCGACTACTACCTAGAGCGGATCTACCCGGCATTCGGAAACCTCGTGCCCCGTGACGTCGCCTCCCGGGCGGCGAAGCGAATGGTTGACAGCGGCAAGGGTGTCGGCCCTCTCAAGAACGGGGTCTATCTCGACTTCAAGCACGCCATCGACCGAGACGGACGTACCGCCATAGAGGAGCGGTACTCCAACCTGTTCGAGATGTACAACCGGATCACCGACGAGGACCCCTACACGGTCCCGATGCGGATCTACCCGGCACCCCACTACACGATGGGCGGGCTCTGGGTCGACTACAACCTCATGACGACAGTCCCCGGTCTGTATGCCATCGGCGAGGCGAACTTCAGCGACCACGGGGCCAACCGTCTCGGCGCCTCCGCGCTGATGCAGGGATTGGCCGACGGCTACTTCGTTCTCCCCTACACGATCGGCGACTACCTGGCCGATTGGCTCAACACCGAGCCGGTTCCGATCGACGATCCGGCGTTCACCGACACGGCCGGCGAGGTGTCCGATCGGGTGGACGGATACCTGGCGGCCAGCGGGGCACGCTCCGTCGACTGGTTCCACAAGGAATTGGGCAAGATCATGCTCGAGCAGTGCGGGATGTCCCGCAGCGAGTCCGGTCTGCAGAAGGCACTGTCGGACATCCCCGCCTTGCATGAGGAGTATCTGTCGGACATGAGGGTCCTCGGCTCGGGGGACTCGTTCAACCAGAGTCTCGAGAGGGCCGGACGTGTCGACGACTTCTTCGAGCTCGCCCAAGCCATGTGTCTCGACGCTCTGGACCGAGAGGAGTCCTGCGGGGGCCACTTCCGCGAGGAGTATCAGAGCGAGGAAGGCGAGGCCCTGCGCGACGACGAGAACTTCGCATACGTGTCGGCGTGGGAGTGGACAGGTGATGCGGAACGGCCCGAGCTGAACAAGGAGCACCTGGAGTTCGAAGACGTGGAGCTGACGACCAGGAGCTACAAGTGAACGTCACGCTTCAGATCTGGCGTCAGGACGGTCCCGACGATGCCGGGGGGTTCAAGACCTATCAGGTTGACGCGATCTCCGCTGAGCTGTCTTTCCTCGAGATGTTGGACGTTCTCAACGAGCGCCTGGTCAATCAGGGCGAAGAGCCAGTCGCCTTCGACAGCGACTGCCGCGAGGGCATCTGTGGGATGTGTGGGGTGATGATCAACGGCCAGCCCCACGGACCTCAGCTGGGCACGGCGACCTGCCAGCTCCACATGCGAAAGTTCTCCGACGGAGAGACGATCGTCGTCGAGCCGTGGCGAGCGGCCGGATTCCCGCCCGTCAAAGACCTCGTCGTGGACCGGTCGTCGTTCGATCGAATAATCGAAGGTGGCGGCTACATCACGGTCGACACCGGATCTGCACCCGACGCCAACCTCATCCCGATCCCAAAGTCGGTGGCGGACACCGCCTTCGACGCCGCCGCTTGCATCGGATGCGGTGCCTGTGTCGCCGCCTGCCCGAACGGTGCGGCGAACCTGTTCACGGCTGCCAAGATCAGCCACCTGAACCTTCTCCCGCAGGGCCAGGCTGAACGGTGGACCAGAACCGTCAGGATGGTCGAGGTCATGGAGCAGTACTTCGGGTCGTGCACCAACCACGGCGAGTGCGAGAAGGCTTGCCCCAAGAGCATCTCCATCGACTTCATCGCGATGATGAACTCCGACTACGTGAAGGCGAAGTTCAAGGACCGCCGAATGCTCGCTCGCACCTGATGGATCTTCCTCCACGGTTTCTACCCGCCCTCATCACCCCGTTCACGCAACGGGGTGAGCTGGACATCAGGGCCCACACGCGGAACCTGCGCGTGCTGGCAGACAGTGGGGTGAAGGGCTTCCTCATAGGAGGATCGTCCGGCGAGGGGCCGTATCTCGAGCCCGGGGAGAGGTCCCGCCTGGTCAAGGCCGGGCGCCGTCGCAAGGCGCACTTCATGGTTGGGATCGCCGCGGAGACCACGAGGTCCGCCCTGGCACTGGCCGTTGAGGCGACTGAGGCCGGTGCAGACAGCCTGCTTGTGATGACTCCAACCACTCTCGCCAGGGGCAAGGAGGATGCGATGGTCAGCTTCTACAAGGCCGTTGCCGATCGAGCCAAGGTCCCCGTGCTGCTCTATTCCGTTCCCGTCGTCACGGCCTACAGCCTCTCGGTTGACTCGATCTGGAGGTTGGCCCGGCACCCCAACATCGTCGGGATGAAAGACTCCAGTGGAGACGTCGTTCGACTTCAAGCCATCATCCACGCGACTCCAAGCGACTTCCTGCTCTACACCGGAAGTACAAAGTCGATTACGGCAGCCATGGCAGTCGGGTGCTACGGAGCAATCACCAACAGCGGGAACTATGCGCCCAAGCTCTTGATGAGCACGGTCGAAGCGGCTCGGAACGATCCGGCATCGGCGCGGCGGGTTCAAAAGCGACTGAGCAACCTCAGCAGCCAGGTCGAGGCGCACGGAGTGCCGGGGGTCAAGGCGGCTGCTCGGGCCGCGGGACTGGAGCCGGGCTACCCGCGGCTACCCCTGACCAGGTTGTCGAGAGGGGTAGAGACATCCATCGCCAAGCTCATCACTTGAGCCATGGCTCAAAGTTGGGCGCGACGGCTACGCTCCGACGCAGCTAGTCCCGACCAAGGAGATAGGTGTGTCCAAGTTTCTCAGCGCGGAGTGGGCGGAGGAAGTCACGTCGGCACTCAACAACCACGAAGGTTTCAAGAACGCGATCGGGGCGGCCGATCTCGGGATCCAGTTCACCGCTGAAGGAGGTCCCGACGGAGACGTCGACTACTACCTCTCGACTGCAGGCGGCGAGGTCTCGATGGCTCTCGGAGAGCTCGATGGGCCAGACGTCACCGTCAAGCAGTCCTATGAGACCGCCTCGGCGATCTCGAAAGGCGAGTTGAACACGCAGACGGCCTTCATGACCGGCAAGCTCAAGGTATCCGGCAATCTCGCCAAGCTGATGATGCACCAGTCGGCGATTCAGCAGTGGGGAGCTGCCGTCAGCACTCTGGACATCGACTACTAGGCACTCCGAAGTCCTGACTCGACTGAACAGGAAGCAGAACGGCCACGAGGACGCAAGCCCTATCCGGCAGTACAGAAGTGGGGAGAAGGTCTAGATCAGACCGAGTTCTGTGACTGCGTCACGCTCGGAGGCAAGCTCGTCGACCGAGGCGTCGATCTTGGCTCGCGAGTAGTCGTCGATCTCCAGACCACGCACGATCTCCCAACGACCGTCGCGGACCACGCAAGGGAATGATGAGATGAGACCTTCCGGCACGCCGTAGGAGCCATCCGAGGGCACTCCCATCGAGACCCAATCCCCTTCCGGGGTCCCTTGCCACCAATCGTGCATGTGGTCGATGGCGGCGCTGGCCGCCGAGGCTGCCGAAGACGCCCCGCGGGCCTTGATGATCGCCGCACCACGCTTGGCAACCGTGGGGATGAACTCGCCATCCACCCAATCGTGATCGTCCACCAACTCGTAGGCCGGCCGGCCATCGACCTCGCAGTGGAACAGATCCGGGTACTGGGTCGTGGAGTGGTTGCCCCAGATCGTCATCCTCCTGATCGACGACACCGGCTTCCCGGTCTTCATGGACAACTGGCTGATCGCACGGTTGTGATCGAGACGGGTCATCGCCGTGAAGTTCGATGAGTCCATGCCTCTGGCGTTGCTCATGGCGATCAAGGCATTGGTGTTGGCAGGATTCCCAACCACGAGAACCTTCACGCCCGGCTTGGCGGCAGACGCGATCGCTCTCCCTTGGGCGGTGAAGATCGCTCCGTTGGCAGCCAGAAGATCCGCCCGCTCCATGCCGTCCTTGCGGGGCAAGGCCCCAACCAGCAACGCAGAGTCGGCTTCCGAGAAGGCCTCTTCCGGGTTGTCGGTCAGAACCATTCCGGCAAGCAGCGGGAACGCGCTGTCTTCGAGTTCCATGGCCACGCCCTCGAGGGCGGGAAGTGCCGGCGTGATCTCCAGCATCTGGAGCGTGACGGGGGTGTCGGAGCCGAAGATCTGGCCTGAGGCGATGCGGAACAGGACCTGATACCCGATTTGCCCTGCCGCGCCCGTGACGGTGATTCGTACAGGTTCAGACATGATTTCGAGGCTAACGAGGACCGTTCAGGACAAGAAGTCGAGGGCCAGGTCCAACTGCGGCGCCGAGTGGGTTATCGAGCCGACCGAGATGATGTCGACTCCAGTCTCGGCAATCTCGCGCACACTCTCCAGGCTCACGCCACCCGAAGCCTCGGTGGTTATCCGCCCAGCGCACAGCTCCACGGCGGCCGCCAGCGCTTCGGAGTCCATGTTGTCCAGCAGAATCCGGTCGGCATCAGAGTCGAGCACCTGGGGGATCTGAGACAAGCGGTCGACCTCCACCTCGATCATCACATCGGGACCGACAGCTGCTCGGGCCATTGCCACCGCGTCGGCAATGTCCCCTGCCGCAACTATGTGGTTGTCCTTGATCATCACCGCGTCATGCAGCCCCATCCGATGGTTGACACCACCTCCCACTCGAACTGCATACTTATCCAGGACCCTTAGTCCGGGCATCGTCTTGCGGGTGTCGGAGATTCTGGCCCCCGTGCCGGCGACGGCATCCACGAAGCGGGCGGTCGCCGTGGCGACGCCTGATGCTCTCGCTGCCAGATTCAGCGCCGATCGCTCCGCAGTGAGGATGGCACGGGTCGCGCCTGCGACCGTCATGACGACTTCCCCGGGGCCGCGACGCTCCCCCTCACCGTCCCATCTGCAGTCGAGCGCCCCATCAACCTCGTGGAACACCGTTTCCGCCAGGGCGAGCCCGCAGACCACCCCGGGTTCNNGAGCCCGCAGACCACCCCGGGTTCACGAACAACCATCTCCGCGGTGCTGCTCGACGGCTCCGAGATCACCGAGGCGCTGGTTATGTCACCAGCGGCACCCAGGTCCTCCTCGAGCGCGGCCTTGGCCAGCGCGCTCATCTGCTCTGGGGTCACCTAGGACACCGCCACGGTCTCGGCAGGACCCGGGTCGATGAGGGTGCGGTGGGCCTGTACCGGATCCGGTTCCGGGTAGTCGGCCCGGTAATGCCCGCCACGCGACTCGCTGCGTCGAAGTGCCGCCATGACGATCATCAGCGCTAGGTCCAATGCGCTCTTGCCGCTGATGGTCCGGTCGAGAACCGATGTCATTTCGAGGATCGCGTTTCTCGCCTCCCAGAGTCCGGCTCCGGTGCGGACCAAGCCGACGCGGTCCCACATGATCGATCGCAGGTCCTGGAGGATCGGCCCGGCAACAAGGGGAAGATCAAGGGCTTCCTTGGGCGCCCTGACCTCACCTTCAGGATCGACCTTCGATCGATCCACATCGACGGCGACACGGGCTCCAAAGACGAGACCCTCCAACAGAGAGTTGGATGCAAGGCGGTTGGCGCCATGCACCCCGGTAGCCGAGCACTCACCAACTGCCCACAGACCGCCAACCGAGGTTCGACCGTTGGTATCGGCGTCGATGCCTCCCATGTAGTAGTGGGCTGCCGGGGAGACCGGAAGAAGGTGCTGGAGGGGGTCGAGGTCGACAGACATCGCATGGGCCGTCGCCGTCGGAAAGCGCTCGTGGAAGCCAAAGATGGAGCGGGCGTCGAGATAGGCGCCGGAGCCGCGGTCGTATTGCCACCAGATCGCCCTGGCCACGACATCCCTCGGAGCGAGCTCTGCCATCGGGTGGTAGCGGTCCATGAACCGACGGCCGTGGGGATCGACAAGCGTCGCTCCTTCGCCGCGTAGGGCCTCGGTGATCAACGGCATCGGGTCCTTGCCAGCCAGGAGCGCCGTGGGATGGAACTGGAAGAACTCGAGATCGGCCAGCCGGGCTCCCGCCCGCCCTGCCATGACGATGCCCGCTCCGGTCACTCCGGAGGGGTTGGTCGTCTGCGAGTACATCCTCCCCGCACCACCCGACGCCATCACCACCGCCGGCGAGAGATAGATATGGCGCTTCTTCCCGTCGGCGGTCACCACACCCACGACCCGGCCGTCGGCGCGTGCGAGGTCGACCACACGGCCCGAGATCACGGTGACCGTGTCGCTCTGGGCGACCGCCGAGTTGAGGGCTCGCATGATCTCGGCACCGGTGGCGTCGCCGTCAGCGTGCACGACCCGTCGCCGTTGATGTCCCCCTTCTCGGCCCAACAGCAGTTCGCCTTCTTCGTCACGGTCGAACTGGGCTCCGATCTGGATCAGCCGCTCGATAGCTCGGGGGCCTCCCTCGGTCAGCGCCTCGACGGCATCGGCAACGCCGAGCCCTCCCGAAACCGCCAGGGTGTCCGCGGCGTGGGCGTTCGGCGAGTCATCCGAGTCGAGTGCTGCCGCGATCCCGCCCTGGGCCCACCAGGTCGAACCCATCTCGGGTGCCGTGATCACATAGGCCCGTTCGAGTCCAAGTGCCACAGAGAGCCCGGCGACCCCGGCGCCTACGACGATAGGAGCGTCGAGCCGGGTGATCTTGACCATGAGCGTCCTGTCTCAGTCCTGTCTACCGACCTCGAGCATTCGCTCGACTGCCGTCCTGGCGCGGGCTGCGATCTCTTCGGGGATTTCGACCTGGTAGTTGAGAGTCTCGAGCGCCCACTTGATGTTGCCGAGGGTGATCCTCTTCATGTGAGGGCAGAGATTGCACGGACGCACGAATCGAGTGTCGGGGCTGGCCGCTGCCACATTGTCGGCCATCGAGCACTCGGTGATCATCATCACACGAGCCGGATGATGGTCGGTAACCCAATTGATCATGCCGTGGGTCGACCCGACGTAGTCCGCCTCTGCGAGGACATCGGGAGGGCATTCGGGGTGGGCGATGACGGCGATCTCTCCCATGTCTCTCTTGTACTCGGAGATTTCGGCGCCGGTGAACCGCTCGTGGACCATGCAGGAGCCTTCCCACAGGATTATGTCTACGTCGGTCTTGGAGGCGACCCACTTGCCCAGATACTGATCAGGGGTGAAGATCACGCGTTCGACCCCAAGTGACTCGACAACCGCAACCGCGTTGCTCGACGTGCAGGTGATGTCCGACTCGGCTTTGACCTCCGCAGAGGTGTTCACATAGGTGACCACCGGCACACCCGGATATTGGGCCTTCAACCTCCGAACGTCCTCACCGGTGATCCCGTCGGCAAGGGAACACCCGGCTTCGAGATCCGGGATCAGGACGGTCTTGCCGGGGTTGATGATCTTGGCGGTCTCTGCCATGAAGTGGACGCCGGCGAGGACGATCACATCGGCTTCGGTCTCGAGGGCTGCATTCGCCAGGGCCAAGGAGTCGCCTGTGATGTCGGCAGCCAGGTGATAGATGTCCGGTGTCATGTAGTTGTGAGCCGCCACGACGGCGTTGCGCTCCTGCTTCAGTCGGTTGATCTCGTCGATCGTGGGCTGAAGGGCAGCTATCTCCTCCTCAGGAAGTACGTCCGAGGCCTTGGTTATCTGGATCGCCGTCAAGGATTCTCCGCCATCGCGGGCCAATTCTAGGGCGAGCCGGACAGTGGTCTTCCTGCTCGCCTACGATCTACCGACATGTCCAATCCCGTCCTTACCCGAGAGTTCGACAAGGCAGAGCACCCGAGCATCATCACCGAGCAAGGCGACCGGATGACGATCGGAGGTGTCGTCCGGTCCACCGGGTGGTACTTCTTGCTGCTGCTCGGCGGCGCTGTGTTCGGATGGATCAATGCCTCGGCAATATCCCGGATCCTCCTCCCCGCGATCCTGGTCTTGGTCGGAGTCGTGATCGCCACGGCGATGCGGCCGCATTGGGTGAAGGTGACGGGGCCGATCTATGCGCTTGCCGAGGGTGCCCTGGTCGGGGCGATCTCCAGGATCTACTCCGAGTTCTACGACGGGATCGTGACCCAGGCAGTTCTGGCAACCCTCGCGGTGTTCGTAGTCATGCTCTTGCTCTACTCGGCCAGAGTCATCAGGGTCACCGACCGGCTCCGGTCGACAGTGGTGTCGGCCACCGGCGGAATCCTCCTCTTCTACCTGGTGTCGATCGGCCTGAGCTTCTTCAACGTCGACATCCCTCTGGTGTGGGACGGTGGACCGCTCTCGATTCTGATCAGCCTCGTGATCGTGGGAGTCGCGGCCTTCAACCTGATGCTCGACTTCGACATGATCGAAAAGGGCATCGAGGGAGGGGCTCCGGGCTGGATGAACCAGTTCGCCGCCTTCGGGCTGCTGGTGACCATCGTCTGGCTCTACCTGGAACTGCTCCGCCTGCTCTCCTATCTCGCTTCGGACGACTAGCAACGCGGGCGCCTACCCAGCCACTTCCCGCGCTTGGCCCATCGCGCCGCGCCGGTTCATCGCGCCTGGCGCGTGACAGACGGGCACAGGAGGTTTTGGGACCTACATGTGGGAGATGATGGCGTCGCCGAACTCCGAAGTCTTGACCTTGGTGGCGCCTTCGGTGAGTCGCTCGAAGTCGTAGGTCACCGTCTTGGCCGCAATCGCCCCGCTCAACCCTTTGAGTATCAAGTCGGCCGCCTCGTCCCAGCCCATGTAGCGGAGCATCATCTCGCCGGAGAGGATGACCGAGCCGGGGTTGACCTTGTCCTGGCCGGCGTACTTGGGCGCGGTGCCGTGGGTCGCCTCGAAGACGGCAACACCGGTGTCGTAGTTGATGTTGGCGCCGGGAGCGATGCCGATGCCTCCGACCTGGGCCGCCAGCGCATCTGACAGGTAGTCGCCATTGAGGTTGGTGGTGGCTATCACGTCGTAGTTGCGGGGACGGGTGAGGATCTGTTGGAGCATTGCGTCGGCGATCACGTCCTGAACCAGAAGCTTGTCGCCGGGATCTCCCCCGCAGTCCTCCCAAGACACCGCAACGTCTGCGAATTCCTCCTTGACCAATTCGTAGCCCCAGGACCGGAAAGCCCCCTCGGTGAACTTCATGATGTTGCCTTTGTGGACCAGCGTCACCGACTTGCGCCCGTTGGCCAGGGCGTACTTGATGGCAGCCCGGATCAGCCGCTTCGAGCCTGTGACGGACACTGGCTTGAAGCCGATTCCGGAGTCATGGCGGATGTCCCATCCGAACTCCTCACGGGCGAACTCGATGAGCTTCTCGGCGTCCTCCGAGCCCTCCTCCAGCTCCTTGCCGGCGTATACGTCCTCGGTGTTCTCCCGGAAGATGACCATGTCGACCGCGCCGGGGTCCCTCACCGGAGAGGGGACCCCCTCGAACCAGCGGACAGGGCGGACACAGGCATACAGGTCGAGCAGCTGGCGGAGAGCGACGTTCAGCGAGCGGAAGCCCTCACCGACAGGGGTGGTCAGGGGGCCCTTGATGCCAACGAGATACTCGCCAAACGTCCGGACGGTCTCGTCGGGCAGCCAGTTGCCGGTCTGGTTGAAGGCCTTCTCCCCGGCGAGGACCTCCATCCACTCGATCTTGCGCTCGCCTTGGTACGCCTTCTCCACAGCGGCGTCGAATACACGCACCGAGGCTGCCCAGATGTCCGGACCGATGCCGTCTCCCTCGATGAAAGGGATGATGGGGTCGCTGGGAACCTGAAGACCTTCAAGCCCCATGGTGATAGGTGTGCCCATGGCAGAAAACTCCTGGAATGAGAGGTTGATGCGAGCCTAGCCAGCGCTCGATTTAGGTCACCTTGAAGGCCGACTTCACTGACTGATGGACATGACGCCAAGGAAGTGGATCGTGGTTGCGACCCTCGTCGGCCTGCCCGTGCCGCCCCTCGCCCGGTGGATCGCGCGCAGGGGCAATGCCGTAGACCAGAACGATGAGATACCCGACGCCTCGACGTCAGCCGACCACGGCAGCGTCGTCATCTACTGCCTGCCCTTCCGCGTGATCTTCAGGAAGGCCGCCCTGGGGTGATCGTCTAGCCCCGGCGGGCCTGTGCGGCGGCGAGGGCGTTGGCGAGGAGCATCGCCCTGGTCATCGGTCCGACCCCACCCGGAACAGGTGTGATCGCCCCTGCTACCTCGACTACCGATTCGAAGTCGACGTCACCCACCAGGCCCGCGTCGGTGCGGTTGATGCCGACATCGATCACGGTTGCGCCCGGCTTCACGTGGCCGGCGGTGATCAGTCCGGGAGCCCCCGTAGCCGCAACCAGCAGGTCCGCTTCGCGTGCCCGGGCGTCCAACTCACCCGTTCGTGAGTGGGCCACGGTGACCGTGGCATCGACGCCTTTTTCGGAGAGCATCATCGCCAGAGGCCGCCCCACCAGAAAAGATCTGCCGACGATCACGGCCCGGGCCCCCGACACGTCGATTTCATAGTGCTCGAGAACTCGAAGGATCCCACTCGGTGTGCACGGTCTGAGTCCGGGACGTCCCAGCATCAACTTCCCGAGATTGAACGGGTGCAAGCCATCGACGTCCTTGACCGGGTCGATGCGCTCGACGATCGCCTCGGAGTCCAGGTCACCGGGGAGAGGGAGCTGGACCAAGATGCCGTCCACATCGTCGTCGGCGTTGAGCGAGTCGATCAGCGACTCCAGGTCGCCCTGGGGGATGTCTGCGGCCAACTCGTGATGAATGGACCGAATACCGACCTGCTCGGCGTCCCGACGCTTCCCGCGCACGTAGGAGTGGCTGGCCGGATCATCGCCCACGAGCACCGTTGCCAGACCCGGCACATAGTGGAGAGTTGACAGCGCGACCGACAGCTCGTCCTTGACGATTGAGGAAACCAACTTCCCGTCGAGAATCGTGGCTGACATCAGTGCCTGAAATGCCTCCGGCCGGTGAACACGAGAGCCAAACCCTGCTCGTTGGCGGCGTCGATCACCTCTTGGTCGTTACGGGAACCTCCCGGTTCGATGACGGCCGTCACTCCGGCCTCGGCTAGAGCGTCCAGCCCATCCCGGAAGGGAAAGAAGGCGTCCGAGGCGGCTACTGCTCCCTTGGCCCTGTCTCCCGCCTTCACTACAGCCCGCGCGGCGGCGCCAACCCGGGATTGGTCACCGGCACCGACACCCACCGCCTTGGTGCCATTGACCAGGACTATCGCATTCGACCTGGAGTGCGCCCCCACCGTCCAGGCGAAGCGGAGGGCCTCGATCTCCTCGCTCGATGGGGCGCGCTCCGAAACGACCTCCCAATTGCCCATTAGGACCCGGTCACGCGCCTGGACCAGGAACCCGGAGTCGACCCGCCGGTAGTCATCGTCTTCGGGGTTCGGCAACGGAGCCGTGAGAACGCGGAGGTTCTTCTTTGCGGACAGCGTCCCGAGGGCCTCGCCACTCGCCGACCGGGCGATCACGACCTCCACAAACTTCGGAGCGATCTCTGCAGCAGTTGCTGCATCGAGCATCCCGTTGATCGCTACCACGCCGCCAAAAGCCGCGAGAGAGTCCCCGTCCCAGGCTTCGAGGAAGGACTCGAGGGTCGTCTCGCCGACGGCGGCACCCGCAGCGTTCATGTGCTTGATCACCGCGACCCCGCCGTCTCCCAGGTCGGCGGCCAGTCTCCATGCCGCTTCGCTGTCTGCGTAGTTGTTGAACGACATCTCCTTGCCCTGGTGTTGGACCGCATCCAACCACCAAGGCGACCGGCCGGTCTCGCGGTAGAGGTCAGCCGCCTGGTGGGGGTTCTCCCCGTAGCGGAGCCCGGTGACGTGGCGGAGAGGGAGGACCCTGTCATCGCCGATCCAACCCACGATGGCGGCGTCGTATGCGGCGGTGTGGAAGAAGGCCTCTGCGGCGAGACTCTTGCGGAGCTCGTCACCCAAGCCACCGGCCTCGACGGCCGTCGCCACCTCGTCGTATTGACCTGGCGATACGACCACTCCGACGTGGCGGTGGTTCTTGGCCGCGGCTCGGATCATCGCCGGGCCTCCGATGTCGATCTTCTCGATGATCTCGATCTCGGAGGCTTGGGTATCCGCCACCGTTTCCGAGAATGGATAGAGGTTGCAGACCACGAGGTCGAATCGCTCTATGCCGTTCTGGGCCAGATCGGCATCGTCCTGCTCCCCTCGAGCCAGAATCCCACCATGGATCGCTGGGTGGAGTGTCTTCACGCGGCCGCCGAGGATCTCGGGCGCCCCGGTCACATCGCTTACTCGGGTGACAGGAACACCGGCATCCTCAAGGGCCGAAGCGGTACCGCCGGAGGACACGATCTCCCAACCCGCCCTCGAGAGGCGCTCGACGAACTCGACGATGCCCGCCTTGTCGTAGACGCTGACCAGCGCCCTCACCCTGAGACCTCCAATTCGCCCTTCACGAGTTGCCTCACCACCTCTGGATAGAGGCGGTGCTCTTCGACCTGGATTCGGGCATGCAGCGTTTCGGCAGTGTCACCTGGCTCGACGCTCACCGCGCGCTGGGCGACGATGGGACCGTGATCTACGAGTTCGTCGACGATGTGGACCGTTACACCCGTCACCCTCACCCCGTGCTCCAGCGCATCCTCGACGGCGCGGGACCCGGGAAAGGATGGCAAGAGGGATGGGTGGATATTGAGGATCCGGCCCGGGAAGCGGTCGATGAAGGACGGCGACAGGACCCTCATGAAGCCGGCAAGGACGACTCCCTTGCATCCGTGACCCTCCACCGCGTCCCCCAGCGCTGTCGAAAAGGAGCTTCGGTCCGGGTAGTCGCCCCATCTCACTATCCGAGTCTCGACACCGGCCGCCGCGGCCCGGTCGAGGGCTCGGGCACCGTCACGGTCCGAAGCGACAAGGCGGACATGGGGACGAACATCAGCGCTATCGAGGAGAGCCTGGAGGTTGGTACCCGATCCCGATGCGAGTACTGCGATGTCGATCTCTGGCCTCCGCGACGCTGGCGCGCCGGAGTGTAGGGCCAAGCGGCTCAGATGCTGACAAGACGCCGCGGGCTATACGATTCGCCACTCATGAACCGCCTGCCCGACGTTCCCGCACGAGACTGGGAGCACTGGTCCGCCCAAAACGATGCTTTCATCCTCGATGTCCGGCTGCCCAAAGAGTGGGCTTTGGGCACGCTGCCCGGCGCCACGCTGATCACGATGCGAGAGCTCCCCGGGCGGCTGGCCGAGCTCCCCGCAGATAGCCCGATTCTCTGCGTGTGCCGCTCAGGGGACCGCAGCGGAAAGGTGGCGGCCTTCCTGGCTCAGAACGGGTTCGACGCCGCCAACATGACAGGCGGAATGAAAGCTCTGGGACTCCAGAAGTAGGGGCTTCTGCCTTTGGCAATACCCCTGGAAAACAGCTAGAAAGGGCAGGTATCTGCCCAGCCGAGAGACACCATGCGCAAGTGGCTTGCACCAGTCGGAATCGGAGTTGGAGTGATCACCCTGGGCGTCCTGGCCCTCGTCAGGGAACCCGCCCGGTTTGACGCCGACTCACCTGAAGGAGCTGTCCAGGAATACCTCCAGGCGATAGCCGACGAGGACTTCGACGCCGCCTTCGAGCTCCTCCACGCTGAGGCCTTCGGAGGTTGCGACTCCAGAGACATCAGACGGGCGGCGCGTGACACGGACTTCTCCGCCACGCTGGCCAACGGCGGTGATGGCTTCTTCGGCGGTATGCACCTGGACGAGTTCGACAGGGCTTTTGTCGAACCCGAGGCGGAGGTCGATGTGATTCTGCGGTTTGGCGGCGGGAGCGGCCCGTTCGACACCGGGTGGGAAGAGTGGACTTCGTTCGGCCTGGTCGAGGACGACGACGGATTCTGGTGGATCGTGGGTGACCCTTGGCCCTATTTCCGATGGGCCTGCAACCCTCCTGAGGGCGATTTCTGATGGGACAAATCGGCGCCATAGTCCTGCTCCTCATCGTCGGCGGAATCATCGCCGGCATCGTCGCACTGGTCCGCAGGGGGCGGCGCCCCGAGGCCGGGGAGAAGCCATCCGAAGGCGGTGACTACATCGCCTACCTGCTCTTGGCGCTTGCCGTCGGGGCCGTTGCGTTCGCTCTTGCCGAGTTGGGCCAGATTGCCTTCCCGTCCCGCCGCTTCGTCTCCGGAGACACCGGCACGATCGCGGCCGCACTCGCCGTAATCGTCGTTGCCGGACCGATCAGCTTCTTCCTGTGGCGGCGACAGGCGGTTCGGCGCGCCGAGTTCCCCCGAAGCGGCGGCTGGACCATGTACCTGGCCCTGATCGAGCTGACGTTCCTGATCTTGTTCATGATCGGGGCAATGGAGATCCTCGAGTGGGCGTTCCAAAGCGGCGGGCGCCCCGACTGGACCGATGCAGTCATCTTCGGTGCTGTCGTCGCTTTCCACGAGTGGGCGGGCCGCAAGACCCCGCCCAGGTCCGAAGAAGCCGAGCTCCCCCGGGTTGTCGCCTCCGCCATCGGCCTCGTCTTCACGGCGTTGGGGGTAGGAGGCCTGCTGCTGTGGCTACTGGAGCGCGGCTACGCGACCTTGGAGCCGATGGTCGTGAGCAGCAGAGAACCCGGCACATCTGCGGCGATGTTGTTGGTAGGTGCGCCCATCTGGTGGTACCGCTGGCTGCGCCGGTGGGGTGAGCAGCCGTCGGCCTCACGCAAGACCTGGCTGGCCATCGCCTCAGTTGGCGGGCTGACCGCGGCGCTTGGTTCGGTGGTCTACATAGTCATCGAGACAGTCGCCTACCTGTTCACAGACACCGGACCCGCCGGCACCCACTTCGACTTTCTCCCGACTTCGGTGGCGGCAATCGCAGTAGGCACGCTGGTTTGGAGCCATCACACCACCCGCATCGGGGCGGAACGCACCAAAGTTCGTCAGGCCTACGAGTACGCCATGACAGCAATCGGGCTGAGCGCAGCCGTCGGATCGGCGACATCGCTGGCAACGGCAGCCTTCGGCAGGGGAACACTAGTTGCCCCTTCGACCGAAACCGCATTGGCCTCTGCCGTCGGGCTGGTGGCGGCGATGCTGGTCTGGTGGGTCTTCTGGTCTCGCGCCGCCAAGGCAGATCCGGTGGAGGAAGCCAAGGCAGGACCGCGCCGGGTGTACCTGCTCGGTCTCGGCGTGATCATGGGACTCACCGCTGCCGGCTCGCTGATAGCGACGCTGGTCGTTCTCTTCCAGAATCTCCTGGGGTCCTCGGCGAACGACTCGATCGTCACGCAGGCCTCGCTGTTCGTGTTCGCTGGAGCAGCCACGTGGCACCTCCTGCGGACCAATGCTCATGATCGTGACCTGCTCGGGCCCGAAGAGGAGATCAAGCCGTTCCAGGTGACGCTCGTAGCCTCGGCGCAAGGCCGGCTCGCCGACTACCTGCCCGTCCAGGCTCATGTGACTCTTCTGGCGAGAGGAGACGACACCGGGGTGGTCGATGACGAGATGGCTGAGGCCATAGCTGCCGACGTCGGAAACCAGGACTCGATCGTCTGGGTGGACGAGGACGGCTACAGGGTTGCGCCAGCCCGCTGAACCGATAGCAGCCGTGACTCTCCGATGGTGACCTGGCTGGCGTACAAGTATCTGACCTGGCGCGGCTGGAGATTTCAGGGTGAAGTCCCCGACATCCCCAAGATGATCATCGCCGGTGCGCCCCACACGACCAACTGGGACTTCGTCCTCTTTCTCGGAGCCCTCCACCACTTCGACCTGAAGGTGAAGTACCTCGGCAAGCACACCCTCTTCCGCTGGCCACTCGGATACTTCTTCCGGGCATTCGGAGGCATTCCGGTCGACCGCTCCCGCCCCGGTGGGATAGTCGCCCAGGTAAGAGAGGCATTCGATGGCGCAGAGAAGCTGATCCTGGTGGTAGCGCCCGAAGGGAGCAGAAGGCCCGTCCCCTACTGGAAGTCCGGCTTCATCAAGATCGCCGAAGGGGTCGGGGTCCCGGTGGTCTTCGCGTCCATCGACTTCCCCAACAAGAAGGTCCTCATCGGGCCGACTGTCTCGTATGAGGGAGACGTGACCGCCTTCATGGATCAGGCGCGGGACTTCTTCGAAGGCAAGGATGGGCTCAAGCCGGAGAACAAGGGCCCGGTGCGGGTCGAGGAAGAGAGACCGGTCGGTTGATCACGGCCTCTCGGCCAGTCGCCTGAAGTCGTCACCCGTCCCCCTGGCCTTCTCTCCATATCTGAGCGAGTCCCGGCCAAACCGTTCCCGGATCTCGTCGACCTGGCTGTCGAGCCTCCTTCGCCTCCTGTCGGCGGAGCTTCCAGCTCGCAGCACGTCCCCTTGGTCCAGGTCGAGCTCCAGCTGCAGGTTGGAGTCGGCAGTGAGATTCGAAACGGAGATCCCTATGAGGGTCACGTGGCCGACGTTGTCCTCGAGGGCGCGATCGAGAAGCGCATTGGCCAGGTCGGCCAGTGCTGCGGTGGATGCGGTGGCAGCCGGAAGGGTGTGGCTGCGAGTCGCCGTCCGGGGTCCGGGGAACCGAACTCTGACCGTGAGGGTCGACCCGGACCGGTGCTTGGCGCGGAGGCGGCGTCCGACGCGGTCTGCCAAGCCCTGGACGATGGTGGCCATCTCGGCGCGTTCGGCCAGACCCCGACCCAGCGCTTGCTGGCTGCCGACACTGCCGGCGCGCCTGCCTCCGTGAACGCGACGCGGATCCCGGTTCCAGGACAAAGCGCGGAGGGTCGCCGAGGCAGCCGGCCCGATGACCGGCGTCAGGTATCTCGGTCGCGCCTCGGCCAGTTCGCCCACGGTGCGGATTCCGAGTCTGTGGAGCTTCGAGGAGGTGACCCGGCCAACACCCCAGAGAGAATCGACTGGGAGGGGATGGAGGAAGTCGACCTCGGCGCCTCTCGCCACCACGACCATCCCGTCGGGCTTGGCACGTGCCGAGGCGATCTTGGCAAGGAACTTGGTTGAGGCGATCCCCACCGAGAGAGGAATCCCGACCTCCGTCCTGACACGTTCCCGCAGGCGACGGCCGATCGCGGATGGTGGCCCCAGCAAGTGCGTGGTGCTCGAGACGTCGAGGAAGGCCTCGTCGACTGAGATCTGCTCCACGACCGGCGTGGCGTCTTCGAAGATCTCCATGACCTGCTCCGAACGGTCGAGGTACTCGGAGAAGTGCCCTTCGACGACCACCGCGTGTGGGCAGAGCTCCCTGGCTCTTCTGGTTGCCATCGGGGCGCGGACGCCGTAGGCGCGCGCTTCGTAGGAGGCAGCCACGACGACGCCCCCGCCCACCAGGACCGGCCGTCCTATCAGCGCAGGGTCGAGCATCTGCTCAACGCTGGCGTAGAAGGCGTCCAGGTCGGCGTGGAGGATGGTCGGCTCCATGGTCGGCTCCATGGTCGGATCATGCCGCCGCGTTGGGACGGATTCGGTTCAGGGACCTCCGTCGAACGGCCAACCCGCCGGGGCCGAGAGCCAGGACACCGACGCGTGGCTCTCGACACACGGTTCCGGGGGACCGATCTCCAGCCGGTGCCGGCACGGCGCTGCCGCTGCGCCCCGGATCATCGTCAGCTCGCAGCTCGTTTCAGGGCCGCCCGGTCGACCTTCCCGAGATGGGTCTTCGGCAGCTCGTCCACGAAGTAGACCTTCCGAGGGTGCTTGTACGGCTCGAGATTGGCCAGCACCCAGTCGATCAACGCCTGCTCGTCAACTTCGCCTTCGGCCACCACGAAGCCCACCGGCTTCGCCAGACCGTCTTCGTCGGTGATCGCCACCACGGCAGCCTCTCTCACGGCTTCGTGGTCGAGCAGGGTCGACTCCACTTCCTGGGGACGGAACCACTTGCCTTTCACCTTTATGGCATCGTCAGCTCGGCCCCGGTGTGTCACGTAGCCGTCGGCGTCGATTGACACGAGGTCACCGCCTACGAACCACTGGCCACGGAACGCCTCATCCGTCTGTTCCGGAAGCTCCCAATAGCCGAGACCCAGGGACTCTCCTTTCACCCAGAGACGTCCCACGCCCCCGACCTCGACCTCGTTGCCATCGTCATCGCAGGCCTTGATCTCGAAACCCGGCACCACCTTGCCGAGAGTGCCGGGCAGGACATCGCCGACCGTGTTGGTGATGAAGATGTGCCACATCTCCGCCGTGCCCAGACCGTCGAGAAGCTCGACACCAAAGGTGGACTTCCAACGGTGATACAGCGTCTCCGGCAAGGCTTCCCCCGCCGAGGTGGCGAACCGGAGAGAGCCCAGGTCCTGGTCTTCGGCTTCCACATGATTGAGCATCTGATTGATGGCCGAGGGAACGTTCACCATCACGGTTGGCCGATGATCGGCGATCTTCTCGAACAGGACCCCCGGGGTCGGGTGTTCCCGGAAGAGCACCGAGGAGGCGCCCACCGAGAAAGGAAACAGCAGGTTGGAACCGGTGGCGTATCCAAAGTAGAGCTTGGGCACTGAGATCGTCACGTCGTCCTCGGTCAAGGCGAGGGCCCCCTGGCCATAGAGGCGAGTCGTGTTGACCAGGCTCTGGTGGGTCTGAACGACGGCCTTGGGCGCTCCGGTCGTACCGCCGGAAAACAGCCATATCGCCGGGTCCCGAGGCGCGGTCTGGACAGTCGCAGCCTCACCTTCGGGCCCAACCTGAGCCGGGCCAACCTCGAGGACCCTCACATCGGAGATCCCGGCGGCGTCTGAGAAGTGGGACAAGTGCTCGGTGTGCACGACTGCGGCTGCTGGCCTCGACCGCTCGACGATCGCCCCCATCGCCTCCAAGGTCAGACCGGGATTGAGCATGACCACCACCGCTCCAATCCGGAAGGTGCCGAAGAGGGCGGCGACGAACTCGGGGCCGTCGGGGAGGACGATGAGCACGCGGTCACCCTTGGAGACCCCCTGGTCGACCAGCGCAAGCGCGTAGCTCGATGCCATCGAGTCGACTTCGGCATAGGTCAACGATCGACCGTCAAGGCGCAATGCGATCCGACTTCCGCGACCTTCGGCAATGCGGTCGCGCAGAAAGAAGTCGTCGGCGTTGAGAGTCACTGGCCAGTCAGTCATGAGCGGCGACGGTACCGTCTTCTTCATGAGGATTGCCATGGTCACCGGCGTGTCATCGGGGATCGGACGAGCTGCCGCCGCCGCACTTGCCGGAGACGGATTCCACATCGTGGGGGCTGGGCGAGACCACCGACGGACCAGAGAGGCGATCGAGTCCATCGCAGCACAAGGCGGATCGGTGGAACATCTCGAGCTGGACCTGTCGTCACTCGACTCGTGCCGGCGGGCCGCATCACGATTCAGTGCCAGCGGGCGCCCCCTCGACGTCCTGGTCAACAACGCAGCTGTCGGCCCGGTCAAGGGCACGACCGCAGACGGCTTCGAGATCCACTTCGGAGTGAACCACCTGGGCCACTTCATGCTCACCCACGGCCTCGGGTCCGCTCTTGGTGCCGGAGCCCGCATCGTTCAGGTCAGCAGCCAGATGCATCGCCGGGTCGACGGGATCGACTTCAACACCCTCAGACAACGGACCAAGTCGTTCTACGGGCTCGACGAATACGGGGCGTCGAAGCTCGCCAACATCCTGTTCACCAGAGAGTTGGCCAGACGCATGCCGGCGACACGGGCCTACGCCGTGCACCCGGGACTGGTCAGCACTCGGATCATCCCCTGGTACGTCAGGCCACTCGTCGCCAGGCGAGCCCTGAACCCGGAACAAGGGGCCGACACCGTCGTGTGGTGTGCCACCGCTCGGGAGCTTTCGGAGCGATCGGGTCTCTACTATGCCCGTCGATCCATCGCCGTGCCATCAGCCGCAGGCCAGGACGACGACCTTGCCCGGCAGCTCTGGGAGTACTCGGAGCAGGCCTGCCGCATCGACCCGATGTCCGGGCACGGCTAGCGTCTCCGCCGAGATGTCCGACGGGCCCCTCTATTACGGCGACTACTTGCAGCTCGGGAAGCTCCTCGCAGCTCAGAAGCTGGAAAGCGCCAACCATGGAGAGCCGGTACACGACGAGATGTTGTTCATCGTCGTCCACCAGGCCTACGAGCTGTGGTTCAAGCAGATCATCTGGGAGATCGACAGCGTGCTCGACATATTCGGCAAGGACCATGTCGACGAGACCGACATGGGAACCGCCATCGCCCGGCTGCGTCGAATACACCGGATCGAGCGTCTACTCATCGAGCAGGTCGCCGTACTCGAGACCATGACGCCTCTCGACTTCCTCGACTTCCGTGACTACCTGTTCCCGGCCTCGGGATTCCAGTCGGCACAGTTCCGGATAGTCGAAAACAAGCTCGGTCTCCGCATCGAGGACCGGCTCCTCCTCGCCGGTGCCGGATACACCGAGCGGTTCAATGCGGAGGACCGCGCGGCTGTCGAGGATCTCGAAGCCGAGACTTCCCTGTTCGAACATGTGGAGCGGTGGCTGGAGCGAACACCCTTCCTCGACCAGGAGGACTTCCACTTCTGGGATGCCTACCAGGGAGCGGTTCATGCCCGGATCAAGTCCGATCGCGAGGTAGTGGCAAACAATCCCAACCTGACCGAAGGCGAGCGAGCGGTCCAACTCCAGGAGTTCGACCAGGTCTTGGCCCAGTACGAGGCGATCTTCGACCCGGCCCGTCACCAACACGAACAGCAAGCCGGGCGACTCCGATTGAGCCATCGCGCCTTCCAGGCGGCGGTGTTCATCACGTTGTACCGTGACCAGCCCGCTCTCCAGGAGCCATTCAGGCTGCTGGAGCTGCTGATGGACATCGACGAGGGCTTCACCACATGGCGCTACCGCCACGCCCAGATGGCACTCCGGATGATCGGACGAAGGGTGGGGACCGGCGGCTCGGCGGGAGCCAAGTATCTCGAGAAGTCGGCCGAGCGCAGCCGGGTCTTCGGGGATCTCATGAACCTGTCCACGTTTCTGGTGCCCCGCTCCGACCGACCTGAGTTGCCAGACGGCATAGTCCAGGCGATGCACTTCCGCTACGAGGCATGAATCTCAAACCGGGTTTCTCAAGATTCATGGGGGCCGATCCCGACCGGCTCCACTTCGCAGCCCACTCCCATCATCCGTGGCCCGACGTGAGCTACGAGGGGCACAGGCAAGCCTGGGAAGACGCCGCGAGCAAGGCCGACAACAAGTGGGACCACATCTTCGGCGAGGTGATGCCCCAGACCCGAGCGGCGCTGGCAGGTGTCCTGGGGCTCGCGTCCGGCGACACGCTCACGTTTGCTCCCAACACCCACATCTTCCTGCTGCGTATCTTCTCTTGCATCGAACCACCGGTTCGCATCCTCTCCACCGACGCCGAGTTCCACTCCTTCGCCCGCCAGGCACGGCGATGGGAGGAGGAAGGCTTGGCCATCGTCGACCGGATCCCAGTCGAACCATTCGAGACCTTCTCGGAGCGGTTCACCAGGGAGGCCCGAGCGGGCGTGCACGATCTGATCTATCTGAGCCAGGTCTTCTTCGACTCGGCCTTCGTCGTCGAGGACATCGACCGCATCGTGTCCTCGGTGTCCGAGAGAGATGCCTTCATCGTCATCGATGGCTATCACGCGTTCATGGCCCGGCCGGTGAACCTCGGCGCTATCCAGGACCGGGCCTTCTTCCTCGCCGGTGGTTACAAGTACGCCATGTCGGGGGAGGGTGTGTGCTTTCTCCACGCTCCGCCCGGCTATGGAGAACGGCCAGTCGACACCGGGTGGTTCGCCCGGTTCGGTCATTTGGAGACGGGTGTCTCCGAGGTGGTGCCCTATGCCAGCGACGGGTCTCGATTCTCGGGGGCAACGCTGGACCCTTCGGGGATCTACCGGATGCGGGAGGTATTGGGCTGGCTCCGGGACGAGGGGGTGACACCGGCCGACATCGCGGGTCACGTGGCAGCCCTTCAAGCTCGCTTCCTGGCGTCGGGGACCAAACCCGGAAGGCTGCTGCCTCCGGAGGGTATGTCCAGAGGCAACTTCCTGACGTTCCAAACTCCCCAGGCCGAGACCCTCTACGAACGCCTGCACGATCGCAACGTGATCACCGACTACCGCTACGACCGTCTCCGCTTCGGCTTCGGCGTCTATCACGACGAGAGCGACGTCGATCGGCTGAGCGAAGTCCTCGCCACCGTTCTTTGAGGGTCTGGAACCCGGGGTTCGTCACCGATCCTCACCAAACCGCCCCTTCCTGTGGATAAGTCGATCCGAGGTGGGCAGAATGCGGCCATGCCCGAGATGCCGGTGCTCAGAGTCGTGGCCCTGGAGAACGTCCGCGCCCACGAGCAGGTCGACCCGATGCGCGTAGATCGCCTCAAGGCGAGGATCGGAACCGACGGGATTCAGATCAACCCGATGATCTGCACCGAGGCGCCCAGTGGGGAACTCGTCCTCCTCGACGGGGCGACGAGGACCGAAGCGCTTCGTCGCCTCGATCTCGAGTTCGCCGTGGTTCAGATGGTCAAGCCAGACGATGTCACCCTCGAGACCTGGCACCACGTGATTCGGGACTGCCCCCCGGCCGAGTTCCTGAGCCGCATGGAGAAGGCCGAGCTGCTGTCGACGACCGAGGACAGCGGCCCACCTCGTATCCACACCAACGAGGAGGAGGTCCGGACTGTCGACGGCGGCCCCTTGAGCCCAAACGCCACCTTGTCGGCGTTGGTCGACACCTACATCGGCCGATGGACCGTGAGTCGGGTCACCGACCACGGCACGAGCTCGGTGGCGTGGCGTTTCCCCGACTGGTCGGTCATAGTCGAATTCCCCACCCTCAGCGTCGAAGACGTGATGAAGGCCGCGGTGGGCGATGATCTGCTGCCCGCAGGCATCACCCGATTCCTCGTGTCCGAGCGGGCCCTGCGCCTGAATGCTGATCTCACCCTGCTCTCCGGCCCGGGCACCAGGGAGGAGAAACAAGAGGCGCTCGACGGGCTGCTGGAGACCCGGGCTCACAACGGGAGGATCCGTCGCTACGAGGAGACGGTCTACATCCTGGACGAGTGACCCACCCTGGTCAGCAGGACTCAAACCTGATACAGTAACGCTCAGATTTACTGATCACAGGAGCGTTAGGTGAGCCTGGACAAGCTAACTACCAAGACCCGAGAAGCCCTGATAGCTGCTACCCAACTGGCTCGGGAACAACATCACAACGCCGTCTTCCCAGAACATCTGGCTCTTGCCCTGCTTGGCCAACAGGAGGGAATCGTCTACCCGACCTTGGACTCCCTGGGCGCAGACGCGTTGGCCCTGCGGCGCGGTCTGGAGGCAAGCCTCGATTCACAGCCGAAGGCCTACGGTGCTGCCGAGGTAACGACCGGCCCCCGGCTCAGCCAGGTTCTCAACGATGCCGACAGGTACCGCTCCAAACTGGGTGATGACTATGTGTCTGTCGAACATCTCCTGGTTGCGATGGCCGGAGAAAAGGGGGCCACAGGCGACATCTTCCGAGCGAACGGGGTCACCGTCTCAGGCCTCCAGGATGCTCTCCAAGCAGTACGCGGCGGCAGGCGGGTAACCACCGAGGACCCCGAGTCGACGCTCAACGCACTCGAGCAGTACGGCCGGGACCTGACTGCCGAAGCAAGGCAGAGCAAGCTCGATCCGGTCATTGGACGAGACGATGAGATCCGCCGGATCATTCAGGTTCTCTCCCGACGCACCAAGAACAACCCGGTTCTCATTGGCGAGCCGGGAGTCGGCAAGACGGCCATCGTCGAGGGGTTGGCGCGTCGTATCGCCGACGGTGACGCTCCCGAAGGCCTGAAGACGAAGCGAATAGTGGCCCTCGACCTCGGCTCGATGGTGGCTGGCGCCAAATACCGTGGTGAATTCGAGGAACGGCTCAAGGCGGTCCTCGACGAGATCAAGCAGTCCGACGGTCAAGTCATCACGTTCCTCGACGAGCTCCACACACTGGTCGGGGCCGGCGCCGCGGAAGGTGCGATGGATGCCTCCAACATGCTGAAGCCGATGCTGGCCCGCGGTGAGCTGCGGATGATCGGCGCGACGACGCTCGACGAGTACCGCAAGCACATCGAGAAGGACGCCGCGCTGGAGCGCCGCTTCCAACCGGTGTTGGTGGAACCCCCGAGCGTCGAGGAGGCCATAGGGATCCTGCGCGGCCTCAAGGAGCGCTACGAAGTCCACCACGGTGTGCGCATCACCGACTCTGCCCTCGTCGCAGCTGCAGTCCTCTCCGACCGCTACATCCCGGGCCGTTTCCTTCCCGACAAGGCAATAGACCTCATCGACGAGTCCGCATCGCGCCTCCGCATCGAGATCGACTCGATGCCCGAGGAGATCGACGAGCTGACCCGCCGCCGCATCCAGCTCGAGATCGAGCGCGAGGCGCTCAAGAAGGAGTCCGACGTCGCATCCACGGAGCGTCTGGAGGGAGTCGAGTCCGAGATCGCCGACCTTTCCGAAGAAATCGATGGGCTAACAGGGCGATGGAACCTCGAAAAGGACGTCATCACTGCGATACGAGCCCTCAAAGGCGACATCGAGGCTGCCCGGAGCCAGGCCGAGCTCGCCGAACGAGACGGTGACCTCGCCAAGGCGGCCGAGCTGCGATACGGGACGATCAACTCCCTCGAGTCCGACCTGGGCGAGCGTGAGTCCGACCTCGCCAGACTCCACGAGGGCGGGTCGATGCTCTCCGAGGAGGTCACAGACGAGGACGTCGCTGAGGTGGTGGCGAAGTGGACGGGGATTCCGGTGTCCAAGCTCATGGCAGGAGAGACCGAGAAGCTGATCCGTCTCGAGGAGCACCTGCATGAGCGAGTCATCGGCCAGGACGACGCAGTTGCGGCGGTGTCCAACGCGGTGCGCAGGAGCCGGGCGGGACTGTCCGACCCCAACCGCCCGGTCGGAACCTTCCTCTTCCTGGGACCCACCGGCGTTGGAAAGACCGAATTGGCCCGTTCGCTTGCCGGTTTCCTGTTCGATGACGAGCGGTCGATGGTTCGGATCGACATGTCGGAGTACATGGAGAAGCACTCTGTCAGCCGTCTGATCGGGGCTCCGCCGGGATACGTCGGGTACGACGAGGGAGGCCAGCTCACCGAGGCGGTGCGACGCCGCCCGTACACGGTCGTCCTCCTCGACGAGATCGAGAAGGCTCATCCCGAGGTGTTCAACGTCCTTCTCCAGCTCATGGACGACGGCCGTCTCACCGATGGCCAGGGACGGACGGTGGACTTCTCCAACTCCGTCGTGGTCATGACGTCCAACCTGGGGTCCACGCAACTCGATCCGGATCTCCCCCGCGAAGTAGTCGTGAACCGGGTGATGGAAGCGGTTCGATCCGAGTTCCGACCTGAATTCGTCAATCGCATCGACGATGTGATCGTCTTCGACAAGCTGACTCGAGCCGATCTCCGCAAGATCGTGGAGATCCAGGTAGGCGCCCTCGCTGACCGAGTCGAGGCGCGCCGACTCGACCTCTCGCTGACCGACGACGCCCTTGACCTCCTCGCCGAAATGGGGTTCGACCCCGTCTATGGAGCCCGGCCCCTCAAGAGAGTCATCCAAAAGCAGCTAGCCGACATCATTGCCAACGCCATCCTCGAGGGGCGGTACTCCGACGGTGAATCAATCAAGGTGTCGGTAGTCGACGGAGCACTCACACTCGCCTAGACAACGGCCACGCAGACCAACTCGACCAGCGCGCCGGGGTCGAACAACTCCGACACCCCGATCAGTGCGATCGCCGGGTAGTGGGTCCCGAACGCCTCTCGATAGGCCTGGCCGATAGGGTCCAGGCTCTCCCGGTACTCGTCAATGACCGTGGTGTAGATGGTCATCGAGACGACATCGGAAGGTAGTCCGCCGACTTCCTCCACGACCTTGGCCACCGTCCGGCAGGCAGCCGCGAACTGATCGACGAGGCTCTCGGAGATGGACATGTCTGCTCTGTGGCCGGTGATTCCGGCCAGGTACACAGTCCTACCTTCGGCGGGAACGGCGGCATAGGAGAACCCGATGGCCGGGGCCAGCCCGTCCGGCTCGAGAAACGCGTGCCGGCTCATCGGCCCTTCCACTCCGGGGACCGGCCGGAGATGAAGGCCTCGTAGAACTCGGAGTGGTCCCGGCTGGTCATGAGAAGCGCCTGGGCATAGGCCTCCATCTCGATCGCCGACCCGAGATCCATGTCGAGTTCTCTGCTCATCAGGACCTTGGTGGCGGCATAGGCCAGGGTCGGCCCCGATGCGAGCCGCTCAGCCAGGGAAGCTGTCTCCGCGGCGAGGTCGGCATCGGAGACAAGCTTGGTGGCAAGACCCATGGCCAGGGCGTCTGCAGCCTCCACCTCTTCTCCGAGTAGCAGCAACTCGCTGGCCTTGCCCAGACCGACTATGCGCGGGAGCAGATACGCCGATCCCATGTCGGCGCCGGCGAGCCCAACCTTGGTGAACAAGAAGTAGAACGAAGCGGACTCGGCCACCACCCTGAGGTCGGCGGCGAGAGCGATGACAGACCCCGCCCCGGCGGCCACGCCATTCACCGCGGCAATGACCGGCATCGGCAACCTCCGCAACCCCTCGACCACCGCGCCTGTCATCCGGGTGAACTCGAGGAGGCCCCTGGTGTCGGCTTGTTGGAGTTGTCCGATGATCTCGTTGACATCCCCGCCCGAACAGAACCCGCGTCCCTCGCCGCTGATGACGAGAACGCGAACGTCGTCCCTGTGCTCCAACTCGCCAATCAGGTCGCGCAAGTCTGCGTAGACATCGAAGGTCAGGGCGTTGAGCTTGTCGGGGCGGTTGAAGGTGACCGTGGCGACACCCTGAGACACTTCTAGCTCGAAGTGCCTCCAGTCGTCGGTGAAGCCTGGCGAGGCTCGGAAGGGACTCACGGTCGAGGAGGGTACCGGCGGTTGTCGGCGGGTCGTCGCACAAGCAGAGTCAGCTGCGCCCCTCCTTTGCCGAACCTCTCTCCGGATCGGGTCTCCGAGAGTCGAGAACCTCGAATATCACGTAGACCAGGAGTGTGACCGCCAAGCTCCCGAGGATGGAGACATTCCATCTGAAGAAGAAACGGAGGAAGAGGAGAACCAGCACGAAGACTCCAAGTCTTCCAAACAGTGTTGAGGGCACCTACAAGCCAATCGGTTCGGTCACACCGGATAGTAGGAATCCTCGACCCGCTTGCGTCGCGTAGGTTCAAGGGGCATCCCTGAGGAGGTGTCGAGTGGACTACCGGCATGTCGCGTTGATCGTCTCTGACCTGCGGAGTGCGGAAGGCTTCTACCGAGACACGTTCGACATGAGTGTGCTCGGGCGGGAGACTTGGGGCGAGGACGGTCAGACCTATGCGCTGCGGCCCGACAAGGGTTGGGGCGATGCGGCCGATGCCGGTGTCGAGATCCAGTTCGTGGCCTTGCGACGCGACAACGTGGTTCTCGCCCTCATCGCCGGTGATGCCACGGCGGGCCAGGTGTTTGCCCTCGGTCTTGTGACGAGCGCGGATGAGATCGGGCGAGTCCGACGCAGGCTGGCGGATGTAGTGGTGATGGCTGACAAGCCCGACTACCTGGAGTTCCTCGATCCCTTCGGTCTCCGCTGGCAGCTAACGACGAGCCGTGACTTCCTCCATGCAGGTGAGATCGCCAACCGTTGGGTCGACATCTGAGCTGAGGAGCTCGCCCTGGTTGGAGATCGGTCGGACTCTGAGATCTGGCCCATGGATGCCGCAGGCTCGCGGCGGTTGGCGCTTGCAGCACCTGGACTGACAGAACCAGCCTGCTGCGGCCCGACTACCGATCTCGGCCACGGGCCAGGCCGGATCACCTCCATCAGGTGAGCCATCGGGACGGAACCGTGCCGAGTGGTGCCAGCGTCCAAGTGGAAACAGTCTGAGAGGATGACATGAGAAAAATGCGAGCTGTGATGGCGCTGATGGCCCTTCTCGTGGTGAGTTGTTCGGATACGGCGTCAACCGAGGTTCGGGCCGTGGTTGCCGCCGGCTTCTCCCATGAGGGCCTCGACCCTGGAGACCCCCTTGCAGGTGGTGTCCTATATCTCTTCAAAGGCGACGAGGTCGTCCTCGAAGCCCTTCTAGACGGCGACGGGACTGTTCGGGTCGCTCCTGATCCTGGCGTGTACGACGTGCAGGTCCGACTGGACAGCAAGGAGGGACCCTTGTGCTTCTGGGGCGAAACCAGATTCGCCGTTGAGTTTCCCTCTTCGCTGGTCGAAGTCGAGGCAGGCTTCATCTGCGCCGGCGGGTAGGCCAATCGACGGCGGCAAGGTTCGGTTCATGAGAAGCGCTCCGCTCGGTCAGTCACCGCTCTAGATGGTCGGAGTGGCACTCCCTATGTCCTCATCCCTGAGACCGAGAAGCGACTCGTTCGGGGTCTTGAACACGTGAATCGTATGAGCAGTCCACTCCAAGGTGATTTCCCCGACGTAGGTCAACTGTTCACCGAGATAGACCAACTCACCGTCGGGGGCTTCAGCCTCGATCGAATATGCCTTGCCAGCTTGCCATTGCATGACCCGAAGATACAACAGCGCCGCCTCATCTGGACTACGGCAGTCGTCTCCGAGCGCATCCGGTGTCCGGATAGCCAACCCCAGGCCAGTTGGATCGACCCAATCGCAGCCACCGACAGGTGTCCTCTCCACGCCTAAGGGCCGGCCGACTTGGTGGCCACAGGCGTGCGCCACCTGGTTGACTAGCAGACATCAGCGATCCTGTACTCATCACCTTGCTGGTGTTCGCCTTTGTCGCGGCAATGTTCCTGGCTGCCGCCGAGGCTTCGCTGCTGCGAGTGAGGTCGGTGAGGGTGGCGGCACTGGCGGCGGAAGGGAACAAACGGGCACGAACGCTTGGCGCCTTGCAGGATCGGCTGCCCACCGTGCTCAGCGCAATCCTGTTGGCGGCACTTCTGTCGCAGATCGGCGCCGCCACCGTGGTGGGTGTGCTCGCCGGGCGATGGTTCGGCGGGTTCGGGGTGACCACCGCGTCGGTGGTCCTCACCGTCCTCCTCTTCGTCTACGCCGAGGCAATCCCCAAGACATATGCGGTCCGCCATGCCGACCTCACTGCCCTCGCACTCGCCGGACCGATCCGGGTAGTGGAGATCATCCTGAGACCCGTAGTGGGCGCGTTGATCTGGTTTGCAGATCTGCAGATGCCAGGCCGTGGCATCGAGACAGCGCCAACGATCACCGAGGACGAGCTGCGCCGGCTCGCTACCAACGCCGCAGACGAAGGAACCATTACCGAGAGCGACCGGCATCTCATCGAGCGGGCGTTCAGATTCGGTGACATACAGGTAGACGACATCATGGTCCCCCGGCCGGACGTCGTGGCAGCGGCGACCACCTCCAGCGTTGCAGACGCGCTGGAACTCGCAATCGAGGCCGGGCATCGCCGTCTGCCCGTCTATCAGGACTCGGTTGAGAACATCACTGGTCTGGTGACTCTTCGTGACATGATCCAAGTCCCGGAGGCACGGCGCGGAGCATTGGAAGTCGGAGTCATCGCCAACGAGTGCCTTGTCGTGCCGGAGTGGAAGAGGATCATCGACCTCCTCCGGGAGATGCAGTCGAGTCGAACCCACCTAGCCGTGGTGGTCGACGAGTTTGGCGGAACGGCAGGTCTCGTGACCGTCGAGGACATTGCCGAGGAGCTGCTGGGCACCATCAGTGATGAAGCCTCGGTACCGGCTGCGGTCGCTCTCCCCCTTGGAGGCTGGAGGGTCGACGGCGGGCTTCCTGTCGAGGATCTCGCAGAATTGATTGGCACCCGACTCCCCGAGGGCGACTGGAACACGGTCGCCGGTCTGATGATGGGTCTCGCCGGGACACTGCTCAAGTTGGACGACGAGGTGGAAACGGCCGGGCACCGTCTCCGCGTGGCCGCAATGCGCGGCCGCAGAATCACGCGTATCGAAGTCGCTCCCACCCTCAACAGACACATGCAGGGATGATCTGAGCCCACGGCCCGGAGCGACTTCTTGCCGAGGCTCCGAGCGCGTCCGCCGACATGCGAGCTCGCTGGCAGCGATGAGAGAGGTCTCCCGCCGCCGAGCGCACAGGCGGCACCATGTCCGCTCGGCTCGACGGGAACAGGGGGCGCCGTTGCTTGCAGAACCGAAGAAGTGCGGCTGTCGCCGGTTGTCCGGGGGAACCGGGCCGGGCAGTTTGGACGTCAAACAGAGAGCCAAAGGAAGCAGAAGTGAGCAGAACTCCACATACACACAGAGGACTCCTTACCGGCGCTGCAGTCCTTGTCCTGGCTGTGGCTGCCTGCGGGCGAGCAGACGTAGAGAGCTCCACCAGCACCAGCCCAACCGATACGTCCACCTCTTCGACATCGGTCACCTCGACCACGGTCCCCGAGGTGACGACATCGACCAAAGCCACGACTACAACGGAGGTGACGGCCGGCCCGACTGTCCGGGTCGTGTTCGCATCCTCGGACGCGTCTGATTGCTCCAACACGGAGACATTCGACCTGACGATCGACGAGGCAGCCGAGCCGATGGAAGCGGCGTTTGAGCTTCTCCTTGCCGGCCCGACAGCCGCGGAGCAGGCTACGGGCGCCGGTTCGTTCTTCTCTGACGAGACCCGGGGGATGGTCAGATCGGTAACCCTCGAGAGTGGCCTCCTCACCGTCGACTTCGAAGACCTGCGGCCGGTGATCCCCAACGCCTCCACGTCGTGTGGCCATCTCTCCCTGATCGCCCAACTGAACGGCACCGCCTTCCAGTTCGCACAGGTAGACAGAGTCACCTATCAGATTGATGGAAGCTGCGACGCATTCTTCAACTGGCTTCAGACAGAGTGCCAAGAGTACGGCCGCCCATGACCGGCACTGTGTCTGCCTGAGTTCGACCCGACACCTCTGAGGTGTACCGAAGCGCCACCATGTGGGGATTCCCCTGGCAGTAGAGCCGCAGGTTGGACCGGGTCTATCCCCGACTAGCAGTTGCCGCAGTCTGTGGATCAGGGTCGATGGAACGCGGAGAGGTGCGAGGACTGACTCCTCGAACCCGGCCGAGCAAGACGCTATCTGTCAGCTGCTTCGGACTCCAGCAACCGCAGCCACATGCGGTAGGTGGTGACGTTTCCTTGCAGTCGAAGTGCGGTTTCGCACGTGCGATGATCGCACTTGACCTGGCCGTCTCCGGAGGCGAAGTCGTAGACACAGATCTCGCAAACGACTCGCAATTCATCGGGCAGACCGGGGCAGTCGTAGAAGCTGCAGGGTCGTGCCCCAGGTTGGGTCAACTTTGCAGGAGTGCATCCGGGACAGTTGGGCCGGAAGTCCCTCACCGTGGCCGGCAAGACAGAGATGGCAGAAGCTGTCATAGGCACCGCCTCCTCGGCAGAGCGTGTCCAGCTTCGTGCCTCGAACTGGGAGAAAACAGAGGCGAAAGCCCTTATTCCCGTTCGTCGAGCAAGAGAAGAGGTGCTCGCCTCAGCTGGCGGTCGGCAACATCGTCGGACAGCGCTCGCCGATGTCGAGTCGCTTCGTGACCGGTGATGTGCCCACCCGCGAGGAGTTCACAAGTGCCGCTATGCGAGCGACTTCGCTGCTTTGGGTCAGATCGGCTGGGTGTTGCCCAGGTCGTCTGGGCCACTGCCGATGGTGTCAAGATCGATGGGTGGTCGCCTTGTGTTCCCGGCAGGCTCGTCAGTTGGAAGCGCTGCGCATCTCTCCTGGCAACGGGGCATGAGATCGTCTGCGCAGTATCTCCACGCAAGCCAGGAGGGTCAGAGCGTTCAAGACGAGGAGCGGCGGGATGACCGAAAGTCCCACGGCGCCGACCGCGACTCCCATGAGGGCGGGCAGCACGGCACCGCCAACATTCATGGCGGCGACTTCGAAACCGATGACTTTGGCGGTGGAAGCCAGACCGACCCGTCGTGGGGTAAGCAGCATCTCGAGCGGGAAAACCGGTCCGTGGGCAAATCCGGCCAAGACAAGAGCCGTGCCTCCTAGCCAAACTGCGTCGCTCCCCCAGAGCACGATCAGGGCCAAAGTAGTGAAGGCGGCTGACCAGCGAAGCGAGCTGTCCGGGCGGATGCGTTCGCCAACGGCTCCAAGTAGTAGGCGGGATAGGGCGAAACTCGCCCAGTAGCCGCCAACGATCAACCCGCCGAGAGCATCGCTTGCCCCGCGCTCCTCGGTCAGGTATGTGAAGGCCCATGCTCCGGCGCCCACCGCGATGCCCGCGTAGACGAAGAAGACGACAAGTGACCACAGCACGACTCGATCGCGCATCAGGCCGCCCCCGCCGTGGCTGTTCGAGTCTGTCGGCGCGTCGGCATCCGAGCCTCGAGCCAACAGCAGCAAGCCCGCGACATACAACCCCTGCCCCAGAGCGAGCAGAGCGTATGCGATACGCCACGAGAACCCGGCCTGCAGGAGAGCGGTCACGAAGAGCGGTCCTGCGATTGCCCCTATTCCAAAGACACCGTGGATAGATCCCATGGCACGGGCCCCGCGCCGAATGGCAACGAATGTGTTGGTTGCAGCGTCTACCAGACCACCCCCAAAGCCCAAGACGGCGGTGGCCAAGAGGAACATCAACCACGACGGGGAAGCCGAGACACCGGCTAGCGCCAACGTGACCGTCGCCGCAGCGCCCCTCAGGATCGAGCCGGTTCCCTTCCGGGCGGTCAGGCCTCCACTCATGAACGAGGATGCTGCGTAACCACCTCCGTACAGAAAGGTCACGTATCCAAGTTCCGCCAGCGAACGGTCGAAAGACTCTGCAACCGAAGGCCAAGTGACACCGGGGGTCGCCACGGTCATTCCCAGAAGGACGAATCCGAACGCGAGAACGAAGAAGGGTCGGCTCCGGGGATTCACCTTCGGAGGCTACATGCGTTGTCGCCGGCTGATCGAAGCACCCTGAGAAGACGCCCGCGGACGGCGATCTGCGCCAGCAAGTGAGCCCGTGCCCGGGTGGGCTGGTCAGCGTCCGGGGTCAGGCGTCGCTTGCTCGAGCGTCAGGGCGACTTCCGGTCCGGTCCAGGTCATCAGGCTTCCCCGTTTCGTGACAGTGGGACCACCCTCGGCCATCAACCGGAAGAACGCTGCCTCGAATTGCATGAGACTCCCTGCGCTGTCACCACACCACATCAGGGTGCCTCCCGGACTCGACTGGAGGATCCCGTTCTTGTGCTGGTAGGTACCCGAGAAGTGGTTGCACCCGGAACTGCCCCTCATCGCACCCGAGTCCAACTCAACCCAAGGCTGCTCGCTCGTGTTCTCCCCGACAACCACGTTCTGAGTCACCCCATCCACGGTGAACTCCACGAACACCCACACACCATCGACTGAACTTGGCATGAGTCCACAGGCGCCCACTATGAGAGAGGCGCCCAGGAGAACAGCAAAACGCATGGCTCGCTCTCTGCCGACACCCATAGGACGGCCCGAGCCACCCAGACGGTTCCACAGATTCCGGCTCGGATCGAAGAAGGCGAACGTGGTAGGGATTGGGTGGAGCCGGGCGGCCGCACCCCGGGTGCAGGGGTGCTCGATTCTCGACATCTCCGACCGCCAGCGAGAATCGGGATCGTGGCGCAACTCGACGCTGAGACAAGCCGACTGGAACGGCGCGCGCTGCTCCTCGAGTACGCAACGATCGGGTGGAACGTCGGCGAAGCGGTACTGACGATCACCCTTGGATCAATCGCAGGCTCTCTCGCCCTGATCAGCTTCGGCACCGTGTCGATCGTCGAGGTCTTCGCTTCGTCCGTCGTGGTCTGGCACGTCAGATCGAGCGATGCTGATGGCCGCCGCGGGCGGACAAGTCCCGCACTGCGAATGATCGCTGGGGCCTTCATCGTTCTCGGTGTTGTCCTGATGATCGCGGCTGCCGGTGATCTGACGAGCGGCCGGAGACCAGGTGAGTCCCCTTGGGGGATCGCCTATCTGGCAGTCACCGCGGTCGTCATGTTCGGCCTGGCCGTTCTCAAGCGGCGAACAGCCGTCGTACTCGGGTCAGAACCCCTGAACTCCGAGGCGACAGTCACTTTCTTGGACGGGGTGCTATCGGCGACGACCCTTGCCGGCCTTGCTCTCAACGCCTACGTCGGATGGTGGTGGGCAGACCCCATCGCAGCGCTGCTAATTGGAGCAGCCGCGCTCAACGAAGCACGCGACACCTGGAAACATGCTCGCGTAGCGCCCCGGTCCAACACTCCGTCGCCGGACCCCGACCGGCTCGATCCCACAGGAACCTGAGCCCCGTTGCGTGCTGCTAGCGGCGGTCACCCAGGACGTACAGGATTCCCGCCACTGTCAAGGCAGCGAGCCCGACAACCACGAGCAGGATTTCTCCTGCCGCAAACAGGCCGAGGACCGCGATCAACGTTCCCAGCGCCGTGAGCATGAATACGGGAAGCGAAAGGCTCCTGGAGTCGCTCTCTCGATTCTCTTTCTGTCCTGCGTCGCTCATTGGCGATTGCCCTTCTGTCAAAGTCATATTGGCTCCCTTGGTTGCCCCACTGCAAACCTCTCCATAGGTCTTGGACGCCACTGCTACCCGGTCGGTTCCCACTCACTTCGGTCTCTGTCGGGTCGACCCGCGCTGGGGTACACATCGGTTCAGCGGAACAGGTAACTTCCGGTCATGGAAACGACTCTGGATCACGTCAGGGGCGAACTCGCCGATATCCACGACGAGCTCCTCGGCCTCCCGACGGACGCTTTCGAACGTCGGTCCGAGCTGAGGGATAGACAGAACGAACTTCGCCAGCTCTCAGCCAAACTCGTCGATGGCCAGGCTCTGCACGACGCCGAAATCCTGAAAGCGGCCTATAGGCGCCTCCAAAGGACGCGGGACAGATTGCTCGACCAGCACATGCAGTTCGTTTCGACCGAGGCCGGCGACGTCTCGATCAACGGGGACATCACCACAACCGTCAATCGGGCCATAGACGCCGGGATCGGCGTTGACGAGATCGAGGCACGTCTCAACGAAATCATCGAGCAGCTGCGCAGCTCGAGCTGACATGAGTCAGGACAGCCTGGTCGCAGAGGCCGAGCGGCTTGGCCAGGCTCTGGTCCCGATAGCCGAAGGGGGAACCCACGGCCGCGTCAATCATGAGTTGGTCGCCGCCATTGCCGGGGCCGGGCTCTTCGATCGCCTCTTCTCGAGAGACGGTGCTACCGCGAGAGACCTCTGCGAGATACGACAGGGCCTGGCCCGTGTTTGTCCCGAGGCGGAGACCGCGTTTGCAGTCCAGGCCCTCGGCGGAATCCCAATACATCTCTCCGCCCCAGCCGCGGTCCGAGACAAGTGGATACCCGAACTCACATCCGGTCGCGCAGTCGCGGCTTTCGCCCTGACAGAACCGGGAGCCGGTTCCGACGCAGCGAACCTCTCGATGAGCGCGAGCCGGGACGGTGACGGATACCGACTAAGCGGGGAGAAGACCTACATCTCGAATGCACCTGAGGCCGACATCGCCGTCGTCTTTGCGCGAACCACCGAGAACGCCGGATCCCGCGGTGTCACTGCCTTCGCCGTACCGATGGACAGCGACGGGGTCGATGGCGAACCGATCGAGATGGTGTCACCTCACCCTTTGGGGCGGTGGACATTCGAAGACGTCTTCGTCCCGGCAGAGAGTGTGATCGGGGACCTCGATCGAGGGTTTCGGGTCGCCATGGAAACCCTCGATTTATTCCGTCCCAGCGTCGGAGCATTCACACTCGGAATGGCCGAGGCAGCCCTGACCATCGCCGTGGAACACGCCGGGAGTCGCCAAGCCTTTGGGTCTCCGATCTCCGAATTCCAGGGGATCTCACATCAATTGGCCGACGTCCGGGTGGACATCGAGGCGTCCCGCCACCTGGTGTACTCAGCCGCAGATGTCTACGACTCGGGCGAGCGCGAGACGCTCACCGGTCTCTCGGCGATGGCAAAGCTCCACTCCACCGAGACGGCGCAGCGGGCGATCGACACTGCGATCCAGGTACTCGGTGCCCGCGGTCTCGAGGCGGACTCGACACTGTCGCACCTCTACAAAGAGGTACGGGGCACCCGGATCTACGAAGGAACCTCGGAGATCCAACGCAACATCATCGCCAGAGAGATGTTCCGGGGGAAGATCTAGGCGATGGCGGTGCGGGCCCGCACCATCACACACGCCTCGGCAAGCCAATCGAAGTCGTGACGGTCCAAGGACTCCATCAGTTCAGCGGAGAATGCACCTGGCTGGACCCACACGTTGTGCAGGCCTCTCTCCGCACAGTCCTCCAAAACGTCGAGGCCGCGCTTGGCAGGCACCACGAGAACCACGATCGTGGGCGCCTCCGGGAGGTCCGTGACCGAGTGCCAACAGGGATCTCCATCGACTGAGTCGCGGTAGGGATTGACTGCAAACACCTTGTAGCCCTTCCTCTTGAGGTCGCGGTAGATGATCCCCCCATACTTGGTGGGGTGGTCTGTTGCACCGACGACGGCAAGGGAAGTGCCTGGCTGTGAGAGCAGAGGGGTGAGGTCTTTCACCGCCACAACGCTAACCCGGTCGATCGTCTTTGAGGTCCCCTCCATGCCCAACCGCTACCGTGCCACGCCGTGAGCACGGTGATAGTCAACGGCGACGGGCTAACCCCCCAGCAGGTCGCCGATGTTGCGTTCGGGCGCGCCGAAGCCAGCCCGTCGGAAGACCTGGCGGAGCGCATGGGGCCGGCCGGGGACGTCGTCGAACGCGTGGTCGCCAGCGGAAAAGTCATATACGGGATCACAACTGGCTTCGGGGCCCTCGCCACAACTCACATCGGTGAAGACGAGACCGAGGCCCTCCAGTTGAATCTGATCCGCTCCCATGCGACAGGTGTCGGGGAGCCGCTGCCTGACGAGCTGGTCAGGGCCATCCTCCTCTTGCGGGCCCGAACCCTGGCCCAGGGTCACTCTGGGGTGAGGCCTGTCGTAGTCGAGCGGCTTCTCCACATGCTCGCTTCGAACATCCTCCCGGTGGTCCCCTCGAAAGGTTCGGTAGGTGCGTCGGGTGACCTCGCTCCTTTTGCCCACCTCGTCCTTCCCTTGATCGGAGAAGGAAGAGTGAAGGTCGATGGGGAAGTGATGTCACCCATCGAGGCGGGACTCGAGCCCTTGAGGCTGCGTGCCAAGGAGGGCATCTCGCTTCTCAATGGAACGGAGGGCATGAGCGCCATCGGGGCCCTCGCATTGGAGAAGGCGCGCCGACTGGTGGCGGCCGCTGACACTGCCGCCGCTCTCTCTGTGGAGGCGCTACTGGGCAGCTCGCAGCCTTTCCTACCCGAGATCCACGCCCTTCGCCCTCACCCCGGCCAGGCCATCTCGGCAGCCAGAATCGCCCACCTGGTCGAGGGTTCCGCGATCGTGGAGAGTCACAGGACTGACATGGATCATGCCGTGCAAGACCCCTACTCCCTCCGCTGCGCCCCCCAGGTCCACGGTGCCGTCTCCGACACGCTCGATCACGTCGAGGCCGTTCTGAACAGGGAGATGGCGTCGGTGGTCGACAATCCGATCGTCTTTCCCGACACGGGCGAGGTTCTGTCGGGGGGCAACTTCCACGGTGAGCCCCTGGCGTTTGCCCTGGACTTCGCGTCGATAGCGACCGCGGAACTGGCTGCGATTTCGGAGCGTCGCACCGACCGTCTCCTCGATCCTGCCCGCTCAGAGGGCCTTCCCGCCTTCCTGGCCGCCCGCCCTGGGGTGGAGTCCGGGTACATGATCAGCCAGTATCTCCAAGCGGCACTGGTTGCCGAGAACAGGGTGCTGGCCCATCCGGCCTCGGTGGATTCCATCCCAACGTCGGGTAGTCAGGAAGACCACGTCTCGATGGGGTGGGGCGCCGGCCTGAAGCTGTTGAAGGTCCTCGACAACGTCCAGACCGTGCTGGCGGTCGAGATTCTGTGTGCCGTGCAGGGGCTCGAGTACCGGCGGCCTCTCCAACCCGGCGCGGGCACGGCGTCGGTGGTTGCCCTGGTGCGCGCCCGGGTTCCGCCGCTCGAAGGCGACCGCTCGCCCTCGGAGGAGATAGAGGTCGTCTCCGAGATGATCGCCGACGGTGCCCTTACCGGGGCCCAATAGTGGGGGATCTCCTGGTGACCGGGATCGGTCACCTGACCACAAACGCCGGACACCCCATAAGGGACGCAGCCGTGGCCATCGAAGACGGGACGATCACCTATGCCGGCCCGGCAAGAGACGCTCCGGACCAGGGCGAGGTCGAGAGGCTCGAATGCGCCGGGCGGGCGGTGGTCCCAGGATTCGTGGACTCCCATACCCATCTTGTCTTCGCGGGCGACCGGTCCGAGGAGTTCGCCAGGCGCCTCGGCGGCGAGTCGTACTCCGAGATCGCGGCCTCGGGAGGCGGAATCCTGTCAACCGTCCGTGACACCCGAGCAGCCAGCGAGGACCATCTCTTCGAGCTAGCGGCCAGCCGGGTCTGGAGAATGATCCGCTCCGGGACGACCACGGTGGAGATCAAGTCCGGCTACGGACTCGAGATCGGCTCGGAGCTCCGGATTCTGCGGGTGGCGCGACGACTGGGCGAGGAACTGCCCGTCACGGTCAAGTCCACGTTTCTAGGTGCTCACTCGGTTCCCGATGAGTTCAACGGTGATCGCGAGGCATATGTCGATCACGTCGTCACCGCAATGCTTCCCGCCATGGTCGGGCTGGCCGACTACTGCGACGTCTTCGTCGAAGACGAGGTCTTTTCGGTGGACGAGGCCCGCCGGATCCTCGTCGCGGCCAACGCTCTCGGCTTCCCGGCCCGAGTCCACGCCGAACAGCTGAGTCACTCCGGAGGCGCCTTGCTGGCCGCAGAACTGGGGGCCGCCTCGGCCGATCATCTCGATCACGCCACCGGAGACGACGCCGCGGCGCTGGCGGCGGCGAATGTGAGCGCGGTGCTGGTCCCGGGTGCGTCCTACACCCTGAGGGGCCGTCAGGCCCCCGGCTCGATGCTCCTGGAGGCGGGATGCAACGTTGCCCTGGCCACGGACTGCAATCCAGGGACCTCTTATCTGGAGTCCATGCAACTGGTCATCTCCCTGGCTGTCGTCCAGATGGGGCTGACAGTCGACCAGGCAATCCGGGCCGCCACACTCGGCGGAGCCTTGTCGCTGGGCTACGACGACCGGGGTACCGTGGTCCCGGGCAGCCTCGGGGACCTCGTCGTCATCGACGCACCGGACCCGGCCCACATCCCATATCGGCCGGGGACACAGCTCGCATGGGCCACGGTCAAGGAGGGCGTCAGGGTGGCGTGACTTCGCCGGCCAGAGGAGAAGGCTCAGATCAACACGACGGTGGCGATGTCACGGATCTACGGACTCATCCAATCGGGAATCGCCACCCCGGCAGGGCCGCCCGGACAGGCCTCGATCTCGGCAACCAGCGCGGCAACCGGACCCTCAGCCACATAGGGGAGATCCTGGGGCAATCCGCAATGGACGAGGTCGATGCCCACCCAGACGAACTCCCACGGCTCGGGTCGAGGCCCTTGGCTCTCGCCGTCATCCGGATAAGAAGGGATCAGCCCGTGCTTCTTGGGGATGGCAAAGTTGTCCTCTGCGAGCCATGAATAGTCGGGAGTGCTCCGGAAACCGCCAAAGGTCCCGTCCACATAGCGGAAGTCGAGTGCGTACCCGCCGTGGTGTTTGGACGTCCCCGGCACCGAGTACCAGTCGAGGGTGGCGTTTATCTCGGCATCGGATCGTCCCTCGCCCAACTGGGTGATGAACCACATGCGCTGGGTCTCGGGCGACCGATAGGCAGAGGACACAACGAACCGCATCCCGGCAGCGCGTGCCTCGGCTCGCAGTGAGACCCAAGCAGAAGCGGCATCGGGCTGCATCCAGATCCCATCTTCCCTCGTGAGATCTCCGGATGCCGACGGGCGCAGCACGTAGCCCCTCTCGAGAGCGATCTCCCAAATCCGGTCGTCCAAGGCTTGGTCCCCCGTTATCGAGTACGTGCCGTTGAGCATTCCCAGATTGGGAAGAGTGTTCTCGACCGCATACTCGTAGAGCGCCTGGAATTCCTGACCGCTGTACGTGGGCGCCGGGCGTGGCCCGGCGGCAAGCGCGGGAAGCGCGACTAGCAGCATCCCGGCGAGAGCCGACACGCAGCGGATCACCAGGCTCCTCCCCCTCCTCCGCCGCCCCCTCCTCCTCCTCCGCCCGAGAAGCCGCCTCCGCCCCCCGAAGACGGCGGGGTGAAGGCACCCGAAAGAGCGGACTGGATTCCCGCGAAGGCGTTCTGCGTGTGCCCGCCCGAGTATCCGTGGTGGCCAAACCAGAAGATCGAGGACCGCTCCTCCAGTTCGGGCGGAGCATGAAGCCGTGCTTGCTCCAGCACTTCCTCGGCGACACCGAACGCAATCGCGTAGACGAGGTACCTGTCCCACAGGTCGAGTGAGATGACCGGTGCCTCCTCGAGAGCCGAGAAGTCCCTCAGATACCGACGAAAGGCGTCCCAGCGAGCCGCTTCGAGAGCCCCCGTCGGTGTTCGCTTGGTACGCACCCGCCGGAAGCTCAGCAAGGCGAACAACGCCACCGCTCCGAAGACCATCCCCCCCAGGATCAACGCGGCCATGGTCTCACCGCCGGGGCGCCGGCCCAATGCGCCCGGCAGGAGGATCGCCGCGACTACCACAACGGCAAGGAGGCCAAGTCGAACGACCCAGGAAATCCCGAAGCCGGCCCGCTCTATCAGCGCCGATTCACGAAGGCTCTGCACCACTTGGGAGCGGAACGATTGGTAGGTCTTGGCATTGGCGGCGGCATCCTCGTGTATGCCGGTGCGAAACTCGTGGAGCGGGCGAGGACCGGACTCGAGCACCCGGTTGACGACTTCCATCACCAAGTCCTCATACTTGGTCAAGCTCGGCTCTCGACCGGTCAACCCCAACACGAGGTCGGTGATCGACTCTTTGCGCAGCCCGCCCCAGGTGGTCCGGGTGACTTCGGAGGGCGTGGCCTCTATCGCCCCTTTGCGGATGAGATCGAAGAGGGTTGCGGCGAACTCCCTTTCGTCGACCGCCCCTTGGGTCATGAGGGCGCCCACCTCTGCTGGTCTCAGCTCGCTGGGTGGGGCGTGCTCGTAGTCCTGGTCGTAGTCGACTCTTGGCTCGCGTCCATAGCGGATGTACACGAGGCCACCCAGCCCGAGCACGATTGCCGTCGCCAGAGAAACGCCAACGATGAGCCCGGTCCGAGCCGACGCCTCCGCCGCCTCGGCGTCTTCTGCGAACCTCGCCTCCTCGGCCAGGATGGACTCGAGCCCGTTGCCCGGTGTTCGGGCGGCACCCGAAGTATCGGCCAGAAGAGCGGTAGGGAAGACGACCCGAAGCTCAACCCACTGCTCGGGGGGGATCCGACTGGCCTCCAGGCTCGGCGACACTTGATCATCACCCAGGGCCGTCGAGCCATCCACGCCAAGCGGATGTCCGAACACCCTCACCTCTCCGACCTCAGCACCGGCTGGGAGGGTGACACGCGCCGTCAGCCGATCAAGACCCACTGCCCACTGGTCACCCCAGACCTGAAGGTTCACGTCGACCACGTCGTCATAGGCCACGGCGAGTCCGGTCATCCGATAGGCAATCCTGAATCGGCGTACCTCGTCTCGGCTCGAGTGGTGCCAAACGATGCGAACGAAGTCGAGGTGCCTCTCCACCCCGTACAAACCAGGAGGTGAGTGGCAACCGAGCTCGGTGCAGCCGCCGAGCCGATAGGCGCCCTTCTCGTCTCCCACCGAAAGGATCTCGATCGACTCTCCGAGTCCGAGAGGAATGTCGCGATAGGCCCCCGAGAAGCTTCCGTCGAAGGCGAAAGCAAGAACCTCGGTTACCTCGATGGAGCCGTCGGAGCCGACCGCGACGCTCACATCGGCGCTCTCAATCCAGTAGGACCTGGCCAAGGCAGGCAAAGTCGGCACGACTACAAGCGCACAAGACAGGATGACCCTGACGAGGGTCCTAGAAGTCGACGACAGGGGCTGCCTCGGCCTCATCACCGGCGTCAAAGAAATCCCGGACCCCGAAACCGGTCAGGGATGCGACGATGTTGGTCGGAATCTGCTGGACCTTGTTGTTGTAGGAGAGCACCGTGTCGTTGTAGATCTGACGGCTCACCGCGATCCGGTCTTCGGTTTCCTCCAGGTCGGTTTGAAGGCTGGCGAAGTTCTCCGAGGCCCTCAGTTCTGGATAGTCCTCAGCGACGGCGAAGAGCTGGCGAAGGGCCTGGGTGAGAAAGTTCTCGGCTTGTGCCTGCTCGGTTGGACCCTGGGCGGACTGAGCCCCAGCGCGGGCGCTGGTCACGGCTTCGAAGGTCTCTCGTTCGTGGGAGGCGTAGCCCTTGACCGTCTCCACAAGGTTGGGGATGAGGTCGTAACGGCGCTGGAGCTGCACCTCGACCTGGCCCCAGGCATTGTCGACCTTGTTGCGATCCCGGACCAGCCCGTTGTAGGCCCCGATGAACCAGATGACGAGGACCGCCAGAACTGCAACGACGATGATCCACGGATCCATTCTGAGAGACTCTAGTGAGAGACCGCGCCGTTCCCCGACGGTCCCCGCCGCCTGGCCCAGCAGCGAACCCATTTGCCGTCGACGTCGCCAGCCCACCCTTGCGTTGTGGTCACGCAACTCACTTCGAACCCAGGGCGTCTCGACCTAGACGTCGGGGTTCTTCCATCGGACTGCCGAGGCGGCGCCGCAAACGGAGGGTGTGTCGCTCGCCGCGCCAGTGGGAGCTACGGCTTCGGAGTGGGTGCCAGGCCGTCAACCGCCGAGGCCCAGTCTTGAGGCAACTCGACCGGTGAGGGTCGCGACATGAGCCTCAAGTACATGTCGGACACCGATCCGGCCACTTCGATGGTCGGGCCGTCGCCGAAGACCCAGACTGCGCCGAGATCGGTTGCCCGAAACGTCAAGGGCTGCACATCACCCAGGTGGTGCCTCCACATTGCCGGGTACTCGTCCAGTCCCAATCGTGCAACGACGTCGGTAAGCCGGTCCTCTTCTCCATAGGCTCGATAGGCGTCCCACCGATGGACTCCTGTCTCGACCACCATTCGTCGTTCCCAAAACCCCAGGTTGTGAGGTGGGCCAAACGCCCACACCTCGGTCTCGGGATCAGCATCGCTGAGCGCTGCGAGCATCTCCTCGAGATTGGCGTCGTACCAGTCGAAGGGGTCGCTTCCGTCGGTGGGCCTCGGCGAAGAGACCCTCTCCGCAGGCAGCAGGCGGCAGACCAGTGTGGTCCGGGCGTGGATCGACCCGGTGTGCGAGGCAAGGTCTGCCAATGTCCATCCCGGGTACTGAGGGACAGCTCGCCCAGGCTCACGACGCAACGCCGCGCCGAGCCTGCGCCCTTCTGACTCAATGGCAGCCAGGTTCTCAGCCGAGAGCACGGAGCATCGCCTCGCCCATGTCGGAGGGCGTCTCTGCGACCTCGATACCTGCCGCACCAAATGCCTCGATCTTGGCGGCCGCAGTCCCCTTGCCTCCCGAGATGATCGCTCCCGCATGCCCCATGCGCTTCCCGGGCGGGGCTGTCGTACCGGCGATGAACCCGGCCACGGGCTTGGTCATCTCGGTCTTCACGTAATCTGCCGCTTCCTCCTCAGCCGAGCCGCCGATCTCACCGATCATCACGACACCCTCTGTCTCGGGGTCTGCTTCGAAGAGCCTCAGACAGTCCACGAAGCTTGTCCCGTTGACCGGATCCCCGCCGATGCCGACCGCGGTCGTCTGACCGAGGCCAAGTTGGGTCACCTGGTGAACCGCCTCATAGGTGAGAGTGCCCGAACGGGAGACGACTCCGATGCGACCCCTCTGGTGGATGTAGCCGGGCATGATCCCGATCTTGCACTCGCCGGGGGTGATCACGCCGGGGCAGTTGGGGCCGACCAGGCGGGTTCCGGAACCCTCGGCGTAGCGCTTGACCCTGATCATGTCCCCCACAGGGACCCCTTCGGTGATTGCCACTACCAGCTCGATCTCCGCAGCGATGGCTTCCATGATCGCGTCAGCGGCGAATGGCGGCGGCACGTAGACGACAGAAGCCGTCGCTCCGGTCTCGTCGACGGCTTGCCGGACGGTGGCGTATATGGGCAGGTCTACCGAGTATGTGTCCTGGTCTCTCTTAACGCCGGAGCGGTCGTTGGCCCCTTCGAAGTGGAACTCGGCCCCCGCCCGGGACGGGTGCACCGCTCCTACCATCTGGGTTCCGTAGGCGATCGCCTTGTCGGTGTGGAACTGACCGGTTCTACCTAGGCCTTGGACGATGACCTTCGTGGTCCTGTTGACAAGGATGCTCATCTCTCCTCGCCTGCCAAGCGGAGCCGAACGGAGGATGAGAGTCGGCCGAAGGCCGAGACGGGCGGGGCTACCAGGGCGGTCAAGACGCTCCGACCTTGGATAGAGCCAGGATCTTCTCGGCCCCGTCGCGAAGGCTGTCGGCGATCACGACCTCCAGGCCGGACTCCTCGATGATCTGACGCCCCATCTCGACGTTGGTCCCCTCCAGTCTGACCACAAGCGGGACTTCCAGCCCGACGGCACCCACCGCCTCGACGATGCCTTCGGCGATCACGTCACATCTCATGATCCCGCCGAAGATGTTGACGAATATCCCCTCGACGTTGGGGTCGCTGGTGATGATCCGAAAAGCGGTGGTCACCTGATCCGCAGATGCACCTCCTCCTACATCGAGAAAGTTGGCCGGTTCACCACCCACGTGCTTGATGGTGTCCATGGTGGCCATCGCCAGCCCGGCTCCGTTGACGAGGCAGCCGATCGTGCCGTCCAGCTTGATGTAGCTGAGATCGGCGTTCTTGGCCATGATCTCGGCCGGATCGTCCTCGGTCTCGTCATGCAACTCGGCGATGTCGGGGTGGCGGAACAGCGCGTTGTCGTCGAAGGACATCTTCGCATCGAGGGCCACGACCTGGCCGTCAGCCGTGGCCACCAGCGGATTGATCTCGACAAGATCGGCGTCCGAGTCGACCGCAAACTCGGCAAGGGCCCTGACAAACCGCCCAAAAGCCTTGGCCAAGTCCCCTACGAGCCCGAGCCCGTGGCCCAGCTCGTTGGCCTGGAAAGGGGCGAATCCGATGACGGGGTCGATCTCGGCCTTGAGAATCTTCTCGGGTGTCTCCTCGGCGACCTTCTCGATCTCGACCCCACCCTCGGTCGAGGCCATCACCACGTAGCGGGAAGTCGAGCGATCCACCAAGACGGCGAGATAGAGCTCACGGGCGATGTCGATGCCCTGCTCCACATATAGCCGATGTACCGTCCTTCCTTCCTCACCGGTCTGGATCGTCACCAGCGTGTTGCCCAGCATCTTCCGCGCCAGGTCTCTCACTTGGCGGGCAGCGGCGCTGTGCCCACCTCCGATCCCTGCCGTGATGACGTTCACGCCACGGACATCTGGATACTCCTTGAAAGTCCCCTTGCCCCGGCCTCCGGCATGGATCTGGGCCTTCAGCACGACCACCGGATTACCCGACTCCTCGATGAGAGGAGCTACCGCGGAGACCGCCTCATCCACGGTTCTGGCCACCTTCCCCAGCGGAACGGGGATCCCGTGGGCGTCCATCAGCTGCTTGGCCTGGTGCTCGTGGATCTTCAAGCTGTCCCCTCCTTGGCGGGCACGTTCTCGTCAACCCAGGCCGAGATCTCATCGAGAGGAGACCCCGGCGTGAAGATCATCGAAATCCCCGCCTCCGCGAGCGCAGGTATGTCGCTCTCCGGTATGACCCCGCCGCCGAACACGACGATGTCGCCGGAGTCGCGCGCTTGCAGCTCCTCTGCCACTTTGGGAAAGAGCGTCTTGTGCGCCCCCGAGAGACTGGACAGGCCGACGGCGTCGACGTCTTCTTGGACCGCGGTCTCCGCGATCTGTGCCGGAGTTTGATGGAGGCCGGAGTAGATCACCTCGAACCCGGCGTCACGCAGCGCTCGGGCGATCACCTTGGCACCCCGATCGTGGCCATCGAGACCTGGCTTGGCGATGAGAATGCGTCTTGGCATGACCGGCCGGGAGAGTAGTTGACCTCGATGGTATAGATCCCCGGCACCGGATCAGGCAATTGTCATATGGAGAAAACCCTATGTATGGCAATATGTATGGCGTGAAGAGGACCACGGTCTACTTCCCCGACGAGATGAAGGCTGCCATAGAGCGGGAGGCGGCCCACCGGAGCGTGACCGAGGCAGAGGTGATCCGGGGTGCCCTGGCAGTGGCACTGGAGGGATCGCAGGCTCCGATGCATCACCTACCGGTGTTCCCGGAGGGCTTCGGCATCGAGATAGCGTCCCGCGTCGACGAGTTGCTCCACCAGATGGCAGACGAGCTCTTGGATGAGATGTGATCTGTGACACCGGTGCGCTGCTGGCTGCTTTCGCAGCCGACCAACAGCACCATGAGGAGTGCGCCGATGCCTTGTCGCGAGCAGTGATCCGCTATGTGTCGCCCGTAACCCTCACCGAAGTCGGCTTCACCGCCTCCCGTCTGTTGGGCAGTCGCACAGCAGAGACGATCATGCGACTGCTCTCCGGGCCGAACTACACGATTCTTCCGTACACCTCGGTGACACTGGCCACCGCTTCCGAGGTCATGCAGACATACCGAGACATGAACATCGGCCTCGTGGATGCCTCTTTGGTGGCGCACGCGAAGGATCTAGGGACCAACGAGATCCTCACCCTCGATCAGCGTCGCTTCAGGGCGATCCGCGGCCTTGACGGCAAACACTTCAAGCTCCTCCCGTTCGACGCGGACTGACCGCTTCTCGGCCCTCTACCCTGCGCTCCATGCCAACCTCCAATCTTCACGGTCTGGCCGCCTCCGGAGTCAGCGTCTGGTCCGACCAGATCTCACGTGCCATGCTCGACTCCGGGGAACTAGAACGACGGGTCGAAGCCGACGCAGTCACCGGGGTCACATCCAACCCCACCATCTTCGCGGGTGCCATCGTCGGATCGGATGACTACGCCCAGCAGTTGAACGATCTGAAATCGTCGGGCATCTCGACCGAGGAGATAGTCAAGAGTCTCATGGCTGATGACATCAGCCGGGCCTGTGACGTCCTTCTGCCTGTTCACCGGGCCTCGGACGGCCGGGATGGTTTCGTATCGGTCGAGGTCTCGCCCACCCTCGCCGCCGACACCGACGCCACGATCGTCGAAGCGCGTGCCTGGGCGGGCCGGATCAACCGCCCCAACCTCTTGGTGAAGGTTCCCGCTACCCGCGCAGGGCTGCCAGCCGTGAGACGGCTGATCGGTGAGGGAATCTCGGTGAACGTCACCCTAATATTCTCGATCACCCGGTACCTGGAGGTGATCGACGCCTATCTCTCGGGTCTCGAGCAACTCCACGCGTCCGGCGGCGATCCGAGGTCCGTCGCCTCGGTCGCTTCCTTCTTCGTATCGCGCTTCGACGGCGAAGTCGACCGGCGGCTCGCCCAGGTGGGAACACATGAGGCCGCGTCGCTACGAGGGAAGACCGCCGTCGCCAACGCTCGGGCTGCCTATGGCCACTTCCTCAACGAGTTCGCCTCGTCCCGCTACGGGGCGATGGCCGCTCACGGGGCTCACCCGCAGAAGCCGCTCTGGGCATCCACATCGACCAAGAACCCCGAGTACAACGACCTCCTCTACGTCGAGGAGTTGGTGGCGGCGAACAGCATCAACACAATGCCGTTGGGGACCATCGACGCCTACCAGGACCACGGCGATCCACATCCTCGGGATTTCGACGAGTTCGACATCGAGGAGGCCGAGGACACGCTGCGCAGTCTCGCTGACAGCGGGATCGACTACGGCGACGTGGTCGAAACCCTGGAACGGGAAGGCGTGGAGAAGTTCACCTCCAGTTGGAACGAGCTACTCGAGGGCGTCGAGCGGGCCTAGGCCTTTTCCAACGGCGCCCAGGCCAGCAGCAGGCGTTTCTTGCCCTGAGTGTCGAACATGACCTCTGCCTCGGCCCGGTCACCCTCGCCCACGATCTCCCGCACCGTCCCCAGGCCCCACTTCTGGTGGCGGACCCTGTCTCCCGGGCCCACCTCACCAGCGGATACTGTCGTGGCCGGGCCCTGGGCCGCGGCACGATCGACCGGCGTCCGCCGTTGGCGCTTGCCGGCCATCTCGACGAGCGTGTCCGGAATCTCCGAGAAGAACCGGGATGGGGGGTTGTACGAAGAACCGCCAAAGAGCATGCGGTTCCATGCAGACGACAGGAAGAGACGGTCCTCGGCTCTGGTGATTCCGACATAGGCAAGCCTGCGCTCCTCTTCCAGCTCATCAGGGTCGCCCAGGGAACGCATGTGGGGAAACACTCCGTCCTCCATGCCGACGATGAAGACCACCGGGAACTCGAGGCCCTTCGCCGTGTGCAGGGTCATGAGGGTCACTGACCCGGCGCCTTCCTCCCACTCGTCCACATCAGACACCAAGGCCGTCGACTCCAAGAAGACCTCCAGTCGGCGCAGGTTGGGAAGCTCGTCGTACTCCTCATCACCGATTACTGCGCCTTCACTCGCCGACTCGAACTCGGTTGCGACACCGGCCAGCTCCCGGAGGTTCTCCACGCGCCCCATCGCCTCTACGGTACGCTCCGAGTCAAGAGCGGCAACCATCCCCGTGTCGCCGAGAACGGCCTGAACCGCATCCGCCACCCCGCCTTCCTCGGCCCGCTGGCGCAACAGACGGATCAAGGCAACGAACTCGAGGATCGACCTTTGGGCGCGCGCGGTCAGCTGAGGGATCTCCTCGGCCCGCTCCAGGCCCGCGAAGAACGCGATTCCCTGAGCCTGCGAGAAGCGATCGACGTGGGCCATCGAGGTGGTCCCGATCCCGCGCTTCGGCTCATTAAGGACCCGCTTGACCGAAACCTCGTCGCTGGGGTTGACCACTGCCTTCAAGTACGCGACGGCGTCCTTGATCTCCTTGCGGTCATAGAACTTGACCGACCCGACCACCGTGTACGGGACGTTTCGTCGCACGAACACGTCCTCTATGACGCGTGACATGGCGTTCGTCCTGAAGAAGACGGCGACATCGGCGAGGTTGTACCCCTTGGACTGGAGTCTCTCGACCTGGTCTGCGACAAACCCGGCCTCGTCGTGCTCGTCTTCGGCTTCATATCGCGTGATCGGGACCCCGCGCCCGCGGTCGGACCAAAGGTGCTTCGGCGTCCGTCCGGTGTTGTTCGCGATCACCGAGTTGGCGGCATCGAGAATCGTCTCCGTCGAGCGGTAGTTCTGGTCGAGCACGACGACGCGGGCGTCCGGATAGTCCTTCTCGAAGTCCCGGATGTTCCTTATGTCCGCGCCCCGGAACTTGTAGATGGACTGGTCGGAGTCACCCACCACGCACAGATTGCGATGGGACGCGGTGAGCTGCTTCACCAACACGTATTGGGCGTGGTTGGTGTCCTGATACTCGTCCACCAACACGTATCGGAACCGCTTCTGATAGGCAGTGGCGACATCTGGAAAGGCCGCCATCAGCTCGACCGTGACCATCAGAAGGTCGTCGAAGTCCATTGCAGAGGCCTCGACGAGACGGTGCTGGTAGAGCCGGTAGACGTCGGCGACCTGTTCCCCGAAGAAGCCGTCTGCGGTGTCACCGAAGGTCTCGAAGTCGACCAGCTCGTTCTTCGCCTTGGAAATGACCCCCTTCATAGCCTTTTCCGGGAACTGCCTCGGATCCAGGTCGAGGTCCCTGATCACCATTCTCAGAAGACGCAGCGAGTCTGCGTCGTCGTAGATCGAGAAACCTGACCGATAGCCGAGACGATGCGCTTCACGCCTGAGGATCCGAACGCAGGCCGAGTGGAAGGTGCTCACCCACATGGACCTCACCACCCCTCCGACAAGTGCCCCCACGCGCTCCTTCATCTCGTTGGCGGCCTTGTTGGTGAAGGTGATGGCCAGGATCGAGCCTGGAGCAACTTGAAGATCGCGTATGAGATGAGCAACCCGGTAGGTGAGGACGCGCGTCTTCCCCGAGCCGGCGCCCGCCACCACCAGAACGGGGCCCTCTGTCGCGGCGACGGCTTCCCTCTGCGTCGGGTTCAGCTCCCCAAACAGCGGTGAGTCTGAAGGTACGTCGTCGAGAAACCACTCGGCTTGCATTCCGGAGGATCGTACCGGCCCCCGGCGACCGAATCACAACGGTGTGATCATCCGGCTCGATGTCGGAGATCGGACGCGGCAGTCCCACCGCTTGTTCTCGGGAGGGCAGACCGCCGAGACAGGCAGCGGGTGCGACGACCGGTGATGAAAGTCAGACCGTGGCCATGCGGCCCGGAAGCTCTACGGCGGCCATCTTGTCGTCCGACTCAACCGGCTCGTTCTCCCCGAGGATCGTCCGGCGCCGCAGAGGCAGCGAGTAGCAGAAGCGGGCACCCGTCGGGAACCGGCGTTCGTACCAGACATCTCCACCCATGACCCGGGCCAGCCTTCTGGCGATGGGAAGACCGAGCCCTATGCCCGACGACTCCCTGGCGTCGCCCTTGGACACCTGCTCGAAGTTCTCGAAGACCTTGAGCATCTCGGCGTCGGGCACACCGGGGCCGTTGTCCGAGATGACCACCAGGTACTGGTCACCCATTACGAAGCCTTCCACCATGATCTGGTCGCCCCCGTACTTGCGGGCGTTCTCCAGAAGGTTGCGCATGATCTGCTGGACCCGGCGCCGGTCTGCGTACACCCGGACGCCATCGGGGAGGGAGATCAGCGAGGACTTCTTCACACTGTTGGGGAACACCATCTTCGAGACATCCTCGATCAGGTCTCCCAGGTCGAAGAGTTCAGGATCCAGTGTGAGCCGGTCGGCCTCGAGCCGGGGAATCACCAGGACATCCTCGACCAGGTCGCCCAGATAGATCGCCTGCCGATTGATGATCGAGAGGAACTCCTCGACCTCCTCAGCAGACAGGTCCTGCCAAGAGTCGTGCAGGGCGTCCGCAAAGCCTGCAATCGAAGTGAGAGGAGTTCTTAGCTCATGGCTCACCATGGCGACGAAGTCGTTCTTTATGGAGTGCGCTTCCGCGGAGAGCCGCTGCACTTCGCGCTCCCGCTGGCGTCCATGGGCCGTCAATCGCCAGGCACCGAGCAAGGCGATGAGGCCCAGCGCTGCCAAGGCGAGGAGGGCAGAGTCGGGGATTGCTGCGAGGTCAGGCATGCCACCTCATTTATCGGGTGCCAGGAGAGGCGTCTGAAGGCATCCGCTCAGGCTGTATCGGCATCCTCCTCGATCCCCATGAGTTGGCGGAGGGTTTGGGTCAACACGCCATGGCGGAGGTCGAACTTGTCCAGATAGGCGTCGACTCCGACCTCCCACGCAGCGCTTCGCTCCTCCTGCGTGGCCACACCGGAGACCATGACGATCGGCACCCTGACTTCAGCCGCGCGCAGGGCCCGGACCAGGTCCACGCCGCTGGACCTGGGCATCGAGTAGTCAACCACAAGGGCACTGAACCCGTCTCCGGCCAGGGCGAGAATGGCTTCTCGCGCCCCGCCGGCCACCTCCACCTCGAATCCGGCGCCCGTGAGGGTCGCAGAAAGCAGCTGCCTTACGCCGGCCGAGTCGTCGACGACGAGAACCTTCGGCTTGTCTTCGACTATGCGGGGGCGTTGGCGTGCGACCACCCCGAGGAAGTTGGGGTCCAGGACAACCAGGACCTGGCCGCCCCCGAGCAGTGCTGCGCCTGTTATGTGCCCGGCGCCCTCGAGGATGGGGCCCAGGTTCTTGACCGCAACGCGCCGGCGGTCGACCAGTTCGCTCACCGTCACGGCAACCAGGCCGGAGCGCGTGTTCACGACCAGCAGTTCGGACTCGCCCGGCGGAGCCGGGGTCCCGACGGCTAGTGAGAGCGAGACACAGGGAATCGCCGAGCTCTGGAAGCGCAACTGGCGTCCGGAGTCGGTCGCATCGATCTCGGCCTTGGACACCGGCATCGAAGCCTCGACAGCAGCCTCGGGCAGGCCCCAGAAGTGGTCGCCCACTGCAACGATCACTACGTTCTGCAGCACCATAGAAAGAGGCAGTGTCAGCGTCGCCACCGTTCCGCGACCAGGGTCTGACGCAAGTTGAAGTGCTCCGCCGACACCCTCCACAGACTCAACCGCCTCGCTGAGACCGTCGCCGCTCCCCGAGAAGTCAGTGATAGTGCGCGCCGTGGTGAATCCGGGATGGAACAGCAGCGGCGTGAGATCGGGCCCGACCGCCTGAATGCCCCGGGCACTAGCCACATCGGCGACACGGTCCCAGTCGACGCCTGCGCCGTCGTCGGAGACCGAGACCTCCAGCTTGCCCTCGACCACCCGGGCCTCGACCCGCACTACTCCGGTCGCTGACTTCCCGGCCGCCCTGCGGTCCTCAGCCGACTCTATTCCGTGATCGACGGCGTTGACTACGAGATGCCGGAGCGGCTCGCGTATGAGCTCCACGATCTGGCGATCTATCTCGATGTCCTCACCGCTCATCTCGAGACGAACGTCCTTGCCCATGCGCCGCGCCAGATACCTGACGAACTGCGGGAAGGTCGACACCGCCTCGAAGAAGGCGACATTCGCCAGCGAGACCGCCCTCTCCTGGATGTCGCTGATCGAGTCGGCGAGTTGCTTGAGCTGGGACCGCCACGCCTTCTTGAAGTGGCCGGGATCGACGCCCTCGATGGAAACAAGCGAGAGATCCGCCAGAGCATCTGCGTCCAGCGCTACCTCGACGATCCGATTGATGAGGCGATAGAGATCTCCCGTGTCCACTCGAGTGGCGCCACTCAAGAGAGACTCGGACACGGAGGAGAGGAGGCCGTCCAGGCTTCCCGACTCGGGTTGCCGCAACGGGCGAAGATCTGCCGTCTTCTCCGAGTTGGCCTCGAGTCTGGCGAGCGTCTCCGCCAAGCTGTTCTGGTCGTCGGCGTCGAGGGCCGACACGAGCCGACCGGCGGCTGCCTCCATGGCAACCACAACCTCCGCGTCGGGCACCAATCCTTCGGAAACGTTCCGCCACAGTTCCTCGAGACGGGCCCCTACCTGGCGAATCGCGTCGTGATCGAGCAGGCCGGCCGACCCTTTGATGGTATGGGCGTCCCTCACGAGGTCTTGGACCGCTTCGTGTTCCAGGGTCCCGTCGGCGAGAGCGCGTGCTCCCGCGACCAAGCGCTGCGAGCGCTCTGTGAGCTCATCGCGGAAGATGCGCGCCAGTTCAGTCGAGTTGTCGGTCAATAGGGGGTTTCCTGGCCGATGTTGGCTTATCGGCAGGGGATTGGCCCTTCTGAACGAACCTTGGGGCGGGACCTACTCCCACTCGATAGTGGCGGGCGGTTTCGACGAGATGTCGTAGGCCACGCGGTTGATCCCCGGCACTTCGTTGATTATCCGGGACGAAATGCGCTCCAGAACCTCATGGGGGAGACGAGCCCAGTCCGCGGTCATCGCATCCTCAGATGTCACCGCCCGGATGATGAGCGGATAGGCGTAGGTCCTGCCGTCGCCCTGAACACCGACGGTCTTTATCGCCGGCAACACACCGAACGCCTGCCAGATCTCCCGGTAGAGCCCGGCGCGGCGGATCTCTTCGAGGATGATCCGGTCGGCGGCGCGCAGGGTGTCGAGACGTTCGAGAGTGACGTCGCCGATCACTCGGACCGCCAGCCCGGGACCGGGGAACGGCTGGCGCCAGACGATCTCCTCCGGAAGACCCAGCTCCTCCCCGACGGCGCGCACCTCGTCCTTGAACAGGTCGCGAAGGGGCTCGACGAGCTCGAAAGTCATGTCCTCGGGGAGACCGCCGACGTTGTGGTGGGTCTTGATGGTCGCCGCGCTCGCTGACCCAGACTCGATCACGTCCGGATAGAGAGTCCCTTGGACCAGGAATCGGGCATCCCCGACCGAAGATGCGGCATCCTCGAACACCCTGATGAAGGTCTCTCCGATGATCTTTCTCTTGCTCTCCGGGTCGGTTACCCCAGCCAGCTGCTCGAGGAACCGGTCGGCGGCCTTCATATGGACGAAGTCGACGTCGAAGTGGGACCTGAACGTCTCCTCGACCTGACCGGCTTCACCGGCTCGCAAGAGGCCGTGGTCAACGAAGATGCATGTCAGCTGGTCGCCGACCGCTTCATGAACGATGGCGGCGGCCACCGCAGAGTCAACACCTCCGGAAAGCCCGCATATGACTCGGCCGTCACCAACCTGGTTCCGGATACGCGCCACCTGGGACTCGATGATGGAGTGCGACGTCCAGATCGGCTGGGCTCCGCAGACGTCGTAGAGGAATCGTTTGAGGATCTCCTCTCCTCTCGGAGTGTGAGCAACCTCGGGGTGGAACTGAACGCCGTAGAGACCCGCCTCCGGCGACTCCATGGCTGCTATGGCGGCACCCGGGGTCGAAGCCACCGCATTGAATCCAGGGGGAACTCCAGTGACCTGGTCACGGTGAGACATCCACACCTGCTGGGTGCCCGATGTCTCACGGAGGAGCACGGAGTCTCCGTCGAGTCGCATCGTCGTCGCTCCGTACTCGGCATCACCGGTGTTCGACACCTCACCGCCCGCCATATCGGCAAGCAGCTGATGTCCGTAGCAAATGCCGAGGATGGGAACGCCCAGGTCGAGGATTCCGGGATCCATCCGGTAGGCGTCTTCGGCGTAGACCGACGCCGGGCCTCCGCTCAGAATGAGACCGAGCGGCTTCTTGCGCCTGACCTCGGCCGGGCTGATGTCGCGACCGACAATCTCCGAGTGGACATGGGCCTCCCGGACTCGCCGTGCTATCAGTTGGGCGTACTGGGCACCGAAGTCGACAACCAGAACCGAGGGCGTGCCGCCGGCCGATCTCATCCCATGCCGACTCGCTGCGACTTCTGGAGAGCCTTGCCCTCGGTCTGCAGCGACGGAGCGATCATCACCTCGGCCTTTTGGAACTCCTTGACATCGGAGTATCCGGTGGTCGCCATCGACACGCGCAGGGCGCCGAACAGGTTCCGCTTCCCGTCGTTCTCGTGTGCCGGTCCGACCAGGATCTCCTCCAGGGTGCCCCGGTCACCGACACTCACCCGGGTGCCACGGGGCAGGGACGGGTGAAAGGTCGCCATGCCCCAGTGCGAGCCCCTACCTGGCGCTTCGGTGGCCGATGCCAGGGGCGATCCGATCATCACGGCGTCGGCGCCACAGGCGATCGCCTTGGCCACGTCGCCCCCGGTCCGCATTCCTCCGTCGGCGATCACGTGCACATATCGACCGGTCTCGTCGAGATAGCGAATCCGCGCCCCCGCCGCGTCGGCGATGGCCGTCGCCTGCGGCACACCGATTCCGAGGACGCCGCGGGTGGTGCAGGCAGCCCCGGGACCCACTCCGACCAGGACACCCACCGCCCCCGTGCGCATCAGGTGGAGCGAGGTCGAGTAGCTGGCCACTCCCCCGACGATGACGGGCACCGGGCACTCGGCGATGTACTCCTTGAGGTTGAGAGGCTCTTCGCGACTGGAGACATGCTCTGCGGAGACGACCGTGCCCTGAATCACGAGTATGTCGAGACCTGCATTCAGGGCCTCTGGCGCCCACCCCTCGACTCTCTGCGGGGTGAGGCTCGCCGCGGCCACCACACCCTCGGCCTTGATCTCGGCGACACGTTGACCGATCAGGTCCGGATTGACCGGCTCGAGATAGATCTCCTGCATGCGCCGGGTCGACTTCTCGTCAGACAGCTCGGCGATCTCGGCGAAGTAGGGAGCCGGATCCTCGTACCTGGTCCAAAGGCCCTCGAGGTTGAGGACTGCAAGGCCGCCCAGACGACCGATCTTGACAGCCGTCTCTGGGCTTATGGCCGAGTCCATGGCCGACCCCATCATTGGGAGATCGAACTTGAAAGCGTCGAGTTGCCAGGAGATGTCGATGTCGTCGGGGTCCCTCGTCCTCCGAGACGGAACGATTGCTATGTCGTCGAACCCGAAGGCTTGACGCCCTGACTTGGCGATGCCGATGTCGATTTCCATATGCGGTCCGATCGTCCAGCGCGTGGCGCAGGGTAACAGTGACCGCCGGCCCCTCAGATGTAGGCTGCCGCCCGGTGCGTGACAAGTGGAAAGTGTGGGACTTCGCAACCATATGGATCACCGGGATCCTCAGCGGCTCGGTCATCGGGGCCGCTGCCTTGTTGCTGCTCGATGATCAGTTCGCGCTGGTACTCGCAACCGGGGGGACAATGGTCGGCCAACTCGCCGCCTTCGGTTGGCTCTACCGGCGCCGCGTCGAGTCGCGCATCGGATTCGACCTGACGTGGTCTGACCTTTGGTACCTGCCGCTTGGGTTTGCCCTCGAAGTCGGGCTGATAGTTCTACTTGCCCCATTGGCCCAGGTCCTTCTGCCCGAGCAAGCGCCGGTACAGGACCTGACACGGGCGCTCACCGACCCGGACCTCCGCGATTGGGTGAGGTCTGCAATCGTGCTCGTGGCAGTAGTGGTCGGCCCTCTGGTGGAGGAGATCCTCTACCGCGGAGTGTTGCTCAGGTCTCTGATGCACAAGAGCCGCAGGTTCGTGATCGTGGTCACCGCAGCGGTCTTCTCCCTGGTGCACGTGGTCACGCTCACCGAGCCCTACCTGGCCACCGCCGCCCTTGTGCTGCCGCCCATCTTTGTTCTCGCCCTGGTGCTTGCCTGGCTGACCCTTCGCCACGACCGCCTGGGCCCGGCGATATTCACCCACACCGGATTCAACGCCGTCGCAGCGCTGGTGCTCTTCATCCCCCCGGAGATGCTCGGCACATAGGTCAGGTGCGGCGCGCGCCGAGGATGTGACCTTCTCCTCTTGTTGGCCCCGGGCGCCCTCGGGCAACTTGGAACGCAAAGGAGTTGGGACACGGAATCGCTCGGCGGCGACGTACCCATCTGAGTGGAGCCTGGGCCGGGGCCGCGGTCCGGCCACCTGCTCACAGGGTTCGAGGCCTGGATCACGAGCCGCTGGCCGGAGACTGCGATGGGTCGGACGCGGAAGCCGAGGCGACAATCGACACTGACATGAAAAGACAACCGGACGCACTCTCGACAAGGGAGCATCGGCGCAGACGCCGACAGGCGCGCTCGACAGGGCGCAGGCTGCAGAGGGGCTCGGAGATCCACAGCCGCCAACAGGCGACCCGTCGGCACTCGACTGGCCGGGGAACGGTGGGCCGCCGCTAGCCGAACCTGGCCGTGGCCGGTCGGCCCTATGGGTGCGCAAAAGCCGCACTCTCGCGCCCCCTCCCCCGACAAGTCTGCGACTCCTCTGGCTAACTTCCCCAATCTGGATTGGGAAGGAGACCAATGGAACTGAGAGAAGTCCTCGTGTTCGCGCACACCCTCGGAGTCGCCGGCTGGATCGGAGGCGGGCTGTTCGGGGTGTTCGCAGTCGGGAAGCTGGCTCAGTCCGGTGGCCAGGGTGTCGGCGATGCCCTGGAGAATCTCTTCGAAAAGGCAGGCGCCTACTTCACGGTCATGTTTGTGCTCGTCGTCGGATCCGGGGTCACGCTGGTGTTCACCGAGGAACAGTGGACCTGGGGCGACACCTTCGTCTGGGTGGGAATCGGCGGAATCATCCTCTCCGGGGCGGTGCAAGGGCTCATTGCGGCCAAGAAGGACAGGGCGCTGGTCGAATCCGTCAAAGCCGACGGCCCAGACCGCGCCAACACCCTTGCGTCCTGGCGCAAGACATCATGGATCGACGCGGCAATCTTGATTGCCGTGCTCTGGGCGATGGTGGTGAAGCTGGGTTCCTAGGCCAGGCCGGTCCGCTCCCGAACCAGCCGCATCGTCTCATCGGCCATCACACGTGCCCGCTCGGCACTGGAAGACATCACCTCGATGACTTCTGCGTCGGACATGGCGGCATAGGCCTCACGGATCGGCTTCAGCCTCTCTGCAACGGCCTCGGCAACTGCAACTTTGAAGTGGCCGTAGCCACCGGTCTCGTACTCGGCCACCAGGTGCTCGATCGGCCGGCCCGACGCATAGGAGAAGATCTCTAGGAGGTTCGAGATCCCGGGCTTGCCTTCCCAGTCGTAGGCGATCACCGAACCTGTGTCAGTGACGGCCGACTTGATCTTCCTGATGATCTCATCATCACTGTCGGCGAGATTGACGGTCGACTTTGCCGAGTCCGTCTTGGACATCTTGGAGAGGGGGTCGGTCAACGACATCACCCGGGCGCCTATCTCTGGCGTGATCCGTTCAGGGATGGGGAACGTGTCCCCGTAGCGACTGTTGAAGCGCTCGGCGAGATCCCTGGTCAGTTCCAGGTGCTGGGTCTGATCATCCCCAACCGGCACGGCGTGAACCTTGTGGATGAGGATGTCGGCTGCCTGAAGCACCGGGTAGGCGAGCAGGCCGAAGTTCTCCCCGTACTGATCGGCCTTCTCCTTGTACTGGATCATCCGCGCCAAGTGCCCGACGCCGACCATCGTCCCCAGGATCCAGGCGAGCTCCACGTGCTGCGGCACCTCGGACTGGTAGTAGAGGAGCGAGCGTGAAGGGTCCACGCCACTGGCGATGATCATCTTCGCCAGGTTGATCCGCTCGGCATTGAGCTCCGCCGGGTTGTAGGGCACCGTCATCGCGTGGAAGTCCACGACGCAGTAGATCGCCTCGTGGTCGTCCTGCATCTTGACCCAGTTGTCGAAGGCACCGATCAGATTGCCCAGATGAGGAGCTCCGGTCGGCTGCATTCCCGAGAAGACACGTTTGCGATCAGTCATCGAACACCTAATAGACGGGGCCCTCGGGCGAGATTAGATCACTCCTTGATCTTCGAGATAGCGCTGCTGCGACTCCACCAACCCCCACGAGCCTTCGAATGCAGCACCATCGACCACGGCACCGTCGAACCTCGTAGCCGATAGAGCCGTTCCAGCCAGGTTCGCCCCGCTCAAGTCCGCCCCGGTGAAGTCGGCGCCCTCGAGGTCCGACCCGGCCAGGTCAGCCCCCGCGAGATTGGCGCCTCGGAGGCTGCTGAGGGACAGATTCGATGCCTTCAGGTCCGCCCCCGACAGATCGACCCCCGAGAGGTCACAGTTCTTCAAGTAGAGCCGCGCCAACTCCTTGGTTGCCGGACGCCACTCCTTTAGGTCCAGACCGAGCATCACCCTTCCCCGATACTTGTCGTAGGTCCTGGCCCCCAGAAAGCGATCCAACTGCCCGGGTCGCAGCGAGCCCGTCGTGAACCGCTCATCGCCGGGCCAAGGGTCGGCGTTGTTGTGATAGGCGGAGTTCTCTTCCCACCAGCCGAGCCGATCCTCGGCGAGGAAGTCGATGCTCTTCACCCACTTGATCGACTTGTAGAAGTAGCGGCCGAGAGTGACCACGCGAACCGGGCCGCCGTGCTCCACGGTCAGTGGCTCCCCCTCGAATTCGTGGACCAACCAGCACGACTCCAGCGCGAGACCCAGTGGCAATGACGTGTGGTGGCCTCGGCTCGAGTAGGCCGCAAACGAGACGAATTGGGCCTCGGGCTCCGGTGACACCAGAGCGGCAACGGCGCCCACCGGCACCCCTGTCCAGTTCGAGCCGAGTCGCGACCAGCTGGTCACACAATGTATGTCGACCTCGATGCGGTATTTGGCGATGTTGAGGAAGGCGTCCAGGGTCAACTCGGAAGGGTGTGCCACCAGTCCGCCCACCGAGAGACTCCAGGCCCTGGGGTCGGCCAACTCTGGAGATGGGGCGCGCTCTCCGACGACGGGGAAGCCGCTCGTCTCAATCTGGCCCGGGGGGAGCTGAGTCATTGACCACTGGACTCTATTGCGCCCCGACGGGAAGCTAGCTGGTGCCGGCTGGGACGGTTTCGTCGACTTCGAGATCGAGTACCGGGGCTGGCGGCAGGGACAGCTCGAAGCGATGGGTCTCCCCGTCCACGTACTCGAGCGTCCCACCCATCATCTCGGCCAGCTGACGGGATACCGAAAGGCCTATGCCCACCGATCCGGGCTCGGTCGGCGATTGAGCACTCCGGTAATAGCGCTCGAAGATGAGGTCCGACTCGCTCAGAGGCACTCCCGCGCCGTTGTCCGCCACGACAACCTGCGCAAAGCCGTTGACGTTTCTGACTCCGACGACGATGTGGGTGCCTCCGTACTTGATGGCATTGGTGACGAGGTTGCGCATCACCTGGCGAACTCGCAGAGGGTCGGCCCACGCCGTCACTTCGTCTCCTGTGAGGATGATCTGCTTGTCGTTGCGGTGCGACTCCTTGACTCCGGTGAGGACGCGCTGGGCCTGCTCGCCCAAGTCGATGAACTCGGGCCGTATCGAGAGGTTCCCGAAGTCCGCACGCGAGGCAACCAGGAGGTCCTCGACCAGCTCGGCGAGCTCGCGGCTCTGGACGGCGATGATCCCGTTCAGCTCGTCGCGCTCCTCTTCTCCGAGGCTGGTCCGGCTGGACACGATTTCCTCGGACAGTCCGACGATCGCCGTCAACGGAGTCCTTATCTCATGGGAAACAGACGCGAGAAGCCGGTCCTTGGACTCGGCAGACGATCTGAGCTCCTGTGCATCGTCCTGGCGGCGCCAGTAGGCACCGATCATGTGGGCAGCGCGCCACAGCGTCTGCACCTCGGCATGGGCCCAAGCCCGCTCGTCGGTCTGCTGCGTGAAACCGACAGCCCCTCGCAGGCGTCCCTCAACGGCAATGGGGATGGAGATCTCCGAGACGATCCCGCGATCGGCGTAATACTGAAAGTCGGGGCTCGACTCGTCTTTGGCGCGAATCGTGACGGCGTCCCCTGCCGCCAGGGTTGCATACGTCTCGGGGATCTCCTCGAAGGTCCCTTCGCGATTGAGGGGGCGCTGGCCGGCCGAGTGCATAGAGGCATCGGCGACGACATGCCAGCCAACCTGGCCAGGTTCACCGCCATCGACTGCATAGACGTAGGCGTATTCGGCGTTGGACGCCTCGCGGAGCGCCTTGACCGCCTCATAGCTGGCGAACGAGTCGGAGTGGACGAGGAGAGCCTCCGAGCAGCGGGCGATGGCGTCTTGAAGGCGAGCCGATCGTTCGTGGCGCTCGATCGCCGCTCCCAACTGGGAGAAGAGGCGTGACACGAGTGCGGTTGTGAAGATGACCCCGGCTACGGCGATCACCGCCCTCACACTCATCACATCAGGCGGTTCTCCTTGGAGGACCCCGACCAACACCACCCACAAAGCAACGCTGAGCCCGATTGCACCGGCCCAGGCCAGTCGGCTTCCAGAGACCAAGGTGCCGGCAAGGACGGACAGGACCATCACCAAGCCGAAGGTGGTGGTGAAGTCGAACGCCGATCGCATCTGCCCGAATAGGGACTCGACGACGACAAGGGAGGCGGAGTAGCTCATGGCGGCAAGCACCAGGACTGCGGCATTGGGCCTGGCTGATCGGAAGATGTGCACCGACCACGCGGTGAGAACCACGTACCCGACCCAGCGTATGGAGTCGACCGATGTCGCCATGGCACCGGTCATCTCGACGGCTGCCAACGCAGGCACCGTCAACGCGAACAGGACGGCCACGTATCGGTGAAACTGTCCCTGGAGATCGGTCGGAGCGTTCTGGCTCACGTCGGATCATCGGCAATTTCGCCGATCTACCCACAAGGCCGATAGACCCAATTCACTCCAGGCCAACCAGATTGCGCACCATGCGTGCCGTGGCTCCCCACAGGGTGTCACCCTCGAGGTCGTAGTACCACACCTTCCACCGGTCCCAGGGGACGTACCACCACCGGTTCTCGTCGGCCAGATCCGATAGGAGAGGGGTGTACACGCGTGCCACCTCCCGCTCCGACGGGACCAGATTCAACGGTGTCTCCACCCGGCCGACCACGGGGATCACCATCAGGCTGAACTCCACGGTGTCGATTGCAGGCAGGTACCCGAGCACCTCAACCCGCGAGGGCGGGATTCCGACCTCCTCATGGGCCTCCCTCAGAGCAGTCGAAACGGGGCCGTCGTCGCCAGGATCAGGACGGCCGCCGGGAAAAGCGATATGGCCGGCGTGGGTGGGCATGGTGTCGGGTCGCTTGGTCAGCAATAGCCGGACCCGGCCGTCTTCGTCTTCGAACAGCGGGGCGAGCACCGCGGCGAGCTGCTTCTCTCCTGGGTCTTGTATCTCCTGGGTGAGATTGAGGGAGTCCCACATTTCCCGGCCAGCCTAAGACCCCGGATATCCTGATCCGGTGCCCCGGACGATGCTCGAGACCGATCGCCTGATACTGCAGCGGTTCGGCCGACGCGACGCCACCACCCTCGACGAGGCTATCCGGGCATCCCTCCCGGACCTGAACCAGTGGCTCCCGTGGGCCCGAATGGACTACACCTCGAGCGACACTTCAGCATTCATCCGCGAGTCGATGCAGGCGTGGAAGGAAGACAGGGCCTGGGACTATTCGATAAGGACCAAATCGACGCCGGGCACCCATGTCGGCAACGTCTCCATATGGACCGTCTCCAAACTGGGCAAGATCGCCGAGATCGGATATTGGATCCGATCCGACGAGACCAACAACGGCATATGCACCGAGGCCGTAGACCGAGTCCTGGAGGAGGCATTCTCGGCACTCGGCTATCACAAGGCGGTGCTGCGGATCGCCGTCGGCAACTCGGCGTCCGACCGGGTCGCCGAGAAGCTCGGTTTCACCAGGGAGGGCATCCTCCGTGAGGAGCTTCTGATCCGCGGGAACTGGGTCGACCACTCCCACTGGTCCCTGCTCGATCGTGAGTATCGGGCGTTGCGGAGCCGAACACGGGGATAGGGCCGCCGCGGCCGGCGTCGCGCTGGGGCCGATGTGTCCCGAGAGTCGCCGCTTGTCTCGGCAGGGCGAGCGAGGAGGCCGGGGGGACCACTGAAGCCCACCGATCCTGGCATCCTTCCACACGCCCACGGGTCGGGTCTGCGCCCGAGGCGAGAGCTCGCCGAAGCCCGGCGTCCCCGAAGGAGTTGATTGCCGCCCTCCAGCGTGGCGCCGCTGTGTCCTTCGGCGGTCCCCCGCAGGATCGAGGTTCAGTTCGAAGTCATCTCGGCAAGGGAACCCGACTACCCCCGCACTCAGCCTCCCGTGGCAAGGACCTTGGAGGCCTCTCCGACGAAGGTGGCAATCGCCGGAAAGACGCCGATCGCCACTGTCAGGGCGACCGACACGCCCAGTGCGAGGCGGAGCGAGCCCGCCGGGGCTTCCTCTGGATCGCCCGGGAACTCCACCAGATCGTCGAGCCAGACGCTCTTGACGACCTTGGCGTAGTAGTAGAGGGCTACGACCGCGTTTATGGCGGCAATCACGGCAAGGGTCACCGTCAGGGCACCACCGGCGATCATCACCGAGCGGAACATCGCGAACTTGGCGAACCATCCGGCCAAGGGGGGAATGCCGGCAAGACTGAAGAAGAAGACCGCAACCAGAACTCCGAGCCTGGCATCGACCCTGGCCAGACCCGACCAAGCCCCCAACTCCCCGGACTGGGTCACCCGGGCCCCTGCGATGACAACCCCGAACGCCCCAAGGTTCATCACCGCGTAGATGACGAGATAGATGACAGTCGCTTCGAACGCCGCGGCCAGGTCGGCACCGGCCACGGCCGCGGCGGCGAAGGGCACCAACATGAATCCGGCCTGGGCGATCGACGAGTAGGCGAGCAGCCTCACGATGTTCGTCTGGCGGAGGGCTGCCAGGTTGCCGACGGTCATCGACAGCGCGGCCAGCGCCCAGAGTGCAGGGGCCCACACGTCCGAGGCGGCGGGCAGTGCTGAGTACATCACTATCAGCAGCGCCACGAATCCGGCTGCCTTCGAGTTCACCGACAGATAGGCCGTGATGGGCGTCGGGGCTCCCTCGTAGGTATCGGGTGCCCAGAAGTGGAAGGGCACTGCGGAGACTTTGAACCCGAACCCGACGATCACAAACAGGACGGCCATGACGAAGGCTGGTTCGCCGGTCAATCCCACCGATTTCTCCGCCAGCCCGGCGAAGCTGACCTCGCCGCCGGTGAGTCCGTAGAGAAGCGACATCCCGTAGAGGAGAATCGCAGTCGAGAGAACACCGAGGATGAAGTACTTCATCGACGCCTCGTTCGACTTGGCATCGCCCTTCCGCCAGCCCGCCAGCAGATAGAGAGGCCCGGTCACCAGTTCGATGCCGATGAAGAGGATGATCAGGTCACGGGCCGAGGAGAGGACGAGAGAACCCAGCAGCGAGGCCAACAGCAGGAAGTAGTACTCGCCCTGGTAGTAGCGCTCGGATTCGATGTAGTTGTGCGAGAGCAAGAAGACGATGTAGGCCGCGATCAGAAAGACGCCCTTGAGCACGAGGGCGAACTCATCGACCACGTACGACCCGTCGAACATAGCCACCGGCTCACCGTTGATCGCCAGGAACGCCAGGGGCAGCAGCGCGAAGGCCGTCCCCGTGACCGCGACGGTCGCCACCCAGTACTTTTGAGGTCTCGGGAGAACCAGGTCCAGCGCGAAGGCGACCAGCAGCGTCGCCACGATGATCAGCTCGGGACCGAGCGCCAGGTAGTCGATGGTAAAGCCCACGGTGCCGGCTAGCCCCTTCCCACCATCGCGGTCACGTCAGTGGCGAACACCATTTCGACAAGCGAGGTGATCGAGTCGGTGGTGGCGTTGAAGATGACCTTGGGGAAGAAGCCAATGACCACAATCAGCACGATCAGAGGAACCCACGCGGTCAGCTCGAACTTGTCTGCATCGTGCAGATCAGCGCTCTCCCACTCCGGGGACGGCTCACCCAGGTTGACCCGCTGGAGCATCCACAACATGTACCCGGCGGTCAGCACCGTGCCGACGGCGCCGAGCACCATCGAAGTCCGGAACACGCCAAGCGAGAGACCTTCGAGGGGGTTGTAGGCGCTCACCAGAGCCATGAACTCACCCCAGAACCCGGCCAGCCCGGGAAGCCCGAGGGAGGCCATCGCCGTGAAGGCGAGGATCCCTCCCATCACCGGCATCAGCTTGATGTTGCCTCCCAGACGCGCCATCTCTCTCGTGTGGTACCGGTGGGACATCGACCCGGCCAGGAAGAACAAGAGGCCGGTGATGAGCCCGTGGGCCACCATTCCGATGACGGCGGCATTGATCCCGATGTCGGTCAGCGTCGAGATGCCCAGCATGACGAAGCCCATGTGACCGACCGACGAGAAGGCAATGAGTCGTTTCATGTCGGTTTGAGCCAGACAGGCCAGTGACCCGTAGATGATCGCGATCACGGAGAGGATCGCTATCAGAGGCGCCCAGTTGACCGCCTCCTGAGGAAGGATCGGCAGCGAGATCCTGATGAAGCCGTACGAGCCGAGCTTCAGGAGTATCGCAGCCAGTATCACCGAGCCCACGGTTGGCGCGGCGGTGTGGGCATCCGGGAGCCAGGTGTGGAGCGGCCACATCGGCACCTTGACGGCGAATCCCAGGAACATAGCCCCGAACACCAGGAAGGCGAATGTCCCGGTGAAGGCCCCGGCGGTGCCCAACTCGGTCAAGGCCTGGATGTCGAAGGTGCGATCACCGTGCTTGCCAGACTCGAAGTAGAGGGCGAGGAAGCCCAGGAGCATGAACGCCGACCCGAACAGAGTGAACAGGAAGAACTTGATCGCCGCGTAGAGGCGGGTCTCCATCTCCCTGGCGAAGCCAGGCACCTTCCGCGGGGTCTTGTCACCCCAGATACCGATCATGAAGTACATGGGGAGGAGGACGATCTCGAAGAAGATGAAGAACAGGACCAGATCGAGAGCGACGAAGGTTCCGTTCATTCCCGTGGCCAGGATCAGCATCAGGATCAGGAACGCCTTGGGGTTCTTCGGCTCGTCCCAGTGGTTCCAGGAGTAGATCACCGACAGCACCACCACGAAGGTGGAGAGGACCAGGAGAGGCAAGCTGATCCCGTCGATTCCGATGTGGTAGTTGGCGTTGATCGCACCGATCCAGGTCTGGTTGGCCTCGAACTGATAGGCGTTGTATCCGCGGGCGCCGAAGTCGAAGTTGAACGCCAGCCCCAGCGAGGCGACGAAGGCGAGCACGGCCGCCGTCAAACCGACTCTCTTCAGGGCGTCCTCGTTGTCCTTGGGTATGAACCCGAGTGCCAGAGCGCCGAGGAGGGGCAGAAAGACGACAACCGTCAGGCCCCAGCTTTCGATCAATTCCATACTCATTGCCTCTCTATGAGCTCTCTTACGTGATTACAAAGATGAAGACGACTGCCAACACCAGCGCACCGCCGACGAAGGCGGCCAGGTACTGCTGGACACGCCCGGTCTGCCAGCGACGCACTACGGCCCCGGCCCCGTCCGTCGCCGCCGACAAGCCATTGAAGATCCCGTCGACCCCGAGCTGATCCAACACGTTGTAGACGAATCCCCCCAGCGACTTCACAATGGCTCCGACGCCGTTGACGATGCCGTCGAGGATGTAGGTGTTGGTCCAGTCGACGAATCTCGCCGCCGGGCCCTTAGTGGCTCCCACCAACCCGAGCGCCACGTCGTCCACGTAGAGCTTGCGCCGCAGCACCGGATACAGCCCCGGGATCTCCAAGCTGTCCCGCTCCTTCTGTGTAGCTCGATCCGGCGAGAAGATGAGCCAGCCGAGGACGATGCCGGCCACGGCTGCGGCGAGTCCGATGGCCGCCAGACCGAAGTCGATTTCGTCTGCATGGTGGTCACCCATCGCCACGACGCGGACGCCGAGCCACTCGGTGAAGTTGCCGATTCCGGGCCACTTCACACCGGGGATGTTGAACAACCCGAAAAGGATCGACGGGATCGCCAGGCCGATCAGCGGCCGGGTCATCATCTTGGGGGACTCGTGGGGATGAGCCGTGCCCTTGTAGGTGCCGTGGAAGGTCAGCGCCACCGCACGCGTCATGTAGAAGGCCGTGACGAAGGCGCCGGCGATGGCAATCCACATGACGGCCTGGTACCCGCCGTAGTCGAGGGTGGCGAGGATCTCGTCTTTCGACCAGAAGCCGGCGAAGGGAAGGATCCCGGCAAGCGCGAGCGAGCCGACGACAAAGGTCCAGTAGGTGGTGGGCATCTCCTTGCGCAGGCCCCCCATGTCACTCATGTTGTTGGAATGGACTGCGTGGATCACAGAGCCGGCTCCGAGAAAGAGGAGGGCCTTGAAGAAGGCGTGGGTGAACAGATGGAAGAGGCCGGCCGTGTATCCCCCGGCGGCGACGGCGGTCATCATGTAGCCGAGCTGGCTGACGGTCGAATAGGCGAGGACCTTCTTGATGTCATCGGCGACCAGCGCCAACAGACCGATGGCGAACAGGGTGATGGCGCCGATCCAGACCATCGGCTCGCGCAAGTCCATGGCGAGGTTCTGGAAGAGTGGGAAGACCCGCCCCATCAGGTAGACGCCGGCGGTCACCATCGTCGCCGCGTGCATCAGCGACGAGACCGGCGTGGGGCCGGCCATGGCGTCCGGCAGCCAGATGTGGAACGGGAACTGAGCGCTCTTGCCCATGGCTCCGAAGAAGAGCAGGGCTCCTCCTATGAGGGCCACGCCGCCCAGCTCGGCCGAGTGCTCGACGGCGGCGTGGGCGATGTCACCGAAGTCGAAGCTGCCGACGGCGACGGCAACGATGATCGCGCCGAGGATCAGGCCCACATCGGCCACCTTGTTGGTGAGGAAGGCCTTGTTGCCGGCCTTGACGTTCTCGAGGTCCTCCCAGTAGAAGCCGATCAGGAAGTAGGAGGCGAGGCCGACGCCCTCCCAGCCGATGATCAGCTGCACCAGGTTGGGGGCGCCGACGAGGATGAGCATCGCACCCGCAAACAGGGAGAAGGCGGCGAAGAACCAGTCGACTCTGCGGTCTTCTGCCATGTACCCGAGGGCATAGATGAAGACCAAGAGCCCGACGAAGTTGATGAGGAAGTACATCATGATGGACAGCCCGTCGACCATCCACCCCAACTCGAAGACGATGCCGCTCCCTATTCGGGCGATCTCGAAGGTGGTCTGATCAAGGACCCCCCCGGTCATGTTCATGATGAACAGGACCGTGGCCCAGACCAGGTTGATGGCCAGAGCGGCCACCGCTATCTCGCCACCCTGATACTTGAACCTCTTGCCGAACGCGAGGATCAGCCCGAAGGCGACAAGAGGCAGGATGAGCATGATGCCGGCCGTGTCCGCCCAGAAGCCACCGTCCCCTGCGTGGATGGCGTGCTCGTCCTCGGCAGCCAGAAGCAGGAATTCCCTCACCCCTACCACCGCATCAGGTTGAGATCGTCGACGTTGGCGGACCTACGGTTCCGGAAGATCATCAAGACGATGGCGAGGCCGATACCGACCTCGGCTGCCGCCACGGTTATCACGAAGATGGCGAAGACGTGGCCGATTGCCTCCGAGGTCACGACCACCGACTCGAACGCCACCAAGTTGATGTTGACCGCGTTGAGCATCAGTTCCACCGACAGGAGGATCAGCACGATGTTGCGGCGGACCAGGAGGCCGTAGACGCCCATGGCGAACAACGCCGCTCCGAGAATGAGGAACTGGTTCAGCAGCATCAGACCGCCCCTCTTTCCTCTTCTTCGGCAGGGCTGAGGTCACGCCGGGCGATGGTGATTCCGCCGATCAAGGCGGCGAGGAGGACGAAGGACACGACTTCGAACGGGATCACGAATCGCCCGAGCAGCGACTCCCCGACGACTTCGGTCGAGATCGGCTCACCGGCAATCTCGACCAACGCCAAGCCAAAGGCCTCCCACGAGGCCCAAGCCATCAGGGCAAAGAGTGCGAGGCCGAGAAGGGCGGGGAACGCCTTCTTGTCGGTGTCGAGCCCTTCGTCGAGACCGGTGGGGGCCCGCGTGATCATGATCCCGAACAGGAACAAGACGATGACGGCACCGATGTAGACCAGGACCAGGACCCAGGCAACGAATTCCGCGCTGAGAAGCAGGAACAACGCTGCGGTCCCGGCCAGGGCTCCGACGAGGAACAACGCTGCGTGGACCACGTTCTTGGCGGTTACGACTCGGAACCCCGAGAAGAGGACGCCCAGGCCGATGGCTGTGAATGTCCAGTTGACGGGTTCGCCGATCCAGTCAACGAAACTCATCGTTCCAGCCCCGGAGGATCGGGGACCGTTCCCAGCCAGTCCTGGAGGCGCTCCTTGTCATGCAGCATGTTGCCCATGTGGGCTTCGGAGTACTCGTACTCCGGGCTCCAGAAGAGCGCGTCGAATGGGCACACCTCCACGCAGATCCCGCAGTACATGCAGAGGGCATAGTCGATGTCGAAGCGGTCGAGCTTGGCCCGAACCTTGACCCGGCCACCCGGCTTGGCCGGCGGCAGCTCCTCCTTGTGGCCCTCGATGTAGATGCACCAGTCGGGGCACTGGCGAGCGCAGAGCATGCAGACGGTGCAAGCTTCCTGGTCGAGGGCGATGACACCGCGAGCCCTCGGAACCGGGACCTCCTTCTCGAGCGGGTAGTTGACGGTCGCCAGATGCTTCTGAGGCATGAAGATGGTCTTGACCATCGTGGTGAAGGTGACTCCGAGGCCCTTGAGGAGCCCGGACCCGGGGATCTTGCGGCCGCCGTTGGCTGTCATCAGAACACAACCTTGAAGGTTGCGGTGAGCACGATGTTGAGGAGCGCCAGCGGTATGAGCCACTTCCAGGCGAGCGTCTGGAGCTGATCCTCCCGAAAGCGCGGGAAGGTCCAGCGGAACCAGATCATCGCGAAAGCCAGGATGAACACCTTGGTGAGCAGAATCACCGGGCCCAGGATGTTGAGCAGGTTCTCAGGGACGCCAGGGAGCCAGTAGCCGCCGAGGAAGAGGGTGGCCGCAATGGCCGACATCGTGAACATGTTGGCGTACTCGCCGATGAAGAAGAACAGGAACCGGAACCCCGAGTACTCGGTCAAGTAGCCCATGACCAGCTCGGACTCGGCGATGGGCATGTCGAAAGGGATCCGGGTCAGCTCGGCGAGGGCGGCGATCATGAAGATGCCGAACCCGAGGAACTGGACCAGCACATACGGGAAGCCCGCAGCGATCTGAGCTTCGACGATCCCGGTGAGGCTCATCGTCTCCGCCATGATCACCGAGCCGATCACGGCCAGCACGAGGGGGAGCTCGTAGGCGATGAGCTGCCCGGCGGCTCGGAGACCACCCATGAGCGAGTACTTGTTCGCCGAGGACCACCCGGCCATCAGCACGCCGATCGTGGAAAGCGATGACACGGCCAGGGCATAGAAGATGCCTACGGGTAGATCCCAGAACACGAGGTCGGGACCGAATGGAACCACCACCAGAAGGGCGAAGGTGCCCATGAGGACGAGGAAAGGAGCCAGCTTGAACACCGGGTGATCGGCCTCGTCTGGGATCAGGTCCTCCTTTTGGAAGCCCTTGACCGCGTCTGCGATGAGCTGGGCCCATCCCCAGCGCCCTCCGGCGAAATACGGGCCGACCCGTGACTGCATCTTTGCCGAGAGCTTCAACTCGGCGAAACCGAGAACAAGCCCGATCACGGGCACGACGGCAGCGACGATCAGGATCTTGAGTGCCAGCAGCGCCCAGGGGTTGGAGAAGAAGTCGGTGAGAGCCTCGATCACTTGGTGACCTCGGCAGCAGCAAGCGGCAGGCGCCAGGCAGCGGGGAGTCGCGAGACTCGATTCGTGCCACCCAGCACGGCGAGCGAGCGAAGAGGGCGAAACATCATCGGTCAACGTCTCCGAGAACGAAGTCGAGTGAGCCCATGATGGCGATGATGTCGGGCACCAAGACGTCCTCGAGGATCCAGGGGAGGATCGAGAGGTTGGAGAAGCTGGCGGACCGAATCTTCAACCGGTAGGGGCCGCTAGCGCCGTCGGACACCAGGTAGTAGCCCATCTCCCCCTTCGGATTCTCGGCGCGCACGTATGTCTCGCCTGCGGGAACCTTGATCACCTTCGGCACCTTGGCCTGAAGGGGCCCGGACGGAGGCATGGCGTCCACCGCCTGGAGCACGATCTTGGCCGCCTCACGGATCTCCTGGAGCCGCACCCACCAGCGGTCCCAGCAGTCCCCGGTCTCCCCGATGATCACATCGAAGTCGAACTGGTCGTAGGGGAGGTAGTCCTCGGTCTTGCGGAGATCGAAGTCGACTCCGGATGCCCGAAGATTCGGCCCTGACACCCCATGGGCGGCTCCGATCTCAGGCGGCAAGATCCCGAGCCCTTTGGTGCGAGCCAGGAAGACCTCGTTGCCCGCCACCAGGGCCTCGAACTCCTCACACACGTCGATCACGTGGTTCATCGCATCCCTGGCTCCGGCCAGGAACCCTGCGGGGAGGTCTTGAGGCTGCTTGCGAGTGGTCGAACCCGAACCGTAGGCGGGCTTCACGCCGCCGATGCGGTTGAAGTTCGGGTGGAAGCGCCCGCCGGTCACACCCTCGATGAGGTCGAGGACCCGCTCCCGCTCTCGGAGGGCGAACATGATCGGGGTGAGCGCGCCCAGCTCCTGGGGGTAGGAAGCCATGAACATGAGGTGGGATGCGATCCGGGCCATCTCGGTGAGGATCAGCCGGATGAACTGGGCGCGCTCGGGCACTTCGAGTCCCATCAGCTTCTCAGCTGCCACTATGAACGGGACCTCGTTGGCATATCCGGAGACCCAGTCGATCCGGTTTATGAGGGCAGTGATCTGGGGATAGGTGCGAACCTCGGAGAGCTTCTCGTAGCCACGATGCATGTAGCCGATCACAGGCTTCACGTCGGACACCCGCTCACCGTCGACCTGAGCCACCAGCCGGAGCACTCCGTGGGTGGACGGGTGCTGGGGGCCGATGTTGAGGGTCATCTCCTCGGTCTCGATTTCGACCGAGACCTGGGCCTCGCTCAGGTGGCGAATGGCGTGTTCGTCGACCGTCATCAGCTCTCCGGGTTCTCCGTCGACGGCTCGCCCGGGAGTGCTTCGACATCCACTGATCCGGGCCACGGCTTGACTTCGCGGCTGAGCAGCGGATACGACTTGCGCAGCGGGTTGCCGATGAACCCATCGGGCAGATACAGGTGATCGAGCCCAGGATGACCCTTGAAGTCGATGCCGAACATCTCGGCCGCCTCACGCTCGTGCCAGTTCGCTCCCGGGTAGGTGTCGACCAAGCTGTCCGCGACTGGCTCGGTGTGAGACAACGTGGTTGAAAAGGTGACCTTGTTGCCGTCGGTGACGTCGCTCACGACCGAGAGAAGCTCGATCCTCTCTTCGACCTCGTCGCGCAGCGGGTCTCCCGCCTCCACATCGTTGGACCAGTCGATTGCCGACAGCCACGAGAAGAAGGTCAGGCCCAGGTGCTCGATGGCCAGACGGTGTGTCTCCACCCAGTCCTCGGGCGAGACCTCGACCTTGACGTTGTCGAACTCGATGCGCGCAGTCCCGGGGACAACGGCGGCCACCGAATCGGCAAAGTCCTGGAGCGGATGGGTGGCGGTCTCGGTGTCAGACTGGTTCGAGGTCACGCCGGTTCCACTTCTCTTTGATGTCTTCGTTCTTGATGATCTTCTGAAGGAGGACGATGCCGTCCATCAGTGCCTCGGGTCGGGGTGGGCATCCGGGGACGTAGACGTCGACGGGTATGACTTGGTCGACGCCCTTGGTCACCGAATAGGAGTCCCAGTAGGGACCACCGCAGTTCGAGCATGAGCCCATGGAGATCACGTACTTGGGGTCGGGCATCTGGTCGTAGAGCTTGCGGACCGACGGCGCCATCTTGTCGGTCACCGTCCCTGCCACCACCATGAGGTCGGCCTGGCGCGGTGAGGCCGGCAGCGGGATGATCCCGAAGCGCATCATGTCGTAGCGCGGCCCGGCGGTGGCGATCAGCTCAACCGCGCAACAGGCGAGACCGAACTGAAACATCCAGAGGGAGTACTGCCGGGACCAATTGAGGAGCCACGAGATGGGCTTCGGGGCTCCGAACTTCTGGACTACTCCCACCGGAGCACTCCCTTGCGGATCGCGTAGACCAGTCCGAGGAGGAGGATGACGATGAAGATCGTCATCTCCACAAGACCGAAGAGGCCGAGAGTTTCGAGCTTGATCGCCCACGGGAAGATGAACACTGCCTCCACATCGAAGATCACAAACAGCAGGCCGAAGATGTAGTAGCGGACATAGCTCTGGCTCCACCCGGTCCCCACCGGGTCGACACCGCACTCGTACACGGCGCGCTTCGTCTTGTTCGGATTGGTGGGTCTGACGATCGAGGCGATTCCCATCATCACGAGGACCAGGATCGCGCCAAGTGCCGCGAAGGCACCGACTGTCAGATAGCTCTCGAAGTACGCGCTCATGCCTCTTGATGGTCGGGGAAGAACCGCGGGCGAGTATACGCATGCGCCGTTCCAGGTCGAAGTCACGGTTCTACCCTGCGCTCAATGGCAAAAACGCCTTCCTACGACGGGGCGGGATTGGTGAATCTCGTCGCAGAGATCGAGCGGCGTCTGATCGGTTCGTCGGCTTCTCCCGGACTCAACGACGCCCATTTGGTACCCGATGGGCCGACATACGTGCTGGTGCTCTTCGACGGGTTGGGCGTGGCCCAGTTGGATCACGAAGGGGCGCGGACCTTTCAGGCCTCGATGGCAGGATCGATCGAAGCTCCATTCCCCACGACGACAAGCGTCTCCCTGGCGACCGTGGCAAGCGGTCTGCCACCCGCACAACACGGCCAGGTGGCTCATCTGACCTGGATGCCGGACATAGGCCAGGTGGTGAATTGCCTGAAGTGGGTCAACCTCGCCGGTGAGTCGGTGGCCTACGACTACCCCTCGCTGCTTCCCGCTCCCAACCTCTGGGAGAGACTCCGAGAGGCAGGAATCGAGCCGATAACGGTTCAACCGGGGGACTTCTCCGCCTCACCTCTGACCAGGGCCCTCTACCGGGGAGCGCG